>MDTD01067448.1_pt1 | contig 164567 bp, 136 predicted proteins | sample 811221 | NCBI WGS metagenome assembly MDTD01 (sample SAMN05326646, study PRJNA326480) | marine metagenome | isolation source: seawater | place: Pacific Ocean: South West | collected 2011
TACACGAGTGGTGGCCCGAAAATTGAGCACAACAAATACTGCGAGCGGTTTCACGAGGATGACTTTCCGTAGCGGTTTCTGGGTCAGAAATATCAATTGTACCCTCGAAAAAGTCATGTTTTCATGCGGCAGCCTTCTTGTAGTATCTTCGGTGCCGTCTGCTCTCGCCTCGTCGGCTTTGGTCATCCTGTCTCCGCCGATATTCGGACATCCTGTCCGGCGCCTTCGTTGAGAGCCGGTCCCCATCCGCACGCGAAAGAATACCATAAACCTGATCTATTGAGGAAATCGCTGCGCGATTTCTTTTTTGGGAGAGCCGGGTTCGTGTTATAACGTGATCCGGGTTTTAGGTGGAACCCGGGCCGGATGGAGCGCCGGGTTCGTGTTATAGCGTGCTGCCGGTTTTAAGTGGAACCCGTGCCGGAAGGGTCGCGGGGTTCGTGTTATAGCGTGCTGCCGGTTTTAAGTGGAACCCGTGCCGGATGGGTCGCGGGATTCGTGTTATAACGTGATCCGGGTTTTAAGTGGAACCCGGGCGGAAGGAGCGCCGGGTTCGTGTTATAGCGCGCTCCCGGTTTTAAGTGGAACCCGCGCGTTGCTGGCAGGCCGCTGGATGCAAAAGATTTACGAGCTGGCTGTCATTGCAACCCGTGCCTTGCCGGCAGGCCGACGGATGCAATAAATGGACGGGCTCGTTGTCATTGAGACCCGGGCGGAAGTGCCGGGAGGTCTGGAAGGCCGGGTTGGATTAATGCCAGTGAAGAGGTCATGAAAGAATGTCGCTGGCGCTGCCTGGTTTCAGGACTTCCGAGGTGAGGGTATCAGAAGAATCTTTCGGGAGGCGGGGAATTGTATTTGTGCGGTTTGCCGAGTCGGACGACTATCGGGTCATCTGAATGTTTGACTGCATTTCACCTTACCGCATTATGTAACCTGCCCGCTCGGGCAACCCCGCCTCCGATTTTCTGCTGACATAGAGGCTTAATTCTGGAATCTGGAGTCATGAGTGTTAAGCTGGACCCGGAATTGTTTCCAGAACCGGAACTGAAATTATTCGAAGATTTTTCACCCCTGGACCGCAAGTCCTGGGAAGAGCGTATTCTAAAGGATCTGAAGAACCCGGAGGATCCTCAAAAAGCCCTGGGCAAGCTGGACTGGAAGACAGCGGAAGGCTTCAACCTGAAACCCTTCTACCTTGCCGACGAAAAGCCTGCCGGATTGGAAAACCACCTTCCTGGAAAGTATCCATATCTACGAAGCATTCAAGAAAGGGCCAACGTCTGGCTCACCGAACAGACCCTGGATTTTTCTCTGCACCATAAAGACCAGGAGCTGGAAGACCTGCTCCAGGAGTTCTATCGTCATGAACTGGGCAGCATTCGCATCTTGCTGAATGATGCCGCTTATGTGTCGCATGCAGTACAGTTTTGCAAGAGGATCGATTTAGACCGGATCAAGTTGAACCTGGATCTGGAGATTCATCTTAAAGATGCCACAGAGCTTCTGGACTGGGCATTCGCACAACCGGCGGATCAAGTCTTCATCTCGGCCGATCCTGTAGCCAGGTATTTGCGTATAGGGGCGGTGGATGTTTCTGCCATGGAAACGGAGATCCGGGAGGATCTGGATGCGGCCGCGAACTATCTGAAAAAAGGAGCCCGGCCGCTTCTGAATGCCAGCGCTCATCTATTCCGTTATGCCGGGGCCAACATTCGCACGGAACTGGCTTTTGGTCTGTCCCTGGCCGCCTATTATTTGAGCGAATTGACCGAGCGCGGATTAAATCTGGCTGACGCTCTGAAGTCCATCCATCTTCGCAGCGCCATATCATCTAGCTTTTTCCCCGAAATGGCAAAGCTAAGGTCGGCTCGCTTCCTGTGGTCCCAGATCGCTGCGGCCTATGCGGAAGTCTGCGAAAAAGAAGGAAAGGAGACCGGCGATTGGAAAGCGGCCTGCGCCCTGCAGCAATCCACGGAAACGTCGGTGTTTGAACTTTCGGCACTGGACCCCTACACAAACATGCTGCGTGCCACTACGCAGAGCATTAGCGCCGTTCTGGGCGGAACGCAACGCCATACCGTACATCCATTTCATCTGATAACGGACCGGGAAGATGCCTTCTCCCGGCGAATGGCTCGCAATATCCAGAACTTGATTCGACACGAAAGCTATTTGCAGCAGGTGGCCGACCCGGGCGGTGGATCCTATTATCTGGAAACGCTAACCGATGATCTTGCTTCGGCTTCATTTCAGGACTTCCAGTCCCTGGAGACCGACGGAGGCTTTCTGGAAAACCTTAAGTCGGGAACCATCCAGAAGGAACTCTCAAAGCAGTTGGAGGAGTCCCTGGCCCGAGTAGGGTCCAGGCGTTCTACGTACGTAGGAGCCAACCAATATCCTTCCTTAAAAGAAGATGTGCGCGAGCTACGGTTTGATCCTTACAGCGGTCACTGGATCAATGGCGTCCACCTGGAAAGCGATGAATCCACCGGAAAAACCGTGGTCCCTGTGCGATTTGGACGAGCCACCGCGGGTTTTGAGGATCTTAGAATACACTTCAAATCTTACGAAGAACAGAAGGGTTTTCGTCCCGAAATACTTCTGGTCCCTGCCGGTAAGTTGGCCATGCAACGGGCAAGAGCGGCATTTTCGCAGAACTTCCTGGGCTGTGCAGGTTTCGCTGTGGAAGATCCCGGATCTCTGGGCGACAGCGCTTCGGCGGCCAGCTTTCTCAAAGATAAGCTTTCGAAGAATAGCAACGTTGTGGCGCTGACGCTTTGCTCCAGTGATGAAGAATACGAGCAGCTTGCCGATGCAATAATGCCAATAGCTAAAGAAAAAGGCCTTCCGGTCATAGTGGCCGGGTTGCCCGAAAGCAAGGATGCATTGAGTCAGAAGGGTATCGTGGAGTTCATCCATCTAAAGTCCAGTGTATTGGATACCCTGGTGGAACTACAGAAACGGATCCTGGGTTCCAGCGTCGGATCCTATGAGAAGAAGGCTTGAGGAGATCCCGCGCACGAGAATGGAGCAGACTTCGCGCACGAGAACAGAGCGAACTCCGCGCACGAGGGCGAAAGAAACTCGGTGCACCAGGCGTTGACCAGACTGGAACAAACCTTGCGTAAGAAGAAATAGAAAGCAGGATTAGATTATGAAACCGGATTTTAGCAAACTGAAATATCAACCTATTGCCGCATCTCAGCGCGCCGGAGAAGTTTCCGCGTCTGAGCTGGCTATGAATACACCGGAAGGCATTCCCGTGGAAAGCGCCTACGGAGCCGAGGCCCTGGACGGGCTGGAACATCTGGGCTTTGGCGCCGGCGTGGCGCCCTATCTGCGGGGGCCTTACTCCACAATGTATGTTACCAGGCCCTGGACCATTCGCCAGTATGCCGGTTTCTCCACCGCCGAAGAGTCCAATGCATTCTATCGCAGGAACCTGGCAGCGGGTCAAAAGGGACTCAGCGTTGCTTTTGATCTGGCCACCCACCGGGGCTACGACTCCGATCATCCCCGGGTTGTAGGCGATGTGGGCAAAGCCGGTGTGGCCATCGACTCCATTCTGGATATGGAAGTCCTGTTTAATCAGATCCCTCTGGAAAACGTTTCGGTTTCTATGACCATGAACGGCGCCGTAATACCGGTGCTGGCTTTCTTTATTGTGGCCGGCGAAGAGCAGGGTGTGCCTCCAGAGAAGCTGACCGGAACCATACAAAACGACATTCTAAAAGAATTCATGGTGCGAAACACCTATATCTATCCGCCATTGCCCTCCATGAAGATCATTGCGGACATTTTCGCATACACATCTTCGAAGATGCCAAAGTTTAACTCTATCAGCGTATCCGGCTATCATATGCAGGAAGCCGGCGCCACCGCGGATCTGGAACTGGCCTACACTCTGGCGGATGGCCTCGAGTATCTTCGCACCGGAATTGCTTCCGGACTTAGCGTGGACGAATTTGCTCCCAGGATTTCCTTTTTCTGGGCCATTGGCATGAACCATTTCATGGAAGTGGCCAAGATGCGGGCGGCCCGAATGCTTTGGGCCAAACTGGTAAAGCAATTCAATCCCCAGAATCCCAAATCCATGGCTTTGCGTACCCACTCCCAGACATCTGGATGGAGTCTTACCGAGCAGGATCCCTACAACAACGTGGCGCGAACCTGCGTAGAGGCTCTTTCGGCCGCTCTGGGTCATACTCAATCATTGCATACCAATGCTCTGGATGAAGCGATTGCGCTACCTACAGACTTTTCGGCGCGAATCGCTCGAAACACTCAGCTATTCTTACAGGATGAGACAAACATCACTCGTGCCGTAGATCCCTGGGCAGGTAGCTATTACGTTGAAGCTCTTACGAATCTCCTGGCGCGCCGTGCCTGGAAACTGATCCAGGAAGTGGAAGATCTGGGCGGAATCGCCAAAGCGATTGAGACCGGTCTTCCGAAGATGCGAATTGAAGAAGCGGCGGCGCGAAAGCAAGCCCGCATCGATTCCGGCAGAGATGTGATTGTGGGCATCAACCGATTCAGAAGCGAAACCGAAGATCCGCTGGATATTCTCGACATCGACAACACCGCCGTCCGAAAGTCGCAGCTGGAAAGGCTGGATAAGCTCCGCAAGGAACGCAATTCTGAAGAGTGCCAGGCGGCCCTGGATGCGATCACAAAATGCGCAGAAAGTGGGGAGGGGAACCTTCTGGAACTGGCTGTAGACGCCGCTCGAAAACGAGCCAGCCTGGGCGAGATTTCGCAGGCCATGGAAAAAGTCTTTGGACGATATAAGGCCGTCATACGTAGTATATCCGGAGTGTACTCCTCAGAGATCGAAAACAACGAAGACTTTAAACGAGCCACCGCCCTGGCCGACGAATTCGCCGAGAAAGAGGGTCGGCGACCGCGGATTCTGGTGGCCAAAATGGGTCAGGACGGTCATGATCGCGGCGCCAAGGTAATCTCCACCAGCTTTGCCGATCTGGGTTTCGACGTGGACATTGGGCCGCTGTTTCAGACCCCGGAAGAAGTGGCTCGCCAGGCCGTAGAGAACGATGTGCATATCCTGGGCGTATCTTCACTTGCGGCCGGCCACAAGACCCTGGTGCCGCAGGTTGTGGAAGAGCTCAAGAAGCTGGACCGCTCCGACATCATGGTCGTGGTAGGAGGCGTGATTCCGCAGCAGGATTACGAATTTCTGTACGATGCGGGGGCCGCGGCCATTTTCGGCCCTGGAACGGTGATCGCGCAGGCCGCCGCTTCCATTCTGGAAATTTTACTGGGTAAAGAACCCACAGCGCAGGCGGGCTAATGCCTCCGCTGAATCCACGCCTGCTCAGTGGAGGCCTGGACCGGGGACCTCGTCGGAAATCAGCGGCGGAATATATCGAAGGTGTACTGGCTGGAAACCGGGTAATCCTCAGCCAGGCCATAACTCTTACGGAAAGCACTCGCCCCGAAGATCAGAAGCTGGCCTCCGAAGTAATCCATTCCTGTCTGCCCCATGCCGGAAAGTCTCTTCGAATCGGAATCACCGGCATTCCCGGTGTAGGCAAGAGCACCTTTATCGAGTCCTTTGGACAATTGCTTCTGGAAAAGGGACATCGTCTATCCGTTCTGGCCATTGATCCATCCTCCGAGCGCAGCAAAGGCTCCATTCTGGGGGATAAGACTCGGATGGAGTCCCTTACTCGCGAAGAAAATGCCTACATTCGTCCCAGTCCTTCTGGAGGTTCCCCTGGCGGTGTGGCGCGAAAAACCCGGGAATCCATCATTCTGTGCGAGGCCGCGGGCTTTGATCGGATTCTGGTAGAAACGGTAGGAGTAGGCCAGGGCGAAACCATCGTGCATTCGATGGTGGATTTCTTCCTGCTTTTGATGCTTCCGGGAGCCGGGGATGAGCTTCAGGGCATGAAGCGCGGAATCATGGAAATGGCGGATGGTATTGCTATTACTAAGTCCGATTTCGGAAATGAAAAAAGGGCCAAGATTGCCGCCGCCGACTATCGTCGGGCCCTGGAATTGTTCCCGCCTGCAGATCATAAATGGAAAGCTCAGGTGCTCCTTACCAGCGCCATGACATCCATGGGCCTGGAAGATGTTTACAGTCTTCTGGAGAACTTCTACGGGTTCATGCAGGGAAATGGTCATTTCGAAAAGCGTCGAAAGGGGCAGGCGGTGTACTGGATGAACGAATATCTGGGCGAACTTGTCCGCCAGAAGATCCTGGAGAATCCCGAATCCCGCAAATACCGAAACGAACTCAGGGAGCAGGTCACAGAAGGCAGTCTCAGTCCGTTTGAAGCGGCGGATATGCTTCTACGGCATGCTCTGGAAGGTCCAGAGGACTGAGATAACTCAGGCTGCCTACCGGCTCGGTCCACTCTGAGCCGGCGCCGTGTCGATTTTATCGCTGGACAGGCTTCGAACCTCAACTAGTATTCTATCGTCAAAACCATGGTTTGCCAGCTACTGGTTTAGCGTTCACACTGGTTCATAAAAAGGAGTAGATCTATGCGAAAGTCTCTATCCGGGATCTTAATAGGTACAGTATTGTTCCTGTCATTTACGGCGTCCACGCGGGCCGAAGAGGTTACCATTTCTTCGATTCCCAATTCGGCAGAAGAGTTCATTCAAATGCGGGACCGAATTGCTACAACCCCCGAAGGCGGGGCGGCCATGCTTATTGTGGCTTTAATGGGATTTTCGAAATCCGAAAGCCTGGGGATGCAGTTTCTGACTCTTGTTCTGGATCAGCGGAACGTGGGATCCGGAAACGCTTACAAAGGTTTCGCTCCTTCTTCCAGCATCATGTATCATGTGAATCGCCTGAATCGTCAGAAGGTCTGGTCCTACACTCCCTTTGCTTACGTGTCCGGAGCAACCGCGGACAATAACTATCAGGTTTCAGCGCCATACAAGATCATCACGTCTCGAAACAAATACAGTGGCGACGAATCCTCGGGCAAGGTGAAAGTATTCGTAAACGTGCATGGCTTTAGTCCGCGGCCGGTTACTCTACAGAAGAACGACAAGGGAATCTGGAAGGCCTACGAATGCTCCTCCATGTTCGTAAATGTGCCCGCGCCGGCCAGCGCCAGTTCGTCAGATCCGCTTTAGAGCCCCGGTGTAGCCCTAAAGCCGGATTAACCGGGTTGCCCAATTATGCGCAGAGAGCCCGCAACGATACGAAGGGCTGCGCAGTGGCTAGCCGGCGCTTAACTGCCCAGAACCGGCAGGGCTCCATCCCAGCGCTCGGGTACCTTGCCCTCGCTGAGTAATCCCTTGATCCGCTCAACATAAAGGGTGGGCAAGGGATCCAGGGGCGCTTTGCGCTTTAGATCCTCGAAAATATTAAGCGCGCTCTGGAATTGGCCGGTGCGATAGAATTCCAGAGCCTGGTTGTATCGTTCCAGGGTGCGGTTCTTCTGAAGTAGCTGTTCCGGCGGGTCTGCATCGAAGACCTCATAGATCGTGGTCTTCTGTTTCTTTCCTCTTAGATAAACCTGATCAACCTGCCTGATATGGAACATGTTTCCATGCCCGAGCTTCGCCCTGGTTTCGCCGGAGATAAGAATTGGGCAACTGTAATGAGTGGTGAGGCTTTCCAATCGGGAGCAGGTGTTCACCGTATCTCCGATTACGGTGGTATCGATGCGGCTGGGGCTGCCTACGGTGCCCAGGACCAGGTTCCCGGAGTTAATGCCGATTCCAAAACCCGGCAGGTAATCGCTACTTCCTTCCTTTAGCGCCTGAGCGGAGCGGGCCAGCCTTGCCATTTCTACCGCCGCCGAAACGGCCCGCTGGGCGGAGTTGAGCGTCGCGGTTGACTTGTTTTCAGAATTGGTTTGTTCGGTGGTGGCGGATTCGTCCGAAAACAGCGAAAGGATGGCATCTCCCACGTATTTGTCCACGAAACCGCCCTGTCTATATATGCAGGGTTCCATTTGCTGCAGATGTTCATTCAATAACGAAAAGGTCTCTTCGGGACCGCTGCCTTCGGAAAGAGACGTAAAGGAACGGATATCGCAGAAGAGTACAGTCATATCTCTCAAGACCGAATCCCCGGCCCGCACTTCCACGGCGGAGCGCCGGCCCAGATGGCTCAGAAACTGTGTGGGGACGAAACGATGAAAAGCATTCTTCTGTTCGGTGAGTTCCAGATTCAATCGCTCCGATTCATTATGCACGGAAAGGAATCGGTTCGCCAGAATGAAGATCAAGCTAAGAATGCAGAACAGAAAACCGTAGGGCACCAGATGGACTCCGGTATGGAACAGCTCGCTGTCCAGGATACCCCACAGGCCGGAAGCGATTAGAATCAGTATGCTCAGGCCGAAAAGCAGGGAATCCCTTTTGCCGGAAACAATCACGCGACCAATATAGTATATGGCGTAGATCAGCGAAGGGGCGGCCACATAGTGGAATAGATTCAGAAAGGACTCCGTGTAGTTGAACGGAATAAGTAGAAACAGAATTCCCAGAGCCGAAAGGGAGTAGGCGAAAAGCCTCACAGCAAAGGGGCTCTTTTTGTCTGCGAAGAAGTAGAAATGAATGAAATAGAAAAACAGCGGGATTTCCAGACTCTGACTGAAGTATTTGATTCGATTGATCCAGGCCGTATCCAGAACGGCATGGTGCAGCTGGGATGTGCCGGTGACGGAATCCAGAGCCAGAGCAAAGCAGAACAAGCCGAAGAAGAGGTTGTACCGATCCAGGTTTCTGCGCGAAAAGATTACCAGGTGATAAAGCCCGAAAAAGAGATAAACGGTGCTGACCACAATACGTAGAGTATCCGTGTGCTTTTGTTTCAGATAGTGAAGCGGAGCGATTTCGTAGCCTTCGGAAAAGACAAGGCCATGATTCTCGTTCGCTTCAATCGTAGTGGGGTGTTGATATCCTGCGAAATGAATGACCAGAGTATTGGACCCTTCTCTCAGGTTTGCATTGTTCAATGGTACGGTAATATGCCGGAAGATTCGTCTGTATTTCAGATCCAGCCCGCCCGGTTCCAGAATCATCTGATCCTCCACCAGCTGACCGTTCACATAGAGTCTCCAGGATTCGCCGATCCAGCGAAAGTGTATTCCCAGAGGCCGTTCCAGTTGTTCCCTGGTGAGTTCAAAACGCGTCTGCAGTACGCTATGCACCAATTCGCTTCCTGTGTCCAGGTTCAGCGCCCGGTTGATGTAGATGGGAAACTCGGAGACCTCCACTGCTCTTTGGATTTCGGTGGACGGTATACCGCTTCGATAATTGTCCTCAAAGCCACGGAGAACCTGCCATCGTAGATTTTCCAGTGCGATGGAATCCGTACTTTCTTCCTGGCCGGCACAGCCGCCCAGGGCGGGAATTAGTAATACAACTATTAGAACCGATCGTAGAGATATCTGCGACATTAAAGTAATAATGGGGGACGGAGGCGCCACGAATCAACTGTAAATTCATTCCATGGCCTTGCGCTGCCCCATATTTGCTTGACCCGAAAGAAATTCCGGTGGTAACAAGTCTATGTCCTTGAGCTTTCAGGCCAAATTGATCCTAGCGATTAGCCTGCTGGCAGCCGGTATTTCTTCCGTTTCGTCTTACATTTTCTATCAAACCATACAGTCCCATGTCTGGACTCAGACCGCCGCCCGGCTCAAGGACATTGGCCGGGCCGGCCAGTACATGCTCAATCTTGAAGACCGACGTGGCATTCAGGAACTGGATCGACTTTCCGAGCAAATGGCCCGTCCTCGAAATCCGAATATCCTGGAGTCCATCCGCCCGGGAGAGAATCTTCCCAATCTTTCGGATGGCGACCGCCAGAAGCTGGAGTCCAGAAAGGACTATCGGCGGCTTGTACAGATTATGCGGCGAATCAAGCATTCTACCCGGCAAAGCCTGGCCACCCCGGACGAAGAAATTCCGCAGCAGATAGACATTGCCGATCCGCCGCTGTTACGATACGCTTACATCCTGGTACCGATCCCCGAATCTCCGGACCGGAGAATTCTCAAATTTATTGTGGATGGCGATGACCGTAGACTGGACACCGACGGAGATGGCGCCATTGAATCCGACGAGGAAGCCACCCAGATCGGGATGCTCTATAACGTTACCGGTCAGCCGCAGATGCTCAAAGCTCTGGATGGGCAGGTAACTGCCAGCAAGGAATACTATCGGGACGAATGGGGAGTCTGGCTTTCGGCATACATTCCCATTCAAGACTCCGAGGGGCAGACATTTGCCGTTATGGGAATAGATCTGTCAGCAGAAAGCGAATTCAGTCTGATCAACAGGGTGCAACGGATTCTGGCTGCTGTGGTGGTGACCAGCGTATTTCTGGCCACCATTCTGGGCCTGGTTATCTCCCGGATCCTGGCAAGGCCGCTTACGGAACTCACGGCGGCGGTAACCCGGGTTCAGAATCGAGACTTCAACGTTCGTTTGAAAACGAATTCCCGGGACGAATTTGGGCGACTGGCGCAAGCATTCAACGAAATGGTCCGCGACATCGAAAGCTACGCTCTTTATATGGAGGACATCGTAACCCGGAAGAGTCAGGAGCTGCAGACCACATTGCGTAAGGTTCGGGATTTAAAGAATCAGCAGGATGCGGACTACTATCTCACCACGATGCTGGCCAATCCGCTGCTCAAAAACGGTAACGTCAGCAATGTAGTTCATACCGACTTCCTGATCGAATACAAGAAGAAGTTCCAATACGAGAAATGGGAAGCCGAACTGGGCGGAGATCTATGCGTTACCGCCAATCCGAAAATCGAAGGCGAAGGTTATACCTTTTTCTTTAACGGCGATGCCGCCGGTCATGCCATGAAAGGGGCGGGAGGAGCATTGATCACAGGCTCCCTTTTGAGTTCCCTGGTGGCCAGAGAAGGCGTTGGCCTGGATCCTTCGGAATGGCTCCAGGGAATGGTCCTGGAATTGCAGAAGGTTTTTCGTGGCTTTGACGGTCGGGTGAAGCTGAGTTGCGTGATGGGCTTGATCCATGATCGGTCTGGCGCATTGTATTCCATCAATGCCGGGCATCCCAAAACCGTGCTATTTCGAAATGGGCGGGCCCGTTTTCTCGAAGAGAGCCCTGTCTCGAGTCGGATTGGAGAAGAGATGGGAACATGGCCAACAACCAGAGTCCAGCTGGAAACCGGCGACGTACTTGTTGCCGGATCGGATGGGCGGGATAGCATGCGAGTTGGCGGGTCGCCGATCAAACAATCCGGCCCTGACAACGATACATTCCTGGGAGTAGTTGAGAAGGGACAGGCCGAATTGCATAGGATGCGGGAAATACTGTATTCCCTGGGCGAGCCGGCAGACGACATCTCTTTGATGCGAATCGCCTATCGGGAAAGCGTTCATCCGCCGGGGGCAACGCCTGGATCGGAGGCGGTAGTGGAAGAGGTGGAGAAGCTGATCCGGCTGGAAGAATACAACACAGCGCTGTCTTTGCTTTCCAGAATCGAAGACGAAAACTTCTTTAGACATTATTACTCCGGACTCTGTTATTCCAGGATTGGCGATAACGCGCGCGCCCTCGAAAGCCTGCAGGAAGCCCGGAACCTGGTAGGCGAGCGAGCCAACGTTCTGTATTTGCTGGGCCAAACCTATGCAAATTCCGGCCGCCGGTTTGCCGCAATCGAAGTTCTGCAAAAGGCTGCCTTTCTCCAGCCGGAGGACGATCGAATCAGCACTTTGCTGGAGAGCCTGCAAAGCGAGCCCGCGGAATAGAGTGACCGAAACGTTTAAATCGACGCCAGGGAAAGCATTTGACCGTAGGCCGGACTACCAATTCTCGTAGATTGTGAGACAACCGGATGCAAACAAAGAATCCAAACACCTGGCCGCTCTTGAAGCGATCAAGCATGTTAAGGATGGTATGTCTGTGGGATTGGGGACCGGCTCCACGGCCGCCCTGGCCATCGAAGAGCTCGGGCGGCTGCAGAATACCGAATCGCTCAATTGCGACTATTGCGTTACTTCCTACCAATCCATGCAGTTGGCCCGGGAGGCTGGTCTACGGGTTTTTCCGGTAGAATCATTCGATGCCCTGGATATTTCCATTGATGGGGCGGATGAAGTGGATCCGGCTCTGAATCTCATAAAGGGGGGCGGCGCGGCCCATACCCTGGAGAAGATTGTGCATACCCTGTCCGCATGCTTCATATGCGTAGTGGACGGCTCCAAACTGGTTTCCCGTCTGGGGGAACGAACTCCGGTCCCTCTTGAAGTGCTACCTCAGGCCATTAATGTGGTCCGTCATGAACTGGAACGTCTGGGTGCGCGAGAGGTGAGTCTTAGAATGGCTCTGAGAAAGGACGGACCAGTGATTACCGATCACGGAAACTTTGTTCTTGATGTGCGATTTGATTCCTTTCATGCGGAAGCCATGGAAAAGGAACTGAATTCTATCTCGGGAGTGGTAGAAAACGGGATTTTCGCAAAGTGCAGACCCGCTTTTGTGATCGTAGGCGAATCCTCGGGAGTGAAGATTCTAGAGCCTTGATGCCCGCTTCAAGAACACTGCCGGAAGTTCCGGAGGTGGGAGGCCGCATTCCTCCCGATACAGTGCATGCCGTTTCGGTGAGCCTACCCAGAGTTCAGGACGTCATTGGCTACGAAGAGAAGCGGTCCGAAACAATGAGCCGCATTAAGTCTGGTTATCCCAGGTTTGTGGCCCACCCTTACGTTTCTGAACTTCTGGCCTATTTCCAATCTAGATTACCGGCATCCGACGCTCCCTGTGTGGTGGTGTCCTCTCCGGCGGCGGCCCGGGCTTTGTTTTCCTGGGCTGGTTATAAAGACGTGCCACTCCTGGAAGAAGACGGAGTGGCGGCCTTTCCGCTCCCCTCGGATCAAAAGTTGGCCGCGCATCTACTCAGCTATATACAGCATACCGGTTGCCTTGTTAGCTCCCGTCGCGCGGAAGATTTTCTTCTGGAGCGGGGGTTGCTGGGGCAGGCGCAGAATGAAGATCGCGTCGAGTCTGGCCAGGGCGCTTCGCAGGTGCGTGCTGAAATGGCCCGCCTGAACGGACTGCCCCGGGACGAAGTTTACCTCTCTGTCAGTGGAATGAATGGTATCTATGGCGCATTCAAGACCATTCAAGAGGTCCAGGCAAGAGCGGGCCGGGAAATATGGATTCAACTTGGATGGCTCTACGTAGACAATATTCGTATTATCGAGAAGTTTGCCGGCGGTTCCGAACAAATCTACAATCTGGAAACTCTGGACGAACTCAAGGATTGTATCTCCCGAAATACCGGGAAAGTGGCGGGCATTATTGCCGAGATCCCTACAAATCCATTGCTGCAAACTCCGGATATGGAATCGCTCTATGAGCTGTGCCAGAAAGAGGGATGCGCTCTTCTGGCCGACATTTCGGTAGGAAGTTCAGTTTGTGTGGATGTCATGTCTCTGTGCGATGTGGCCGTGGAAAGCCTTACCAAGTTCGCCACCGGCTCCTGCGATGTGATGATGGGAGCCGTGATGCTCAATCCTTCATCCAGGTTTCATGACGCCATGAAGGAGAACCTGGACCGTAATCTTGAACCTCCATACGATGCCGATGCGGATCGAGTGGATTTTCGCATCCGGGGTTACGAAAAGCGCATGGAGCAGATTGCCGAAAACGTGAATGCACTCTGCGCAACCTGGAATCAGAATCCGGCGGTGAAAAGGATCTTCACCGCCGATGTGGGGCCCTGCGCCGAGAATTACCGTCGGATTGCTCGAAATCAAAACGGAGCAATCCTGCCGGGCGGATTGATCACCATGGAGTTAAGCGGAGCAATGGAGCCGGTCTACGATGGATTGCAGGTCTTGAAAGGACCGTCCTTTGGAACTGATTTTACCCTGGTGATGCTCTACCTTTATCTGGCGCACTATGAGCTGGTCTCCACACCGGAGGGCCGGCAGCAATTGAAGTCCCTGGACATGGATCCGGGGCTATTTCGTATTTCGGTGGGCCTGGAAGATCCGGAGCGGATTGAGCAAGCTTTTCAGCTGGCTTTTAATCGGTAACGTAGAGCCGATTCTCCGGTTCCAGGCCCAGGAGCTTACCTGGCCCGAACCGGAAGCTTCACCTGGCCCGAACCGGTGCGTCTCAGCGTTACCTGGTGGTATGCAGGTCCGGGGACAAACGTTCCTTCTTATCGTAGAATTGCTTACTTCTTTCGATCTTCTCTTGCAGTTCCGGGTCCGGCTTCAGAGAACGAGTGCGAATCTTCAGCGACTCCAGAGCCCGGGGTTCCGGCGGAGCAGAAGGATCAAAGTCCGGATTGTCGGGGATCAAGATACTGGGAATAGGGATTACAGGTTTCTGCTCGTGCTTCTTAACCAGCGCAATGATCTGTGGAGCGTATTCGTAATTGTACTCCGTGTGCCATTTTTCCAGAAGCGAAATGTAATCTTCGGGAGGTTTCGCGCCCCTGATCAGAACCATTTCCGCTATGCGCACCGTCTCTTCATTGGCGCCGTCAATCTCGCGAAAAACGCCCCAGCCCCCTTGAAGATCGACTGCATTCTTCTCAATGAGAAGCTTCGCAACATCGAATAAACCATAGCTCAGCGCCCATCCAAATTCTGTGAGTCCGCCGCCGCAACCCTGCAATTGTTCGGAACTGCCGGTAGCTCCCGCATTGATCAAGGCCATAGCCATCTCTTTGCGATATTTTACAATGGCATCCCGCAACGGAGTAATACCAACATAGTCCTGTGGAGAGGGTTTTGCCCCTGCGGCCAGGAGCGCCTTCACAACCGCCAGGTGATTGCCTCGGACAGCATAGTGAAGGGGAGTGAGTTGGGACATATCTTCTGCTGCATTTACGTCCGCGCCGGACTGTATCAGGGCCTGCACGCGGGCCAGGTCCCCCTGCCTGGCGGCATAATGCAGCGATTGCTTGTATGTTGCTGGATTCTTGCCTTCCAGAAACAACGCGATTTCAACATTACCGTCCAGCCTGGCATAGTCCATGGCCGTGCACTGTAGATCGTAGTTTCCTGAAACGCACCAATCGCTTTTGGTTTTCCGATTCCGATCGGCGCCTCTTCGAATGAGTTCTTGCACTATCTTCAGATCTCCATTGCTGGAGGCCAGCATTAGAGCCGTTCGACCATGAGTGCTATCATGATAATCAACGTTCGCCCCTTTTCGAATCATGTCCCAGGCTACTTTGTGCATTGCATCGCCTTCGGCATCAACGCTTCTCAGGGCCCACATTAGATTCGAGTAGTGGTCCCGGGCATGTTTGTTTACGTCCGCTCCGCGTTGGAGCAGCCAGGCCGCGATCTCCGGTTGGCCGCCGTAGCAGTAAGAGGCCAGCGTAAGGGCTGTATTCTCGCCTTCTGCGTCCAGAGGGTCATTGATCCCCCAGCCCTGGGCAACATAGCGCTGTACCGCATTCAAATCGCCATCGCAGATCGCTTCATTGACCTGGTCTCCTGTAGGTTTAGCTAGCAGGGGACCGGCGCACAGAAGACCAACCAGCGCCAGTAGATTGCGGATTCTTTTTGCCTGATTCATGTACTTTTCTCCGGGGTTGCCTCGTGGGCTGGGCCGTATCATGCCGGCTAGCCCCTGGAATTCAACTCTCATTTAGACGACGGAGACTAAAACTGGTTCGAAATGGGATTGGATGAATCTCAAAAGCTAGCCGCTCCGGCCGGATACTGCGGACAGGAATCTGTCCGTTGCCGCCGCCGATTCTCGGTAATGGTGAAGGAGTTGTGTTAGAAAGAAACCAGCGGCCGAGGCGCGGGCGGGAGTCTTGCAGTCTAGAACGCGAATCGGACTCCAAACTGGAGCGATTCGCTGGACGCTCGCGTATCGCCAGAATCCATAGCGGCCAGACTGGAGAAAAGGAAGGTCTGGAACTCCGTAGTGGCGCTGGTGCCCGTATTGTTGGTGCCGCTGGAATAGAAGTTACCGTTGTAATCGGTCATGTTGGATCTCTGGTGGGCAAGGGTCAGAAAAAGGCCGATTTGTCCGATCCAGTAGGTTGCCGAAAGGTCGCCATAAACCCCCTCGCGAATGTGTTCCATCCGGGCCTCCTGAAAGGCCAATCCTGCATTGCCGCCCGAGGCCAGCCTGGTACTGGTCAGTCTAAAAAATCCTTCTCGGTGGAAGACGTAAATCAGACTGGAGATCTCAATGGGGCCGCGAAAGTAGGTCAGCCTGAGTCCGGCCAGAGGACCTTCATCTACAGAATCCATTTGCATCTGTTCCAGAGCGGTGTACCGTCCGAACGGAAGTAAGATACCGGTGAACAATGTTTGTGTCCTGGAATCCTGTCGCTGCCCTGCATAGCCCAGTAAAGGGGCAAACTGAAACGCACCGTTAAGCAGCGAGCCGCTAAACGGGTATTCAATGTGCGCCGAAGCATATTTACGTTCATTTTGATAAAGCTCTTCCAGACCCACTCCGGATTTTTCCTGGGCGGCGGTCGGGTTCACCAGATCCCTTCCGCGTTCGACCAGTTCCCGGTTCGCCGACAGCCCTTCCACGCTTACCCGGGCGCCGAATCGAAAGTTAAACAACAACGGAGCCTGGAACCCTGCCGTGGTTTCTATCCCTGCCGGCCTTTTCGCATACCTCGGCAGGAGAAAGCTGCTGGGCAGGAGCTGACGCGTGCGAAACTCATCCAGCAACTGCTGGGACTCTACTCGCCCATAAGCCGGACCCGCGCCGGCCCAGATCACTATCCTGTCGTTGTTCAATTGTGCCAGGTTCCCGGGTAAATCCTGACTCTGGTTTTCGGTAGCCTCGGCGTCTTCTGTGCGATCCTGCTCCGGGTCCGGGGATTGGGTTTGCTTTTCTTCTTCCGCCTCTACCATCTGCCGTTGTCTTTCTGGAGAGGCATTCCTGTATTCGTCGCCTACGAATACTTGTAGAATCTGTTCCTTTCTGATGCGCAGGGGGCCACCGGCTGTATCGAGAATAATTGCTTCTTCTTCCGCCGCGATGACCGTTCCGTCCAGTTCCTGCCCATTCTTGAGGATTACGGTGTCCGCCAGCGCCGAACTCTGCCAGATCATTGCGATCAATACAAGAGGTATTAGAATTGTTCCGGATTTCAAGATGTCACTCCGTTGGACTGGTCTAAGACTACGAAAGGTAAAGTCTATAGACTGATAGCTCCGGTCAAACTATTAACCAGGGTGCAATCGGTTGCGGGCGTATTCTCAAGGGCCCGGCAGGTGGCCCCCGGCAGGCGCGGCCCCCAATTCATGACCCTTCGTTGTTTCATTCGGCCAGGATTTTGACAGAATGTTACGAACTCGTGACGAGGCCATTCAGCCCCGGTAGAATTCCAGGTGTTCCGGTGCCAGGGGAGTGTTTCCCAGAATGGCATCCGAAGCTTTTTCGGCCATCATCACTACCGGGGCATAGATGTTTCCGTTGGTAATAATCGGCATAATGGATGCATCCACTACGCGAAGACCTTCCATGCCATGCACCTTGAAATCATTGGGATCTACTACGGCCATACTGTCCGTACCCATCTTGCAGGTTCCCGAAGGATGCAACGCTGTTTCCGCATCTTCGGCCACCCATTTGAGTATCTTCTCTGGAGTGTCTACTTCCGGACCCGGCGATATTTCGCCGCCATTGTATTCCTTCATGGCTGGCTGATTGAGGATCTCCCTGGCGCTCTGAATCGCTTCCACCCATTCACGGCGGTCCTGTTCGGTGCTAAGATAGTTAAACAGCACCGCCGGATGTTCGGTAGGATCCGTTGACTTGATTCGCACATGGCCCCGGGCATCGGAAAACATGGGACCTACATGCACCTGGTAACCATGGCCGCCTTCCGGACTGGAACCGTCATAGCGAATGGCCAGAGGCAAAAAGTGAAACATCAGATTCGGATACTGTTCGGACCGGTTGCTTTTAATGAAGCCGCCCGCTTCGAAATGATTGGTGGCGGCCGGACCTTTTCGAAACAGCCATTGGAAGCCAATGAAGGGTTTTCTCCATAGTTTGGTGGCCGGATTCATGGACACAGGCTTGAGGCATTTGTATTGCACATAGACCTCAAGATGATCCATGAGGTTCTCGCCCACGCCTTTAAGATCGTTTACCACCGGTATGTCCAGTCCCTGTAGATGATTCGCATCGCCTACTCCAGATAATTGGAGCAACTGTGGACTATTGAATGCTCCCGCACACAGAATGATTTCTGCGCCGCGAACCTGATGTGTAGTCTTTCCTTTCCTGTATTCGATGCCCACTGCACGTTTTCCCTCGAATAGGATTCTCGTGGTCAGCACCCGACTTCGAAGCTCCAGGTTTTTTCGATGCTTCACCGGATGGTAGTAGGCGCGAGCCGCGCTCCAACGTCGTCCCTGTTTAACATTTCTATCGAATAGAGCAAAGCCCTCCTGACGATAGCCGTTTACGTCATCTGTTCGTGGATGGCCTGCCTGTTCGGCAGCCTCCAGAAAGGCCGAGAAGAGGGGATTAACGCCAGGCCCCCGTTCCAGCCATAGAGGACCTTCGATACCGCGGAACTGTCGGCTACGACTGGGTGTTGCCGTGTTAAACTTATTCTGAGCGGCCGGCTTTTCCGCCATGCAGGATTCCATTCGCTTGAAATAGGGCAGGCAGTGGGCATAGTCCCAGTGCTGCATTCCGGGTAGCTGACCCCATTTTTCGTAGTCCATGGGATTGCCCCGCTGAAATATCATCCCATTGATAGAGCTGGACCCGCCAAGGACCTTGCCTCTGGCATGATAGACCTTGCGTCCATCCATATAGGGTTCCGGTTCCGATTCATACATCCAATCGTAGTATTTGCTGCCAATGGGAATGGTGAGCGCCGCTGGCATATGGATGAACAAATCCCAGATATAGTCCGGTCTGCCGGCTTCCAGCATCAGTACTCGATTTTGCGGATCTTTACTCAGCCGATTGGCTAACACGCATCCGGCGGATCCACCGCCCACAATTATGTAATCGTATTGCTTTTCCATTCTTCAGTACCTTGTTTCTATTCTTTATCCGAGCCTTGCTCACACAGGCTTCATGCCGCAGGCAATCCTCCGGTTACTATCCATCAGAAAACGGCGTCTTCGCTGGACTACCGGAAAGACAAATGGCCGATGGCTTGCCCTTCTGTCCTGGCCTTCCGTGCGAAAAGGGTGCCCCATCTGTGCGTTTCCTCTCTTATCGCAGAGTCCGATCGTTAGCGCGGACGCTAAACTCTATACGGTGAATCCACATCTCCGCTTTCTACATACACCGTCTTTATTTGAGTATAATGCTTCAAAGCCTCCAGCGAGTTTTCGCGACCCATACCTGATTGTTTGTAGCCGCCGAAGGGAATCTCAATAGGCGTAAGGTTGTAATTGTTTACCCAGATGATACCAGCCTGCAACTGACGGCTTACGCGATGGGCTCGGTTTACATCGCGGGTGAATAGCCCGGCGGCCAGGCCAAACGGAGTGTTGTTGGCCCTTTGCACCGCTTCTACTTCCGTTTCGAACGTCAGTACGCTCATTACCGGTCCGAAAATCTCTTCGCATACAATCCGCATATCGTCCCTGCAGTCCGTGAAGACAGTCGGAGCTACAAAGTTCCCTTTCTTGAGTTCGTCCACGCTCAGCTGGCTGGAAGGTTTGAGCTCTGGCTCCGAGGCGCCCAGAAATGCAGTGGCGCCTTGCTCTTTGCCCAGTTGCAGGTAACCGTTAACTTTTTCGTAATGTTGCCGGCTGATAAGGGCTCCTACCTGGGTGGCCGGATCCATGGGATCGCCGACAATCAGCTTTTCGGTGCATCTTTTGAGTTCCTGTAAGAAACCGTCTTTGACCGACGAGTGAACAAATACACGAGTTCCGTTCGAGCATATTTCGCCCTGGGTGTAGAAGTTTGCCATCATGGCCGCCTGTACTGCGTTGCCAATGTCTGCATCGTCGAAGACGATCAGGGGCGATTTGCCGCCCAGTTCCAGGGTAACATGCTTCAGTGTTGCGGCGGCGCTGGCCATGATCTTCTTTCCCGTGCCCACTTCGCCGGTGAGCGATATCTTATGGATGTCCGGATGAGCTACTATGGCTTTGCCCAGTTCCGCATCGCCCAGAAGCACCTGAAAAAGGCCGTCGGGCAGCCCGGCTTCTTTATAGATTTCGGCCAGCTTCAGAGCCGTCATCATGGTGAGCTCGCTGGGCTTGTATATCATGGCATTTCCGCCGGCCAGGGCAGGCGCCGATTTCCAGCAGGCAATCTGAAAGGGGTAATTCCAGGCACCGATTCCGCCTACCACACCTAACGGTTCCGGGATGGAATAGGCATGGCTTTCGCCCAGAGGATAGTAGTCCCCTTTAAGCAACGCCGCCGCATGGGCAAAGTACTCCACGGCATCGGCTCCGGATACAATATCTACGCTCAGCGCTTCCTGGATGGGTTTGCCGGTATCCCATACTTCCAGAGTGGCGAGCTCATCGTTTCTTTCGCGAATCAGTACCGAGGCTTTATGCAGGATTCGAGACCTTTCGGCGGGAAGCATGGAAGCCCATTGTTTCTGCGCCTTCCGGGCGATTTTCACTGCAGCGTTCAGCTCGGCTTCATTGGCGACGTCGGCCCTGCCTATCTCTTCGTTTGTGGCCGGGTATTGTATACTGATCTGGCGCGACGCGTTCGCATCGCTGTACTTCCCGTCTATATAGCTTCTGATTGTTCCAAACTTCATTCGCTTTACCTTACTGTCTTACCTGTTCTGTCGCTGTCTGAAGACCGTTGCTATCTTTCTTTGTGGCTGTCTTCTAATAACACTCGATTCACTCTGTTTCTGGTTGCTTGGCTTCTGGTATCCAACCGGTTTGGCTTACACAGCTTGTTCATGCACTTGTTTATCCCGCTTGCCGCCTTATTCTTTTTGTCTGCCGGATACCATACGCAGGCCTGTGTCTATTTCTGCACGTCGCGCACTACCAGCGGTCTTGGAGGAGAGTAGCTGGCGGTCAACCGGGAAACGATCATAATGGTTAGCATGGATCCCAGCATTGCCGTTGTGCGAAAGGGGAAGTTAACCACTCCGTCCGCATCGATCATGGGGTAGGGCAGAAACGTAGGTATTCCCAGTACCGTCTCGCCGCCACCCAGACGAAGAAAAAGCGCAACCAGGAATCCCGCAAGACTGCCCACGGTATTGGTTTTCTTATCGAACAGGGCCAGTATTAGCTGCGGGAAGAGAATACAATAGACGAAATCGCTACATAGAAACCAGAGTTCGTAGACGCTTTGAACTTGCAGCGCAATCAACGTGGCGGCTATTCCTACAATCCAGATGAGTCTCTTGATTACCTTTGGTATGCCGGCCTGGCTCTTTTTCGCAAAGAAAGGGCGATAGACGTTCCAGGCGCCCAGGGATGATGCCGACAGTATTGACGAGTCGGCGCTGCTCATCACAGCGGAAGCCAGGGCGCCCAATCCGATGATGGCGATCACCGCCGGGGCCAGGTTCTGTAAAACGTAGGGTAGTACTACCGCTGACACCTCCGGTCCTTCCAATCCCATGGCATTCCAATCCGTGGTCGCTTCTATCATTCCGATGATCATGGCAGGCATCGCAGCCACTATACAAAGCACACCTGCGCCAATAGAAAGCCAGCGAGCCACATTGCCATTCTGGCTCGATAGCACCCGCTGAAAATAGACATGCCACGGGATGCCGCCAAAGATGAGCAGCAATGCCGAATCCCACCAGAGAAAATAGGAATCGCCCCAGTTGGGATCTTTCCAGCCATCCAGGGGTGGGAAAAGATTTGCCATGGGACCCATTTCGCCTTTGTAGCTGCCGTATAGCGCCGCAAGCCCCATCCCTTCCGGTAGAAGAAAGGGTATGGTGAGCCACAAACCTACAATGAGTATTCCCAGTTGCAGCACATCGGTGTTCGCCACAGCGCGCATGCCGCCTATGGCCGTATAGGTAATAGCAATTAAGGCAGAGAGTATAATTGCCAGGTTAAAGTCGATTCCGAGAATGCTTCCAAAGGTAGTTCCCAGAGCTGTGAGCACTGCGCCGGTCCAGAATACCTCTCCGAGCAATGCGGGAATGTAGAGCAGGGCCGTCATCTTATCTCCAAAGCGATCGGAGATGGGATCCAGAAGGGTGGAGAAGTTATACGAGCGCATCTTTTTTGCCAGAAAGATGCCGCCAAACATCAAACTGAGTGCGTATCCCCAGGGAGCCTGAGCCCAGGCCAGGCCGTGCACTGCAACCGACTCTGCGGTTCCGTTGATGAAGCCTCCGCCTACCCATGTGGCGGTCATAGTGAACAAAGCAAGGCCCAGCGGCAAAGACCGGCCCGCCAGAATCATTTCTTCTACTTCTTTTTCGTCGGAGAGTGTTTCTCGCTTCTTTCCACTGCGCGAACCCACATAGAACATGGCCGAATAGAACAGACACATGACTGCATAGCTGGGCCACTGAAAGTCGCCGCTAAGGTTTTGCAGAAGCAGACCAATAAGGAGTAGCGCCGAAAAAACAAGCGTGGCGGAAACCAGCGGGTGGTGGACCACATAAAGATAGAATCGATGCAGTGAGCTGCCGGTCCGAATCATAAAAACTCCCCATTGCTATTTTGCGGTAAATGGCCGCATGAACTCATCTCTGCGAAAGCAAAGACAGAAATCTATGTATTCTCTCCGCAAAAGCTTGCGCGGAAGGTCCGGTTCGGCGGGGCTTGCCCGAAAGATTCAGATGCCAGTTAGAAAAAACGGCCAGACCATTGCAGACCTGCGGTCTTCTGAATCGGAGCCGGATTAGAAGCTCCAATACAGTGATCCATGTTGATAGACGGTCAAGGGTTTTTATCGGAAATCCGTGGTAAAACCGGACTTTCGTCGAAATAGTATTCGATTCCGGATCCGCTTTCAGTTGACATGCCAGGGATATTGCCACTCCATTTGCTCGATGTACGCTCGCTGGTTCTTGAAAATATCTCGATTCTCGCTTCTCTTATTGTCTTTGTTGCTGGCCGCTAGCTCTTCCGCCGAGAGACCCGAAGAGAAAGCGCGCATGAATACTATCTGCGAAGCAGACGATCGAAATCCAGACGAAGGATATCCTGTAGGTCGCGTCTACTACAACGACCGAAAAGAAGCGATTTGTACAGCCTGGATTGCTCCGAACGGATGGCTGGTGACCGCCGGCCACTGTAACTCCGGGTACTATAAGTTTGACGAAATCCAGTTTCAAGTGCCTGAATCCAACTGTAGCGGAGAAGTCCAGGTACCCGAGGACAGGCATCGTTACAGGGTTGATCTTTCTTCTATCAAGAGTCGTGTGGATCTCGGCGCTACGCAGGATTGGGCATTGTTTCAAATCACGCCGCATCCGACGTTCGGAATGCCAGGGCCATTTGGCGAAGGGAGTTTTTTTCGAATTAGCAACCGTAAGCTGGACAGGCAGGCAGAATCTGTGATACGCAACACCGGCTTTGGAGTGGAGCTACGCGTCTTCGAAGGATGTAAGAAGCGAAACCGAACCATGCAAAGTAGCCTGGGAAAAGCTTATAACAGTCCGGGTTATCTGATCCATTTTCTGGATACGCATATGGGTAGTTCCGGCTCACCGCTCTATGAAGAAGCAAGCAACGCTCTGTACGTCATGGGAACTCATCGCGGCGGCGGATGTCCAAACATTGCCACTTCTGTGCTTAATCCCGGATTCCTAAAGGCCCTAAACGACGTTACCGGTCGGCCTACTGTCTATGTGGACTGGATGGGCCCCCGGACCGGGCCGTCCAACGGCGGGATCGAAGCTCCTTTTCGCAATCTGAATAAGGCCCTGGAAAAGGTAAAAAGCGGCGGTGACATCAACATCGTTCCGGGCAATTACCGAACCGCGAATCTCAAGATACCCAACAGGCCGCTACGAATACGAGCGCCTTTTGGCTCCGTGTCTATAGGACAACAGGACGCGAATTCGGCAGGCGATAATTAGGATTCCTGGCTTCGGAATAATCTGAACTTTTTATGCACTGGCCCGAAAAAGTCCGGGTCGTTGATACGGGCAGGCTTTACCGGTTGATCGCCGAGTGTCGGAGCACCGTCAGTCCGTTCCCTATGATTTCGCTTTACTTTTTCGTTTGAAACGGCTTTCTTGAGCGAATCTGAATCTTCAGGAGACTACATGAAATCACTTTCCGTAACGCTGATGGCTGTATCGTTGCTACTTCTATCTGCCTGCCATGACATGACTCAGAACACTCGCAATTTGTCGTCGGAACGGATGACGGATGGCACGGTGCTGGAAGTCACTCCTTCCGGGGATGTGAAAATCGGCGCCCAGGCCAGTCTGATTGTTACAGCCAACGACGGTATGGTCTATATAAAGGGGCCCTTTGCCGTAGGGGATGATCTCGTAGTCCGCGATGGCAAAGTTCATATCAAGAATCTCAAAGAACTGAATGCCTCGGCGGAGAAAATTCAGAAACTGGAGAATCGCATCAGGGAGCTTGAGTCCCGGTTGATCGCTCTAGAAGGTCGTGCGAAAATGCCGCAGCGTTTGGCTCTGGAGAACGGTGAGGACAAGGCCGAATAGTAATCCGGGCCGGGACGCCGGCGAACTGACGATCGCTGATGTATACAGTCGCCGTCGGCCCTATTTCGCAAATGCTACCATGAGACCGGATGCTCTTGCCGCCGTCTTCGGACCGTAGCCATAAGCGAAAGGCAGATGCTCGGATCCGCCGGCATAGGCACGAATCAGATCCTGTTGCGGATACACTCCCATTCCAGGCAATGGATAACGATAGGTTCCGAAGAGCGAAATGTCCCAGCGCGATTTGTCGAACAACCGGTAAGGAATGCCCGAATCGTCCTGGACAATGACCTCGGAGTGCTCCAGCAAGTAGCGGGCTCCTTCGGTATATGCGGGCCGATGGAACAAATATACAGCCGCCTTCATCATCAAGGCCACATCGCCCAGACTGCGAATATACTTACCCCGCGCGGATTCATGAGAAAACAGATCGTTGTCGATCCTGGTTGAATGGTAGTAGAGCTCCTTGTCTCTTCCGGAAATGGCATCCTGGAATCGAATTCGGTAGCCTGGCAAATAACAGGGATTTACCCTTTTATAGACCAGGTTTCCTTGCGCATCTACGCAGGTCATTTCCACGTCCTGAATCCTGTGGCCCAGACGGACCAGAAAAACGGAAACCGTTGGAAGCGTTCCATAAAAACCGTACTTCTCCGGATTCATGTATTGATTCATCCACCGGGAAAAAAAGTAGCCTGTGAGCGCAATGTTCCCCAGCATCTTTCGCACCGAGTAAAGACCCTCCTGTAGCTGTGGGTCGCTCATACTATTGGGCGCCGGCATGACCCCGGGCTTCTCCATGGCGATCATCACATAGCGGTTGGCATGGGGATAGACCAGTTTGAAGTTGAGCAGATCGCCGCCGGAAAGCGGATACAGAGCGGTTTTTGTCTTCACATTGTCCATTCGCGGCGAAAGTCGCGACCTCCACCAGGCGGTCATAGGGGCAACCCGCTGTCGTTCCACGCTGGACCAGAAGGCATTCATTTGCCGCTGATGTTCTCTGTAGTGCGGCCGATTCAGAATTTGAGCAATTTCCGGCCGTTCGCTGTACTCTTTCGAGGTAGGCAATCCGGCCAGAAACAATGCCCGGTCCTGCCACTGAGAATTGACTTCTGTTACCGGTTGTTCGACCTGGCTGGTGTTCTGCTGACAGAAGCCTGCCACAAAAAGGATAAGTATGGCGCTGATTCGATTCATTTAGAATTCCTGAAAGACTGTGCCGGGATGGCTGGGTATTATTATCGGAAACAGCTTTGCCGGTTCTATACCGGTGGCGGGCAAATAGCGGGAAATTGGCGCTAATCTCTTTCAACCGAAGCAGACTTCTGCTAACCTGTCGTAAGGCAGCTGCCGGTAGCGTTTCAATCTGCTGCTCGGCGCTTCAAGGCCAGATAAATAACGTATGCGGCCCAGGCCGTTATGGGGACTCCATGCATGAGAAGGTCAAACCAGTCCACAGGTTTCTGCAACCAGCCATGCCAGAGTAGCTTCAGTTTTTGCCATAGATGAGGCTCCTGACCAATGGGCGAAAGGGCAAGAAACAGGGCCGCCACAAACCAGATGGCCAGAGTGCCCTTTGTGCTTCCGCTTTTTTCTTTATCGCTCATGACTTTCCTCCCTGAATATCCCGTATCGGGGAATCCAGATATTGCTGCATGGCTTTATTTAGAGTCAGCAGTTCCTCAATGTTTTCTTTGTCCAGGATGCCCACAATCTTTTCTCCACGATAGACCGGACCAATGGGGCAATCCTTTTCCTGCAGGAGTTGCAACGCTTCGTCCAGATGACTGTCCAGCCGCAGGTGAGGGAAGTGCGAAATCATGATCTTTCGCACCGATGCCTGATTGCCATGGGCGGCCAGACCGTTGAAGATTTCCTTCTTTGTGAGCACGCCTACAACCTTGCCCTGATCCATCACCAGAAACTCTCTCTCCTGGCCGGCCAGTAGAAGCTCCACCGCGTCCATGATCCCCTGATCCGGTCGCAGCGACGTATAATGCTTGATCAGGATGTTCGAAACTTTGTAAGAGCGAAGCGAACTTTGCATGCTTTCCCGGGAAGACTCTGCAGAAGCTCCCAGGAAGACGAAGATTCCAATGAAAAGCAGGCCCAGACTGTACATGAATCCCAGTATAACGAAAACAATACCTAGAGCCTGACCAACCTCCGCCGTTATGGTTGTGGCCTTTTCATGGTTCATACGAAAGCCCAGAAGGCCGCGAAGAACCCTTCCTCCATCCATGGGGAAGGCAGGGACCAGGTTAAATGCGGCCAGTAAAGCGTTGGCCCAGAAAAGATTTTGTAGCAGGGCAAATTCGCCGGAGACCAGACTCAACTTCTCCGGAAATTGCGGAGGATGTCCCAGACCGGCAAGCAACCCGAACAATAGAAGAGCCAGGATTGCGTTTACTGCCGGACCGGCCAGTGCGATGAAAAACTCGGCTGCCGGCTCTTCCGGGATTTTCTTGAATCGGGCCATCCCTCCTATAGGCAACAGAATAATATCCTTCGTCTTAACTTTGAAGCGACGGGCCATCAATGCATGACCCATCTCATGCAGGAAAACCGAGAAAAACAAAAGGAACAGAAACAGAAGCAGGCTCATTACATCCGCAAGCGGATTTCCCAGGCGCGCGAAGAGGATCCAGCCAATCAGAATTAGAAAGGTCCAGTGAACATACACTCGAATGCCAAACGGGCGTCCAACGAACAAAGACCATTTCATGTGGATCACTCTCCAATGTCCCCCTTCCACCGTCCAGCAAAGGAAGGCGCAGTCCCCGCCATTTCCTACCGCCGAACTAACTGAAATGCGAATTGCCGGCCCATGCCCTGGCGGGACAGGCGAATCCAGAGTCCGGCAAACTGTTCTAACATGGGTGCGGCCTCCGGACCACCCAGGTCATAACTTTCGGAAAATCCCAGGTCTTCGCACAACTGTCTCGTTAGCGCTTTGTCCGTTTCGCTCCCGCCGCAGAAAAACATGGGAATGGCGCCGCTTTCGTACCGGGGATTGGCCATGTTCTCCGCGCCGGTGGAATTGAAGCATTTAACTACGGACCGACCGGTAATCTGCTCCAGAGCCTGGTAGGCGCTCGCGTACATTTCCGGTTTCTGAAATAGACTGTTTGTTGTGTCGATCAGTGTCTTTTCCGAACTTTCCGCTAGACCCTGAAACAAACCGGCCACCGCCGGGGCCGCTGTCGGCGGAGTGGCCAGAATGATGATACGCGCTTCTTTCATTGCATCCAGAAGGCCCATGTACTCCGCTCCTTGCAGCGGCGTGCCGTTCGGCTTGTCCGGATTTCTGACTCCGAAGATTACTCGATGACCGGCTGCTATCAGTCCGGCGGCAAGTGCGGTGCCCACGTTTCCTTTTCCGATGATTGCTATGTTCATTCTCGATTCTCCTGAGCTGATTTGGTCTAATTTAGGGTCTGAGAAAAAAATGGACAGTATGCACTATTTCGGTATATACGAACGAAAAAGTACGTGCCCTGGTGGGAGAAGTGCCCATGCCTCGATTCAAATGGGACAATAAGAGCTATAATAACCCTGTAGAATTGGCCCTGGATCTCATTGGCGGTAAATGGAAAATGCCTATTCTCTGGCGTCTGAAGGACCGTCCCTGGCGCTACAATGAATTGCGTCGGGAGTTAGACCGGATCACGCATAAGATGCTTACCGAGCAGCTGCGAGAACTGGAATATCATGGATTGGTCCATCGCGACGTTAAGCAGGCGGTGCCTCCCCATGTGGAGTACTCCCTCACCGTCGAGGGAGAGCGGACGATTTCGGTGATTGAAACTCTCCGGGATTTCGGGAAGTCCTATCTGGATAGAAATCAAAAGGGCCCGCCGGGGTTGAATCATGGCCGCACCGGGACGGCATCTGCCGCCGAACCCTGAAGGTTGGCTCCGGGATTAATTGCCGCTTCAATGTAAGCCCGAAGTAAGCCACAAGCCGGAAGGATTGCTTGCTTTTTTACTGCCTTACCGGGCAGGATTGAATCGCGCCAACCGGCATGGCCAGAGTATCAATATGCGACCAGTGTTTCAGACCGAGTTTGAGGAGGGAAGGGGCAATGCCTTGCAGGCCTGTGTATCTTCTTTACTGGAGCTAAGCCTGGAAGACGTTCCCAACTTCATTGAGTTTGCGGATTATCGTCAGACCATGAATGAATGGTTGGCGAAACGGGGGCTGGCATTTCTTAGAGTGGATCTAGTGGACGGGGAGTTGCCCTATAGCACGGCCCCTGGCCTGGGCCTGCTTCTGGCCGGAAAGAGTCCCCGGGGCGACCACCGGCATGTAATCCTTGCCGCCACGTCCGCCGAAGGCTTCCAGATGTTGCACGATCCCCATCCTTCCGGGGCAGGTATCCACGGTAACGCCCTGTGGGCCGGATTCCTGATTCCTCTGGCTATTGCCGGCGATGGGCCCGCATCTTGAAGGGATTGTGACCGCGAAACAGTTGCCTCCCGGCTTCCATGTTTGTCTTTACAGGATTGTACCATGGGATATGCTTTGCAATGTGGTCTGGCGCTCTGGTTCTCACCTTCCGAAGCATTGGCTATGGCCGTCTGGCTTAACATACCGAATCACCGGCCCGGGCTCCGAGGATCTTGAGGATTTGAGAGCTCAAAATCTTATGGTGCCGGCGCCAGGTTACGGTAATAGAAAAAGAAAACAAATAGATAGAAGCATACAAAAATGAAACAACCATCCACAGATTGGAAAGAAGACATCCAGGAAGGCGAAGAAGAAAAGTTTCAGAAATTCGCCCGCCAGTTTGGCATTCTACAGAAAATGAAATCGAAGCAGTTCGGAGCGGGACGAGCCTTGCATAGAAAACAGATCCTGGGACTCAAAGCGGATCTGGAAGTGCTGGGCGATATTCCGGAGCATGCCCGCCACGGACTATTTGCCTTTCCCGGTCATCATGAAGCCTACATCAGACTGTCCAACGGCAGCCTGAACATTCAGCCGGATAGCACCGGAGACATTCGCGGATTTGCCATTAAAGTTCGCGGCATTGATGGCCCGGGCGCGCTGACCGAGAATACCGATTGCCAGGACTTTCTATTGATCAATCTGCCTGCCTTCTCCTCGCCAAAGAGCGAGCAATTCGTGCAGATGGTGCAGGCGGCCGCCCAGGGCAATGCCCCTTTATTTCGCTTCATGGTCGGTACCTACGGATTTCTGGGCGGTATACTGCGAATGAAAAAACTGGCAGCTTCCGTGAATCGCAGGTTTAGCGGATTTGCTACAGAAAAATTCTACTCCGCCGCGCCCATTGCCTGCGGGCCTTATGCCGCCCGGGTTCGCCTTCTACCGGACACCAGGCTGAGGAAAGGCAGCGGCGCCATCGCCGATCTGGCCGAAGACATGAAAAGCCGACTTCAAAACGCTCCCCTTCAAATGGACTTTCAGCTCCAATTCTTTACCGATGAAAAACATACGCCCATCGAAGACGCATCGGTGGATTGGAAAGAAAAGCATTCGCCGTATGTGACCGTGGCCCGGCTATCCATCCCGGCACACGGCGAACAGGAGTTAGCCGATCTTGGAGAAGCTATCGAAAAGGACATCTTTGATCCCTGGCAAGCTCTGAAGGATCATCGTCCCCTGGGAGATGTTATGCGTGCGCGAAAGCACGTGTATTTTGCCAGTCAGAAAGGGAGAGGAGCTCGCTAGTTCCAGGATTGTTTGCAGAAGGTATTTCTGAAACAGGGGAATTCAGCGCTCGTTATCGCATGGAATGGGACCGGTATTAGTGCAGGAGTAGGTCCTTGTCGGAGAGGTAGGAATCGTTCCGGGGACTAATGGGATGTATTCCGGGTAAGCGGCAGGTCAATGTGGAAAGTGGTACCTTTATCGTTGCTTTCAAAGGTAATGTGACCGTTCAGTCGGTGCAGGTTCTTTTTGACGAGATATAACCCAAGTCCCACTCCGGGCTCCTTCTGATCGGGCAGCCTTTCGAAAAGCTGGAATACGCTTTTTTGAAAACTGGATGGGATTCCCCGTCCGTTGTCGCTTACTTCCACCAGGAATCGCTGGTCTTCATCTCTGAAAACAATTCGAATCTCGGGCGTCCGATCTGGATGGCTGTATTTGAGGGCGTTGGAGATTAGATTACCCAGGATCTCTTCCATTACTCCGGGCGGCAGAACCGGCAATTGCTCGTACTCCTGGGACCAGAGGATGGAACCCCGACATTCAATGAGCGGATACTGAAAACGATTTTCGATTCTTCGCTTTAGTTTATCAACATTCAGGGTTTCCTGATCGGCGCTTTCCGGGGATTCCCCTGTGACTCCAATCAGGTCTTCCGTGAATTGCAAAAGATCTGCCGTTATGTTGGACATCATTTCTCTTGATTCCTGTAAGGAAATCCCCGCGCCGGGACCCTCGCTGAGCGACAGCAGGCTTCTCAAGTTGGCCAGCGGACTTCGTATATCGTGGCCAATACGATAGGCAAAATCCTTGAGCTCCTGTTTCTTTTTTGCCTCAAGCTCGGCTTTTCTGGATCTTTCGCTGATGTCTACCACCGAGCAGATTATGAAGAGCTCTTTGCCCCGGTGGATGGGATGCAGGCCAACCTCCACCGGTAATTCAGAGCCGTCTTTTCTTCGTCCTGCCAGATCCCGCCCTACGCCCATGCCTCTGGGCACGGGATCATCCATGTAGTCCCGGGCAAGGTTTGGATGCTCACTCCGGTAGCGCTCGGGAAGAAGTACCTCAATTTTCTGTCCGGCCAGTTCCTGGGCCGAATACTGAAAGATTCGTTCTATTTCTTTGTTTAACAGGACGATTTCCCTTCGATGATTGACCAGGATCATACCGCTGGGAGCAGCGCGAAAGACATCATGAAGCTGGCTCTCTTCTGTAATATCACGTTTGAAACCCAACAATCGGATGGCCTTTCCATTCTGATCCCTTTCGATTCTTGTTCGGGTTTCAATAAATCGTTCCCGGCCATTGATTATGCAACGATAGGTGGTATCGAATTGCGATTCCGACTCCAGACAGCGCTCGAAGTAGGCCATCACCCGAGGGAAGTCCTCTGGATGCACAAGGGCTTTGAATTCCTGTAATGAGTATTCCGGCCTCTCCGGCAGGTGAAACAATTGAATAAAGCCTGCCGAGCCCTTCCAGGTGCCCTGAACCAGTTCCACTTCGTAGGCGCCCATTTTGGCGCTGGATTCCATTTCGGGAATCAGGGATGAGTACTCGTTCCACTGGAGCATAGGCATGGAGCCTAAAAATCCTGGGACAAATGCGCCGATACGTCAAGCTACAACCCGCCTCTCGGCCCAAAATCTGGCTAAATATCACTGTTGGTCCTGGAGCGAATACCAGGTTGAATGAAAAAGATTCTTTTCATGATATAGTAATCCAGTAACAGTACGCCGGGGGGACACTATGGGGGAAATAAGCTGGCAGGACGTGGTGATCAAGCTTCTGGACCGGGCCGAGCTCACGGCAGAGGAGCAGGACTACGTACAAAAAAACCTGGAAACGCTGATCGAGCACTTTTCGGAGAACCCGGATGATAAGGAGTTCTGCGATTATCTGAAGAGCCTGCGAAAATAGAAAGCGTGACGGTCATGAAATCTAATCGTCAGAGTAATGCAATTAGATAGTCGCAGTAGGGCAGCGAGGGATTTCAACCGGCGGCATGGTTGGGCGTGATTCAATGCATGATTTTCTTTGCTGCAAAGCTGGCAAAGGATTTCTGGCTATATGAACGAGAATGATGCACCCATGACCGAACCGCGGGCCCAGGCGTTGCTGGAGCAGTATCGTAAAGCTATCGATGTTGGCACCATCGTCTCGAAGACCGATCCATACGGAAAGATCACCTATGCGAACGATGAATTCTGTCGTGTGGCCGAATACCGCCGCGATGAGTTGATCGGCAAACCTCATAACATTGTAAGGCATCCCGATATGCCCCGGGAAGCTTTCAAAGATTTCTGGCACACGATCAAAAAGGAAAAAAAGCCCTGGCGAGGCATCATTAAGAACAGGAAGAAAAGTGGCGGATATTACTGGGTGAATACCACCGCCATCCCGATTCTGGACGGCGAAGGAAACATTATCGAACATATCGCCATGCGATCGGAAATCACCGAGGTAATCGAAAACAAACAAAAAGTTGAGAAGCTACTGGATTCCAGCAAGCTCTTTGTTCCCCAGGCCTTTCTTCGTAACCTGGACATTGCCGATATAAGCGACATTCAGATTGGCGTGGCCCGTCAATTGCAGCTCACCGTGCTTTTTGCGGATCTGCGTTCTTTTACTACTATCACGGAAAATATGCAACCCAGAGAGATCCTACACGATCTCAATGAATTTGTTGCCTACATGGAGCCGGCCATTCGTAACAATGAAGGGTTCATAGATAAGTTCATCGGGGATGCCATCATGGCGTTGTTTCATTCTCCAGAGCAGGCAGTGCAGGCCTGCCTGGATATGTCGGAGGCTCTGGAGCGGCTGAACCTTTCCCGTAGTGGTACCGGTAAGCTTCCTTTGCGAATGGGTATGGGAGTACATACGGGAAACCTGGTGCTCGGAACAATGGGGACGGAAAACCGGCTCACTACAACCGTGCTTGGCGACACTGTGAACGTTGCTTCCCGACTGGAAGGACTTACCAAGCGACTGAATGTTCCGGTGGCTATAAGCGATCAGGTGGTTCAGGAGTGTACCCATATGCAAGGTAGATTTCGGAGGCTGGCCAGAGTGAGACTAAAGGGAAGAGCCACGCCCGTGGTGGTGCATACGATCTCCGCCTTGAATAAGTGAGGAAGCGCCTCCACTAATGCGATTCTGGTCAGAATGGCGACCAGAACCTCGGCTGCCTTGACGCCAAAGGAAAAGGGTCAACATCAAGCTTATCTTCGCACCCGGCTGCCTGCATTCTCTCTGGTCTCCGAGTTTGCTAGCTTTATTCCACAGGACTTTGCTGATAGCTCGAATAATGCGTTGACCGGCGGGGGGACTGTCGGACCGTTCTTTCGATGGACCGGGATAAGGGATACACACTCAGGCGGTTAGAACGGACGAACGCCCTCAGGCTGCGGTTCTATCTACCGATTTTGGCGCTGGTTCACATTATTCACGTTATGATTTTTTATTTGCTCCACGGTCTTCCGGAAGACTATGAACGCTGGCACTCGCAGATCATTATTTCGCATCTGGTAGCCTCTGTAGTAACGGCTGGACTGTATGTCTGGATTCGCAAACGACGATTGGTAAACGTTGAGTTTGGGGCGCGAGCTCTGGCTGTTTTCTATTTTCTGTTTGCCGTTCTGATTACTCTCATCGATCAGAAGATCACCCAGGCAATTACTCCCTACCTGGTAGCCTGCATGGGCCTGTCTGTGGGTCTGTTCTTACCCTATCGCTTCACTCTTCCTTTGTATCTTGCTGGACTGATTCTCTTTGTCGTCGGTTTGCATTGGGTAGGCGCCGAACCGGAGGTGGCCTTATCGAATTCGGTGAATGCGCTGACAGTAACTGCAGTGGGCTGGACTCTGGGAGTTATTTTTTGGCGTTTTCGCTACCGCGCACTTGAACAGACGCGATTCATCGCATTGCAGACATTCCGACTAAGAAAAAGCAATCAAAAACTCACGGAGACCATGGCTTCCAGGCAACGGATTTTTTCCATTCTGGCTCATGATCTCCGGGGCCCCATTTCCGCTTCTTCAACGGCATTGAAACACCTGGGCCAGGACTGGTCCGGTATCGCTGACGATGAAAAGAGAGATCTAATCATCCGACAATCCGCATCCCTGGCTCACTCCCACGAACTACTGGATGACCTGCTCAACTGGGCCTCCCGGGCCGAGGGCGGTTTGCCGTACAAGCCTCGAACCATCGATTTGCTTTCTATTTATCTGGAGACAGAAAAGGGATTTCGGGAAATGGCACGTCAGGCGAGCGTTACACTGAGCGCCGCGGTGGATAGCAATCTGCAAGTTCATGCGGATTATTCCATGTTACAGTCCGTGCTCAGGAATCTGCTCTCCAATGCCATCAAGTTCAGTCCGGGAGGCGAAATGGTGGAGTTCTACGGAACACGGACCGAAGCTGGCCAGGCGAGAATCTCGGTTCGGGACCGGGGCCCGGGTCTCTCAGTGGAACAAATGGAGGCCATCTATCGCGGCGATACATTTGCGGCTACCCCGATCGCCGGCTTCACAGGCTCCGGAGTAGGCCTGTATTTGATCCGGGACTTCCTGCGGGCGCACGATTCCATGCTGGAAGTTTCGCGGCGGCCGGAAGGAGGAACGGATTTCTCTTTCCAATTACCTCTGGCCTCGTTGCGCCAATAGTCCGGAGGAGCACAAAGGTCAAGCGTTCGGAGCAAGACTGAATGCAAATGGAATGGCGATTTTGATCCTCCAGCCCCCGTGCTTCATTGGCGAGTCGTCCCTATTGAAATGTAAGCTATCAACGCGAACGCAAGCAACGCGAGCGCAAAGAACCTCTGCGTAATTAACCCGAATGGCTTCAGGGGAACCAGGGAATGACTTTCTATAGGGCCCGCGGTAAAGGGAACGGCCCTGAAATGCATTAATGGGGATATGCGCGGGCAGGAAACTCTTAATCAGGAATCCGCCAGGCGCATGTTTAACTCTTTCAGTAATTGGTCCACTGGTTTACGGGTATAGTCCTTCTGGCGGTAATCGTCATGTACCACCTGGCCGTTCCAGATTACCAGATCCAGATCAATCGTACGAGGGCCGGCCTTAATTGGGCCTTTTACCCTGCCCAGTTTAATCTCTGTGTCCTTTAAATAAAGCTCTAGCTGGCTTCGGTCAAAGTTAGTCCTCAAGCAAATGGCTCCGTTTAGAAAATCCGGTTGATCTTTGTAACCATCCGGTTCTGTGCGAATGAAATCCGAGGCGTAAACGAAAGGAAAGTCCCTCTTCAACAGTTCGATGGTTTTCTCAACGTTTTCTTCCGGATCAATATTCGAACCCACCGCAACTATCGCTGTAATCATTTATCTCAATCTCCCTCGTAGGACTCCGCATTCCGGCCCACTGCGGTTCGGCCTTCGGCGCCATCCACCGTCAGTATCTGGCCGGACACAAAATCGTTGTCCAGCAAGTAATGCAATGCCTTCACAATGTGCTCCGTCTCTCCTTTGCGCTTCAAAGGGATCGCTTCCAGACGCCAGGCTAGATACTGCTCGCTCCTTATTGAGGCCGGGAGGATAACGCCCGGAGAGATCGCGTTTACGCGCAGGTCCGGAGCAAATTCCAGCGCGGCAAGTTGAGTGAATTCAGCCAGCATCTTTTTGGACAACAAATAGGCGGCGTACTGGTACTGATTGAAGGATATTTTATTGTCCAATATATTGATAACAGATCCGGCTTTTACCTTTAGAGCGAATTCCCTGGTCAAGAAGAAGGGCGCTTTAAGGTTTACCTGTATGCTCCGGTCAAATATCTCCTCTGTGGTATCCGCAATGGTAGCCCCATCATACACCGAAGCGCTGTTCACAAGAAGCTCCAGGTGTTTATAGTGCTCCAGGCTTTGATCCAATAGCGACGGCGCATCCAGGGCGCCATTCAAATCCATCTGCATCAATCGGCAAGAAACGCCCAGGCTTTCCACCTCGCGGGCCGTTTCTCTGGCCGCCGCTTCGCTAGAGTTATAGTGCAGGAGAACATCGTAGCCTTTTCGGGCCAGGCCCAGGGAGAGGGCACGGCCCAATCGGACGGCCCCGCCGGTAACAAGCGCCGCACGGGGGCGGGTGGACTGTGGTTCCATGGGTTCTGATTCAACGGCAGGCAGGTCCGCCGTCAACGCAAAGGAATTCGTTGGGGCCCTGCGAATCCGATTTCTGGTCAAAACCGTACCGGGGAAAACGGGACCAAACAGGATATCCGAGGCCGGGATGGCCGGATACTAGATGCTGTAGTCCGGCGGTTGCTTTACTTCCAGTCCCACTTTCAATTTGGACCACACTCTTTCATGCAGATAGTACAACACCATCTTTGTGAACACTTCAAAGACGCCGATGGACGCTGCCATGGCAAAGCTACCCGTTATAATGTAGGAAACGGCCATGGTATCCAGAGTGCCTGTGACTCGCCAGGAGACGGCCTTGAGCATGCTCCGGTAATGCTTTTCCACCACCGGAGAACCATCCAGGGTTCCTATTTGTTTATCCGAATTGCTGCTTTCTTTTCTTTTTATCATGTAGGGCGTCCCACTGCACAGGCCAGGCTGAAATCCTATAATTCCGATAGGAAAGCTTTCGAATGGGCCCCGGGGGATTCAAGCACTTTTCCATCGCAATATTGCTTGCCGGTAAGTGAGTCCTGATCTAGTAGAGATGACTGTGAAGAACCCGGAACTGGAAAAGACCGACCGGGTGGCCCTGCTTTTCCGGGCTGCCCAGGATCAACAGAAGGGAGTGATGCTAATCCTGGAAGGTACCGGTCTCTGCGGTCTGGTTCATACCCGGGATGAGCTAACATCCTTTTTGGATCCCAGACATTTTGAAGTGCATCATTTTCCGGGTTATGAAACCGCGCCGGAAAGGAAGGACCCTTTTCTTCATCACTATTGGATGCATCTGCCCCGATACGGAGACCTTGCTATATTCGATGGTTCCTACTACCACGAGTGGGTCCGGCGCACGCTCAAAGGTAAGCTGAAGAAAAAAGAGCAAGAGCTATGGATTGACGATATTCGGAATTTTGAAAAGAGCCTCAGCGCCAATGGCTACATTGTTCTAAAGGTGCGATTTCGGCGGCACCTGGACGATCTAAAGAAAGAGTTGAAGGCGGATCGAAAACTAAAAAGTCGTTCGACTCTTCTGAGAAAGCGGGCAAAGTTCTTAATCGAAGAGCACTCCAAATATGAATCTCACCTGGATGGACTTACCCAGCATACGGGGTCCCCGGAGGCGCCCTGGTTTACCCCGACGGAAGGCGGCGGAAAGGAGATCCGCTCCCATGTCCTGGATTACATTATCGCAAGGCTCGAAGAGCATTTGAACGTGGATTCCCGCCAGGCTGTAGCCGATTACGATCAGGCCATGAAACTAATGCGCGAACTGGAGAGGTCTCAGGGCTGAATGGCGCCCAATGGTCGGTCAATAGTCGGTGAGATCCCGCAACGCTGCGCTGATGTTGTCCTGGTTTAATAGGAGCTAGAATGGATAGTATGACTTCCCACCCAAACCGAGTGCACGGAGCACAGCATGAGTTAAAGAACCTGGACCTTTCGCGTACCATGACAGCCGAGCGATACAAAAAGGAACTGAAACAACTCCAGAAGTCCTTGATGAAGTCCGCATTAAAAATGTACCGCAAAAAGGCTTCTGTAGTGCTGGTCTTTGAGGGTAAGGATGCGGCCGGTAAAGGCGGCGCCATTCGAAGGCTCACTTCGCCCATGCCTCCGGTCTTGTATCGAGTCATTCCTGTGGCCGCCCCGGAGCCTTTCGAAAAGAAACGGCACTATTTATGGAGGTTCTGGCGCCAGATGCCCCCTCCCGGCCGGCTGGCCATCTTTGACCGAAGCTGGTACGGAAGGGGACTGGTTGAGCGCGTGGAGGGCTTTGCTACCGAAGAGGAGTGGAGCCGGGCTTATGACGAAATCAACTCAATGGAATTAAGCCTGCATCGGGCGGGGACTCACATTGCTAAATTCTGGCTACAGATTGATCAGAAGGAGCAGGCGAATCGATTCGAAGCCCGGGCCCTCAGTCCTCTGAAACAATGGAAGTTCACCCAGGAAGACGTGCGAAATCGAGACAAGTGGCCCCAGTATGAGCAAGCGGTTTCCGACATGCTGGGGTTTACCGATACCGACTATGCGCCCTGGCACCTGATTGAGGCAAACGATAAGAGGTTTGCCCGGATCAAGGTGCTCAGAACGGTTCAGTCTCTCTTTGATAAACTTTGATACTTTTTGATCCGCGGATCCGAGCCGGGATACATCGGGGCGATTGGAATCAGTGGACTCGGCCGCTTTTCCGGCGCCCTGCCGAGTCCGTAGTTTCAATCATTCAATTCTTGAGCGGAAGAGGCTTTCTCTGCTCGGGAAATCATTTAACGGCAGTGATAGTCTCAATCATGTCGACTTCTTTGGTGTCCTGGCATTCCGGATCGCCTTCGCAGGAATCGGCCAGAACATTGCCTTTGCCTCTGGTGAATTTAACTTTCTTATTCAGCACAGGCTCATCGCAGACATCGAAGTTCGCATACCAGGTTTCGGTTTTGCCGTCCGGGTATTTCAAGTCTACGTAACATCCTACGTCGCCGGCCTGCAACGAGGTAACTGTGGGATGATTGCCCTGATCTTTTTCGTCTTTCTTCGCTTCCTGGGCCGGCGGATTGGCCAGCAGGAAACCGCCAAATACCCAGCCCTGAACATTTCCGTAGCCAATGCGCGTCCACTTTCCCTTTTTGTCCTGGATTGTGAGGATCTCTTCCTTTTGTTCCAGGACAGTTACCGGGTCTCCATACTTGATTAGCCCCAGCTTTTCGCCCGAAGTGGACGGTTCGCTACGAATAATGAGTCCGGAAGGAGCGCCGCCGTACAGAGTGATGGTGGTTTCTTTCTCTTCTGTGCAGTGCAAAGAAAGCGACAGGAGAAGAACCAGATTGAGTAGAATTACTTTTCGAAGCATGGTAAAAAAATCCAGAAAGGGTTTCACAGGCCAAGCACAAACATGGAGGGAAGCGTTCGTTTTTCGATTTCCTGGTTCGGGAAAAGACGCCTCCGGAGTCATGAACGACTCAAGAAAAGCACTGACAAAACCTGCGGGCGATGCACCATGTCCGCAATTCCATGCAGGTAACGGAGCGAAAAAGCGAGATCAGGGAGCTTACCCGTGGCCGGAGCGAAGTGATTCCGGTGCCGGAGCACTTTCGAGCTCCGGTGGACTGGAATCCAGACCATATCTGGACCGTGCGAAAACCGCTTCTTATAGAAGGTACATCCACGTTTGAGAACCAGCCCAGCCGAATCACATTCTATCCCCAGAAGGGTAGCCGTCCCATGTTCTATCTGGAAGACGGTAAGAGCCGAGGACGGGCCCTTCGGGCGCGTAACCTGGTCCATGGAGCCAACAATATTCAGCTCGGGCCCATCAAGATCATTGAGCATCCCATAGCGCTTATGTTGGCCCTGAACCTTGATGTAGACATAGGTATTAATACGAGCAGCTTTCCTACCTTTGACGAATGCAATGGACCTTTTCTGGATGCGCTGTATCACCATGTTCGCAAAACGCGAAGAAGGGCCAGTCATTTTACGGTTTCGAAGACCGTTGCGCTCCGGTTTGACGCCGGGTATTGCATTCTGGAGCCGGAACAGAAAAGCCTGTGGATGGATCATGAGATAGACTATCCCGGTGTGCTGGGCAGGCAGCGAGTTGTGGTAGAGATTACGCCTCAGTTCTTCTTTTTTCTGGCCCGTGCGCGAACTCCTTCCTTCCGCTCTGTCCAGGAAACGGATGAAATAATTGCGAAGTCCCGGGCCGGGGCTCTGCCATTTCCGGTAAGCGAATCCAACGTCCTATTTGCGGATGTAAACGGTCTGCGGAACCCTCGAGAAGTATTCGATTGGAACGATCATAACTACGAATTCATCTTTCATGAGCTGATCGACGTTATGGCTTTTCTGAAAATTCTGGAATCTGAACTCGGAGGTCGTTTCCGGGGCCGGCTCACAACTTTGAGGTTTGGTCATGAACAGCAGATTCAAGCCGCCAAATATCTGGTGAGCCAGGAATTCCAGAAATCGGCGGGGGTTCGCTGGCTTGACTAAAGACTTACGAGGGACGGCAAGCGCCTGGCCGTTCTCCGGCGCTGTCCAGTCTGTTCAGATACTGAACCTTCCGCTCCCGGCAGTTATTGCCTTTATGGCAATTCCTCCGCAATCCACGCGGTCGTGTAAATCATCCCCCGAAAAAAATGCTCGGGCTGATTCTCAGGAATTGCTTGAATCGAATCGGCGCTGTTTTCTTCGACAGGGTTTCCGGTTAACGGATTGTCTGTGCGATAGGCGATCAATTGCATCTGCTCCACCGTAGCCAGGTGCCATACCTTCTGGCCGGCAGGAAGGAAGATGGTCTTCTTTTTGTACTGACTGAAATGATCGAAGAGTTGCATTCTTCTTTCCAGAACATGCTCTCTTCGCATCATGGGGAGTTTCAGTTTTTCTTCCTGGCCGGCGTTAAACGTTCCTTCCGAGCCGAAGACCGCCAGAACGGGTTCGAAGCGCTTTTCCTTTTCGAAGTAGTCTACAATGGCCAGATCTGATCCGGTAGGATTCCAGAAATAGAGACGATGGCTCTTTCGGTTCCACCGGGGAGGGTCCACCGCTAGAAGATCTCCGTGCACGCTAAAGCGAAAATCAGCGTCTTCGCTCCATATAGCGGATGTTCGAGTAACGGGACTTGTGCTATAGAGAGTGATTAGAAAACGGGATTGGCCTACGGTTAGTCGCTGGAATTCCACCGTAGTCTGGTTTCGCCGATATGGTTGCTCCAGCCATTCCTGGGCGGATTTAATCTTTTCCGAGAAGAGTCGAAACGGATTGTTGGGACGCATGAAGAGGATTTCTTTGCCTTCCCAGTACCTGATCGCGGATTCATCCAATTGTTCGATTTGGCCGGTTTCGAAGGTGAACTTGACTCCGTCGGACTTGAGCTCTTCCAGAAAGCAGCAGAGGGACCTGTAGCTAACGTGGTCCGGTAGGCTTTCGGCGGCCAGGGAAGGGGCCCCTGCCAGAAACAGGGTTCCCGATATCAGTACCTTTGCGGACTGTTTACGTATTCTTCCAAAAACCTGCAAGTGCATCCCCATGGCCATTACCAGCATTTCTTCGCGGAAGGCCGAACTGTCAATCGCTTAGACAGCCCCCGGCAGAATCAGGTTCCAGGCTTTTTTGGGCCCTGCCCGAGTATTCATGGAATCTCCCGGAATTTCCCGGCCTGGTCTTCCTTCAGCGCTCGGGAGGTGCATTCCTTGCCAATTCACCTCGCGAATCGGTTGGACCGTGAGAGCGCAACCCAGGGAAAAATCTGGCGCTGTAGCCCATACAGAGTTTAACTGATCTATGACCCTGACACAACTGCGCTATGTATTGTCCCTGGCCCGGCATGGAAGTTTCGGAAAGGCGGCGGAGCATAGCCTGGTAGCGCAGCCCACATTGAGTATCCAGATTCAGAAGCTGGAACAAGAACTCGGAGTAGAGATTTTTGACCGGAAGAGAAGTCCCATTGCACTTACCGAGCCCGGAAAGAAGGTAGAAGCGTACGCCCGCCGAATCCTGGACGAAGCGGATGCGCTGCTCGAGGAATTTCAGGATAACTCCGAGGAATTGCGAGGGCGTATCCGACTCGGCATTATTCCGACTGTCTCCTCCTACTTGCTTCCAAAGATATTCAGGAAGCTAAAACAGAAGTATCCGGAAGCCGAGTTCTACATTCATGAACTTCCTACCAGCGAGATACTTCGTAAGGTGCAAAACGAGCAACTGGACATTGGTATTCTGGCCACTCCTTTGAATGAACGAATGATAGAAGAGATTCCACTGTACTACGAGCCCTTTGTAGTCTACTTTCCCCCGGATGCGAAGGTTCCTACCGGGCGGCTTTCTCTGGACGATTTGCAGGGTACCGACATGTTGCTTCTGGGCGAAGAGCACTGCTTTCGTCACCAATCTCTAAAGTTGTGCGGACAGGGGAATGCAGGAAAAATCGAGTGCGGTAGCCTGGATACAATCAAGAAGATGGTAGATCAGGGTATGGGCGCGACGCTACTACCTTTGCTTTCGGCCAATCTCAAATCGGAAAGGGTGGTAAGGTTCAAGAACCCGGAGCCTGTGCGCGAAATCGGGATGATCCATGGACGTTCGTTTTACAAGAGTCGCATGCTCAAAGCTTTAAAGGATACCATACTCGCCAATATTCCGGAAGATCTGCACCAGCAGAAAAACCGGAAGCTCATTGGCGCCGAAGACGTGCTGGGGTAGGTAGGGCTTTTTGCTGGACCCTACTAACTTGACCTATCTCTGGTTCTATGCTTCGTCTTTGTAAGCCCCATTTTCGAGAATCCCCTGGAGTATCCGGGTCAACCGGGAAAGCTGGTTTTCTTCCTTTCGGGAAGAGTGCAGGTTCCCTGTGGACCATTGCTGTTCTGATATTACTGTTTCAAACAGGATGTGTAGCTGTGGCCGTGTTGCCGGACAGCGAGCTTTCGTTGCCGCCCCAGGTGGACGGAGAGAGAAACAGGATCCTGCAGTTGAACCTTCTGCACGGGCGCAACGACTTCGGCCTCATAAATGTGGGCGCACAGAATGAAAGCTATGGTTCTATCCTCAGCCTGGGTGGTAGAAATCTTTCCGCATTGTCCGTTCTCAACATCGGGGTAGTGAATCAGGCTCTCATGGCCGGTCTGAACCTGGGCCTGTATAACGAAAGTGCCGCTTCCGGCACCCAGATCGCTCTTTTTATGAATCAGGGATTTTCTTATCTAAATGTGGCCCCCATTAATCGGGGGGCCGGGGTTCAGCTGGGACTGGCAAACTTCTCAGACAGTGCCATTCAAATCGGTCTCATAAACTTCTGTGGTCCGTACATACTTCCTCTGCTGGCCTATTGCGACTCCTACTCCGGGGACAGTGGCGAACCCCCGGATTGAGTGGGTTTTCCACATACTGCCTGCTTCTCCATTTCAGCTTTTGATATCCGGTATAGATAAATCCTATACCGGTATAGATACAATATATTTTGTAAATACGCCTCCATGGGTTATACTGATCACAGTTAGGAGGTAGCCAAATGGCAAAAATTAATCAAGCTATACCACATTTCAAAATGGAAGCTTTCCACCAGGGAGAGTTCAAAACCATCTCATCCGAGGACGTAAAGGGCAAATGGGCCGTGTTTATGTTCTATCCGGCTGACTTTACCTTCGTATGTCCCACCGAGCTCGGCGACGTGGCAGATCACTACGAAGATCTGAAGAACGCTGGAGTAGAAGTGTACTCAGTGTCCACAGATACTCACTTCGTGCACAAAGCATGGCATGAAGCTTCCGATACCATCAAAAAGATTCAGTTCCCCATGTTGGGCGATCCCAAAGGCGAACTCACTCGCGGTTTTGATGTAATGGACGAAGAAGTGGGACTGGCCTTCCGCGGAACATTCGTTGTGGATCCGGAAGGAATCATCCGAGCCTACGAAGTTCATAGCGACGGAATCGGTCGTTCGGCGGACGAACTGGTCCGCAAAGTAAAAGCGGCTCAGTATGTAGCAGCCAACGACGGAGAGGTTTGCCCCGCAAGCTGGCAGCCCGGTAAAGCGACCCTGAAGCCAGGTCTGGATCTGGTAGGTAAAATCTAAGAGAGTTAGAGACACGGGGTGGAACGCAGGCGGAGCGAATCCGCAAGCGTCCCTCCGGATGCCGTCGCCCGGGCGGCTAATCCCGGGCAAGCACTCATATATAGAATACAGAAGAGAAAAACGCCGGTTTCAGACATTCCCGGCAAAGGCAGCTAGAATAAAACGATACCGAAGAGTACCACAGGGCGCCATGTAGCGGCAGAAAATACGCCGGACCGATGGCGCACAAAGACCGAGTGGAGTCCGGACCGGACAAGGAGAATGAAATGTTAGATAAGCAATTGATAGAGCAGTTGAAGCAGTACTTCGAAAGGCTGGAAAAGGATGTGGAGCTGGTTCTGCATCCCGGAGATAACGAAAAACGTCAAGAGCTCAAGATCATGCTGCAGGATGTCGCTTCCGCCTCCGATCGAGTAACAATGATAGAAGCAGGAACTGATGCGGTAAGCTCCGGCTCCGATAGTCGTAACAGCGATGGATTAACATTCGCAGTGCATACCGCAGGTCAGGACACCGGTATTCGCTTTCGCGGAATCCCGGGGGGGCATGAGTTCAACTCTTTGATTCTGGCCATCCTGCAGGCCGGTGGCGTTCCAGTGCGATTGGATGAAGACGTAATCGATATGATGGCAGGGCTATCCGGCGAACTGCATTTCGAAACTATAGTCTCGCTGGATTGTCACAACTGTCCCGACGTAGTCCAAACCTTGAACTCACTGAGTCTGGTAAGCGCAGCGATAAGTCATGACATGGTGGATGGCGCCCTTTACCCGGAAGTCGTGAAGAAATATAACGTGCAGGGCGTGCCTGCGGTATTTCTTAATGGCGAGCCCTTTAGCTCCGGAAAGGTGGATGCCTCTACGATCATATCCCGACTGATGGAGCGCGCCGCCAATCAGACCGGCCAAGAAGTCGACTCCGTTAACGGTCAGTCTGCGGGCAATGGTACAGGGCCTGAGACTTTTGTAGCCTCCGGAGCCGACGGAAAGGAGCAATCCGAATCCGGGAGTTCGACCTCCGGCCAAATGTTTGACGTGGCCATCATAGGCGGCGGTCCCGGCGGCGTGGCTGCGGCGATCTATAGCGCCCGAAAAGGGCTCAACGTGACGCTCATTGCGGATAGGCTCGGCGGCCAGGTAAAAGATACCATGGATATTGAAAACCTGATCGCCATCCCTGCCACCACCGGACCCAAACTTTCCGGAACACTGGCGGAGCAACTGAAGCACAACGGAGTGGTTGTGCGCGAACACCTGCGTGTGGATTCGATTCAAGACCGGGGCAGCTATAAGTCGCTCAAGCTAAACACCGGTCGGGAGGTGCAGTCTCGCACGGTGATTGTGGCGACTGGCGCGCGTTGGAGAGAAATGAAAGTACCCGGCGAAATGGAAAACCTGGGGCGGGGAGTGGCCTTCTGTCCTCACTGCGACGGTCCTTTCTTCAAGGGTAAAGATGTAGCCGTGATCGGCGGCGGGAATTCCGGAGTGGAAGCCGCCCTGGATCTGGCCGGAATCACAAAAAGCGTTACAGTTCTTGAGTTTGCCCCGGAGCTGAAAGCGGATAGCGTTCTTCAGGATCGCATGGCTGACCGGGAGAACATTTCGGTAATTAAATCGGCCCAGACGACGGAAGTGATGGCGGACTCGAACGGCGTAACCGGTCTGCGATACACCGACCGGGAATCCGGCGAATCCAGAGAACTAAACGTCGATGGTATATTTGTCCAGATTGGCCTGCTTCCCAACAGCGGATTCGTGGAAGGCTTCCTGGATCGCAACCATATGGGCGAGATCCTGGTGGACGAAAAGTGTCAGACCAACGTGCCCGGAGTATTTGCCTGCGGCGATGTGACCAGCGTGCCTTACAAGCAAATCGTGGTAGCTCTGGGGCATGGCGCCACGGCATCATTGAGCGCCTTCGACTACCTCATTCGACATGCCGCGCCCGCCAAAGAAAAGGCCGGAGCGGCAGCCTGACAGTTCTACTCCGGGCCCTCGGGCCCGGAGCCTGAAGGGAACGCTCGTAACATCGAATCAAACCACAGTCCCGTTTTTATTGTAAATAGATCGTTCCAATAAACGGCATAGCTTCCTCTATTCATTTGATGTGGCCCCCTCCGATTTCGTTTTCGCTACTGCCTTTTGCTCAGCGCCGCAACAACCTGCTCGGCTACCTCGGTGGTGGAAAATGGATTCTGGCCCGTGATCAAACGACCGTCGGTTATCGCATACGAGGTAAAAGGAAGAAAAGCGCTGGAGTAGTCGCCGCCTCTTTCTTTCAGTTTGTCTTCTAGCAGATACGGTACCATATCGGTTTTGCCAATCAAGGTTTCTTCGAAATTGGCAAAGCCAGTGACCTTCCGTCCTTTTAGAAGATAGCTTCCGTCCGAAAGCTTCACATTAATCAGTCCGGCCGGGCCATGGCATACCGCCGATACAATTCCGTTGTTTTCATATATCCGCGCCGCAAGCCGGGCCAGAACATCCGAATCGGTGAAGTCCCACATGGTTCCGTGCCCGCCGGCGAAATAGATCACCGCATAGTCTTCCGGATCAAGCGTGGCCGGGTCCAGGGGTTGATCCAACTGTTTGCGAAGGTCGGCATTATTCCAGAAGCTTGCATTGATGGAATCGTCCATGTCATTGCTGCGAGGATCCATGACGCCAGGCCGACCGCCAGGAGATGCGATATCCATGGCTATTCCATGCCTTGCCAGAACATGGTAAAAATGAGTGACTTCCGAAAGCCAGTAACCGGTGGCTTCATTGTGGTTTTCGTACTTCGGATGCGCGGAAATAACAATCAGCACCTTCTTATTGCCGATGGCTTCCTTTGCGGGACTCGAGGTAATGGGAGGCTGACCCACCGTCGGATTACTGCAGCCCGCGAAGAGAACCAGCGCCAGAGCTGCCAATATAATGCTACTCTGCGCCAGGCCGCTACGCCCGGCTTGCGCTCCTGACTCTTTCGAGTCAATGTTCAAGGCTCTGGATTTGCTACCGTTGTCCCGGCGAAGGGACATATAGATGCCAAATACAAAGACGCTAATGGCAGAATGTGACATGATAAATCTCCTTTGCCGGCCATTGACGTTACTGCGAGCTCGGGTTTGCGCTTGCCATCGTTTGAACCGGCGATTGGATGGTATTGTATACGTTAGAGTATACTCTAATGTCAAGCCGCCGGCGGAAAAAAATGCAGAAAAAAGAGAAGGATCAGTCAGTTCTATGTTAATTCTAGAGTTATCCAGAAAAAGCGGCGTATCCCGCCATACAATCCGGTATTATGAAAAACTGGGGATGATCAAGGCCCGGGATCGGCGGGAGAACAGCTACAAGGAATACGGCGAAGAAGCCCTCTACTCGCTACTTTTTGTGGATCGAGTAAAGCGATTGGGCTTCAGTCTTGCTGAAATCAAAGATTTTCTGCAGACACTTGGGCGATCACGGAAAACTGCATCCGAAATAATCGAAATCAAACTGGAGTCCCGAATTCAAGATCTGGACAATCGAATAGCCGAGCTGAGTCTGATCCGATCGGACGTAGCGGCGTTGCTGCATCGTTGTCGAACAAATCCCTACAAAGGCCAGGAAGGCCTGAAGGAGTTGGTGGAATCCCTGGAAAAGAAGTCTGCATCGATAAAGGCGTCCACGAAAACCCACGCGACCGAAGCGAGCTCGCTTGCTGCTTCCAAAAAATGAGCCTTTAGGTCGGATGGTCCCCGCGAGAGAGAAGAAAAAAAGCGAAACGAAGCGGCTTTTGCTGACAACAGGGAGTGATGAGACTTCAGAATGCAGCAACGATCCATATCGCAAGAGTCCTCCTTTGCCTCATCCCATTCTCAGCGGGTTTGAGCGCCGAGGACTTCATCACCGAAAAGCGCAGCACTGCGGAGATCCTGCAGGAAATGCGCACGGAACTTGAAATCGAACCACTGGGTACTCGAAAGCGGCAGCTGGCGGGCCGGGCCATCAGTCCTTCGCAAAAACGGCGAGCCATCTTAAAATTCAGGGACCTGGAGGTTCGAGGTCTTCTGGCATTGCCGGATAAAACCTTGCGCATAATTGGCAAACAGGGCGCCAGAGCGTTCCCGTTGATGAGTATAAACAGCATTCGCTTCTTCCGCGCGTCTGAAGCCAATGTAGTCCCGGATGCCACCGGTTTCGAAAGCGCCGTCGGTTGTGAGGTGCAGATCTCGAAGAATTCCTATCGCGGCATTTGCGATGCCAGCCTGTGGAGTCCTTTGTTCTATCGTCCATCGGGACACAGATACCGTGGTCTTATTCAACACAGTCTGGCCCACGGTCCCGATTCCAGCCGCATATTGGAGGAGATTCGTTTTCAATCGAAGAAGTCAGGTCGATTGGGAGGCAAATCATGACAGTTTTCGCAAAGCAAGCAGGCGTCCTTCTTGTCATGACTCTCGCAGCCCTGAGTAGCGGTTGCAGTACTTCCACGACTGCGCGGCATGATAATACTTCGAAAGAAAAGGACGGAGCGGGGAGCAATGTCACATTCTTTCAGCTATTCGGAAAAAGCTACGGAATCGACAATTTCGAACGCTGGAGTGACGGATCGCGAACTCTTAGCAGGCAGGGTCTGATGCCTACTGGCCGGCTCAATTTCAGTGAAGCCAAGAAGGTCTGCGCCCGGGCTGGCGGACGGATCTGCACACTTCCGGAATGGCGATGGGCCTGCCGAACCGTCAGCGCCAGAGAAACCCGGTGCGAAAAAAGCCAGGAGCTCTTGCCCTCGGGAATGCATTGCCCTGGGAACGGGCCGGGGCCCAGGGACATGGAATCCAATCTCCTGGAGTGGGCCGTTTATCCACGCACAGGAGCCCCTGTAATCGCCGGAGTGCACAGCGATTGTCTTCGCTTTCGCCAGACCTCTCGGAAAAAAAGGGCCCAGAACCTGGGAGTGCGTTGTTGCTACTGAATCGGATTGGCGCGGTACCGTTGCTGGTTATTCTTCTGGGCTGCCTGTGCGGCTGCCAGAACTGGCAATCCTATCATTGGTCTTCCAGGGAGCTTCGAATCCAGAGGGTAGCCGCCGGCGAAGTAATCCTAAAAGGACTGAGCTCCCGATTTCTGGATGCCCAATCCCTGGACTCCATGCTTGGGCTGTCAATTCGGGGCGCCGGCGTTGATCTGGCCCGGCCAACTCCGGGGAGCAGCAAGGGAGTTGCGGAGTCCGGGAGCTATCGTAGCCGAAAGGAGACTCTGGAACTGAATTCCGTCTTGCGAGCTCGGTACCTTCTCCGGGGCGAGATGGATGTACGCGCCGAAGAGACTCTGGTTCAGCGTCAGTATTCGCTGAGTCTGTTCTTTCAGATCCTGGATCTGCGAACGGGCGCTATTGTAAGGGAAGCTACGGTCATGCATGGAGGATTGACCAACGTGTCCCGGCCGCGCGTCTATGATGGGCTGAAGCGAATTCTTCGGCTGCTCTTGCCGAATGCTTCGTTAGCCAATTAGACTCCGCTGCGAGTCCGCGGATCATCCTCGGATGTGAATGATTTGAGGCACCGGAGCCGGCTATCGCAAGTTCGGGGTATCCGAGTTTCGGAAGTCCGGTGCCGTCGGAACCTGTATCGCAAGATCCCAACGAGAAAGGGGCCAACAGTTTTTCGCCTCGATTCTGATGTTTTCGCTCTTTTGCCTGTGTTCCCCGGGGCTCAGGCTCACCTTTCGCATGCTTTGCGACGCTCGCACACTTAACAGGAGAGCGTTCTATGAATTCAAGCAGGCAGCAAGGCATTATCTGCGGGTTGCGCAAATCGGTCAGTATCTGGCTCGTCGTGAACTTTCTGGTCATTTTCGTTTTTCCCCCATCTCTGGTGGCTCGTCCCTTTCGGGACTTTCAGGCTCAGGATGAAAGGGAGCTCAAGAGCTATCTGGATCGGGCGGCCCACATGCCGGATCTGGATCAGTGGCGAAGCTATGTGCAGGCAGGCCTGGTTTCGCTGCAGGCGGACTGGGAAGAGGATGCAGCCCGGGCTCTGGAGGAAAGAGAGGATAGGATTCGGGAAGACGACCTTACTGCTGACAAGCGGCAGGCGAAGCTCGATGCTCTGGAGACTGCGTACGAAACCGCGCGCCTGGACTGGGAAACCGAGGCTTCGCAATTGATCCTGGAGCGTGAAGCGGGATTTCGCCTTATACAGGAGAAGATCCAGGGCCTGCAGATCTCCGAACAGGAATATGAGGAGATCATAGCCACCGCCGAGGCTACGTTTGAGAACAAACCGCAACTGGACCTGGATGGCTGGGAAAGCCTTGTGGCAGGTTTGAATGCCAGTCTGGTGGAAAGCTTCGAAGAAGACCTGGAAGCAAAGATTGCCAAAGCGCGGGAAAACATTGGGCCTCTGGAAGATAGTCAGATCCAGGCTCTGGATCGTGCTATTGAAGAAAAAGAAGAAGAGATTCGCAGCGAATTCGAAATGCGGGAGCATTTCTATCTGCTCCGAGCCCGCAACCGATACATCGCCCTCAAGCGAACGGACGATCTGAGCGCAAAGGTTCAGGCCGATTCTGGCTCTGCCGAAGAGATTGGGAATCAGGCTATCCAGGAGGCCGAGGACCTGGTGGAAGAGCAGACCTCCGATCTACTGAAGCGGAGCGAAGAAGCTCTGCACTCGGAAGATACCAGTCCGGACCCGCTGGAATACCAGAAGCAGGTTGAGGCTATTATCAGCGAGGGACTGCGGGTGTTTCAACAGGCCGAAGAAGACCTGTACCGGGATCGGCTTGTATGGATGGAGGCCACGAAGACCGCTCGTGGCGAAGCCGAAGAGATCTGGCAGGACGAACACGCTAAACTAAAGACGGCCCGGGACAACTGGCTTCGTGAAGTCCAGACCAAAATCGAGGAAGGCAGGGCCAAATACGCCGAAAAGCACCGGGAATTCGAAGAAAACCGTGCCCAGGCCGAAGCGGATCTACAGGATTATGTGCAGCAAGAAAGGGATGGCTGGGACCGTCAATCCGAGCAGTTGGCCAGCATGGTCCGCGGAGGCGGCGCTGCCCTCCTCGAAGCCAGGGAAGCAAGGGACTACTACCAGGAGCTTCTGGTCCTTATGGGCAACCAGGACGATGAAGATCTGTACGACTTCTATCAGAAGGAAGCCGGCGAGATGGAGAAATCCATCAACAGGTTTGAAGCCATCCTGCTCCGCGCCCAGCGAGAACTGAATGGAACACTGTATTCCGATGAGCCTTCTTCGGGCCTGCTAATCGATCGGAGAGAGTTTGGCGAAGAGCTCCGACAGGAATTCGAAGAGCTGGATGAAGACGATTTCCGAAACGAATTGACAGACTGGCTTTCGGACGATGGGAATCGTACTGAATATGCTCTGTACGTTCGCGACATAGAAAGCGACATCCGTTCGAATCGCCTTTTCGTAAACCGTGCGCGGAAGCTTAAAGCCAGTACGGACTTCAACTACCGGGCCATGGATAGAATCGAAGAGATGCGCGAACTGGTAGCCGGCCTGGACCAGGAGTACCTGGAACATGGTATCGAGATTTCGGAGCTCATCAACGAAATCATCGATAGAAATGGCGGAGCGGAGGAGCTCTGGCCGGAAGACGCAGATGAAGGTTCCCCACAGGCTCAGCAGGCCGCAGATCTGCGCCAGCAGGTTCTGTCCGAAATCAAGGAAGCCATGGGAAACGAGTTCTTCGCCGAGTCCAGCAATGAGGGTGCCCGACTGCGCGACCTTATTCTGGGAAAGCTGGAGGATGGACTGTATCGCCAGCACATCACTGGAAATGCCAATGATCCGTATCTGATGACCGATGCCGAATACGAATGGGAAGTCCTTCGCAGAGAGCGAGACCGTCAGGCTCAGAGACTGCAGCGAGCGCGTAGAGTAAAGCATTACGCCGACGTCGCCGAGAAGCACGGCGCCGGCCTTGAAATGGCCGCAGTTACAGATTGGAGAGTGGAGGCCACCAGGCTAAAGACCGATCTCTTACAGCTAGCATACGATGTAGCGGCGGGCAAGGCCGGCGATCTGGCTCATCAGCTTCAGAGTATGCACCTGGAAATGGATACGAATCCGAACCCGGACGTAGATCGAAACCTGGACCCCGACTCGGAACAATACCAGTCATTGTTTGACGAACTGATTCAAAAGCAAACCGACTTTGATCGTTATTCGGCCAGGGGAAAAAACCTTGAGGCGAGCTCGGATTTCATTTCGGATGTTGCCGGCCTGGATTCTGAGACGGGGCCGGGAGTAGATGACCTAAACGAAATGCTCGGCGAATTAGATTCGCTTTTGAACGAGTATTCCGGGGATGACGCTTCCGCTCATCCGTTGATTCCGTTTCGCAATCGATTGCAATCGTTTCGTGATGAAAATCTTTCCGGACAGGCAAGTGCATCCACTCTGGCCAATCGATGGAAGGCATTGCATGGAACGGCCTGGGCCCTGTCCCTGGAGATGGAGAAGCTGGCCGGGGAATTCAACTACACCGAAGAGCGGGAACTCATTCAAACTGCGCTGTCGCAGCCCAATCTAAAGCAGAGGGAGGATGCTCTGGGTGATCTGAAGGACGATCTTGAATCCAGAACAGAAGCTCTGCGTCTGGCCGAAGAGCGCTTAAATGAATCCCGGGAAGCGTACAAGCAGGCAAGGATTGATCTGGAGATTCAGAACTCTGGCGAAACACGGGAACTGATTCAAATCGAGCTTCGCAACGCCGCCAGCGCTCTGGGCAATGTAATGACTCAGATGAAAACCGTGGAGGATGCGGCCGATGTGCCGCTGCAAACCAGGGTTGAGTCTGCGAAAGACGCATATTTTGATACCATTCGTCAGAAAAGAGAAAGCGACTACCAAAGAAAGCAAACCAGACAGGCTCTGGGACTGGTCGAAGCTTTGAACAATACCATGCAAGCAGGGGCGGCCCTGCGCGGGCTGCAAGACTCTGAAGACTATCCACAGGGAGCCGGTACTCCGGAAAATGCGGAGGCCCGCGCCCGGGCCATACTGGAAATCCGGGAGGACATCGCAAAAGCAGCAAGTCCAGGGGTGTCCGGGGCGCTCAGTTCTCTTCAGGGGCGTCTGGATCTTCTGGAATCGCTCCAGGAAACCATCGAGGATGCAGATACTCAGCCTCAGGAGAAAGCCCATGCCGCGGACAAAAAGGAGCGGGCTCTTACAGATCTCGAAGATGATATCACTGCCCTTCAAGACAGCCTGAAATCTACAGAGGAAACCGTGCGGCTGGCGCTACTGAAGAAACTGGACCGGGAGCCAGACGAAAGCGACGTCCCCACAAAGGATGATCTGAAAGAGCGCAGCGAAGAGCTTCGAGACGAAATGCTGGAATTTGCCGAACTGGCTTCGACAGATCTGGAACTTTTCCTGACCGAACATCGTGGGGAGTCTTATAGCGCCATGATTGCGGCGCTGGATTCCGCCATTGCTACTGCGGCGGATGCGACTACGCCCACCGGCAAGAAATCCCAGGCGAACGATGCTGCAGGAAATCGGGACGGCGAAAACACCGGCGATGATGCGATTTACCAGCTGCAATCCCTTCAGATCATCAAAGATTGGATTATCGATAACCGGAAGTTGATTCAGCGAGCCAACGCCGAGCCGGGTCCGGATGAACCCACAGCCACCGAAAAACGATGGGATGATATTCTGGATCGGGCATCGCGACTGAAAGAAAGCTCTACCTACTGGCTGGAGTTTGAAAACACCAGGCCAGAATCCAGCGGCGACGACTGGGTGACGGAGTTTCGTAGCGAACGAAAAGCTCTACGCGATACGCTGGAATCCGTCTTAAGTGCCGGAGATGGCGCAGTGGAAAATGCATTCTACGGTCTTTCCATGGAGGAGCGCCAGCTGCTTCTGGGCTACAAAGCGATTCGCACCGACAATGCCACTTACCTCCGCAGGGATTTGATTCAGATTCGAGATCTGATTCAAAGAGATCTGGATCAACTGGATACAGATTTTGAGACAATATTCGAACGAGAGGAAGCCAAAAGTCTGGCCCGGCAGATTCAACGGGCTCGTAAGGAACTGGCTGAAACGCATCCAGAGTACGGGGAAACTCGGGCCAGAATTAATCTTCTTCGCACTCAAATTCTGGAAATGCAGGAGGAAATCGAGGCTGCTGATGCCTCCGAGCGCGCTACTCTGGATGCGAAGTACGCTTCCGATATAGAGGTTCTGGAAAAGCGCATCGGCGAGCTTCAGGACATAGTAGAGGCAGCGAAGCCGGATGTGGAATCCCGTCAGTCTGAGATTCGCAGACTCAGCGCTTATCTACAGGAACTCGAGGGGGGTAAGGGCAGTAGCTCCCGGTTTATGAATTCCGTTAGGAGCGTCTTTACGCAGCAGTTGCAGGAGTTGAAAGAGGAACAGCAACGAAGAGCGCTTCTGAATCGAGGGAGCCCGAACTCCGGCGCAGATCGCCCTTCAAGGCCGGTAGTGGAAAGCCTGGGCCTGGCCCTGGGAGTGTTCGTTTCCGACGCTGACGGCGATGCCCGTAAAAGTGGCGATACCTATCTAATTTCCGATGAATTCTCTTCGCTGGGGCTCGCCGATGTTGAGTCTTTAGATGATATCGCAGGCACATTGAATGAGAGTCTACCCGGGCCCGTACTGGAAGCGCTGTCCGAGAACCTACTGGATTATGCTTCAGATCCAGAAAACAGCGGACGCCTGTCGGAAGAGATGCGGATGGCCATGATGATGCTGCAGGGCCATCTCATTGATGTGGCTGCGGCTCGGGAAATCATCGATATGCGAGATTCTTCGCTGGAAGAGATCAGGGACCGTGCGGATCGCATGAAGCAAAATTCCGCTCACCTTCAGGAAGCGCTTCCGGGCTGGAAAAACTTTGACGATGAAATTATGCAGGCCCTTCAGAAGGGAGCTTCCGCTTCTGCGGTTCTGGCCATTCTCGACAGTCAGGAAAACTTTGAGCTACTGGAGGAGGAAGCTCGCAGAAATGTGGATGGCGATGAGACCACCGATGTACCGGAAGCCATTCAGCAGAGGCTTTCTCTTTATAAGGATGCCCATGCGCGACTGAGAAATTATCGAACAGACCAGGTATTGGCTTCGGCGCTCTCCCATTTTCAATCGCAACTTCAATCAGAGCTGAACCCCAACAACGACTTCGAAGCTCGGAAAGACCCGGAGTACTACCTATCTTCGCTTCAGATTCTGGACTTCGATGATGCCATTTCTGTAATCAACAGCCTGAGTCCGTCTGTAGACCCGGACAGCGATGAGACCCTGCGAAGCCGGCTGACAGCCCGGCTCCCGGAGCTGGCCTCTGGCTCAATATCCAGAAGTATAATCATGGAAATTATGGTAAATGAGCCGGAACTCACCGGCGATGCTCTCAAGGCTGCGCTGATTCAGGACCTGAACGATGCGCAAAGCGAGCTCATCGGATCGCTCGATGAGATGATGCAGGCGGCACGAACGGCCGAGACTCTCTTTTCCTATCTCAAGGGCGCGGATGGAAAGAACGGCGCCTGGGATGGGGAACTGGCTTCGCTTACCGACACCCAAAAAGAAAAGGCATTTATCATCGCTCTGCAGAAGTTTGAGGCCGAGTCCAGCAAACGGGCCTTCAATCCGGAGAGCTATCCGGAGGAATTCCTCGATCTACTCATGGTTCGGGGAAGCGAACTTGCCGAAGAGCGCTATGAGGATTTTCTGAAGGGGCAGGATCTACCCGGTAGCGTTTCCGAAGAAGGGCGTCCCGGGCTCAACCTCAGCGGAATTCCTGTATTCTTTCAAAAGCAGATTCTTGCCAGGGATTTTCATGCCTTTCTCGATGGCTTCGCTTCACTATCGGAATTCGACAGCTTTAGCAGTCTTTCCGGGATCTCCAACAGCGAAATCCTGGATACCTATTTTGAATCCAGAAAGATGGAACCCCATCAAACGGCATTGCTTTCTGAAATTCTTTCCGTGCGTCAATGGAATGATATGAAGGAGGATGCATCGGAAGGCTCTGGCTCCACCGGCGACCTGTCCAAAGAGGAGCTTCGGGCTTTCCTGATCTCAGCAGACGAAAGCGAATACAGCGCCGACTTTCAGGAGTATATCTTTGCCCTTCGACTACAAGATTTTCTCTCCAATAAGACCGTAATCGGCTCCACCGCTGCCGAACAGAAGGAGTCATTTTCAGTACTATTTAACCAGTTTCTGGATGACCCTGCCTATGCTGTGCACGGACAGAGTATGCGAGAGCGGATTGCATCGATAGAGCGAACCCGGTACCTGAAAGGTCTGGGATTTGAGATTCACAGACAGGATCTGAACCCAGAGTCTCGTCTTCCCGGCGCGCTGTACCAGAGGTTTTTGGACGGAGAATTAAGCGAACCGGCTCCGGATGAAAACAGTGTCTTGCCCGATGAATTCGCAGGTATTGTGGCGAATCATTCGGATTACCTGAGTATGGCCGAAGCGCTTACGGATTCCTCGCAGGCGGATTCTGGAGGCGAAGAGAACTTTGTGCAGATTCTGGCTCTGCTGGAAACCGGAGGACAGGGAACTCTCTATCACGATCCAGGCCAGGCCGATCGCATTCTCGTCGATACCGGATATGATAACCTGAGTGAACCGGCGCTGAGCTTTGTGCGTTCTTACATCAATCGAGACAGTGTCTATTTGAGCGTCGGCGGGGCCGACCTGCAGACGGCCATTGTCGAAACAGAAACCGCGGCCATTACCAGAGATTTCTTCCCTACAGAAGGGGAGCTTCTCATTCACCAGGCCTTTCTGGAAGACCATGGCGCGGATCTGAGCGCTCTGAGCGCCGCTTTATCGGAGACTCTGGAAGCGAATCCCGATTTCAATAATAGTCCCCTGTTTGCATATTACCTGAATCAGCGGGGCGATCTAGTGCAGAGTTTACTGGAAACATCGCCCGATGACCAGAATCTATCCGATAACGATTTCTATGATTCCCTGGGCGCGTCCGCGAAAGCGGATTTCGTCGAGCTTCAGACATCGCTCATGGAAAACGATCTGCTCACCGAAGAGTTGCAGCGCAGAAGCGACAAAGTGGCTCTCTCCGTGAATCATTCGGCGATGCAAAATCTTGCCAATTCCGGGACTATCCCGGCGCTCGTTTCCATGGCCCTGGGATATTTTTCCCAGAGATTGAGCGATGCTGATTTTGCAATTCTGAAAGAGAATCGTCACAGCCTGGGACGGGCATTGATGTCTGCCATCTTCGAAAACGGCGATGAGGTGGGGCTGTCCGGAGCATTGCCCGGGATATTCACCAATTCAGAAGTAACCGATGGCATGCAGGAACTGGTTTTGCAGATGGGGCCGCAGTTCAAGGCAGGGATCCTGGACCAGGCCGAGCTCTGGCGAGTCTATCTGAAAGAGTATGCCATGGACGACGGGAAGCGTTCCGAGCTGGAGGCTCTCATCGAAGAAAGCCAGCGGCGACAGAAGCGCCTTGAGGTGGATCTGTTCTCTGGAAGTGCAGACGGCGTAGATTCTATGCAGGAGCGGCTGGAGAATTCTGGCGAAGGCTCAGCATTCATTCTAGAGATGATAAGCGGATTTCTTCAGAGCGATACCGAGTCCCTCGAAAGTCTGGCCAACCAGGCGGACCGAGATTTCAAGATAGCCACACGGCTCGGCAAATTTGCAGACCTGCGGGGTACCCGGATAGATTCCAATGGCAAGGAGAATCTAACCGTCAATCGATTCGTTAACTATCGCACGTACGCAGGAGCGGAGCGTGATTCTCAGCTCAATTCCTATAAGGATTATCTCCGAGGATACAATCCGGGCTTGTTTGTGGATCCGGACGGCAGGGATCGACCTATCCTGGATGCCATTATGGAAAAGGTGGCATCCGGCGAAACCGTATGGGTGAGCGAGGATGGAATCGCTGCGCACGAAGTAAGGGCCGAATCGGACTGGGATATGGATTCAGAGGACGCTCTGGCCGGGGCGCCGGTGGGACTTACCCTGGCGGTCGGCGACCCCAGGGAGGACACCGGGTTTCAGCAGTTCGCAGAGCTGACCGGTACAGCGGTGATTGAAGTAGAAGAAGTGGATCTGCAAGACCGTAACCTGGACAACCTCTTCGATTCGGACGATTGGGAGGAAATCCTTGCAAGCGATCCGCCTTCGCAAGGTCAGAATCCCGGAACCGCAGACAATAGCAGGATCCTGGAGAACGGGGAGGGCATAAACCTGGAAGTCCGCTCTCCCGTGGTACGTGCGGTGATGCCGTACAGAGGCCGGGCAGTGGAAAGTCTGGAGGGCATGAGGCGCGTCTATTATGCGAATCTAGCCAATAATTATCTGGATTCTGTTACCAGGCTGCACAATGCGCTTCGCACAGTAATGAACGAGTCGCAGGCCACAAGCGCTCAGCAGGCTACTCTTCTGAAAACGGAGATGAGCGATGCCATAGTCTCCGCTCTTACTACAGCCGAGGAGAACCGCGAAAATGGCCATGCCGCTCCGGCCATCAATTCGGAAAACTTCGAGGATCTGGACTACGAAGAGCTGAAGACTTTGCTAGAGCATGAAGAAAACGTAGCTGCTTTCAACGAAACCCTGCAAACGAAGGAAGCGGCCCTCACCGGCGAAATCGATGGTCTCAACCAGGACCGGGCCAGCTCCCAGCAGGCGTATCAGAGCGCTCTGGCTGCGAGAAACCTGGCCCAGAAAGAATTTGCTCAGGCAGGAAGAAGGCAGGAATCCCAGAACCGGGCGGTGAGGGATTACTTTAACACCGTAATGGTGGCTGTGGAGCAGGACTACGAAGGCGCCCGTGAGGACTACCAGCAGGCAAAAGACCAGGCCAATGAACTGCGCCACGAATACCAGAAAGTCTTTAGCAATTACACCCGCACAATGGATCAAATGTCTGCAATCTTTGAAAAAGTGAACGCATCGCAACAGGAACTGGATACTCGAAGCCGGGTCCAGGAATATGCCAATACTCCCTATCTCTATGCTTCCGCGGACTCTGGCGAACACGGCTTCGGAGATTCGCAAGAAGGAGATTCCAGCGAGTCGGAAAAGGGCCACAATGGCGAAGATCCAGCCACAGCTTCCGTAGATGCCTATGCATTGCATTCGGAAGACGCAGACGTTGCCTTTGAACGGGCCCTGGCAGCTTACAATTCCATTCAGAGGCAGTTCAAACAGGCAGGATTCGATGTTCTTGTACAGGATGATCTGGAGGATTTCGCAAGAGTTGCACAGCTTCGAAAAGAGGGAAACGATCTTCTAGACGAGGAGTTGGAAGAAGATGATTACGAGAGGCTGGCGGAGCTTCAGGAGTCCAGGCATTCCGACTTTGAAGGGCATCAGCCTTACGAAACCGTTCGGAATCTCTTCAGACAATTGGGCATCGAGCAATTGCAGGTGATTGCCGAATTGGGGGCCGATCCCGATGACTGGGAGCTTTCGGACGGATTGGAGCAGTACCGGGAAGAACTGAAAGAAATTCATGGATATGATCCGGCATGGCTCGATTCCGAAGACGAAGCTCCGAAGTGGCAGATTGCTGATGAGGCCGAACTCTACCTTCTAACTCTGCGGGATGTGAACCAACGCAACGGCGAACTCATAGATGCAAGAGCCGATTACATTTTCCATACTCAGCGAACCGTTCGCCTGGAAAAGGCAGCCAGGTTGGTCCAGGCCGAGATCGATAAGCGAAAAGCCGCCGTGGAAAAAGCCAGAGCGGAATTTGACCAGATCTACAAGCAAAACTTCGGCGATATGAGCGGCGGCGAAAACGAAGCCGAAAAGATCAAAGCCAGGGAATTCGTTTATCGCAAGATGGCAGCCATGCTTCCGCCGCTGGACGCCGGCTCGGAGAACAAGGTGGCAATAAATCTGGGGGCCGAATATGCCTCCTGGTTCTATGGAGCCGGGACTGTTGCCGATGAAATAAATCGTTCAATCTGGGGCGGAAATCTGGACCCCAACCTGTATCAATGGAGCCCTATGCAGAACGCTGCGGCCGCTCTCGGGCTGACTCATTGGAACGCAAAAAGCGAAAAGGAAAAACAGGCCATCCGGACCTGGATGGAAGCCGGAGGCGGAACAGCCCTTGGATACAATCAGTATGTTCCCGTGCATATGACCTGGATGCAGAGCCTTGGTCAATTGGACCGAGCTATTCTGGAGAACCATATTACTCGATCCATCTGGCTACCGGTTCTATACGATGGCGCCGCCACGGCTGCTCTGGATTACGGGGCAAGGTACAGGCAGGCCGCGAAGATGCTGGCACAGGGGGAAGCGAAGCTGGTCTTGCAGCAGACTCTGTCTTTCGCGGCCAGCCTTAACGTCGGTCAGGCCGGCGACAATTCAAAGGTGGCTGATGTTCGCCGGGCCGAGATGCGATACGAGCGTGCGCAGTCGGAACTGGACTATCTGACCAAAGCCCCGGATTTGCATACGCTGAAGAGCCGCCTCCGAGAGTTTGGCGCCGTAGAACGCTATGAACTCACCGAAGACGAGCTCAAGTATCTTTACGATGCGCATCCGGATCAGACAGGCGTGGACGAAGACAGGCAGGGAGATGCGCTGAATGTTTCCGGGCTGGCAACAAAAGCGAAATGTTTTAGCAGCACCGGGGGCCGATACTCCTGCAATCCGGACAGTACGGAATCCGGAGGACTACATGAAGACAACGTTACGGGGGAAATGGTTACCATAGTAAGTCCTTCCGGAGATACCGATCTTGCGGATTCCGGCGAAAAGCGGCAAAGAATCTCTGATGATGCAGAAATCGAAGAAATCTATGATCTCGGTAGAGTGCTCAAGGCCATGGTAAGTCATGGAAATACATTGAGAGAGCAGGCCAGGGAGAGTTACATTAATGCCGGCACCAAGACCGAAGGCACCTTTGCTCTGGCGGAGCGATCGGCCACCATCAAAGAGCTCGTTCAATGGGCCTCCGGGGATGATCCAGAAACCGATGCGATCGAAACGTCTTTGCATGGAGGCCGCGAATTCAAAGGGTATCAGACCACCTATTTGGATCAGTTGGAGATTGCACGACGCATCCAGGGGAAGCAATTGGAACAGCAGAAGGATCTCCAAAAACGGATATGGGATGCACGCAAGAAAGAGCTGGAATACAAGGAAGGCCAGTGGGAAGCGAAGATGGCGACCATCATGCAGCGCGGAAAGGACCAATGGTCTGCTGCAGAGAACGCTTTTCTGAATCGCTGGCATGCGGCGAAAAGCGAAGACGAAGCTGAAACCGCCGCTGCCGAGGCAACATGGAAACAACGAATCGCGGATCATCAAGATCGGAAGGCGGCCTGGGAAGAAGATATGCGGCGTCGCCTGGCAGAGAAGACCCTGGAAGAAGATCTGGGCAATGCCATCGACGATTTAAATGCAGAGATCCGAAGAAACCGAGACTCCCTGAATGCGGATCTACCTATTATAGACCGCGGGGCGGCCATTAATGAGGCTCTGGACCGGCTGGAGCAACAATCGCTGAGTCGGGAATCGCTGGAAGGAGTGAATCAAAGTATTGAGGATTTCGACGCAAAAGTGGAGCTACAGCTGCGTTCCCGAGAGCTGGGCGCAGAAAAGATCTTTGACATCACAAAGGATTTCCAAAAGGGTCTGGACCGTCATCAGGACAACATGCGGGTCATGGCCAAAGTGCAAATTCTTGAAGAATACAGAAACCTGATCGATGAATTCGTGGAGTCCATAGAACGCCAGAATGAGGCGTATAAAGAGCAGACCCGCGCTGCGGCGCTGGCCGCCGGCTACGTGGATGCGGGAAACATATTCATCAAGAAGGGGCTTGGCGGAAAGAACGTCGGCGTTGTGAATCCAATCACACCTTACGACATTCGTGCGCGCGCCGAAGAATTCAAGCAGAGCAGTCAGATATATGCCTCGGAACGCGAATTCCAGCGACTGATGGAATCGGCATCCATGCCGGAATTCGAATCCATTCTGCATGTGGAAAAGCTCAAGGCTCAGAAGTGGATGCAGGATATTTCGGGCACGGCAAAGGATGCGGCCACCCGGGGAAGCAGCACAGATTGTGACGAGCTGGGAGACTTTGGTTGCTGGATTGGCCGCGCGCCGAATGGCGATGCGCCTCGAATGGCGGATGCCATGGCCGGAAAAGATGTAAGTTCTTTCGGGGCGGCCGGCAAGCATGCCGGTGTGGCGGCGGTGATTAACGAGTTCGCGGGCGGTCTGGGCGAAATGGGAGGCGAAAGCCGTCCGGGAATGCCGGGAATGCCGGGATTCTATCTACAGATGCGGTTTATGAATGAGCAGGTATCGAAGAAGAGCCAGGCAAACATTGAGCAACGTGGTCCGTTCATAGATCCGGCGAGTGGCGCCTACAACAAAGTGGCCCTAGGATTGCACCAGGCGTATCACAATACAGAGGTAGCTACAAGAGTCCATGGCCTGGATCGAGGAAAGCTTACCAGGGCAAATCTGGGGCAAGTAGGCAAGAATGCGGCCCAGGTAGGTGCGATGGCGCTGGATTGTGCCACTATGGCCTGCACGCCCGTGACGAGCTCGATAGTGGGTGGTATCAACGCACAGATTCGAATCGATACGCAACGCGGTGGCTCGGAGTTCCGGGTAACGCAAGAGTCTGCCATTGCGGCCACCGCGGCGCTGGCCACGGCAGCGATTGGGGGGGCGCACTACAGCGGAATGATTACCGAAAAGGCCACCCGGGCGGCCACCACGGCGGTGAATCTGGGGAGTACTGGATTGCAGGCCGGAGTCCGCGAATACCGCCGGGAAGGGAATGACGCTCTGGCTATAGCCCGGGCCGGAGGTACCGCTCTGCTTTCTTATTATTCCGGGAAGTTCCTGTCATCCGGTTCCGGCGCTCCGGGATTCTGGCCTGGAGCCGGTCAATCGGTTGCGCAGTCCATGATCATGGATACAGCCAGCTCCGCCTGGGAGCTGGGACGTAGAAGGGCCGGAATGGACAATTATTACAGTCAATCGGTGACTCCCGGCATACAAGGCTTTAGCAGCGTCATAGGCGGGGCAATGAGCGCCGGAATGAAGGCGGATTATCAAGCAGGGCAGTCGAGAAGTGCCCAGGAACGACTTCAGAATGCCTATGAGGCGGCCCGTAAGGCCGCAGATCAAGGCCACGAGGAAAACCAGATACTGAGCATCTTCATTGGAGCCGTGCGCGACGAAAAGCTGGCTCGGAAACTTGCGGCCCAATTCAGCAAGCGATACGGCGAAGCCTCCGTGGCGAAATTGTTGGACTTTCGCAACCGCATCAAAGGACGCAGGAGTCGGGAAGGTAAGCTAAGCTCCGGCGCCGACATCGCAGCCGCCATCCTGCCTGGAGACAGAGGAGTCGGCATGCAGAAGCGCCTTTATCAGGAAATTGATGAGCTTAGTGCGACCACCGGAATGTCGGTGGAGCAGGCCACCGAACAGGTAATTCGGGCTCATGGCGGAGATCCAGGTAACGCTCTGAGCGCTGCAACCATGCAATCCCTGGCAATGATGGATGCGGATTGGCAGAGTCACCAGGCGGAAATGCAATCGGGATTTCCCGAGTCTTCCCCGGACTTATGGGAAACTATCTCGGCGGTGCAACAAGGCGTGCAGCACGGCGGCGATTCGGCTGGCGTGGACCGGTCCCACCCAATAGCCCGGTATGTCCGCGCAGAGCAGATGCACAAACGTTATGGGGATCTTAGACAGAAGCAGTTTGATAGCAACTACTCGATTTTCGCTTCTCCCCTGGTTAGCGCGGATGATGCCGCAAATGTGGCGGCAGCAAATAAGCGCATGCTTCGTGAATCCTTGAACGCACAGTTTGGTGAGGGAAGCTACTCCGAGTATATGGGCTACCGAAAACAGATGCAGGCCCGTTTGGCGCAGCTGGGCTATGGCGATGGCTTCGAAGCCGAAGGCAGCGACGATGGATTTGACAGTCGGATGCGAACGCTGAAGAGCGTAGGTGATCTTACACTGAGATCAGCCGGCTATCTCTTCAATAGCAAGTCCTGGGAACAGGTGCGAGCAGAGCATAACGCTTATAACATGGGCCTGCGAAGGGATGCCCGTCGCGAAGAACTGCGCCTACAACACAAAGTGGACCGAGTAATGGCGAATCAAAGTATTGAGACCCGGGCTATCCTGGGGCTTGAAATAGGTCGCCAGTATGCTCTGGGGCAGAGAAATTATGCAATTGCCGAAATGGCGACTCTTGACCTGGCTACATTGGGAACCATGAAGGCCTTCTCGGCCGGCAAATGGGCGTTTCGCGGCATGACCGCCGCCCGGACCGGAAGCAATGCGCATAAGTTGCGGATTGGCATCGGGGCTTTCAATCGATTCCGGAAGTCACGGATGGCCTCTAAAATCAAGAGCGTGGCGCCAGGTCGTGCTGCCCTCAGCTTCGCGTATCGCAACAAGTACACCCTGAACTCCATGGCGATCAATGGAACAACGTCCGGACTGACCAAGATTCCTCTGGATATGAGCATGGCCCACCTCCAGGGCAATCAGTACGGATTGTCAGACGCCTACAATTCCTTTGGACAGGGATTCTTTATGGGGGCCGGTTCGTCAGCTATCAGTGGCACCCGATTGTTGAACAACAAAGGTAAGATTCTCGGGAACGGACTTTTCTTCGCCGGGAATGAATTCTATCAGACGATGCCTCAACATGGCTGGGATTTTTCAAGCGCGGAGAGGATGGCCCGCATATCCATTCAAGCCGGTTTTGGGATGGGCAGCCAGGCTTTAGGAATCTACGGAACGCGGGGTTCGGCACCTCTGACCCGATTCGAAAACTCTTATAAAGGAAGACAGGCAAACGATTTGCTACAGGGCACATTTACTCCCATGCCCTTTGATTACGCAAACGATGCCTTCTGGAAAATCGTATGGCCAAAAATGCAATGAGACCGGTAAGACATCGAAACGTGGGCGGAAATGCTATTTCGCTGATTGTAGGTACGGGAGTCTCATTGTGGTTCTTTGGACTGGGATGGCTGATGCTGTATCACGCGACATTGCAATACCTTGCGGACCCCACAAAATGGCATATTCTCGTCGGTGTCATGATTGGAGGCGGCCTCGTAGTCTACACCGGCGATTTTCTGATGGGTCTATTTACTACTTCGAACATCATCATGCGCGATGCCGAAGGCATTGAGGGCAAACGGATTTTTCGAGACTGGGTACGCATTAACTATGAGGAGATAGTAGCTGTCCACAAGGCTTTGGCGCTGGGAGGGATCGTTAAAGTTCGCAGCAAAGATCCGAAACGTAGCCTGGAGTTCGGTGTGGGTGTGGTCAGTGGCGGCGATTTGATGGAGGCGATCCTTGCGAACAGTCCCAATCTGGAAAAGGTGGATCTTAAGGATTGGCCGAATAACCGTAAGTGGTGGCAAAAAGAACCGGACTGGGACATTATCAACGCCGCCATGGCACGTGCAGAACAGAATCGCAGAAAGAAGAAAGCACAGGAGGAGTAACGATCATGAGAAAGAACAAGTCAAATCAATGGAAATATCCCAAAGATGCAAGCGGCAATGAAATGCAGCCCGGCGAATTCTATTCGAACACGGTACAGGTGCGGGCTACCAATTTCGAAGTGGAGATACGGCATTTGCTTGTGGACTCGGATGGAATGGTCAAGAGCGGCATGAACGTGCGGATGAGTCCGGAGGCAGCTGCGGGTCTCGCGGCGATATTGCATGGTCAGATAAACGGGACGCCAGAGCAGGCTGCCTGAGACGGCGAAGGCTCTAGGCCAGGCGAAGTTCGGGTTAAGGCGGAGACACGGCGTTTATGCGAACCCGGAGGTCTGCCACAGGCAAAGTTCGGGTTAAGGCGGAGAGGCGGCGTTTATGCGAAGGCGGCGGTCTGCCGCGGGAAAAGCTCGGGTTAAGACGGGGCGGGCGCTTTTATGCGAAGGCGGCGGTCTGCCACAGGCGAAGTTCGGGTTAAGACGGGGCGGGCGCTTTTATGCGAAGGCGGCGGTCTGCCACGGGCAAAGTTCGGGTTAAGGCGGAGACACGGCCTTTATGCGAACCCGGCGGTCTGCCACAGGCAAAGTTCGGGTTAAGACGGGGCGGGCGCTTTTATGCGAACCCGGGCCGAGACGTCCGGATTATTCTCCGTTCGTAGTTTGCGGAACCGAGTTTCCGTGTTCCAGGAGGGTGGCCTCTACATTCATGTAGCGGCCCTCCAGGTGCTTCGTGATCAGCCCCACGGCTAATCCGGCACCCCCCTGGGCAAGGAAGTCGGTGAGGTCCACTAGGGTCAGTGAACCGGAATCATAGCCGGCAATCTTCACAACGCCAAAGGGAACCTCGGGGTTGCCATAATGAACCACAGTCACCTTTCCCGGTAATAGCCCCTTCATAGTCCACATTTCAAAGGCGCGCACTTCAGTGACCGCGAAGTATCCTGCTTCCACGTGGAGGAGTCCGGAGCTCTTGAACCGGGAAATCTGACCTATGTGACCGTTCTGTCCCGGGCCGGCGACCGGCAACCGAGTCTTTCGGCCATCGTCCTGTAGCAAGTACGCTTCTTGAACGAATCCCTGACGATCCAATAGAGCTCGGACCTCGAATTCATCCAATCCGCTACCCAGCAGGAAGCCTGTGTCTATGAATCGCTGACTTACCTCTATGGAGTCCTCCGAGACCGCATGAACTTCGTACCGGATATCCGCTTCCTGAGCCGTCCCATGGACCGCATAGTCGCCCACCTGCGGATTCTCGTGTATATAAATCCAGTTGGGGATGTGCGTTGAGCGCACGGCGGATTTCACCAGGGGAGAAAGGCAGGAAAGAAAAAACAATAGGGGTAATAAATACAGTAAGCGTCGCATGAAGAACAAAAGAAAGGACTGATACCTTCTATATCAAGCCGGATTGGGAGTTCCATGGTACCGCGTTTCTTGTGAAGACACATTGCCTATCCCTGATCCAATCAGGTTCTTCACGCACTGCGCGGCAGAGGCCGGACCTACGACGGGGTTCGCGGATGACAACCCGGAAGCTCCCTTATTCCAGTAATGCAATGACTTCGGAAAAACCGGGTTGCAAGGGCCGTTTTCTAGGAGTCTTCCTTTTGAAGTCGGATTCGCGGCAGGGCTTCCGGAAAATTATTCAGGAGATACTCCAACAGTTTTTCACGAATGTAGCACCTTAAATCATAGGTTTCCGGGCTGCTATTGGCTGTGGCTAGAATCCGGAGTTGCATTTGGTCTTTCATGAACTCGGTTACCTGCACCGCGCACACATCGCCGTTCCAGAGCTCTGTAGATTCTACGATCTGTCTGGCCGCCATTCGTATTTCTTCCACCGGCATTCTGTAGTCCAGGTATACATACACTGTGCCCAGAAGGTCTGCAGATTGCCGGGTCCAGTTCTGAAACGGCTTTTCCGTGAAGTAGTTGATGGGAACGATCAAGCGTCTTCTGTCCCAGAGACGTACCACTACGTAAGTCAGAGTGATCTCTTCAATCCATCCCCACTCGTTCTCCACGATTACGGCATCGTCTATGCGAATAGGCTGAGTGATTGCAATCTGGATGCCGGCGAAAATCAAAGCTATACTTTTCTGAGCCGCGAAGCCCAGGATGATGCCCAGGACTCCGGCGCTGGCTAACAGGCTTACGCCGAATTCCCTTACCTCTTCAAAGGATAGCGCTGCGGTGACCCCGGCCATTAGCACAATAAAAACTATGGCAATTCGTTCAATGATCCTTACCTGAGTATGCACCTTTCGGGCATTCAGATTGTCTGCCGCATTAATGTTGAATCTTCTCAGATAGAGCTTTGAGAAACCGAGCATCATACGAATGGCAATCAAAGCGGCCAGCGCGATGGCGGAAAGATTCAGGGTCTTCTGAAAAGCAAAATGTAAATTTTCGGGTATCGTGGCGTAGGCTAGTAGGGAGCGACCGGTGACCACCGCCAGAAACAGGGAAAGGGCCCCGGAGTTTTTTACCAGCAATTCCCAGAGTAGTTTATGGCGGGAGCGATCCAGCATCAAAACGCCGGCAAAGCGGATCCCGTAGCGAAGTCCAACTATAATTAAGAGAAGACTCAGGGCCGCCAGTATCAATCGCTCGACACCCATGCCGGTTCCGGCCACGGCCATTACACCCAAACATACCATGTTACAAACTAAGCAAATCTGAAGCCAAAGTCCAGGCCCTGAAGCACCGCCATTTTTCCGCCTTCGCTCCAGGGGGGGCTGCAATCAGGTCATCGAACCTGCGTCAATCGTTGCAATAGCTACTTCTGGGATCTGGATTCTTTTACAAGGGCGGCAAGTCCTGGATGAAGTTCTTTGAGCGAATCCAGCAGTTCCTTTGCATATTCCACGTCCTGATAAACAAAGACTGCTGCCTGATGCAGGGCCAGGTAATAAAAGCAAAGCCTGGCCTGAACCTTCTCTTTGAATTTGTCCATCACGGTGGTTAGGTCCTTTTCCAGTCGATGGGTTTCGCGCTGGAGCTGGCTGATTTCGTCTCGATTCAGTCTGCGAAGACCGGGATACTGAGAGTGGGCCATCAAGTAGGCCGGTAACCATAGCAGGATTCGATCCAGGTCATTGTCCTTTTCCTCTGCCAGTTGCTGCAAAGTCTCTTGAAGCAAAGAGGAGTGAGCATAGTTCGGATCAAATTGTGCGGGTTGAATAATAAATCCATCCCGGTAAAAGCCCAGACCTCTTTCGGCGCTTTCGGATTCGCCTTCGTTTAGAAAGCATTCGGCCAGTAGAAAATGCACCGCCGATCGCGTGGGTTGGATGCGCTTTGCATATTGCAGGATTTCTCGGGCATTGCCGTAGTCCTGAATACGAATCAGACACTTACCCAGTTCTTCCAGATCGGAAAAGTCCGGGTGCGCCATTCCTCCCTTCTGGAACTTTTGCCGGTATTGCTCCGCCGCCCGGCCGAGAACAGCCTTCATCACACCGCGAAGACTTCGCGTGTTTGCGAAGCCTTTGTCTTCGGCCAGCTCCTGGAAGCTATCCCAGGCCTCCATAAGCCCGGTACCAGGTCGCATGGGCTCCGGATTGCTCAGCTGATCTTTTCGGTTGGCCCAGTATCCGGCGGCGTAGAAGCCGGCTTTGTATTCGGGATTCTCTGGATCATTTTCCAGCAGGGTTCCGAATTCGGATTTGGCCTCCTCAAAGTGAGCGGCCTGTAAGCTGAATAGAGCTTCTTCGAAGGAGGCCATGCATTTCTAACGGTAGTTATCGAAAGTTACGGCGTAGGGTAGGTCGCTTTCTTTTAGATGCTTCATCACCGCTTGCAGATCGTCTTTACTTTTTCCGGTAACCCGCACTGCATCGCCCTGAACTCGGCTCTGAACTTTTAGCTTTGTGTCTTTGATCAGTTTGTTTACCTGCTTGGCCTGTTCCTGGGTGAGTCCATTCTGCACTTCGACCTTGCATTTAACCTGGCCGGACACATTGGTGTCCAGTTCGCCAAAGTTAAAGGCTTTAAGGTTAAGGTCCCGCTTTACCATCTTACTCTGCAGTACATCGATCAACTGCTTCATGTGTAGCTCACTCGAGCTTTCCATGGCGATGGTATCCTTTTCCTTTTTGATGCTTAGGTCCACTCCCTTGAAATCGAACCGGTTGTTCACTTCTTTGAGGGTTTGATCGATTGCATTCGCAAGTTCCTGTTCATCTACCTTACATGCTACATCAAATGAATATTCTGCCATTTCTACTCCTTCGCGCGTTCATTTTTTCCGCGATTTATGCGAACTGTTGTATCCGATCCGGCCCTGTGACGGAGCGGTCGGTCTAAAAAATGCATTGGCTTTAAGCCTGGTTTGTCCTATACCACTTTGTTGGGAGGACTGCATTTCTGCCCCTGATCGTCAGCCCCGGGACTTGCCCTTCCTGGCTCCGAGGCATTTCAGCGCCAACGGAATCGAAGCGTTTTTGCGCCACCGGAACCGCTACGGCTGTCTTAATTTCTGCCTACTTCCCTTTGCCGGCGCTTAGCATAGACTCTATTTCTGAATCTGCCGTTTTCAACGCCTGGGCCAGGGACGAGGCGTCCGGACCGCCGGCCTGTGCCATGTCCTTTTTGCCGCCGCCTTTACCGCCAATCAGCGGAGCGGCAGCCCGAATCAATGCTCCACAGTCGATACCGGCATCCACAGCCGCCTTTGTTGCCATGAATACCAGCATGGCTCCTTTCTCCGTTCTGGCGCCGATCAAAACCACGCAATCCCTTTCGCTTTCTTTTAGTTTGTCGCCGGCCTGTCTAAGGATTTGTGCATCCAGACCGTCTTCCTGCAAGGAAAACACTTTGATACTTCCTCTTTTTTGTTCATTGCTGCGAGCTTTTTCTACGATAGCATCCAGATCCACGGCTTCGGCATTAATCCGCTTTTCCAGTTTGAGTCGAGCTTTCTGCTTTTCTTTGAGTTCTTCCTCGGCGGCCTTCAGCTGGTTTTGAAGCTTGAGTACGCCGGCCGGGCTTTCCAGAGTAGAGTCGATTTCAGCAGGGCCCGGTATTTCCTTTTTGGGCTTCAGCGAATCGAGTTCCTTTTTAAGTTCTTTTAGACCTTTCTTGTCTTCTGCGTCTTCGTCGGACTCTGCCAGGTGATTGGCCAATCCCTGTAGCGCGCCTTCCAGATTGGCTTTCTCTAGCTGAAGCCTGTGAAACTCCTGCTTGAAGTAATTCGGAACGCCGGGGCCGGCCACCGCTTCGATTCGGCGATTTCCAGCGCCGGGGCTGCTTTCTTTCAAGATGTGAAAATACTGTATTTGTCCGGTTCGATCTACATGGCAGCCGCCGCAGAATTCGATACTCAGGTCGCCTCCGCCCATGGAAACGACCCGGACTTCTTCGCCATACTTTTCGCCAAAGGTGGCAAGGGCGCCGGACTCTTTGGCTTTTTCGATAGGAAGAACTTGAGTTGTAACTTCGGCATCCTTTGCAATGGCTTCGTTTACCTGCTTTTCAATCTCTTCCAGATCCTCAGGCGAAATTCGCTCAGGATGGGAAAAGTCAAATCTAAGGTAGTTGTCAGCTACCAACGAACCGGTTTGTAGAATGTGATCGCCCAGGGTGTCCCGGAGGCTCTTGTTCAGCAAATGGGTGGCGCTATGATGTCGAGTAAGGGATAGTCTTCGCTCTTCATCGATTTCCATTTCGATGGACTGGCCTTCCTTCAGTTCGCCGGTTTCCATTCGGCCCAGGTGCAATATTAGATCGCCTTTCTTTTTTGTATCTTCCACCCGAAAGACGCCGGTTTCGGATCGAATCCAACCGGAATCGCCGAGCTGGCCACCGCCTTCCGGATAAAAGCAGGTCTCCTTTGCGATTACCATGGATCTTTCTTCGCCGGGGGCTTTAAGGGTAGTCCTTGTATGAGCGCCCTGCGCAAGAGCTTCTATGACGCTACCTCGCTTAAAATCATGGTAACCTTCGAAGTCGGTACGATGGCCGGTGGGTAACTTCAGGTCGGATGGCAGTTGAACGTCGGACCATTTGGAGGCGGATTGAGCCATCTCGCGCTGATGCTCCATCTCCTTTTCGAATTCTTTGAGATCTACTTTCATTCCGGCTTTCTCCGCCAGTTCCACGGTCATCTCCAGCGGGAATCCGTAGGTGTCGTAGAGGCGAAATGCCTGGGATCCGGAAAAGGTTTTGGCTTTCTTTGCCTGGTGCTCCTCAAGATACTGTTGCCAGATCTTCATTCCCGTATCCAGGGTTCGCAGGAATCGTTTTTCCTCTTCCTCAATGGTGCGCTGGATCTTTTCGGCCGCTTGCTTTAGCTCGGGATAGAATTCTTCATAGATTTCTACAATGGTAGGCACCAGCGAATAGAGAAGCGGGGAGGTAACTCCCAGTTCCCGGGCAAACAGAGACGCTCGCCGAAGCATCCTGCGAATCACATAGCCTCTTCCGTGATTATCTGGAAGTATACCATCGCCGATGGCGAAGGTGGCCGAACGAGCATGGTCGGCGATCACCCGATAGGCAGAAAGAATATGATAGGAGGATTCCTCGGAAGGAGCTTCTTGCCCCAGATCTGCAATAGCCGCTTTTGTCTTTTCGCGCAGTTGGATAAGTTCGGAAGTCTCGTAAACGCTTTCCGTATTGTTGAGTAACGCCACAATTCGTTCGAGTCCGGCGCCGGTGTCGATTCCTTTGGATCTCAGCGGGCTTAGGTTGCCTTCCGTGTCCTGGTTGTACTGATTGAACACCAGATTCCAGTATTCCATGTAGCGATCGCAATCGTTCCCCGGAGTACAGGTCTTGGGATCGCCGCAACCGCCTTCATCTTTGCAGATTTCTGGACCTCGGTCCAGGTAAAGCTCGGTGCAGGGGCCGCAGGGACCGGAATCGCCGGCGGGGCCCCACCAGTTGTCGTCCTTTCCCAGGCGCGTGATGCGATCTTCCGGTATGCCGATGTCCATCCACATAGCTTTGGTTTCATCGTCATCGGTATAGATAGTAATATGGATCTTTTCTGGATCCAGCTTAAGAACGTCGGTGCTGAATTCGTAGGCCATCGCCACGGCTTCTTTCTTGAAGTAGTCCCCGAAGCTGAAGTTTCCGAGCATTTCGAAGAACGTCAGATGCCGGGCCGTTTTTCCCACGCTTTCCAGGTCTGTTGTACGAAGACATTTCTGGATGGTTACCACTCGGCCCGAGGGAGGATCCTCCGAACCTTCAAAATAGGGCTTAAAAGGCACCATGCCGGCGCTGGTAAAGAGCAGAGTGGGGTCGCCGGCCGGTAGCAAACTTGCCGAAGGAAGCTTCAGATGCTTCTTTCCTTCAAAGAATTTATACCATTCGCGGCGCAATCTAGCGGGCGTCCAATCCATACCAGGACGGTGCCTTGTAGTGCTTTTTCCAGTCAATCCAATCGGATGGCTATTGTTTTGCATGACGTGCTGACTCCCGGTTCCAATTTGACCAACGACTCCATGAACGGATTGCGAAAAGCATTCATTATGGTCCTTCTGGCTCTGGTAGGACTGGCAACACCCCATTGCGGCTGGATGGGCGAGGAGCCACTCACCTTTCTGGAAGGCGAGCAGGTCATCTCCCGCACCGATGCCGTGGAGCAATTAAAGCTAGGAGTACTGGTCCACTCCCAGAGCTGTCCCATACTGGAATCCGCGGCCCTGTACAGTCTCAACGGAGAGTTTCAGGACATTCTGAGTCGTACTCACTATTATAAGAGTAAAGTGGACCAGTGTTTCGTACTTTTGGTGGCTACTCCCTGTCCTGCGGTCACAAATGCTACCATCTCATCCGGCTTCTATGAGGCCATAGTTCGGTCCTGTAATCCTGGACCGGCCACCTGAAAAATGGCTTGATATCGAGATTTGGGGCCCCGTGGCCCTCTTCACAGGGCCCGCTATGAGACGTAAGCGGTCGGCACTTTTTCCGATAAATTTAGCATTTTTTCTGGATTTCCCGCGCTGATCCGTTTATTCTCAGTCCTGCGGAACCGAAGCTACCATTGGGAGAACTCGAATGAAACGCATCCTGGTATTTTCTATTAGTCTGGCGCTGCTATTTTCCGGCGCCATCATCTTTCCGGTGGCTGCTGAAGATCCGCCGGCCGAGGAAGAAGAGAAAAAAATCGATCCGATGAGAACCTGCGGCGATCGGGCCCAGCAGGAAGCCATCAACAATGTTCAAAAAGAGAACGGGTTGATTATGGAAGAACAGTCCTGGGGAAATAATCCGCAGGAATCGCAATATCGATCCGAAGTCACGCGCTTGCTGAAGCTGGAAATCGAAAATGTTCGCAAAGCCGTGAAAGACATTGAAGCCAAGCACAAAGAATTGATCAACCTGGATCGATTCAGCGGTTTGAAGAATTACCAGGAGATTGTACTGGAGGATAACCCCGGTTCCTGGCGCAACGGAATATTCGTAAACTCCAAGAAAGTTCTGGCAATGCACTATGGTCCCAACGGCGAGCTGGAATGTCTGGTTCTGGATTCCATGGAACGAGGCGTGTACAATACCAGTTTGTGGACCCGCAAAGTGTTGAAGATGTATTATCCCTACATCCAGACCATGGAGCTTGTGACCCGAAAGCAGCACTACAATCCGGATCCGGAAACCCTGGAAAAGACGGCGCCCGAGGTGCAGCTACAGGCATTTCGGCTGGTGTTTTCCAACCTGCGAACCGCGCTGTACTCAATGGACATGATGATTGCAGCCTACTACGATAAGCGAAATAAGAGAAACGAATGGCAGATCGATCTTTAGATCTACCTGTGGTGACCGGAATTATTGCGCGCAAGGCCACTCCCGGCCTTGCCCCCGGCTGGCCTTTTTTTGTCTGAACTGTTTGACATCTTTTCAGGGTTTCTACAAACTCTGACTACTGCATACTCCGGTACCGTAATCCGCGGAATCATAATAAATGCAATTCTGAACACTTCTCCCGCTCGGGCCCTTCGGGGCCCTTTTTTCTAATTCCTCGAAGTCCGGTATTCCGCACCTCCGCCTGTTTGAGCCGTGAAACGCTTTCCATTGGTCGCCATGAACCAGGAAATGCCTTCTATATATTTATCATTTTCGAGCCAGGAAATGCCATCCCTCTCTTGTTCGGGCGGCGGTCGCCCCGAGAGGGAATGTCCTAAAAACGGTTTTACGTGCCCGGTTCTGGAGCAAATCTGGTTTCAATGGCTCGCATTCGTTCTACTACCATATTATGCGTTCGTCGAAACGGTCAAACTGCCATCGGCGGCGATGGCCAGGTGAGCATGGGTAACACCGTGATGAAGGCCGGCGCGCGAAAGATCCGTCGTCTGGAAGGAAAGGATATAATTGCCGGTTTTGCCGGTTCGGCGGCGGACGGACTTACACTGTTCGACCTTTTCGAAAAGAAAGTGGAGCAGTATGCCGGTCAATTGCGGCGGGCTGCCGTGGAACTGGCCCGGGATTGGCGAACGGATCGCATGCTCCGGCGATTGGAAGCTCTGCTTATTGTGGCGGATCCCTCGGAATCTTACTTAATTTCAGGGACCGGAGACGTTATCAGTTCCGATGACGGCATCCTGGCCATTGGTTCGGGCGGTAACTACGCGCTGGCTGCGGCCCGGGCGCTGCTGGAAAACACGGATATGAGCGCCCGGGAGATCGTCGAAAAGTCCATGAATCTGGCCGGCGATATTTGCGTTTTTACGAATAAGAACATTAGCATCGAGGTGTTAGAGCAGGGCTAATCGGTTAGCCGAAAAACCTGGCTTCTCTATGGCTCAGGACAGACTGATTTCCTGAGCGTAACCGAGCGCTAATTCCGAGACGAACTGGAATCGTCTCCAGCCATGACTGAAGAAACCCACGGGCTTCAGCAAAGTGATGAGAGGAATTCATGTCAAATCAAGCGGAAGAACGAATTAGCGTGGAGACAATGACTCCCACGCAGATAGTTAGTGAACTGGATAAATATATAGTAGGACAGCGGGATGCCAAGAAGGCGGTGGCCATAGCGATACGAAATCGGGTCCGACGTCAAAGGGTGGAAGACTCCTTCCTGCAGGAAGAAATCTATCCCAAGAATATCGTAATGATTGGACCCACCGGATGCGGAAAGACCGAGATCGCGCGAAGACTGGCACGTCTGAGCGGCGCTCCTTTCGTCAAGGTAGAGGCGACGAAATACACCGAAGTAGGATATGTGGGTCGCGACGTGGAATCCATGATCCGGGATCTGGTATCCAGCGCCGTCAACCTGGTGAAGAAGGAATTCCAGGCAACCGTAGAGGAACAGGCCCGAAGAAATACCGAAGAGCGTATCCTGGATGCGCTTCTGCCCGGCTCCGGCAGTAGCCAGAACAACTCTTCTTCGTCGTCCGGCGCCATGGCCGGAATGGGCGATCTGAGCGAATTCGCGCGCAATTTGCAGCGCTCCTTTGAACAAATGACCGGACAGAGTAGCTCTTCGTCCGATGCTACTACAACACAAAGTTCCGGAGAATCCCATTCCAGTTCGTCAACTTCAAGCGCCTCCAGTCAGCCTTCTTCGCAAACCAGTCACGAAGACCTGGAAAAGAAAGCTCGTGTTCGCGAATTAATGCGCCAGAAGCTAAAGGCCGGCGAATTTGACGACAAGGAAATCGAAATCGAGGTCTCCAGTCAGTCTTCGCCCATGGTGCAGGTGCTATCCGGCCCCAACATGGAAGAGATGGATATGCAACTGCAGAACATGCTCGGGGATATAATGCCCAAAAAGACCAAACGTCGCAAGGTTTCTGTTGAGGATGCCCGAAAGATCCTGATGAACGAAGAGCTGGAGAAGCTCGTGGATCCGGAAAAGGTTCAGTCCGAGGCGATTCGCCGTACCGAACAACTGGGTATCGTATTTCTGGACGAAATTGACAAGGTTTGCGGCAAGAATGCTGGCGGCAGCCCGGATGTTTCTCGGGAAGGCGTGCAGCGAGACCTGCTGCCCATCGTCGAAGGGGCCACCGTGAATACCCGAAACGGTCCCGTAAAGACCGATCATATTCTATTCATCGCTGCCGGCGCCTTCCATGCTACCAGACCTTCCGATTTGATCCCGGAATTGCAGGGCCGATTTCCGATTCGCGTGGAACTGGAAAAGCTCACAGAAAAGGACTTTCTACAGATACTGACCGGTCCGGAGAACTCGCTGACCCGACAGGCGCAGGCCTTACTGGCCACCGAAGGCGTGGACCTGCATTTCTCCGAAGACGGTCTGGAAGAGATCGCATCCGTGGCTTTTCGCGTAAATGATCAGACCGAAAACATTGGAGCGCGCCGGTTGCATACAATCATGGAGCACCTGCTGGAAGAGGTTTCTTTCCAGGCCCCCGACATTGAATCCAAAAAAGTGGTTGTGGATCGAGCCTTTGTACAGGACCGATTGCAATCAATCGTGGAGAACAGGGATCTGAGTCAGTACATTCTCTGATATCGGCTCTTTCTTACCATGGAAGAAGATACTCGTACTAACGATTCGGCCAAAAACCAGGATGGCCAGGGTAGCCGGGAACCGGGCAGCGGAAACGCTTCCTCGGCGGGCGGAGCCCGGGGCACTGGAACTTCGGCCAGCGGAATGGGCGCCAGCGGCTCCCCGAGCCCTGGCGGAGGAGTCGCTAACGGAGCCGCGAGCCCGGGCGGAGGGCCAAATGTGGCCGGTCAGAATCAATCGGAGGGCTCTGGCGACGCGCAATCCCAATCTCGACATCAAGATAGCCTGGACTCCTCGGGTCTGGATCTTTCTCGACTGAGCAATTTCTTGCAGAAGTGGGCTACCCGTGTTCTGCCCGAACAGAAGCCCAGAGAAGAAATGCCGTCGGTTCCTGATTCCGGTTTTTCTCTTTCGCTGCTTTTGCTCAAGCTTCTGCCCTGGCTTACCGGCGCAGGATTTCTGCTTTCGCTCTTCTGGGATTTTCAGGGTACGGTTCCCCTGCCTTTTCGCGACACTTCGCTGGAGCTCAAGGGGCTTCTGCGAATGCTTACGGTTTCGGGCTTAATCGGGTTCGGCACGAACTGGGTGGCCATCAAAATGCTTTTTCATCCACGCCATAAACGACCCATCCTGGGACAGGGCCTCATTCCTTCGCGCAAAGAGCGCATTGCCCTCAAACTGGGAGAGTCCATCAGTCGAGAAATCATTAATCCCGAGTTGATTCTCGAACAGATTCGGGATTCCGGGCTGGTTACCCATCATCGAGAAAATCTGACTCGCACAATACGCGAAGTGATCAATCAGCCCGAATTCGTAAACGATGTCATCGACATGGCCGAGCACTATATTCAGGGCTTCATTCGCTCGGACGAGTTCAAGAAGAATATCAAACAATTCGTAAAAGGGATCGACTTTGACGATGTAGGCGGCCTGGAGAGCGGCGTACTCAAGCTGTATCGAATGTTTTCCGGCGATAAGGACATCAGCGAAAGGCTGGAAGAGCTGGTGGATTCCATGACATTCTCTATGGATCACTATGAAGACCAGCTTGTGGACTATCTACATCACCTTCCGGACATGATGGAAAAGCGGGGCGATGTGCTGGAAGAGGCGGTGCTAAACGGCGTACTGTTTCTCGTAGAGCAGATCAACGTGCAGGAAATCATCACAGACAACCTGCGCAAGCTGGATGAGATTCGACTGGAGAAACTACTTCTTAACTCCACATCCGATCAGCTACAATACATTCAGTATCTTGGATGTTTCCTGGGAATCCTGGGCGGTTTTTTGATCTGGGAGCCATTCGTAACGTTCCTGGTACTGGGCTCTTTTGTCGGCCTCATCTTTGGCCTGGATTATCTACTACACCAAATGTCGAAGAAGTAAGGCGCGTCTGCTCTTGATGGCTCAAGGCGCCGTCCTGCGCTGACCTGCAGGCATAATCCAGCAATGGCGCCCAGGCAATCCAGAATCCGGGGCCCCTCCTGCACGGCGGGCCATTCCACGCTTGAGGCCTATGCCGCGTATGCTCTGGTCAGGAAGCCAGAGATCAGGCTAACCTGTCAGATTTCTTATGCGAATATTCGCCAAAGGACTGAATCTTTTCTGTTAGATAGTCGGCATAGCGAATCCTTCCAGGTTTCCCCGTCTTGACCTCTTTAGATTCATTATCCCCGGGGGCCACCGGGTAGGGAATCAACGTGTCCGGCGACGGTTCATAGAAGAAAGGCATACTTATTCGAGATCGGGAAGGAGATCTCACACGGTGTCGCGTTGCTTTCAGTGTATTCCCGCTGATAAATGAAAGCAAATCGCCCAGGTTCATTACAATGGTTCCGGGGCCTGGTTCAATGGTTTTCCAGTGTCCGTCCGGCCAAAGGGCTTCCAGACCTCCGGTATCGTCCTGGATCAGCAGGGTAATGAAGCCCGAGTCCGTGTGATCCGGTGTGGAGAATCCCTGGTGAGAGGTTATTTCGCCTGTTGCTTTTTCCGGGTAGTGGATGATGCGAAAGGTAGACATTCCATCCTGAAAGTCTTCTTGCATGAAACTCGGATCTTTATCCAGATAGATGGAAAGTAGCTTCAGAAGGTAACCCGCCAGAGCGCTCAGTTCAAGATGAATTTCTTGCATGGTCTCCTTGAAGCCTACAATGGCAGGCCAGAGAGTTGTTTCTGGAAATGATCGGTCCGGATAACTGCATCTACCAAATTCAAAGCCTTCTTTAAATGAGGGATCATCCTGCAATAGCGGAAAATACCCCCTGTAAGAATTGGGGTTTTCCGGACGAAACCGGGTGGTGGCCAAAAGGTTCTTGGCCTCGGAATCCATAGCAAAGAATTGACGAGCAACCAGGAAACAACGTCCAATAAGCTCTTCCGCAATACCGTGTCCTTCCAGCAGGAGAAATCCTGTATCGCTGGCCATCCTTCCCACTTTTTGGGCAAGTCTTTTCATTCCGGGAGTATCTGCCGGTCTGTTTTCCAGATTCACCGATTCCATCGTCTACTCGTTTTGTTCTTTTAATCTTGCGGTGCCCGCGAGTATTGCCGCAATCCGGCGGTGGCTTCCGGGCCCCAATAAGGATACGAGGTCCGCTATTGGACAGAATATTTGCGATCAGTATGATTGGATGCCAGAAATACGGTCAAAGGTATTTCTACTTGTCACTTTTTTGAGAGATTCGATTCTGAGTAACGGGACCTTTGAATGGAGTTTCTAAATTACTATCACGATAAGATTGTCCTGGAAACTGTTCAACACTGCCTGATTCTCGTCTATAGTCTTCCCTTCGCATTGATAATCGGGGTGGGCGCCGGTTTTCTTGTGGCGGATCGCCCGTTAGCGCGGTCCATTGTATTGATTCTATCCAGCGCTATTATGACCGTTCCGGGTCTGGCCCTCTTTGGCATCATGGTTGTTGTTCTTGCGCCTCTACAGATGGGAATCGGTGTGGCGCCGGCGGTGGTGGCCATTACATTATACTCGCTTCTTCCTGTTGTAAGAAACACTACTACTGCGCTAAACTCTGTGGATCCTTCGGTGATTACAGCCGCTCGTTCCATGGGGATGACCGGTACACAAATCCTATTTCGCATCAAAGCGCCTTTGAGTATGCCCACAATAATGGCCGGTATTCGCAATGCTATTGTAATGGGCGTGGGCGTGGCCGCTTTTGGTTTCATGGTGGCGGCCGGGGGACTTGGATATTTCATTTTTTCTGGAATTGCAAGAAGTAACGTTCAAATGGTGCTTACGGGCGCAATCCTGATTTCCGTTCTGGGCGTGGGATTGAACTATCTCTTCCTGTCTTTCGAGAAAAGGATGCAAAAGCGTGATTGAATTCAATAATGTTTACAAGCGTTTCGGAGAAACCATGGCTGCGGACGGGATCACGATAGGTTTCCCGGCCGGTCAAATCTCCGTGCTTATTGGGCCGTCCGGATGCGGCAAGACCACTTTGATGAAGATGATCAACCGCCTGGAAGATCCGGACTCCGGGACGGTTTCGATCAATGGCAGCCCCGTTTCGGATCGCGATCCCGTGGAGCTGCGACGCAGCATTGGTTATGCCATCCAGGAAGTAGGACTTTTTCCTCATTACAGTATTTTCGAAAACATTGCTCTGGTACCCCGGCTTCTAAAATGGCCGGAACATAGAATCAAAGACAGGGTTATGGAGCTTTTAGACCTTGTCACCCTTGATGAAAGCTACGTGCAAAGATATCCGGCGGAGCTTTCTGGCGGCGAAAGACAAAGGGTAGGCCTGGCACGGGCCCTGGCCGCGGATCCCGATATTCTGCTCATGGACGAACCATTCGGCGCCATCGATCCCATCAATCGAAGTACAATTCATAATACTTTCCTGGGTATACAGGAGGAGTTGCGAAAGACCATCGTGTTTGTGACCCACGACATGCAGGAAGCTGTAAAACTGGGCGATGCGGTGGCCATTCTGAATGCGGGACAGATTCTGCAATTCGATACCCCGGAACAGATACTGTCCAATCCTGAGTCTGATTTCGTGGCTGAGCTCCTGGGAAAGGATCGTCGAATTCAAATCCTCTCGCTGAAAAAAAACAGCGAATACGCGAGTATGGATGGCGTCGTGACGCTGCCGGAATCTCAATCGTCGCCTGAGAATGCGAAGATTGCTCTGAATAGCGCGGGCGAAACCATTGCTTTTCTTGTGTCTGAAACAGGGGCTCTAACGGGGCGGTACTATCTGGACGGCGATAGAGTGGTACGCGATGCAAAGCCTTTGCACCTGGACCGAAAGATGGATTTAAGGGAGACTCTTTCGATGATGCTGGAAACCGGCGAGCGGTTGCTACCGGTTACTGGAAAGTCCCGGACCCTTATCGGAGTAATTCGACTGGAAAAGCTGGTGGAGGAGGTTGCCTCATTGTGATTCTCAGCTACGGAATCGAAAATATTGACCGTGTAGCCTATTTGCTCTTTCAGCATATTGGTTTGTTTGGCTTTTCTCTCGGACTGGCCGTGATTACGGGTCTGGTTCTGGGCTCCATCGTTGCATCCCCGGCTCTGGAGCGATACTCCAGTTCCGTGCTTTCCTTTTCGGCAGCTACGCAGGCGATACCTCCCGTGGCCGTAATCGCTCTTGCATTTCTGTTTGCCGGTATAGGAGCGGTGCCGGTAATCCTGGCTCTCTATCTCTATAGCATCGTTCCCATTCTTTTTAATACTGTATCCGGCCTGACCTCGGTGCCGGATTCCGTTATTCAAGCCGGTCGGGGGATGGGCTTTACCCAGCTTCAGATTCTGGGCAAAGTGCGTATGCCCCTGGCCGCGCCTATCATAATGGCCGGGATTCGAAGCGCCGCCACCATTAACATTGGAGCGGCCACCATCGCTTCTATTATTGGAGGCGGCGGGCTCGGGGATCTCATCTTCATGGGATTGAAGCTGTATAGAATCGACATGATTTTTGCAGGGGCGGTACTTTGCGCCCTGCTGGCTCTGACTGTGGATGGAGCCCTGGCCTTGCTACAGCGATCGTTCCATAAATATGCATGAAATACCGGCGTAACATCTTTTTTGGCTCAACGGGCTTCGCTTTCGTCAGGCGCAGGGCTTCCGGATTTCCTGGCCTCTGGCGGATTGGGAATGGGCCGGTCTTTGCGGCTCTGGATCGATCGCGGAAGTTCATTGTACTTGCATGCTGGATTTTGATCTCGGTGTCCTGTATGCGAAGTCCGAACACTATCGTAATCGGATCCAAGCCGTTTACTGAATCGTTCATTATGAGCAGTATGGCCAGTCTATTGCTACAGGACAGGGGATACACTGTCCTGGAACGATTCGGCGTTGGCAGTATGATTGCCCGTCAGGCGTTGCTGGCTCATCAGATTGATATGTACCCTGAATACACAGGCACCGCCTACACTCTATATCTGAAGCAACAAGGACAAATGCTTTCTGGCCAGGAGCTCTATGAAACCGTGCGGAAACTGGACCGGAAGAACAATATTGCATGGCTGGAAAAATCCAGCGTGAACAATACCTACGCCATGGCGGTGCGAAAGGCGGACCAGCGCCAGATTGGAACAACGCTGAGCGCTCTGGCTCGCTACAACAGAAAGCATCCGGGTGAGCTGATTTTCGGAGTGGACCATGAGTTCTATGAAAGGCCGGACGGATTCAAGGAAATGGCCAGAGCCTATGGCCTGAAACTGACGCCAGAGCAAGTTCGCACCATGGAGATAGGGCTTAGCTTTGAATCTATTGCCAGAGAGCAAATCGATGTGGCGATGATCTATTCTACCGATGGCAAGCTAAAGAAATACGACCTGTACGTCCTGGACGACGACCTGGACTTCTTTCCGGTGTACAATGCCTGCTTTAATGTTCATGCTACTACTCTGAAGAATCATCCGGAGATTCAGCCCATTCTTGCCCCGATAGCGGAACTTCTGGATAACGAATCCATGCAGGAATTGAACTACCGGGTGGATGGCCTTTCCAGGCCAGCTTTTCTTGTGGCCCGCAACTACTTGCGCGAGAAAGGGCTGCTACCGAATGGAGATCCAGGTTTGTAGCCGGCTCCCTCTGGTAGCCAGTGAGCGGCACAAAGAAGGAAAAATGGTTGTGTGTTAATGCGTATCATTCCTCAATCTAGAAAATCCAGAAAGTGCCGCTTTTGTTCTGGGCATTGACGTATCCTTGAACTGATGGTTTGAGCCTTGTTGAAAGTGCACATCTACCGGCGGCGGCCAATTGACCAAACAGATCTGTAGGGGACCTTGTTATGAAGTTTAAAGATAAAGCGGACTTTTTGAACACAGTAGATCTGGAATGGAATAAATTCCTGGAATTGCTCAAGAGTCTGGATGCGGCAGACCGCGAAAAGCCTGGAGTCTGGGGCGATGGCTGGACCGTTAAAGACATGATGGCGCATATCCATGAATGGCATAATATGGTGCTTCTCTGGCATAAGCAGGGACAGAAGGGACCGGTAGAGATGCCGGCCCCGGGTTACAAATGGTCGGAAACCCCGGCCCTGAATCATGCGATTTACGAGCGCTACCATAGCACGAGCGCCGCGGAAGCGGAAAAGAAGATGAAAGCCACGCACAAGAAGCTTTATGATCTGGCCGTAAGCCTGAGCGAAAAACAGCTACTGGAGCCGGCACAGTTTGCCTGGTGCGGAAAGAATGCTATCACCACATATATGGCGGCCGCCATCATCAGCCATTACCGCTGGGGTCAAAAAAAGATCAAGGACTGGAAGAAGTCACAGAAGTAGTGCGCTGGCTGCTAAGAAGTAGTCCTGTCCGAGCGAACTTATTCTAGCGCGTGGGCATGCCCAGTTTCTGCAGCTTGGGCTGAATCACAAAGGTACAGTACGGGTTTCCCGGATTCTGATTAAAGTAGTCCTGATGATAATCTTCCGCCGGGTAGAACTTCTCCAACGGCTCCACCTGAGTCACAATCGGACTGTCAAACTGAGGTTGCCAGGTTTCGATGGATTTCCGGGCCAGTTCTTCCTGTTTTGCATCGTGGGTTAGAATGATGGATCGGTACTGTGTGCCTACGTCGTTTCCCTGCCTGTTTAGCGTAGTGGGATCGTGCGACGCCCAGAACACTTCCAGAATCTGTTCAAAGCTCACCTGCTCCGGGTCAAAAGCAATCTGGACTACTTCTGCATGTCCCGTCTTTCCAGAGCAGACGGATCGATAATCCGGATTGGGAACATTGCCGGCCGCATATCCCGACACTACCGATTCCACGCCTTTGATTCTTTGAAATACCGCTTCCAGACACCAGAAACAGCCTCCGCCCAGGGTTGCCCGTTCACTCATGTTTCTATAAATAACGATTCATCCCGCATTTGGAAAGCGATTTAGGGGCCACGCCACAAAACAGGGGGCGGAGGTCCTCTCAACGCTTCTGTGGGAATTCCTTCCTCGGACTCCCCGGACTAAATCAGTTTCACTCCGCTGCCCCTGAAAGGAGTCCTCTTACCCGGTTTTCAGATTCTTTCTTCAGATTCCGTCGGCCATGTGGTCCTTTCCGAAGGCCAGGTGGGACCGGATCTTCTCCAACATGGAATCCGGGATACGAACTCCCAGATCCTCCAGCCGACTCTTGTATTTACTGAAGGAAATACTGTGGGGGGACCATCGGTTCAAACCATCGAATACTGCTCCCAGTTCGGAACGGAGACCATTTACCAGCGCCGGATTGGACATGAGCCTGTTCTGATAGGGCTTGAGCACCCGGGCATTCACCGCCCGGCAAATGGAACGGTAAAAAGCAAATCGGAACAAAGCGGGCGACATGGGATCGCCTCTTTCCAGCTCTGCATGTAGTAGATTCAGGTTCATACAGTCCACTACCTGAATTTCGTACGGCCGGACCACGTACTCTCGAATGAGGGTGCGAATGAGCAGGTTTTCTATCTGATGTCTGGTACGACAATGGACATCGTCGCATTCACCGGCATAGTTCTTTTCGCAGGCCAGATACAATACAAAGTCCACATCGGAATTTGTATCAGCCTGGCCAAAATTCACCGACCCTACAAAGTCGAAGGCCACCTGGTATCCCGCTTCCTGGATCATGCGGGCAAATTTCCGAAAGTCTCTCATACGGTTCTTGCTATGAGAGGTTTCGTACTCCCGGAAGTATCGCTTGATTAGATTGTAATCTTCGATAACCGGATGCTGAGCGAAAGGGTTCACGAAAAAAGCTCCACGGGTTGTCCCGCATGATCGCGGAGAAAACCGCTTAAATCCAGATGGGATTTCTCCAGGTCCTTGAGCGCCCGGGCCTTTAATTCTTCTCCTTCCAGCGTAACCAGAAGCAGATCCTGGACTTCCTTTCCCTCCAGTCTGCGTAGCTTGAGCTCGCGGAAGTTACGGCCCTCCATTGTTATTTCCGCAAAGACGCCCCCCGGTTGCCATCCGTACGGGGAATCCACTCCGCCGAAGTTGGATGGATTCAGAAATATGGTTCCGTCTTTTTTTCGCGCGATTCCGTAGTCTTCATGTACATGGCCGGATACCACCAGCGAGGCGGAATGACGATCCAGATAATTTCGGATTCCCGGGGAGCCTACATGACCGATGGTGGGTACCCGGTCGAAGAAACCATAGGCCGGATTGTGTAGCACCATAATGTCCGGCTGACTTTGCTCGAAGAACTCCTCGGGTTCAGAATACAGGTCTCCGTTTTCTCTGGACTCATGATAGGTAATGGCCAGCTTTTCCGGAATGCCGGAGGTGGCGATGGGGGCTCCGCCATATCCGGCGAACTTGAGTCCGTTCAGGTCTACTTCCTTGTGATGTAAATCTCTGTGAGCGAGACGGGTGTAGCGAAGGTCTATGTCATAGTTACCAGGAAGCATGAGGCAGGATGCGTTTCCGTATTTCTCTATGATCTCTTCAATCAGTTCATATTTCTCTTTCATGGTTTTCCCCGCCTTATGAAAGAGCATTCGATATTCCGCTGCCTTTAGGTTCCAGTCTTCCGCTTCCTTGCCTTTTCGGTTGGGGTATCGTAACATTTCTGTGGCAAGGTCGTAGGGAAGAATGCGACGTCCCTGCTGCTTGGCCTCGGAATAAAACTCCTCCTGCAGACAGACGAAATCATAGATCTTATCTTCGTCGTAGAAGGCATGGTAAAGAATATCGCCGCAAAGGAGGTACAGATCCGCCTCTGTGCTCGATAGTAGAACCCTGAGTTCTTTCAATGCATCATGTATATCTGTTACAAATAGAATTTTCACGTCTTACTCCGGGATGACATTTTCCGGTTGCCTTAAACCTTGAGTCCCACCGACTTCTGGGCTCGCTCCACACTCAGGAGCATCCCCCGATGAAAAGCGTCTTTGCTAAAGCGGGAAGCATTGCGTGCGAAGTCCGCCGCCTTGAATCTCAAAGCCTCTCTTTGTTCTATCGCCGAATTCAATGATTTCGCCGATTCATCTTCAAAGAATACTCCGGTCTTTCCGTTGATGACGGTTTCCAGGGCGCCGCCTTTTCCCAGGGCAATTACCGGACAGCCAGCAGCCTGAGCTTCCACCGGTACAATACCAAAGTCTTCTACCCCCGGAAAGAGAAGTCCACGGCTGGTTTCGTAGAGACTTCGAATCCCGGCCTTATCCACATGACCCAGAAACTCCACATTCTGTTTTGCCATGGCCTTCAGTTTCTTCTCCTCCGGGCCTTTCCCGGCAATGATGAGCTTTCGGCCCGAAGCATTGAATGCCTCCACCGCCAGATCGATTCGTTTATAGGGGACCAGGGCGCTGAGCACCAGATAGAAGTCCTGTCGTTGCGGTCCTTCCGGATCGGGAACGTCCCGTGCAGTGGGGCCCACCTCCAGGCAGGGAGGGTGTACTACAGTGGCCTGGCGGCCATAGAAGCGGCGGATTCGTCGTCCCACGAATGCGCTATTGGAAACATAGTCGTCCACTCGGGGGGCGCTGGCGGCATCCCAGGTGCGCAAATAGTTGGCAAAGAAAGGGATGATGAACCTTTGAAGCAGTCCCTTACCCGGAAAGTACTGTCTGTACATGTCCCAGACATAGCGCATGGGACTGTGTACAAAGGAAACATGTGGCACATCCGGAGGAACGATTACTCCTTTGGCCACGCAATGGGAACTGGAAATGACCAGGTCGAATCCGTGGAAATCAAACTCTTCAATGGCCGTAGGAAAGAAGGGCAGATAGTGCCGGTAGAGCTTGCTCTTGAGGGGAAACTTCTGAATAAACGATGTGTGGATGGGCCGCTTTTCGATTAGATCCGAGCAACTTCCCGGTATGTGAAGAAGGGTAAACAGTTCGGCCTGCGGGAATAGTTCCAGCAGCGCTTCCAGGACTACCTCGCCGCCACGCATTCCGGTGAGCCAGTCGTGGATTATGGCTACCCGCTGGTACTTGTTTAGAACGGTTTTTTTCCGGGATTCTTTCATGAAAGTTGCTTCATGCTCGGTTTTGCGGATCAGCGGTCAACCATTCGAATTTTGGGTTTTCTTCTTCGAAGCCTGTGACAAATAAGGATCATGCCCCAATACATAGAACTTAAAACCGCAGACCAGAAAAACCTGAAAGCCATGTACGTGCCTGCAGAGAAACCGGAAGCGTTTCTTGTATGGATTCCAGGCTTTGCCGAGCACAAGGATCGTTATACTCATTTTGCCGGATGGATGGCCGAACAGAAGGTCTCATTCGTTTCCGTGGATCTGAGAGGGCACGGTCAGTCCGATGGGAAGCGTGGCTTCGTTAAGAAATTCGAAGATTACTTCCTGGATGTGGATTCGCTGCTCCAATGGAGTCGCGATGTGGCCGGAGATCTTCCATTCTTTTTCGGTAGCCATTCCATGGGCGGTCTGGTGGCGGCCCGGTATCTGGAGCGTGGCCAGTTGAGTCGGCCCATCCATGGCGCTGTCATGACCAGTCCCTTTCTGGGTCTGGGAGTTCCGGTGCCCGGCTGGAAAAAGGCCCTGGCAAAGACCGTTTCCGGCATTATTCCGGGCGCTGCAGTGCCCGCCGGACTGGATCCGGCCTTGCTTTCCCACGACCCGGACATTGTAGACGCCTACAAGAATGATCCGCTGGTATTTACAAAGGCTACAGCCCGCTGGTTCATGGAAGTGGTAAAGCACCAGGCCGATGTGATTTCCGATGCCTCCAGGATCAAGCTTCCCATCTTTGTTGGACAGGGCGGGGGCGATCAAATCGTAGATGTGAAAGCCAGCCGCAGTTTCTTCGACAACCTTGGATCAGAAGACAAGAAATACGTGGAATACGAAGATTATTATCACGAAGTACTGAACGAGGTCAAAAAGGAAAGGGTTTATCAGGACATCGCAGAGTTCATTCGAACTCGCATTTAGATTCGCGCCTGAGAGCTTTTGTTCGAATCTCGGGTGTCGGACGAGATCCAGGCTCCGATAGGCGGCGGCGTTTTCCGTGAGTGTGCCCCGCTGCCTGCAGTAGCGTAAACATGGATGCAATACCTGCGAAGAATCCACCGGACATCAATGTACCGAAGCCGTCCCCTTCGCGAACTCGGGAGCAGGTCGGCGGATTGCAGGCTTAAAAAGAGACTGGCCGATTTGAGGCGCTTCTATCGTTTCTGTCAGTATGGCGCAATTAGTTCAGGAAGCGGCGGCGAGAGCCCGAAGGTTTCGTCAGGATATCCATGCTCATCCAGAGCTGGCCTTCCAGGAGCATCGAACGTCCCAAATTGTGGCCAGTCGTTTAGAAGAACTTGGATACGAAGTGCATTCAGGCCTGGCCCGTACCGGCGTGGTGGGAGTCCTTCGTGGCAAGGAGGGGGGCCCGGGAATTGGCCTTCGCGCAGACATGGACGCTTTACCCATTCTCGAGCAGCCTACTCCCGGCAAAGACAAGCCCTACATCTCCAGGAATGAAGGCACCATGCATGCCTGTGGCCACGACGGTCATACGTCTATGCTTCTGGGGGCGGCGGAGGTTCTGGCCAACCGAAAGACCCGCGAACCGTTTGCCGGAGATGTGGTTCTTATTTTTCAGCCGGCAGAAGAGAATGAAGGCGGCGGCAAGGAAATGGTGGAGCAGGGCCTGTTTACGAAATTTCCGGTGAGTCAGATATTCGCCCTGCACAATTGGCCCGGTATGCCGGCAGGAAGTATAGGTCTGTGCGAAGGCCCGATAATGGCTGCCTATGATCGTTTTGACCTGACAGTGGAAGGCGAAGGCTGTCATGCGGCTATGCCTCAGTTCGGCGATGACGTTATACTCATTGCTTCGGAGATTGTGCAGTCGCTGCAGAAGTTAACCAGTAGAAACCATCCGTTCGAGCCTTCGGTTCTCTCTATTACAAAGTTTCATGCAGGAGATGCCTACAATGTCCTGCCGGCTCGGGCCAATCTTGCGGGCACACTGCGCACATTCGATCCCGGGAATAGAGATCGATTGATCGGCGAAATTGAACGAACAGCGCTGGGTCTGGCCAGCGCCAACGGCGTGCGTGCCAAACTGGAATGGAAAGAGGGGTATCCGGCCACGATAAACGAAAGGAATGCCACCGAACTGGCCCGAAAGACGGCCATGCAAGTTGTAGGCGCCGAAAGCGTGGTGGATCCGGTACAGCCCAGCACAGGTTCCGAGGACTTTGGATACATGCTACAGAGCGTTGATGGCTGCTACGCCTGGATTGGCAATGGCCCTGGCGAGGGAGGCTGTTTGCTTCACAATCCGGCGTACGATTTCAACGATGAAATCCTGGAAACCGGCATCCGATACTGGGTACAACTGGTAGAAAACTTCTTTCAGTCCTGAGCCGTTGCGCCACCATAGAAACAGGAGCCCCGCATGATCATCAAATCCCATTCCATTCGATACGGCTACAAGGAGCTTCAGGGTAGGCTGGAAAAGCATAGCGGTCAGGCAGTGCTTGTGGTGGATGAGATAGGGATGGTGACTCCGCTGGAGTTCATAAAACAGGGGCTGTCAGTGAAACTGGCCAGTCCGCAGGAAATGGCCATGCTGAAGCAGGCAGGCTACAACGTAAAGATACGAGAGCTCTGATTAAGCTAGAAATCCTCCAGACCCTTCGGGGTGTAGATGATGTAATGGGAATCGTCTTCGAGCTTCTGACCGGTCTTCAGATCATAACCCGTGAGCGCCTGAAGCTCCCCCCGGTCCAGAAAGACGCCTTTGCATGAGGGGCAGACATCGATTTCCACCGGACCCATCTGGCGGATTTCCATAATCTCCTCGCAAACCGGACAATGCAGATAACGCTTCTTTTCCGGTCTGCTTTTGCCGGTGGAGGAAAGAGTGCTTCCTGGAATTTCAGTGTCCGAGTGTAATTCCACTGGATTTTCTGAATGTGATGGTCTCACTGGTGCAGAGGCATGAAAATCGGTGCCTTCTTTTTGAGGCCTGGAAGGTCGGACCTTCTTTACAAGATATTCCCACATGGCATCCCCATTCTACAATATCTGTTCGGAGAATTCCTCTGTTTTTATGCGGATTTCAAAAAAAGCGAAGAGCCCGAAGTTTCCTCTGAATGCTGCTCATTCTTGTGTTGTAACTCCTCCTCATTTTGCTGCCAATCTCGCCAATGAGGCTTCGGAGCCCGGCCCGGGGACGACGTTTCCTCCAGGGAGAGGGAGCCGGGCATGGCCACGGACTCCGGTTATAAGCGCGGCGGCTCCGGACTACAGGAGGAGCCGACCATGAAGTTTTGCTCGCATTGCGGTTCAGAGCTGGACTTCAGAGTCCCGGAGGGGGACAATCTGCCCCGTTTTTTGTGTAACAAATGCGGCACCATCCACTATCAGAATCCCAGGCTCATTGTTGGCTGTCTGCCCTTCTGGGAAGACCAGGTGCTACTTTGCAAGCGGGCCATTGAACCCAGACACGGTTTCTGGACCATCCCGGCCGGCTTTATGGAAAACGGCGAACTTGTGGAAGAGGGCGCCATGCGCGAAACCAGGGAAGAAGCCAACGCCGAGGTAGAAATCGAATCCGTTCACACCGTATACAGCATCCCGCACATCAATCAGGTATATATGTTCTTTCTGGCCCGGCTAAAGAATCTGGAATTCTCTCCCGGTGTTGAGTCCCTGGAGACCCGGTTGTTTCGCGAGGAAGAAATCCCCTGGGCCGATATTGCCTTCAGCTCCGTAAAGTTCTGCTTACAGTCCTATTTTGATAATCGATCCACGGCATCGGATCCGGCGCACCTGGGACACTTCGTTCGCAGCGCTCAGAAAAACCATTAACCGTCATCTTCGGCAAGAACGATCAGACTGTCTTTGCCGGTGAAATCGAATACTTCATCCATCTGCGGAATCAGAAGCACCCCGTGATTCCGGTCCGGATCCCCTTCGAAGCGCGCGATTCTGATTCCCAGGCAAACTTCTTTTCTTTCCAGAGCGGCGGATACGCATTCGGCATAACTATGGGGCTTCAGCGGATCTTTGAAATACGCCGACACAGGTTTCAGATAGATTTCGCTTCCTTCCGGTGAAAACAAATCTTCATACACGTAGTGCACATCCGGTTCCATGGCTACCTGGGCCAGAATACGCGAGATAAATTGATTCGATATCAAGAAATCCTTAACCCCGGTCTCCAGAACAAGATCTACGTTCTCCGAATCCATGATCTCCGAAATCACCCTGGTTTGCGGCGGATGCCCCAGTTTGCGTTCAATATGTTTTAGATGCTGCCTGACCTGTAGCAGCCCGGCAATGCTGGCCGCATCCACGCTTTCGGGATTGCTTCCGTCCCTGGCCAGCAGGATTACCGTGCCGTAGTCTTCCGGAGCCAGGCCGGCCAGCTCCCCGGGTTCGCTCCAGTCGGACTCTTTCCAATCGATTTCCAGATGGGGATAGGATGCGCCAAGTTCGCGGATCAGGTCCGAAACCAGATGTTCATGATCCGTGTCCGGTCCGGTGATGACAGTCATTCGCGAACCGGGAGGAATGTAATCGGCATACTCTTTCAGGATGACCGGCGCTTTATTGTTCCAGCCGATGATCAGGTATGACTCCCGGGCCCTGTGGATATCGAAGTCCGGCAGCCCTTCCATCTCCGGACGTTCCAGCTTATCCTCCAGATACTCTATGGTGGAGTCATCTTCAGCCAGTATGATTGCCTGGTCGTTGGCAGCTGGACGAAAATCTGCCGGCGGATTGAGTAAGATATCGCCGTTTTCGTGTCTAAAACCGAGAACGCCGCTGCCGGAGAACCGAAACAGGATGTCGGCGAAGCTTTCGTTTTGCCAGCCAGCATCCGGGCGAAAGAAATACACTTCCTGACCGTCAAAACCTACCAGTGAAGAGTACACCGAAAACAGTCCTGGAACCCTGGAGGTTTGCACCAGCATCCTGGCCAGAAGACCATCCCGGTCCACCGGAATAACGCTTCCCTCGGACAGGGTTGCGGCAACGTGGCGCAATCGGGCAGAATGGATCTCGGCTACAATCGGTGGATGATTCTTTTTACTGGTGGCCGCTATCACCGCGATGATGGACTTAAGAACCCTGGAATCCGCATCGGCCCGGTCCTCTTCCGAATCGGCCGAGCCTGCTTCATTCAGGATTAGCACCGAGTTGCAATGTTCTACGCCCATTTTGCGAAGGGATAGTAAACTGCTCGTGGAGCCGCTGCGGGTAACAATCCGTGTCGTCTTTCTTTCAGGCAGGCGATCGTTGAAGAAGTCGTCCATCTCTTCCTTGTCGGTTTCGGAAAGAATGGCCACGGCAGCGTCCGATTCGGATTCGTTGGCAATGATTAGCTCGTGTAATATGTCCAGGAGACGATCCTGGAATCCAAGAATGATTGTATGATCATGCTCAATAACTGCGGACTTTCCTTTGCGCAACTCGGCAAGTCTGGCCTCAAACTGGCTTGTAATGAAGGCTACGAGGCTGGAAAACAGGATCAATCCAACAAATACGGTTATGATGCCCGCAATTCGATTGAGCCAGTTGGCATCGGTGTCTTCGGCAATGGCGCCTCCATCCAGAATCTGAAGGAAGACCCTCCACATCTGAGCAAAAAGGTCAGAAGCGGTTTCATCCGGCAGCAGCAGGCCAAAGACAATCCGCAATCCGGAAAGCAGAATAAAGGATAGGGCAAACAGGGTGAGTAGAGCCAGGAAGACGGCCAGTCCTCCTCGACTCATGAAATTATCGAAGGAGTACTTGATTCCGGCAAGTCTGGATCGGCGCATGAGAGCGAGTCCAGGCCAGGCCGGCCGCTATAGCAACTACTTTCGAGGGGGTTTGGAATCCTTTTTGTCCGGATCCAATGAGTCCAAAAACCCCAGGTCTCCGGCCTGCAATCTACGAATGGAGTCCCTTATGGACTTCTCCACAAACTGACTGACCGAGGGACGGAAGCCCAGACGCTGCTCCATAACCGAGGTCGCTTCCCGGGCTTCTTCAAACAGCGCCCTGGGTATTCTAACGTTAGTGGTTTCCTTTGGCATTTTCTCTCTCTGGGGTTGCTTGCAATTAGTAAGAACATGATGCGATCGCGAGAATTCTACTTGCTATCGTATGCATAAAGTATGTTCCTGCTGATTGTTTATTTTTTTCTCGTCTAAAGATCATTCAGCCGACTGGCGTGGAAGTATTTTTTCGTTCAGCCCCTGCTTGCCATTTAGACCATACCCGGGTAGGGATGGGTTGCTAAAAAAAAGAAAAATATCGATTCCTCAGGCTGTCATTGCGATACATGATTCTACTGAGTTGCCATGTCTAATGTTAATTGCTGAATCATTAGGCGTTAGCTTCCTTTCCAGACGGTTTGGTGGGGGCTTTTAATCCCATTGTTACAGTTGGGTACTCGCGGACCCTAGGAAGAACTCCCTGAAGTACCCGGTTCGAGGGGGCGTTGGATTTTGCAGGCTATTACCTGGCGCCCGAATGAGTTAGCCGACCCTGCATTACTCGGCTTTACTCTGCATTACTACTCTCGATTTCTAACGCCTTTAGATACAGCAGAGTAGTAATGGCTTTCTGGAACTGCCTGACCCCACAGGGGGCTTCTTGAAGTTCTCCGCGGTCCGGACTAAACGGAAAAGGGGAATCTGACCTTGATTTGCGAACCTTCGGCCAACAATGAGTATGCAGGGGCAGCCTGATTCAGGAAAGACCATTTCTCACCATAAAGACCGCTAAAGTCCACGTTCATATGCACACGCTTTAATGGAAAAACATACCAGACGGGATGTTCTACCCGGTAACATAGCGTTCTGCCTCCATGATCGACTCCAAAGCCCAGATCATGCTCCTTGAAATGATGTTCCGCGGTATTGGGTTCCGGGATGTATTTTTCCGCTGTCGCTTCCACTGCCAGGCTCTGACCGCCAAATTGGTGATTCACTCGGATCGCACCTGCTCCTGTATCCGCGGTTACGCTGGATGTCATGGGAATTCTTTTATAGGGCTCATTGTATAGTACGTTGGCTGCCAGCGATATGGCTCGTTTGGGAACAAACTCTCGGATGAAAACTACCGCCGGTTTGTTTTTCCAGCGCACATAGAATCTAAGGTTAACTTCCGGGAAGTTTCTGTACGTAGGAATGGACAGACCAAGCACTTTAGTTTTTAGAAAGTCAAAGGCCACCAGGCTTACATGCGCGGAACCCTGCCAGATGTCCAGTTCCAGTCCGGCGGGCAAATGGGGCTTCAGTATTTCTGGATCCACTGCATAGGTAAGATTAATCAAGTGCTTCCATTCGGCGGTGAGAAATACCTTCTTATGCGAGCCCGGTTCGTCAGGCTTCAAGTCCAATGTTTCCTTGTCTTCTGCTATGGAATTCATGATATGGGAACCCGTTTTTCCTCAATAGTGCTCCGGTCTAGGAATTCGCAGGAATCGTATAGGAACCGCGAATGCACTGAACCTGTCAAATACCGCGAATGTAGCCAGTGCTCCTTTTCATGCGCTGCAATGCCGGCCTCTGATCATTACACATTTACCCTTTGTAGAGCATCCGCTGCAAAAACCAGAACTACATATTCCGCCGATAGGAGCCCCCGGCCTCATAGAGCGCCTGGCTGATTTGACCCAGGGAGCATACCTTCACCGACTCCAAAAGCTCTTCGAAGAGATTCGCTCCGGAACTGGCCCTTTCTTTCAATCGCACCAGCGCTTGCGTGGACTCGTTGGCGTGAAATTTATGGAATCGCTCCAGGCTCTGAATACAATCGTCCTTTTCCTGGTCCGAGGAGCGGATAAGATCCGTGACATTTTCCGGATCTTCGTCTGTGGTAAAGGTGTTTACGCCTACCACGGGAATCTCACCAGAATGCTTTTTTCTTTCGTAGTTCATAGATTCATCCTGTATTCGCGACCGCTGGTACATTGTCTCCATGGCGCCGATCACCCCGCCGCGTTCCGAAAGGCGATGGAACTCTTCCAGTACAGCCGCTTCCACCATATCTGTAAGTTTCTCAATGATATACGAGCCCTGCCAGGGATTCTGGTTCTGATTGAGACCCAATTCCTTCTGGATGATCAGCTGGATAGCCACCGCTCGTCGCACCGAGGCTTCCGTGGGTGTCGTAATGGCCTCGTCGTAGGCGTTGGTATGCAGGCTATTCGTGTTGTCGAACAGAGCGTAGAGAGCCTGCAATGTAGTGCGAATATCGTTGAAGTGAATCTCCCGGGCATGCAGGGATCTGCCGGAGGTCTGAATATGGTATTTCAACTTCTGCGCACGTTCCGACGCTCCATATTTTTCTTTTAACGCAATAGCCCATATTCGACGAGCCACGCGACCTATCACCGAGTATTCCGGATCCAGGCCATTTGAGAAGAAGTAGCTGAAGTTGGCCGCAAAGGCGTCAATGTCCAGGCCCCGGGCCAGATAGTATTCCAGGTAAGTGAAGCCGTTGGCCAGGGTGAAAGCCAGCTGGGTTACCGGGTTTGCGCCCGCCTCCGCCATATGGTAGCCGGAGATGGAAACCGAATAGAAGTTTCGCACGCCGTTCTCTGTGAAGTATTCCTGTACATCGCCCATCATTTTGAGGGCAAAGCCGGTGGAGAAGATGCATGTATTCTGGGCCTGGTCTTCTTTTAGAATGTCGGCCTGGACGGTGCCTCGTACGCTTTGCAGGGTTTCCTGTTTGATCCTTTCGTAGACTTCCCTTTCCACTAGCTGATCGCCGGTGACTCCAAGAAGCAGGCCGGTGCCGTCATGGCCGGCAGGAAGGTCCGATTCGTAGGCCGGAGCGGCAATACCGCGATCCTCCCATTTACTGCGAATGGTTTCCAGCGCATCGTTAAGCCTGCCCTGACTTCGCAGATACTTCTCCACGTTTTGATCGATGGCAGTATCGAAAAACATGGCCAGTATGGCAGGAGCCGGTCCATTGATGGTCATGCTAACGCTGGTAAGGGGACTGGATAGATCAAAGCCCGAATACAGTCTTTTACAGTCGTCCAGCGTAGGCACACTTACCCCCGAGTTGCCGATCTTTCCGTAGATGTCCGGCCGGCGATCCGGGTTCTCGCCATACAATGTGACCGAGTCGAAAGCGGTACTCAAGCGAGCCACTGGATGGCTGGCATCGCCGGAGTTCTCCCGGTTGCAAAGATAATGGAATCGCTGATTGGTACGCTCCGGACCTCCTTCGCCGGCAAACATACGCGTGGGATCCTCGTCCTGCTTTCGAAAGGGAAACACGCCGGCGGTGAAAGGAAAATTGCCCGGCAGGTTTTCCAGATAGTAGTATCGCGATAGCTCTGACCAGCTTTCGGTGGAGGGCAGCGACACGCGAGGGATTTGAAGGCCGCTTAAAGAAGTGTACTGAATCTTTTGCGTAATCTCCTTATTTCGGACCTTGTAGGTGAAGCTTTCCGCTTCGTATTGCTGTTTCAGTTCCGGAAACCCTTCCAGAAATTCCATCAAATGACGGTCCAGGGCTTCCTTTAGTTCTCTGGCCCGATTATCCAGGCCTTCCGCCAATTCCCCCGAGCGTACATCCAGGGATCGTTTGGCTTTTTCCAGGGACTGAATTTGATCCGCCAGTTCCGCTTGTTTGAAAGCCTTCTTACGATAGGACTCCACGGTATGGGCAATCTCGGACAGATAGTTGGCCCGGTCTCGGGGAATAATGCTAACGGAAATATCGCTGGACTGCAGAGCGTCCAGACTGGCCAGTCCGGATCTGGTAAACAATTCGATGATAGCATTGTACAGTCGATGGACGCCGGCATCGTTGAATCTTCCGGCCACAGTGGCATACACCGGCAGGTTGGAAGGATCTTCTTCGAACAGGTTTCGGTTGCGCGCGAATTGCTTCTGGATGTAACGCAAAGCGTCGTCTGCGCCGGTCTTTTCCGCCTTGTTCAAAGCTACCAGGTCGGCAAAGTCCAGCATGGCAATTTTTTCCAGTTGCGACGGCGCTCCGTATTCGGACGTCATTACATAGAGGGACTTATCGCAAAGTTCGGTAATAAAGCTATCTTCCTGGCCGGTACCCGGGGTTTCAAGGATGACCATATCGTAGCCGGCATCCTGAATCAGAAGTTGCACTCCATGCAGTCTGGCTTTGAGATCTGGCTGGGACTGACCGCGAGTAGCCAGGGATCTAAAATACAGTCGCTCCGGAAAGGCGCTCAGGCTGTTCATGCGAATGCGATCCCCCAGCAGCGCGCCGCCGGTTTTCTTTCGCGTAGGGTCTACGGCCAGAACGGCCAGTTTCAGTTCCGGATTCTGATTCAGGAACCTGAGCGCCAGTTCATCGGTGAGTGAGGATTTGCCGCTTCCGCCAGGGCCGGTAATTCCCAGGACAGGAATACTTCGCATGCTCTTCTGCGGCGGCTCCTGGTCCGTTTCCAGTAGTGAGATTCGTCGTGAAAGGGCCAGAAGAGGAAAGGCGTTTGGATGCGATGTTTCCCGGGCATTGATGGCTTCATCCATCATATAATCGATGATCCCTTCCAGACCCATTCGCCGGCCATCTTCGGGCGAAAAGATCCGGGTAATGCCGCTCGAATGTAGCTTTTGAATCTCCTCTTCGACGATAACGCCTCCGCCGCCGCCAAAAATACGGATATGGTCGCCGCCCATTTCATTCAGTCGTTGTCGCAGGTACTGAAAGTATTCCATATGGCCGCCCTGATAGGAGCTCAGGGCTACCCCCTGTACGTCTTCCTGGATGGCGGCCAGAGCCACATCTTCCACGCTTCGATTATGGCCCAGGTGAATGACCTCGGCCCCGGCCGCCTGGAGCATCCTTCGGAACATGTTTATGGAGGCATCGTGCCCGTCGAACAGGGAGGCGGCGGTTACAAAGCGTACCGGATAGTCGAGCTCCAGAGCCGGCGAGGATTCTCTAGCAGATTGTTGCGAAGACATGACTCGAATTTCTATGCCAAAGCTTTGCAGGTAAACCGCTTTTTTGACACCGAGTCAGGCCGTAATCGGCCCGGAACCGCCCTCAGCAGGCGGATACAATAGGACGCAAATAGATCATCGTTCCCCGGGGTAGCCAATTACCGCCGGAGTACATGCACCACTTCCGAGGAATTCTCGGATGGCGCATCCGGATGCACATAGGCCGATACGGAAAAAAAGTAGGCCTTTCCGGATTCCAGATAGGGGTACGCCTCCCGGCGTCCCAGCCAGGTTCTGTTTCGCTCGATGAGGGCCCTGTCCACCATGAAGCGAATTTTCAGGCGTTTCAGCTTCTTTATCGCCTCGGGCCTGGCTTTGAGTTCCAGTTTCTCGCGTTCGGTAAGCGGAAAGTCCAGGTTGGAACCGCGAATGGGTTTCCTGGATCGGTTGAGCTCCAGCAGAGCCACGTAGCGACGGGAATGAGCCCCCAGGTGCACCCGGTAGCCGCCTTCTTTTTCCACGGCGGATTCCGGGTTGCGGTTCCATTCCAGGCAAAGCTGCGAATCGCTAGAAAGCTCCTGTACTACCCGCAGTCCGGTGGGTCGAGAGGGAACCATGATCGGGTTGGCGCGCATATTCAGCCGAGAGAGAATCGGGCTCTGTTGCCCTGCCGGCGACGGTTGCATGCGGATCCTCCACTGCACATAGGCGGGCCCATTCCAGGGAATGCGCGCGTTTTGTTTCAGTGGCTGGAAGGGTAGTTCGTGATCGGACAGTTCCTTTGCGAAAGGGGTCTTCTGCATTCTGAATTCCACCGATAACATGCTGCCCGGAGGTTCCTGTCCCGAAAAAGAAAGCTCCAGGGATTTCAGCGGTTCCTTATAGGAATAAACCGGGGACAAAGCCTGCGAGCGGTTCTGATAGATTCTTCCACTCAGCGGATCGTATTCGGCGCGATCATAGGGCGCCATGGAAGGCATTCTACCGTTCAACGGCGCGATACGTAGTTCATCCATCCAGCCCGAGTATTGTCCGGCAATCTTGATGGGAGATCGGTCCATGGGAGGATTCACCGCTCGCAATACCTGCCCATTTTCTCGAGCGAAATCCACCTGTTGTTCCTGGCCGTTCAGATGGAGTACGATTTGTCCGCTGGAAGCGTCGTAACCAAAATGCAGCAGGTACCATCGATCCAGTACAATGCGTTCGGTGGAGCGCAGTTCGTAGCTGTGAGCTTTTCGTTCCAGATCCTCAAACAGGTTTTCCAGCTGTACTTCCAGGAATCCATCTTCGATGACGATTTCCATACCGCGCTTCCGTCCGTCCTGGAAGCCGGTACGCGAAAAAAGCTCATTTCGGCGGTACAAATGAGCTACCTTAAAATAGAACGAAATCTGAAAAGACTCTATGGGCCCGGATCCTGGCCACAACTCCGGCGGTGATTCCAGAACCACTCCGCTTATTCTGCGGTTGAACAGCGCCGAACCGGAACCACCCCGGGCTTCCGGAACTCTAACGTACTCGGACTGCTGTACCCGGAAGTTTCCGGAAAGATCTCTGAGAAAGTTGGGCGTTTCTTGATCGAACCCCAGAAATAGAAAGTCTTCTCCGGCGCTGGATCGGGTTCCGGAAATCTTGAGCACATCGGTACTGCCGCTACGCAGGATTTCCAGTCCCTGCAGACTCCAGTCCTGGAAGGCTCTCCGTTCCAGGCTCTGGAGCGGCCAGGCCAGAACCAGCAGAAGAATGGCCAGGTTCTTTCCGTTAATCTTGGGTCGCCAGGATCCAATTCCCATGTTTCGATTATCGGACGGCCCCGGTCTTTGCCTTTCAAAAGATATGGAAGTGAGGACGCGCTCAGAGCCTGGAGCAAATAGGGGCCAGGCTCAGGGAAGTAGAATGGCCTTTCTTTGTTCCAGGTCCAGTCGGCTTAGAAATCGGAAAAGAGCCAGTCGCAGGGCCAGGGTACGATTTCGGAGTCCGTTCAGGGATTGGTCCAGAGCTTCCCTTTTCCGCTGTATGGGATCGGAAAAGAGGGAGGTCTCATTGGTGCATTTGGACTGCTGCCAGTGGATGAAGCCCTCCCAGGCTATCTGCAATTGCTGGTCTCTTTCCTGTCTTAGCTGAAAGTAAAGCTGACGTTCATCGCTGAATTCCCCTACCACAGTCTCAAAGTTGCTCTTTCGGTGCTCATTGGCTTTTCTGAGTAGCTGAAATCGGTTTTGAAGCTCTTCTTGCAGAGCAGGGATCCGCTGACACACTTTGCCGTCCATAGAATCCATCCTGCTTTTTGTGAACTCCAGAATGCTCTTTTCATCGCGAACGGCGGCCCGGGCCACGTCCTCCGGATTCATGGCCGGCGCCAAAAACAGGTTGCGATTATTTTTAATTTCTGTTGATACCCCTGGGGGGTATGGAAAAGTGGCCCACAAGAGGGTAGCATCGGAACCTGTGTTTGCAGATACTGTGTTGACGCATACGGTGAGCAACCAACCAGAGAGTATACGTCGAAACCATGCTCGGCGACGGCGCAGGCCAGGAGCCCGCGGTTTTTTGGATAGACAGTGCAGACGAAACCAGCAGCCCAGTAAGTGTAACGGATAGTATATTATGAAACGATTCTTCATCATTCTCCTACTGGTGTTTTCAGTCCTGCTTTCTGGTTGTAAGACCACCGAAAGCACCGTTGAAAACCCGGAAATTACAGATCCTGACACCGGGGCTGAATCATCCAGTGAAAATCCGGACCGTAGCGACAACGACCACCAATCCACCCGGAACGACGAGCAAACCTCGGAGAACACAGAAGAAGCCGAGCTTTCCGGTCCGGAAGAAGCCGAAACCCAGCGTCGCTATGCAGAGATTCCTGTGGGGCCCAACGGTCAGCCCAGGCCTCTGAGCATGAAGCAGACGATCCAACTGGTTCTGAATAACAATACTTCGGTTAGAATTCAGCAACTGGAAATACTGAAATCAGATACGGAACTTTTGAAGGATGAATCCAAGTATGCTCCCAAAGTCGACTTTAGCTTTCAGAGTTACGTGAACAAGCAGAAGCAGACTCCTTCCACAATCTTCCAGGGAACACAAACCAATCAGGATACCTATACAGCGGGAATCGAAAAGCTCTTCAAAAGCGGCACTTATTTCCGTCTGGAAGGATCGGATACCCGATTTGATACGAATGCCGGGGAGGGCTCAGCCGCCCTTACGAACTCCTTTCTTTCACAGTTGGCTCAGCCGCCGCTTCACACAGGGGCGGTAAAGGTACTTCTTCAACAGGAACTGCTGAAGAATGCCTTTGGCTACAATCAAAGTCGACTAAATGATATACGGCGAAAGCAGGCTCTAATCGAAAGAGAGCGACTGGAATTCGAGCTCGCTCAGCTAACCGTGGGAGCCATGGTGGATTATTGGAACCTGGCCATTGCCGAAAAGGAAGTGGAAACATCCAGAGACTTGCTGCAGAATGCAAATTACATCCGCGGAATTACCGCTCAAAAGACCGGGCTGGGGCTGGCGGAGCCTTTTGAAGTCAATCAGTGGAATGCCGTCGTCGCGCAAGCGCGGTCGCGACTTCAGCAAGCGGAACTGGACCGCGACTCAAAAAGACGAGATCTTCTTCGAGTACTCAACTTGAATCCTGATCTTGAACTCACCGGGGCCACCGAGCTTATCGAATCTGCGCCCCCGCAGGTGGATGTGGATTCGGATATTGCGAATGCCCTGGCTACTCGACCGGACATTCGTATACTACGAAAGCAACTGGAAATCGCGCGATTATCCGAAGACATCGCCGAAAACAATCTATTGCCTTCGGTGACTCTGGGCGGTAGCTATGCCAGTCGCGACGTGGCCCGCTACTCCGGTAGCGCTTTCGATGCAGTGCCCAGAGGTAAGTACCCGGAATATTCCGTTCAGTTCAAAGTGGAATACCCGCTCTGGGATGAAGGCGCTCAAGTAGAAGCCAGAAATGCAAAAATCAATCGAAGACAACTAAGACTTCAGGAAGAACAGATTAGTCGCCAGGTGGCGGACGATATTCGTCAGAGCCGAGAGCAAATCCAGGTGGCCTATCAGTCCGTGCAGCAGGCGAGGGTTGCCCTGGCCAATACCCAGGCTTTCTACTATGGGCTGGTGCGAAGATATCGCCAGGGACGATTCTCGGCCGATGCGGTAAAGAATGCGCTGGATGCGCTGGTTCAGTCCCGCCAGGCGCTTACCCGGGCATTGATCAACTATAACATTGCCTTGATTCGATACGACCTGGCTAGAAATGCCGTGTTCACCAAATACGAAATCGATATTGATTCCGTCATTGACCGATTGCGAGAATCCTGATTTCATCGGAAGGGCGGGGGCTAAAAAGCGATCCTGCGCCTGAATTACCTGGACGGAGGATGGTGGTGGGAGCCATTGCGCTAATGGCTCTGCTTCTGTGTGGAGGCGTCCAGCGTTCTTGCCAGTTTTCGCAGTAAGCGCTTCGCTTGCCGTGCCGGCGCATCTTCCTTTTGCATGAGAATCCCGGCTTTTTTGCGCGCAGTGGTCAGTAGAGACTCCGGAAGGCCTTGATCGCGAAGGGAACGAGCATTCTTAACAAGAGCCCGCAGTCGCTGCAAATCCAGAAGGCCGGAAGAGGACACCTGGTTCCACGAACCGGATCGCTTCGTAATCAAAGGCTCCTCCAGACAACCCATGCTTCCGGCCAAAAAATAACGAATCCAGAATTCATAATCTTCACAGGATGGAAACCGTTCGTCGAAGCCCTGCATTTGCAGAAAGCCAGACCGCTCAATCAGAAGCGAACTGGCCGAGATAAGACAAACATCCAGGCTTTCTTTCAGGGGACGTCCGGTGACGGGCAGAAGCCTGCGCGGAACGCTGAGCTCTTTTTGATCTTTGAGCCATCGTTCCTGGCTGTGACAGGCCTTCAGATGAGGCCTCTTTTGTAAGAATCGAAGCTGTCGATCCAGTTTATCCGCATGCCATAGATCGTCGGAGTCCAAAAAGGCAAGGTAGCTTTGATTCGCTTTCTGTGCGCCCAGATTTCGCGCCGCGGCCGGACCTACCTTATGGCGAAGCTCCAGAAAGATCGGAGCGCTGTGGCGTAGTAGTGGCGAATCCATCTGCGTTTTCCAGGACTCGAAGCCTTCCCGATCCCGGCTTCGCTCCTCCGGTTTTCCATTGGATACCACGATGATTTCTGCCGGCAGGACTGTGCCCTGAATCACCGACTCCAGGGCTTCGCGAAGCAGTTCTGGGCGATTTCTTACCGGAATGATTACGGAGACAGGAACTGTGGGCCGTAAGATGTTCATGGGAGCATTACACTTGCCTCAGAAGCGATGCCTCAGGTCAAAGCACTTCGAACGGATTCCAGGAGTTTGCAGGTACGTGGGAGATACAATCATTGTAGATATTCACGGCAACGAGAGGAAATCCGCTGATTGATTCAAGCCGTCGTTCCCTTTCTGATTCGGTGAAGTCCGGATTGGTCTGTATGGACTCTGTCGCCAGAGTCTGAAAGGCTAGCAACCCGAGGAGAATCTCTTCGCACTCGTTTCTGGTTCTTACTTCTCGATAGCAAGCCCCGGAAAAAAGAAAAAGGGCCAGGACCACCAATCCCTGAAAGCAAGCATTCCTGCGGAGTCGAGCGAGCCCCTGCCTGCAAACCGGCGGACTGCCTCCTTTCCCGATCTTTTCGGAGACTGCTTCGACTAAGCCCATCTCAGTAGAATGCTTTCTGGAGCAACGCGCTGCAAGAAAAAACTCGCTCGTCTTCCGCCCTCTCGCTCGATCCAGGACGGATCGTCCTTTCCCCAGGATGCGGTGTGGTAGATTGATCGGTGGAACGGGGTCCGCTCGAGCTTCGCAGGAAGGGCTCTTGGGCATGCTCAAAGAGAACCTTCGGTTCTCGACCAAACACCCAGGATCCGGGGGTGCTCTGTTTTAGGGTCAACGGGCGTCCATCTGAGCGGGGCGACAGGAAGTCGCTATCAGCTGACTCGATTCAGCAGGGATCGCTCTTTTTTCCCAGGATGGGAGTGGTTTACTCCCCGGAGACGGTGGGCTTGCGGAGCCCGGCTACACGACGTAGCCATCCGCTCGCTCGATCCAGGAGGGATCGCGCGAGCGGCGTAGCAAGCCCCGCCGTCGCCCGGGAGGGGGTGCCACCCCCATCCGCTAAGTTTGTTGACCCCAGCATTACACGCTGCATTTTGCAGACGTGAAAAAGCTGAAAGCCCTGATCAAGTTGATTCGAGTGTACCAGTGGACCAAGTCAGGATTCGTACTGCTTCCTTTCGTGTTCTCCAGCCATCTTCATCTGGTGGTGGCCGCCCCCCTGTCACAGGAATCGCTGGACATTCTGCTTCGCCTGCTTCTGGCTTTCATGGGCTTTTCCTTCCTTGCCAGCTCCATCTACGTAATCAATGATTTCAAGGACCGGAAGTTGGACCGGGAGGATCCCCGGAAACAGCATCGCCCGCTGGCCAGCGGCGCCATTCCGTCGGGGCTGGCCTTCCTGGTGGCCGCAATTCTTCTCACTCTGGCGCTATGTATGGGCTTCTATCTAAATGAAGCCACAGGCATGACTTTTCTTGCCTACTTTCTGATGAACTTGATCTACAGCGCCGGGGCCAAAAGAATCGTTCTGCTGGATGTGTTTATCATCTCTGCTGGCTTCGTGCTTCGCGTTTTGGCGGGGGCCTTTGCCCTGGATGTGGAGGCCAGCCCCTGGCTACTTAGTTCGGCCTTTTTCCTTTCCCTTTTCCTGGGATTCTTCAAACGCTACTACGAGGTGCGGATGTCCCCGGCAGAAGCCATGATTGGCGGAAGCTATCATTCCGAGTCCCTGAAGAGTTTTATTAATATCACGGCTTCTATCTCCATAATCAACTATTCGATCTATACCCTGCAGGGCACCCATGCGGCGGCCAACTTGTTCTGGACGATTCCCCTTGTTGTGCTGGGTATCTTTCGCTATTATACATTGCTGCAAAGTCCGGAGTCCGTGAAAGACGGAAACCCCTCGGATATTCTCCTGGCCGATGCCTTCCTGATTGTTACAATCCTTCTCTGGCTGGTACTTTGCGCCTTTCTGATCCTTCACAACGAACCGTTGATTTCACCGGGGCTGCAACCCTGATCTTCCGGCTGAGACTTCTCTCTTCCTGATGGCCTGCGGTGACGCCCGGTGCGTGGGCCAATTCGTTGGATTTTGAATTGAATGAGGGGGGGCACTTTAGAGTATTGGACCATGCCAACCTATTCCTACAGATGTACAGCATGCGGTCATGAGTACGATGCGTTTCAATCCATGAAAGATGACCCACATAGCGAATGCCCCGAATGTGGCGGCAAGGTGGAGCGTCTGATTGGCGGCGGAGCAGGTATTGTGTTCAAAGGCAGCGGGTTCTACGTGACGGATTACAAGAAGACTTCGGGCGGCAGTTCCAGCGGTTCAGGCTCCAGTGGTTCAGGCAACTCTGGCAGCGGAGGAAGCTCCAGTAGCGGGTCATCGTCCGGATCAAACGCTTCCTGAAGGATTGACGAGCCAGGTATGATGCCCGGAAGGAAAAGCCCGTTTTGAACCCCGGACCGCTGGGCATACTGGCCGGTCGAGGCGAACTTCCCTGGATTGTAGCTGATAATGCCATTCAGGCCGGGGAAGAAGTGCACATCTTTCCTTTCACGGACGACGAAGTCCCCTCGCACCTGACCTCGAGGTGTACTCCTGTAGTGCTTACCAGGATGTACTCTTCGGTTTTCGCATCCCTGAAGAAGAATGGAATCAAGCGGCTGATTTCCATCGGCAAAGCAAGCAAAGACATACTCTATAAGAATCCACGGTTCGACGCGCGCACTCTGCTACTTCTTGCGCGCATGGAGAATCTGAACGATTATACCATCTTCAAACATATTGCCAGGGAACTGGGAAAGATTGGCATTACGGTGATCGAGCAGACAACGTACCTCGGTGATTGTTTCCTGGATGCCGGTCGGTACGGCCGAAAGCTGAAGGATCAGGAACTGGAAGACGTTTCCTACGGGATGATGTATGCCCGGGAAATGAATCGTCTGGACATCGGGCAAACCGTGGTTGTGGGACAGCGATCGGTTATCGCCGTGGAATGTGTGGAAGGCACCGATCAATGCATCCGCCGGGGCGGCAGCCTCTATGCGAAGGGTGGCGCCATCGTCTGCAAGGTTGCCAAGAAAAATCATGACCGTCGGTTTGATATACCGGTCACCGGCGAAAGCACACTGCAAAGCATGTTTGATTCCGGCTGTAAGGTGCTGGCCATCGAGGCCGGGGCCACTATAGTTGTGAATAAAGCGGAGTTCCTGAAGAGCGCAAAGAAAAAGGGCATATCGGTTATCTCTATCGCAGAATCCGGGGAAGGCTTTGCGGATGCAAAGGAGCTTCGCAAGCTTAACCGGAGAGGATCATGAAAAAGCGATTAGCACAAAGCGAAATAGAGACCCAATCCGTGGGAGGTGACGCCCCCATTAGCAAATCCGTAAAGAATACCCGGGCGAAATCCTCCATTTCGTTGTCGAAGAAAGGGGCCGGTAAACCTTCATCAAAAAAGAAGGTTTCGCAATCCTCCGGCAGGAGCCAGGCCCATGCTGACTCGTCAAAGCCATCATCGAAAAATCCTGAAGCGGCTACATCTTCGGATTCGCGATTTTCTGGCGGCGTACTCATAATTACCGGGGAGCATTCCGGAGATTTGCTCGGGGCGGACGTGGCCCGGGAACTGAAGAAGAAAGGCATCCATAAGCTCTTCGGCACCGGAGGCCAGGAAATGCGGGCGGCCGGGGTGGAGCTCCTGGAAAACATTGAGACCATGAACGTTGTAGGCTTCGTGGAAGCGCTAAAGGCCTACAGACGTCTGAAGGCCCTGGCGCGCAGCATCGTGGCCTTTGCGCGAAAGAACGGAATAAACCATGCAATCCTGGTGGATTATCCGGGGTTTAATCTAAGGCTTGCGGAAATGCTCAAGCAGGACTCGGGCTTTTTCATCACCTATCTGGTAAGTCCCCAACTCTGGGCCTGGCACTACAGCCGAATCAAGACAATCAAGAAATACGTGGATTTGATGCTTCCTCTCTTTCCGTTCGAAGAGAAGATGTACATCGATGAAGGAGTCCCCGCCCATTGCGTGGGGCATCCGCTGGTCCATCGAGTGGGCCATAGCCTGAAAAAGCAGGATCCCATACCTCCCTACGAAGGAAAGACCATAGGTCTGCTGCCAGGAAGCCGCAATTCAGAGATTCGCCGATTGTTGCCGGATATGCTGGAAGCGGCCAGTAAACTAAAGGAGAAATATGGCAAGATCCGATTCCTCCTGCCGGGAGTGAACGAAGATGCTCAGGGCTATGTCCAGCAACAGATCGATTCCTATCCGGATCTAAAGATCGAATCCACGCCGGGCCGTTCTTTGCGAGTGATGGAAGCAAGCGACCTGCTCATACTGTCTTCCGGTACCGCCACCATGGAGGCGGCCTACTTTGGAACGCCCATGGTCATTCTATACAAAGTGGGCTGGATCAATCTATTGATCATTTCGCTGGTAATTCGCACCCGGGTCATTGGTATGGTGAATCTACTGGCCCGCAAGCAGGTGGCCGTAGAACTCTTGCAAACCGAGGTTCGACCCGATACTATTTTTAAGCATGCTACTCAGATCCTGGACGATCCGAACCTGCAGTCGGAGATACGCAAGGAACTGGAATTTGTGAAGCATAGTCTGGGCAAGGGAAGGCCGGCTTCGGAGGCCGTTTCTCATTTTCTGCAGTATGCCCGGGAGAGAAAAGGATAGCCGTGAGACATCTACTGAGCCTGCTGGATTTACAGAAAGACGACTTCTTCAAGATTCTGGAACGAGGCATTGAGCACTCGAAGAATCGCAAGCTGGCGCCGACGGCATTGGCAGACAAGACGGTAACCCTGCTCTTCGAAAAAACCAGCACTCGAACCAGGCTCTCCTTCAGCGTGGCGGTCATGGAAATGGGCGGCCATTTGATCGCACTGGAGTCTCAGATGCTACAGGTGGGAAGAGGCGAAAGCATCGAGGATACCACCGAAGTTCTGGCCCGGTACGTGGATTGCGTTATGGTGCGCACCCACAGTCATCGCAAACTGGAAGTGATGAGCGGACTGGATCGCCTGCCTGTAATCAATGGGCTTTCCGATAGACATCATCCCTGTCAGGGACTGGCCGACTACATGACTCTACTGGAGTCTGGCAAAGATCTCAGCAAGACTACCCTGGCCTTTATTGGCGAACCCAACAACGTATTTAATTCGTTGGCCCTGGGCGCTCTACATTCTGGCGCCCGGATTCACCTTGCTGCGCCGGAGGGTTATCCCATTCGTCCCGGCATTCGCGATCATCTAAAGAAGAGAAATGTGGGTCTGGAGGTGTTTCAGGACCCGGCGGCGGCCGTAAAGGATGCCGATGTGATCTACACCGACACCTGGGTTTCCATGGGCCAGGAAGAAGAAGCAGAAGAGCGAAAAGCTGTATTCAAGCCCTATCAGCTGGACGATGGTCTTCTGGAAAAGGCCCGCCCCGACGTTCTGGTGATGCATTGCCTGCCCGCTCATCGTGGCGAAGAGATTACGGATTCGGTAATGGATAAGCACGGCCCCACAATCTTTCGTCAGGCCGAGAACCGACTGCATATACAGAAGGCCATCCTGGAATGGATCTTCGAAGGGATATGAGCCCGGAAACCATATTCGATTGAGTTGCTTTCTTAATCTTCGCAGTGAATACCTGTAATCCAATTCTGTCTTCTTCTTGCGTTGAAACAATTCCTACGGCGCCTTCCGTGGTTTCCATTGATCCAGAGCCTCTTGAAATGCCCGGGTGCGTAGCATACTCTTTCGTTTTCGTAGCTCCATCAGTCTTTCCTTGATATCTGCATCGCCATACTTCAGTAGAACGATGCCCAGGTCCCTCTGGCTCCATTGCTCCGGACTCTCTTCAATATACTCCAGCGCGGGCTCTACGTAGTCGGGGTCCCTGGTTTCCTGAATGACCTTCAGATAAGGCCTCGGTATATGCATTCGTTCCAAATCCAGTTGTTCTATGATTACTTCTTTCAGCAGCGCCGCGTCACTCTGTTTAAGATAATCCGTATAGATGCCAACCAGATCCGAGGAATAACCCAGGTTCAATTCCTCGAGACGAGTGAGAGTCCTGTGAACATACTCCGTGCATTGACTGGAGGGAGAATCGCACAGCCTTCTAAAAGCTCCGCCAGTCATGGGTTCGGAATCCGAAAACTCCCAGATTAGATCCCGGTAGTACGGAATTTGCTTTTCTACGGATATGGCATACATCACCGAAGATCGAGCCGCTGCCGGATCCTGAAAGAAATGAATTCGGTAAGGACGGCGGAGCATGGACCGGGCCCAGTCATCTCTGTAGGCAGCGATGGCGGCAAAGTACTCTGAGCGATAGTAGAGATACTTCGGGGCCATAATGGATTTATACCTTTCTTCAAGGATCTCCTTGAATGCTTCATGGGGAAATATCTGAACGGCCGCATAGAACTCCGTTGCTCGGTCCGGCAGGGTACTCCGAATTATGGCAACATCGGAATCCCTTTTATAATGGGCCAGCGCCAGCACAGCCCCCCGCACCCTTTGTTTGGCCAGTTCCCGTACTCGCTGTTCATGTCTTTCCGCTATAGGAAGAGTCTGGAAGGCCATGTATCGGGCATCCGTGGAATCCTCAAAGTAGAGTAATGCTTCTTGGAGCTTCCGAAAGTCGCCTTCGCGCATGTTCCGCCACGCCTGCGACAAAACGATCTCTGCAAGGCCCACGGACCTCAGGTCACTGCCAGAATGCCAGGTAACCCTGGTGGAGTCGTGAAAATGGTCGGGAATTAGCTCCAGGAATAGGTCGTCGCGTTCAGCATAAAGTAGCGCAATCAAAGCGTTGGCTCGGACGCCTGGAGCCGGATGCCCGGTGAGCATCCGAATTTCTTCGGCGGTGGCCTGTTTCGCCAATCTATGGACTATCAGGTAACATTCAGGCGTTGTTGCCTCCACGCCTACTTCGCTGTCGCAGACCAGGGGCTCGGCTACGAAGTTCTGGATAAGCTTCATAGTTTCCGGACGAACTGCCGAAGCGTCGAAAGGAGGAGCAGCGGAAACCGAGTTTGGCAGGAATATCGATCCCAGCAGCATCAGGGAAGGCAGAAGCGAAGGTAAAAGCGAAGGGTCCAGATCACCAAAGCGCATTTCTGTTGGACGAGGAATAGGCTCTCAGGTTCTATGCGCCCGGCAATCGGGCGCCGTCACTACGGGGAAACTGACAAGGTTCCTATCTGCAGGACTATTCTTCAGGCCCCTTTAACGAACCACTTCTACTTCCCGGTTGATGTTTCTGAATCTTAAAACCAGGATAGCTCCCGGATCGTTGTCCAATAGCCTGGTCCAGAGAATCTCTTTGTCCTCCGGGGCCACCAGTCTGAATTCAACGATACGCCCCACTTCCCAGGATGACGGAAGCGGGGACTCGATTTCCAGCTCAAGATGATCCTCCATGGAGTAGTCAGCGCTGTGGATAGGACCGGGGCGTAGCGCCGCAGATAGCAACGCAAAGGAGCTGTTTTCTTCCCCCGGGTTAACCATTCGGTCGGCGTCGTTTCGCATCATTACCTTGATTACCGGAGTCGATTCATCGGATTCCATTACATCGGCACGAATGGTAATATCTGTGGGCGAGGGGAAGAAGGAATCCAGGCTTCCCGTCTTGTACATGATTCCAAAGATTAGAAGTAGAAGGGTACAATCGGCCAAAATCATCCAGAATGTACGATTTCGAAAAGGATTGGGGGCTTTCACCGGAGTTCCGGGATACTGCTCTTTGACTTCCTGAGGATTCTTGTAGTGAAACTTCATAGCAGTCCCCGACGCGCTTCGCCCGACCTTTTTCTACTGTGCCCTGGCGTGGCGAATATTTCCATGCCAGCGTCCGTGCCGGGCTGTTCGCTGTCGTCTTCGTACTCCACGATTGCATCGGGCGCATCTTTGTTCTTGCCCTGGTTATTCCCGGAAACGTATGCCAGGGTGCGACGGATGAGTTCCGGGAACCGGGAACTGGTAGGGTGGATAGCGCGTTCAGTCGCGCTGTGCAACAATTCCATGGAAGCTTCCACTGCCTCTTGCATCTCGGCCCCTCTGCACAGGGCCGTCATCAGTATTCCGGTCAAACAGTCGCCGGTGCCGGCCACCGCAAGACCGGGGTTTGGCCAGGGAAAAAGCAAAGCTTTCCGAGCGAATGGATCCAGAAGCACGGAGCATTGACCTTTATATAGAACAAAAGAGCCCACTTTTTCTATCGCAAACTCCAGGGAATCCTGCAGGCTCTTCACATCTTGAATGGGTGGCCCTCCCATAGATTTCCATTCTCCCGGATGAGGCGTTAGCAAGGTTTTCGTTCCATGTAGAGCCGGAAATTCCAGACTTCGAACCGCTACCCCCGCATCCAGAATGAGCGCCATGTCCGGCTTGCCGTGCTCCGAAACACTGGACCCTGTTGTTGATTTCGGAGCGTCCGAAGATTCCACCTGGCTCGAAAGGGTCTTGAGATACCTGAGCGCATCCTCTTGCGAACAGCCCGGTCCGGCAACGATGGCGCCGGTTCGTGCGTCCGGTGCAAATTCTGTTTTCTGCATTAGCGAAGCCTCGGATAGATAAAGGGGGGATTCGGAAGTGCTCATGCACGATAGAATTCCGCCGCCACTGGCAAAGAAACACCCCGCAGATAGCAGAAGCGCGCCTTCCATCTGCGAAGAGCCTCCCAAAATCCACCCGGCTCCGTTCGAGTACTTGTGTGAGTCCACGCTGCGCCGAAACAGTTTCAGTCGGGCAGGATCTCTCCGTGCCCTGGTCCAGACGCTTTCCATTTCCGGGAAAAAGCCAATGGGATTGCTGTAGATTTCGGCGCCCGAAAGTAAATCCACATTGAGAGCACAGGGCAGACGGTGCGGACCATAGGTGTGCACCTCGTTTGGAACAAATAATGCGGTATCGGAAAAGGGTTGGTTTTCCAGTAGTCCGGCGGGCACATCCAGGCTCAGAACCCGGGCGCCTTCTTTCTGTTTATCCGAGATCCATTCACAGAGCGAGCGAAACATTCCTTCCAGCGGTCGATCCTGTCCGCTGCCAAGCAACGCTTCGACGATAAGAAGATTACCTCTACGGTCTTGCGACCACCCTGGCGACGGGGTTTCGTTTAACAACTCGTCGGGGGAAAGGACGGGGAGGCGGTCCTGGAGCAAAGACTGGTAAAACTGACTGGCCTCCGATTTCGCCCGCGTGGTCTGCACTACCGTGAGTCTACAATTCGCGGCGAAGCCTCCCTGAGCGGCGCTGGACAGAATGTGATAGGCCAGAGCCAGTCCATCGCCACCGTTGTTGCCAGGGCCGCAAAGGATGACAATCTCTTCGGGAGCCGGTTTTTGCATGAGCCGGTAAAGGCTGGAAAGGGCAGCCTGACCCATGAGCTGCGCAGAGCTCCAGCCCGCCGCCATGGTTTTTCGGTCCAGTTCTCTGGATTGCTCGTAGGTCAGAAGGGGCTCATTGCCATTCATTGAGCTGATAGTTACCCTCGTTAATTCTAACGCTAAAGATACGATTATTCAAGTTTCGATAGGTTTCGCGCCAGGACTCGCGGACGCCCGGGAATCGCAGCAACTGGTTGTTTAAATACTCGCCCTGGGCGCTAAAGATCTTGTATAGGATCCCTCCGCTATCATCCAGCGTTTCCAGGATAAAGCCTCCTTCGGCGGCCGACCAGCTCAATGCATCCTGGTCTTCATCCGTAGAATAGATTTCCGCTGCATCGCCGCCGCGGGACTGGCGGTAGATTTTTCGCTGCTCCGGCGCAAACGTGGAGGGGTTGCGAAAGACAACGCTTATCAAGAATTGTTCTCCTCCCGGATAGGGAATCATGGACTCGATTTCCATACGGTGCTTTTTCAATTCCTCTGGCGGCTCAATGCCGGAGGGCGACTCGGTGCCGATGAGTACGCCGGCTCTATATATACTGATTGCCGGCCCGCTGTTCTTGCGGTGAAATACATACATGGTATCGTCTTCACCTATTACCATTCGCTGGATTTGATCGAACCCGGCGTTTTGCGAATCGGCATCCTTCAAGGTGGTTACGGTTCTTTCGTCCAGGTCTACTCTGATTATGCGGGCCGGGGCTGCGGTGGAAAACTCCGGTCTGAGGATGGCCGGTAAGCGGTTTTCGGCGGGCAGGTCCGGATTGCTATCCAGGGGGGAGTAGGTCTTTTTCTTTTCCTCTACAGTCTGATGGATCTCAATGTAGAGGGCATCGTCGTTGCTGGCAAGAGCACCCGGAATTCCGGCCGGAATGGACGTTGTTTCGATTTCTGTTTTCAGCGGATTTCCCGAGGCATTCAAAATCCAGGATGGTTTGGCCTGGCTACCAGGAAAATAACGGACTACCCGGTAGGAGACGTCGCTCAGAAACATTCCATCGTCGTTAATGGCGGGCATATACGGAAAGTTTCCATAGATTCGTTCCGTGCGGAGAATGGGTAATCCTTCCGGGAACTCCTCCTCGGTGACGTTCATCTGCAGCGGAATGGAGTAGATGGGAGAAGGCGCCAGTTCATCGATTCTAAACCGGGCACACTGGCTCAAGAGGGAAAGAATTAGCGCTGCAGATAGCAGCCATAACGGAACCGAATTTCCTCTGGTTGCAGGGCCGGGGTTGCGGACAGCTCGCGGCGGGGTTTCGGTTTCGGCAGGTATCTCCGTCCGGCAGTTCATTGAGAGCCGTGGTTTTTGCCGCGGGTTTCGTAGTATGTAGCTATTATATTCGCTGTGCTGGTTCACCGGGAACCATCTGGATTGAATTAGATTGACAGTAAAGCGACAAAACGATTCCTTGTTGTAGAAGTGGGTTGCACCCGCTTTTTTTTTGCCGGATGGCCGCAAAATGGATGTTCTGGATGAAATTGCGGCGGAGGCGCTTCTGCCGGGGACCGAGATCTACTCTATTCGTCTCCGTAAGGCAGGGGGTGGCTACCACATTGAGGTCGAACTGGATGATCTGAACCACCCCACAGGTTCGGTGAATCTGGAGCAGTGTGAAGCCTTCAGTCGTACTCTCATCGAGGGACTGGATGCTGCGCTGGAGTCGGACCGGGAGGGCCTACCTGCCGATTTGAATGCCGAAAACTATTCCCTGGAGGTTGCTTCGGCCGGCGCGGAACGCCAGCTAAGGCTACCCGGCGACCTGGAGCGATTCATGGCCAGTCCCATGAAGCTGCAGTTTGAGCAGGAGGGAACCGTCCACACAGAAATCGTGGAATTCACTGGCAAAGAGGAACGGGAAGGCCAGGAGTTATTATTGTTTCGATCCTATAAAGCAGGAGGGTCCAGGAAGAAGGCAGCCAGAGGTAAAGAAAAGACCTACGCGCTGGGTTTACAGCAGATTCGTAAGGCAAACCTTTATCTGGACATGTAGCGATGGCAAAATCAAAGAAAAAGCAACAGGCCGGACCTGACATTCGAGCCTTCTTCGACTCCATGGATGCTCTGGCAGCCGAAAAGGGTCTGGGTAAAGACGAAATTATGGAAATCTTTCGCGGGAGTTTGATTACTTCCTACCAGCGAAAGTATGGTCCCGATGCGCGCATCGAAGTAACCCTGGATTCGGAAACCCCGGCCATGGGCGTAAGCATTCACAAGCAGATAGTGGAGACGGTAGAAGATCCATCTCTTGAGATCTCGGTAGAAGAGGCAAAGAAGCATAAGGCGGATGCCCAGGCCGGAGAAGAACTAATCATCGAAGAGGAGCCCTTTGCCTTCTCGCGCATTGGCGCAACAAACGTCCGCCATATCTTCTTTCAGCGACTGAAAGAGCAGGAAAGAGAAATCATCTACAACGAATTCAGTCATAAAGAAGGCGAGTTGATCACCGGTCAGTTCCTTCGCTGGCGCGATCGGGAAGTGGTGTATGTGGACCTGGGCCGTGCCGAAGGGGTTCTGCCGCGAAGAGAACAGATCCCGCGGGAGAGGTTCCATCCGGGGGATCGAATCAAGGCAGTTGTGAAGTCTGTAGAACTCCGTCGAGAAAAGTCCAGAGATCCAGGACCCTACATTCTGCTTTCTCGGGCCGCGCCGGAATTTGTGCGAAGGCTCTTCGAGCAGGAAATCCCGGAAATCTACGATGGCGTCGTTGAAATCATGGATATCGTCCGGGATGCCGGCTTCCGAAGCAAGTTGCTGGTCCGGTCTAACCGCTCCGATGTGGACCCGGTGGGCGCCTGCGTGGGTATCAAAGGCGTTCGTATCCAGTCCATAGTCCGAGAACTGGGAAATGAACGCATCGACATAGTGAATTACTCGCCGGAAGCGGCAGAATTGATTGCCAACGCCATTTCGCCGGCCAGAGTAGCCGAAGTAAGGGCAGACTCGGGCACAAAAGAGGCGCTGGTGCTTGTACCCGACGATCAGCTTAGACTGGCGCAGGGACCGGATAACAAAAACGTTAAGCTGGCGGCTCGACTGACCGGATTCCGATTGATCGTAAAGTCTTTGACTCAGTTCGGGGAAGAAATGTCCTCTCCGGAAGCCCGTGCACAGCTGGAGCAATTGTTCAGTCCCAAAAGCGATGATGGGGCGGAAGAAGAGGGAGATTACACTCCGTTAAGCGAATTGCCCGGTCTTTCCAGTCGAATCATTGGATTGCTGGAAGATGCTGGCGTGAAAAGCGTGGAAGACCTGGTGGAGTTGGAGCCAGAAGAACTGGAAGCCCTGGAGGGCATTGGAAAAACAACAGCAACTCAGATATTGAAGATTCTGGAGGATGTGGTCTCCTTCGAAGAGGTCTAAGCAGGGCTTGAGTGCACCGGCCACGCTGGCAGGAATATTTATGGCGGATAAAAACGAAAATCAGGGCAGCATCAAAAAGCAGCTATCAGGCTCCGGTGCCCCCAAAGGCAAGAAGAAGCTGGTCATTAAGAAGAAGGTGGACCAGAAGAAGGATATCTCCGAGCACTTTGACGCTTCGAAGAAAACAAAACCTTCCGGTCCCAAGACGGCTGCGCCTGCTCAAAAAACCACTCCGCCAACAGGCGCTCCCCAGCCTTCGCAATCACCCCAAAGACCCACCGGTAGCCGGCCTCCGGGCGCCGAGAACCGGGGTCCACAGCCGCAAAACCGTGGCGGCGGCGACCGTCGCGGCGGACCTCCCCCGGGTCCGCAGGGTAGAGGCGGTCAGCCAGGACGTCCGCAAGGAGACCGTAGACCACAGCAGGGCGGTCAGGGAAGCCGCGGCGGGCAGGGCGTAAGCCGCGTCAGCTTTGCCGGAGCCGGAACACCATTTGACGCATTACTGGAAAGTACTCGAAAGGCAGCCAGCGCCAATCAGGCTCAGGGCCGGGGCGCCAAAGGAGCCGGCGGACCCAGGGACGGACGCCCAGGGGGAGGGCCGGATCGACCCGATACCGGCGGCGGCGGTCGTCGAGGCGGTGGACGCCGTGGCGGACACGACAACGAAAATATCAATAAATTTCAGCGTGCGGTTAAGCGAAAGCCGCAGCCCAGTGGAACTACAGTACCTTCTTCTATAGATATTATGGAGAGCGTCCAGGTCGGGGAACTGGCCAAGAAGCTCAATCTCAAGCCTGGCGATGTGATCGGGCGTCTCATGAAAATGGGCGAGATGGTAACCATCAATAAGATCATTGACTCGGACACGGCGGCTCTGGTAGCCCAGGAATTCGGTTGTAAGGTTAACGTGGTCAGCCTCTTCGACGAAACCGTGATCGCAGAGGAAGAGGACAAGGTAGAGGATCAAATCATTCGTCCGCCGGTGGTAACCATTATGGGCCACGTAGACCACGGTAAGACGAAACTACTGGATACCATTCGAAAATCCAGTGTCATCGATACCGAGGCCGGCGCCATTACCCAGCACATTGGGGCCTACCAGGTCGAAACGCCCAACGGTACCATCACATTCCTGGATACTCCGGGCCACGAGGCATTTACTGCCATGCGTTCCCGAGGAGCGGCCATCACCGACATTGTGATTCTTGTCGTGGCCGCCGATGACGGGGTTAAAGAGCAAACCAAAGAAGCCATTACCCACGCAAAAGAAGCCGGAGTCCCTATAATCGTCGCGGTGAACAAGATCGACCTGCCCAATGCAAATATGGACAAGGTCTTGCAAGAACTGGCCACGAATGGACTCCAGCCCGAATCCTGGGGTGGCGACATCGTAGTCTGCGAAATATCCGCGAAGAACAACATTGGTATCGAGCATTTGCTGGAAATGGTTCTTCTGCAGGCTGAAATACTAAATCTCAAAGCCAATCCCAAGGTTCGTCCTGTGGGTCATGTAATCGAAGCCCGGGTGGATGCAGGTAAAGGTCCTGTAGCCACACTGCTCATCGACAAAGGAACCCTGCGCGAAGGGGATCCCTTCGTGGTTGGCGTTTACTCCGGTAAGATTCGTGCCATGTTCGATGACCTGGGCCGAAGACGACCCGAGGCTCCGCCGGCCACTCCGGTGGAAATCATTGGTCTGGACGGAGTGCCCCAGGCCGGGGATCCCTTCCAGGTTGTGGAATCCGAAAAGTATGCCCGGGAAATGGCCTCTACGCGCCAGCACTACGAGCAGATCAGCCGCGCCGCAGAACGCGCGCAGCCCAGTATGGATGCTCTGGCCGAATGGATGCAGGAGCACAAAGAACTCAAGATTATCGTCAAGGCGGATGTGCAGGGCTCCGTGGAAGCCATCAAGGATGGTCTGCTGAAGCTATCCCACGACGATGTGAAGGTTCGCGTAATCATGGGCTCCACCGGAGCCATTTCCGAATCCGACGTAAGTCTGGCTTCCGCATCCAATGCCATGATCGTGGGCTTTCATGTAAGAGCCACTCCGCAGGCAACGGAACTGGCGGAAAGAGACGGAGTGGATATCCGCTACTACAGCATTATCTACAATGTAATCGAGGATATGACCAAGGCCATGGAAGGTCTGCTGGAGCCGGATTACGTAGAAGAAGTGAAAGGAAGAGCCGAGGTTCGAAAGGTATTCCGTATTTCTCGCGTTGGAAACGTGGCCGGTTGTATGGTTATTTCCGGGAAGATCCACAGAAACAACAAGATTCGCATCCTGCGGGACAACGTCGTTATCTATGAAGACGGTGAGCTGGACAGTCTTAAGCGGCATAAAGATGACAGCGCCGAAGTTGCCGAAGGCTTTGAATGCGGTCTATCATTGAAGAACTACAACGACCTTAAAGAAGGCGATATTGTAGAGGCCTACGTAATCAATGAGGTAGCCCGTACACTCTAAACCGCAGGTTTTGGAGTATTACGCATATGAATCCGGTTCGTCAAAAGCGTCTGGAATCTACCATGGTTCGGGAATTGTCCGAACTCATCATTAAGCGTAGAATCAAAGATGAACGGATTGGCTTCGTTTCCGTGACCCGTGTGAGCCTGGCCCCGGATCTGTCCGAGGCCACGGTATTCATATCTCTTTTTGGCCCGGAGCAGGAGCATCCTGACACCTGGAAAGGGCTTACAGCAGCCGTGAAATTCTTTCAGAGCGAAATGGGTCGTTCCCTGCGACTCAGACAAACCCCCCGCATCACCTTCGAACTGGACAACAGCATTCGGGAAGGGGATGCCATCCTGGATAAAATCGAAAAAGGGCAGTAGGATAGGTTCTCCCGGCGTAACATCGGTGGCCGACGGGCTTCTTCTTGTAGACAAACCGGTGGGACCCGGTTCGGCCGAGATGGTAACCAGAGCTCGTAGAGCTACCGGCATCCGTCGAATTGGACATACCGGCACTCTGGATCGCTTTGCCAGCGGGCTTCTTGTCCTTGTCGTGGGTCGCGCCACCGTTCTGGCGGATTCCATCCTCCGCTATGACAAGACCTACGAAGCCGTATTCCGCGCCGGCAAATTCACCGACACCCACGATCCTTCCGGGCAGATCCTGGAAGAAGCTTCGCTGGAGCAGTGTAACGATTTCCTTGCAAGTCGACGGAACGACATGGTTTCCTGGATCGAAAACTACCAGGGCCGCCATGAGCAGATGCCTCCGGACTATTCGGCGCTTAAACAGCAGGGACAGCGAGTTTCGGACCGTGTCCGCAAAGGGCAGAAGGTGGAGTTGAAGCCTCGGCCCGTGCGAATCTATGAATCCATTCCAGGAGCCTTTGAGCAGGATTCCGAAGGTTTCCGATTCCATTGCCGCTTCACTGTCAGCTCCGGCACCTACATTCGTGCCATCGTAAGAGACTTTTCCAGGGATCTGGGGTTTCCGTTCTTTCTGGAATCGCTGCGTAGGATCTCTGTGGGCCCCTTTGGCCTGGCCAACGCCTGGATTCCGGACTTCGAGGATGGCAAACCGTTGCATTCTCCGGAAATTATACCGCTACCGGAGGCCTTTCCCGATTGGCATCAGGCCCGGGTGGATGTAAATCGAGCGGCGCAGCTGGAGCAGGGACGAAAAATCCCGGTACCGCTACCCGAAAACGACGGGGAAAGCTTTCTTATTCTGCGGCCGGATGGTTCCACGCTGGCCATTGCTTGCCGGCAGGGGGCTGAATACTCCCTGAAAAAGGTATTTGTGGGCTAATGGTTGGCGCCGGTCTGTGCTCAAAAACCCGAAGGGAGTCCGAGAATGGCTCGAGTGGGCTTTCCGGGCTTTTTTGTCCCCATAATGAAATTTGCTTTTCGGCACAGACGTTTAGCGAATTGTGGAAGATTAAGTAAAGTAAGGTAAAAAAGAAGAGAGATGATCACAGCCGAACGCAAAAGAGAAATCCTGAAGCAATACGGAAAGGGCGAAAAAGATACCGGATCCTCCGAGATCCAGATTGCTCTTCTCACAGAACGCATTCGGGAACTGACCGAGCACTTCAAAACCCACAAAACCGACCACCATTCCCGTCGCGGACTGCTAAAGCTGGTTGGTCGCCGACGCAAGTTGCTGGACTATCTGAAAAAGAAGAACGTAGAATCCTACAAGAAGCTGATTGGCGAGCTCGGAATCCGCAAGTAATGTTTTCCTCTCTCGGTTCGGAAGGAATTAATGGACTATCACAAGTCGGAAACGGACTGGAATGGAACCGGTCTGTCCATAGAAACTGGTAACTGGGCCAAGCAGGCCCACGGGTCCGTAGTCTATCGCTACGGAAATCTTGTAATGCTGGCCACTGTATGCGCTGAAAAAGAAGCGCGGGAAGGTCAGGATTTCTTTCCTCTCACAGTAGATTACCGAGAAAAGATCTACTCTGTAGGTCGAGTGCCCGGCGGTTACTTCAAGCGTGAAGCCCGTCCACTGGAGCACGAAACACTAACATCAAGACTTATTGACCGGCCTATTCGGCCACTGTTTCCGGAAGGATATTTCTGCGAAGTGCAGCTTCTGGTAACCGTACTCTCGGCCGATCCCAGCGTATCTATTGAAGGCCATGCCATTGCGGCCGCATCGGCAGCTCTTGGCGTATCGGACATTCCTTTTCATGGCCCGGTAGCCGGCGTTCTCGTAGGACGCAAAGACGGAAAGCTACTGGCTGATCCCACCAAAGAAGAGATTCAGGAAGGCGATCTGGAACTGCTGGTTGCGGGTTCTAAAGATGCCGTAATGATGATCGAGGGTGGAGCCCAGGAAATCTCCTCTGAAGAGATGATCGAGGCCCTGGATTTCGCGCACAAGAAGATCAAAGAGAAGATCGAAATCCAGGAAGATCTGATCAAGAAGGTCAGCCCTTCCAAGCGCGAAGTAGCCCTGCGAAAGCCGGATGAAACTATCCGCGAAAAAGTAAAGTCGAGGTTCTTTGATAAACTCGAAGAGGCGAACTCGACAAAAGGCAAAGAGGGCCGCGGTGAGGCTGTGAAGGCAGTCTATAACGAGGCGCTTGAATTCGTAAAAAGCGAGCTTGTAGCCGACCGCGACGAAAAAGAACAGGAAACGGTTCTTCGCGACATCAAAGGCTACATGCATGAACTGGAATATCTGGTTGTGCGCAAATCCTGTTTTGATCAGGGAATCCGGGCCGATGGACGGAAGCTGGACGAAATCCGGGATATTTCCATTGAACTGGATGTTCTGCCTGGCGTGCATGGTTCGGCCGTCTTTACTCGCGGTCAGACTCAATCTCTGGGCGTAGTCACTCTGGGAACCGGGGATGACTTTCAGAAGATCGAAACACTGTCTGGCGAACGCCAGAAGCATTTCATGCTGCACTACAACTTCCCTCCGTATTCTACCGGGGAAGTGAAGCGTATGATGGGACCCGGTCGCCGGGAAGTAGGTCATGGAAACCTGGCCGAGCGAGCGCTTAAGCGTGTTGTTCCTGAGAAATCCGAGTTCCCTTACGTCATTCGAATTGTTTCTGAAATCCTGGAGTCCAACGGTTCTTCTTCCATGGCCTCTGTGTGTTCCGGTTCTCTGGCCATGATGGCTGCCGGCGTACCGGTTCCTCGAAGCGTTTCCGGCATTGCCATGGGTTTGATAATGGGCGATAACAACGATTATTGCATCCTGTCAGACATTGCCGGTATCGAAGACCACTTCGGCGATATGGACTTTAAGGTAGCCGGAACCCGAAAAGGGATTACGGCCTTTCAGCTGGACATCAAAGTTAAAGGACTGTCCGTTGAGATCCTTCGCGCCGCTCTGGCGCAGGCCGAAAAAGGGCGACTGCACATTCTGGATAAGATGGATGATGCCATCAAAGAAGCTCGTGCCGACGTATCTCCCAACGCCCCGAGAATTACGACAATTCAAATCGATCAGGATCGCATCGGCGAACTGATCGGTCCGGGGGGAAAGGTAATCCGAAGCATCATCGAAAAGTCCGGCGCAGACCTGAATGTAGAGGACGATGGAACTGTAACCATTGCGGCCACCAATACACAGGCTGCGGAACTGGCGCAGAAGCTCATCGAAGACATCTTCCGCGAGGTGGAAGTAGGGGAATCCTACGACGGCACTGTGAAGCGCATCGTGGATTTTGGCGCATTCATCGAGCTTTTCCCTGGAAAAGAAGGACTGCTCCATATCTCCAAGCTCTCCAAAGAAAGAGTAAACTCCGTAAAGGATGTGGTAGATCTGGGAGATTCCATCAAGGTTCGCGTTCTGGGCGTAGATCAGTTCGGACGAGTGGATCTTATCCGGGAAGAACTGGCGGATGAATACGCAGCATCCGGCGCAGGATCCAATGGCGGTGGCGGAGGCCATCGTGGTGGAGATCGCGGAGGACGTCCTGGTGGCGGCGGAGGCCGTAGACCGGGAGGCCGACCAGGTGGCGGCGGCGGAAGAGGCGGCCCCAGAAGATAGGTCGCTGGCTGTGCCATTTGATGCGGCTGCGGGTCGATGCATATGCGATGCACCGCAAGCCGCGCATTCTCAACTAAAAAAGGCAGGGGGTTCCCCTGCCTTTTTCGTTAATGGGACGTTACTGAAAACCAAACATGGTATTGTCATTGGCCAGGTTTTCGGATGGGATATCCTGGATTACATCCCAGTGCTCGGCGATGGTGCCATTTTCGAATCTCAGAAGATCATAGAATACGGCCGGTTTTCCCCGGTGGGTGCCTTCCGATATAGATAATACGAAATTACCCTGGCCCAGTACTTTGTGCTGCTTCTTGAATTCAAATACCAGATCTCCGTTCTTCTGCGCAGACATAAAGCCCTGAATACCATCCCCGGCGTTCGGATTGTGCTGATGGTAATCCTTCTGGAAGCTTTCCTGGAACGCTTTACCGGCTTCTTCCGGGTTGCCACTGATAAGTGAATCGAATAGAGACGCTACTTTTGCCTTGTATTCGTCTGTGGGATGACCTTCCAGAATCTCCGTCGGACCATCAGTGAGGCTTCGGCCGGCGGGATTCGGCGGGGTATTGATCATCATTGCATCCCAGTGCTCGGCGATGAGTCCATCCTCGTCGAAGCGAATCACATCGAAAGCGACCATGATCGGGGCGCCAAAGGGTTCCGCGTTTTTCCAGATGTTGTGAAGGACTACATAATTTCCATCCTGAAACATTCGGACGGTCTCGGCCCTGGTGTTGTATTTCTTCAGAATGGGAAATAGCTTCACAAATCCATCCCTTCCTGTAGGAACAAATGGATTGTGTTGAATATAATCCGGGTGCACCAGTTTCTCCACTGTCTCCACATCCTGATTATTCACAGCCTTTATAAACTCCGCGGTCCTTGCTTTTAGATCCGGTTTCTGCTGGCAGGCCGAAATCAGTAGAACCAGCCACAGGGCCGTCCCCGCCAGTATTCTTTGCACATTTTTGCTCATCTTGAACTCCTTTATTGTTGCGCCGCACTTCGGTGCGTGAATCGTAAGTAACAGATCAGTTACTAATCCTTCGGCAAGGTAATCGATTGGTTACTTTTGTCAAGCAGAGTTGGAAAAAGTCCATGGGAAGAGACAAGAAATACCACCGGGAGGAATTACTGGGACGCGCCCTTCAGCTATTCTGGCAACGGGGCTACAATGCCACAAGCACAGCGGAACTTGTGGAAGAACTGGGCGTAAACCGAAAGACCATGTACAGCGAATTCGGGTCCAAGGAGGCTCTCTTCACGGCCGTTCTCGACCACTACAACCAGAGCATCCTGGGGCACATTCTTGCGCCCATAGAAGCTGAGGACGCATCCATCGAAGGTATCAAGGAGTTGTTTCTCAACCTTGCAGTGATCATTGAAAAGAATCCGAATGGACCTGGCTGCCTGATGTGTCAGGCGGCCTCAGAAAGGGCCGCCGTGGATTGCGACATTGCGCCGTACATAGACCGATATTTTGAGCGAATCGAGGAAGGATTTCGGCATGCGCTGCAGAATGCGCAAGCGGATCGGCATCTGAATAGTCCAATGGATGTTTCCAGAACAGCCGCCTTCCTCACCACTTGTTTTATTGGCGCGGTCACCGGGATCCGGGCGGGGGCCCCATCGGGCCAAATAAGGTCTACCTATGAGACGATACGCCTGCTTCTGGACAGCAATGCCGGCAAGCTTGATCTGTGAAATCATCGCTTACCTAATCACCTCGCGCGGCACGTGTAGCAATTGGGCTTTGAATCCAATGCGTTCTCAGTCAGCGCTGCTTCAGCTGAGGGACGGCTCAAGGCCAACCAGCATTGCTTCGGCTCAAGGACAGCAAGCACAACTCAAGCACAGGTAGCGCGGCTTCATTTCAGGGACAGCTAAGCGTGGAAGGCGAAGACTGGGCGGTTACGGGCGGCGAGCAAGAGGTGCAATTCTTGCTGGTCCAGGAACCGCTACCGCTAATCATTAAATTGATCCAATCCGAAAGAACGACAGAGTCGGATCCAGTGGTTTCGAAGAAGCGTGATCCAATGGTCAACACATGCAGATCCCCGGGCGCAGTGAACGATCGATAGTTAGCGGCCCCGGCGGCGGTACTTCGATAGGACTCCATGGTACTTTTCCAGGCACAACTGTTGGAGTCCGCCACATCGTATCCGTTGGAATTGCCCCACATGCTGCTACTGGCAACGTAGGACTTGTTGGAATCAATTAGCAGCCCCACGTTATAGAAGTATCGCTGAGCTCCATCGTAAGCGGTAGTCAATTGTGCCACCTTTGTGCTGGAGTAATGATCGGCCACAGCACGAATGAAGGCGCCGGCCGTAATACTGGAAAGGCCGCCCGAAGAAATCCCTGTAATCCAGTCCGGGGCATTGGGTCCTGCGCCCCAGTTGGCGATGGATTGGCTCTGCGAGGAGGAGCTCTGCACTCCGGCTGCAGCATCCACAATCAGGTAGGTGCTATTGCTTCGATAGGTCTCTTTGATATACGGAAAGTTAAACACGGCTCCGTAACCGCCGGCGCTTTGACCGGTAACCACTACCTTTCCTAATTGAGATGAGGGATAGTTAGATTGAAGATATTTCAGCACGGCGAGGAAGTTGTGAAAACCACGATGCTGAATGGTGGTGGGATTTCCGGTTACCGGATCGGTATAGGTTGTGTCTTTTGCGCCCCAGTGGATGTCTCCGGTGCAATAGGGGATATAGACTTTGGTGTAAGTCGAAACCGGGTTCGCTGTGTTCGTGCTGGATAGAATCCCGGTGGCTACCCTGGACGCGACGATCTCCCGATCCAACGAAGCGATGACACTCAGTTCAGGAATATACGTACCTGTCTCAGTGGAGCCGGTGCAGTTGTCTGCATCCCAGCAAGCGCCGCCGCCCATAAAATGGATGAGTAGATTCGAATCACTGGGCTTGACGAAGAATGCGTACTGCGACGTTGTACCGGGCCGGGCCGAACATCCGGGCGTATAGCTAAAGGTTCTGGTCGTCGATCCCTGCACCGGGATGCTTATTGAATCCGCGCCTGGTTCGATCTTCTGCCATCCGCTGGGCTGGGTGAGGATCGCCACAGTGGCTGCCCCGAGCAACTCCTCATCGCTTAACCCCTTGTCATCGGCGCATCCGGTGAAACCCACGGTAGCGCCGAGCAGCAAGGCAATGCCGGCCAGAGTCCGGTTGATTCGACGCGACCCCTTCCTGGTCATAGTTGCGTCCCGGGAGGTGCTTCTTACTGCGTTCATGATTTCGATCCTGTATTTCCTGGAATCCGGAAGCGGGCTCTATTTCCGGTTGATTCGTCTGCCATATAAAAGCCATTTTTCGGCAATCCGTCATGTCTATTAGGGCCGGCGAACCCTGCATCCAGTATATCCTGTGTCCCCATCGTTTTGTCTGATTATGGCCTTTTGTGTCTGGCCTGCGTTGCCGGGGTCCGGTCCTTTCCGTTTTTCTGGAAGGGTAAAAAAACCGGGACCAGCCGGTCAGATCCGGCGAGACGCAAAGGATGTCAGCTACCCCGGGCGGATTTTTGGCTTTGATTTATAGCGCGAACCCTTTCACTGGTACTGTATGGCACAACTGGTGAAATATTACGCCGCTCCCGGGGCTCGTCCCCCGGAGAAGAAGTCCAAAGGGGCTGCGGCATTCGACGTATGCGCTCACCTTCCGCCGGATACCAACCTGAAGATTGCTCCAGGCCAGAGATTTCCGGTGCCTACCGGTCTGCATTTTGCCATTCCAGAAGGGTTCTTCCTTTCGGTGCGGCCCCGTAGCGGCCTGGCCTTAAACCATGGCATAACCTGCCTGAATACGCCGGGTACCATAGACTCCGATTACCGTGGCGAGCTTAAGATCATCCTTGTGAATCATTCCAATCAGGATTTTGTCATAGAGAACGGTGACCGGGTTGCGCAGATTCTCCTGGAAGAGGAGGTCATTGCGGACTGGGAACCCGCCAGATCCCCGGAGGAGCTGGGAATAACCGATCGCGGGGCGGGTGGCTTCGGCAGTACCGGACTGGCCTGAATCGTTCCCGGGTTTGTTCCCTTTCCGTAGTCGCCATTCCTCCTCTTTTCTGGATTTCATCTTTTGTCCCGTCCTTGCGCGGGCCGATCTGCCCGGGGCGCGGTTTCGATGAGTTCGAGTGGGCAAGCCTCCAGGGGATCGACTCCATTCTAACAGCGCCGATGATGCAGGTGTAGCTTTCACCGCGCTTTCTTTCAATCGATGATTCCAGACAGTGCCGGTCGCATTCCCATTGAATACTATTTCCGCTTCTCCATTTTTTCGATCCCATTTTTGGAAACATAATCCTGGCGAATTGGCCGATAATTGCTCTGAATGGCCGAACCAGACACAAATCATCCCCCGGCAGCGGGAAATCCAGGTTTTAACGAGATCCTGGGCTCAATCTTAATCCTATTCGGGCTTCTGCTCAGCCTGGCTGTGATTTCCTACGACAATCAGGCGGCTATGGGTCTGAAGCCAGGAACGGTGGAGAACTGGACCGGAACAGTGGGGCACTACGGCGCCATGCTTCTGTTTATCCTGTTTGGCAAGGCTTCCTATATTCTAGGCCCGCTGATGGTCTACATGGGCGTGCGCGGTCTGGTACTTTCGAAAAGCGAGGACTACGTTCCCGGCTTGCTGGGCTCGCTTACCATGGTGACCGCGCTTTCGCTATTCTTTCACTTCTATACGCCCATGACCTATTCCGACGTGCAGGGCACCGATCCGATTAGCGGCGGCGGAGCCCTGGGCTATCGAGTGGGGGAGTTGCTAAAGTTTCTCTTTGGAAGTTATGGGGCATTCCTCGTGGCCCTGGGAATTCTCGTTCCTGGCTTTCTCTATACTTTTAGATTGCCTTTCCCTGAATTTCTCAATCTTACGCGAAGCCGCCTGGATAAGATGAAGCGCGGAGGCCAGACCGGTTTTCATCGGTTGCTCTATGTACTGTTTCCGCCCATCCAGCAGCCGGTTCAGGATCCACCGCCGGCGAAAGAGTCGGTGAGCTTTTCCGGCGAAGCTTCCTTAAAGGAATGGGAGCGAGAAGAGGGAGCTGCCAGCAAAAAGGCCATTACGATTCAGGATTACTCCAATCAGGATGATACAATGAAAGAACCTTTATGGGAGAAAAAACAGGAAAGCGGAAAGAAGCCCTGGTTTGAGAAACGAGTTGTGGAGGAAGAGGACCCCATTTCCCAACGACCGGCCGCCTGGAAACCCCATATGTCGCGAAAAGGTCACTCGGGCATGGATCCTGTGAAACAGTCCCTGCTGGAAATGGAACATCAATCCGAGGTGTTCGGGCCCCATGGAGAGCCCGCCACGCATTATCCGGAAGGCTGGCCCGGTTACGAAGAGGATTCCCATCTGCGCGTCGCGCGCAGTCTCGATACTGCGACTGAAAACGATCTAGATAGACTGGAAGAACTCCATGACCTGGACGAGAATTCCGGCGATTCCGGGTTGCCCCCGGGCCGTTTTTCCGGCGATCCCATACCCGGCTATTTTGATCGATCCGGGAAGGCCTTTCATTTTCAGCGAAAGCGAAGCGCACCCTTTCGCAAGGACTCGGACGGATTTCTGGGAGTGCTGGAGCTGGAACCCAGGCTACGTAAGAGCGATTCTTCCAACGGCGATTCGAGAATGCAGGCACGATCCGATCTGAACCGGGAAGGTCGCTTTGGCGATTCCGGTAGAGAGACTCAGGCCGGACCTACAAATGAAACTACATTGCATTCGGATGTGCGGGGAGCCTACGTTTCTCCGGCCAGCGTATTGGATCTGGAAGAGCCCTGGGCCGACCCTTCGCAGTCCACAAACGAAGGATTGACCGGGGAATTTGATCGCTATGCCGATTCCGAAGAAGGTAAGTTTGCGGACCATTCTCTGAATCGAATGGATCTGGAAGATCCGGACTACGGCGACTCCGACGCCGAATTAGAGGCCCCGGATATGGCCGGGGATTTGCCCCCGAGTCAAATGAGTTCGGTCCAGGATGCCAACGGAAGCTTCCGGAGCGCGAACCCGGTACAGGAGCGCCCTCTGGATACAGACCCGGATGCGGACGATATCATGGAAAGTCCCGTGGCCGCAGGGCTGGCCGACGAAAACCCGGAAGCCGAAGACATGGCTCGCGGGTCCGGACCCCAGGTGCCCAGGCCGCCGGTTGCGAAAAAGCCATCCTCGGATTCCCTCTCTACAAGCATGTACGAACCGGAAACCGAAACCCTGGTGCCGCCCATTACCGGCCTGAAAGGCTACAAACTGCCGCTCAGTATACTGGAGTTTTCCAGACGACCGGAGCGAAATGACGTGGCCCGGGAAATCGAAGGGGTCAAGGAACAATTGGAAGCGGTGATGCGGGACTACGGCATCCAGGCCTCGGTGGTGCATGCAACCCGTGGGCCCATGATTACTCAGTACGAAGTCCGTCCGGAGCCCGGAGTTCGCGTGAATCGCCTGCTGCGAATCCAGGACGAAATTCGGATGCATCTTGCCGCGCATAGCGTTCGAATTGTGGCGCCCATTCCAGGAAAGAGTACCATTGGAATCGAACTCCCTAACAATGTTCGCGAAGGGGTCACTCTGGGCGATCTGGCTCGGAAAGACGAAAACTTCTTTGCCCGGCACCGAGAGCTGGGAATTGCCCTGGGCAAAGACATTGCCGGTTCTAACCTTTATGTGGACCTGGCCCGGTTGCCGCACTTGCTGATAGCCGGGGCCACCGGTTCCGGAAAGTCGGTGTACATGAACTCGGTTATCGCCTCTATTCTTTACAACCGTTCGCCCGAGGAAGTTCGCTTCTTGATGGTGGATCCGAAGATGGTAGAACTGAAACTCTACGAAGGGATTCCCCATCTACTCTATCCCGTGATTACCGATGTGCGAAAGGCCAGCCGTGCGCTGCAATGGGCGGTGCAGGAAATGGAGCGTCGTTACCAGATACTCTCAAAACGAAAGGTGCGGGATATTCGCAGCTTTAACCAGAAAGTAAAGGAAGGGAGAATCGAGCACGATACCATGCCCTATGTAGTGGTGCTCATAGATGAGCTCTCCGATCTAATGATGGTTTCTGCCAAAGACGTAGAAGACTCCATCATTCGACTAACCCAGAAAGCCCGGGCCGTGGGAATCCATCTGATCATGGCTACCCAAAGGCCATCGGTGGATGTGATTACGGCGCTTATTAAAGCCAACTGTCCGGCGCGAATCGCCTTTCAGGTAGCTCAGAAAACCGACTCCCGGGTGATCCTGGACTCCAATGGCGCCGAAAGCCTTCTGGGTCGAGGCGATATGCTCTACAAGAGTCCAACGGCCGCGGCTCCGGTGCGTATCCAGTCTCCCATGGTTTCCGAAGAGGAGATCGAGGATATTGTTAAGGAAGCTCGCAAACACGGATCTCCCAACTTTGTGGAACTGCCCGGGGAGGATATGGAATCCGAAGGCGCCGCCGAGGATGTGGATTCCGAACTACTTTCCGAGGCCTGGAAGATCATTCTGGAAAGCGGCAAGACCTCCACTTCCTACGTGCAACGGAGGCTTCGAATCGGGTACAACCGGGCGGCCAATTTGATCGAAAATCTAGAGCATATGGGCTACCTGGGACCGGCCATCGGGAATCGTCCCCGGGAGATCCTGAAACGGGACTGAAAAGACCTTGACCCTCCACTGTAACTGGAGGAACGGGATAGTGTGAGACGATTTACTAAACTGGCCGGATTGTATCTAATTCTGAGCCTATCTTTGATGGCCGAACCCTATGATCGGCTGTCCCATGCCGAGGTGGCCCGGAAGGTTCAGGACAAATACGAAAAGATCGAAAACTACCAGGCCAGCTTCACCATAAACGGAAAAGGCGGAAAGACCATGACCGGTACTGCCTATTACAAGGCCCCGGCCAATCTGAGTTTTGATTTCAACAACCCGGCCGGAAACCGAATCGTCTCCGACGGAAAGACTCTCTGGATCAAGATTGCCCGGCTGAATGCAGTGGGTAAGCAGGATCTCACCCTGAAACCGAAAGAAGGCGAAAGGGACATTTTTTCTGTAGCTCCGGGTCCGGGTTTGAAGCGTCTGTTTAATCGATATCATTATAAATTTGATAAAAAAGAGCAACCAAGAGAGATAGACGGAAAGCCCTGCTACGTTCTGGAAATGGAGCAGAAGGAAAAGGTAGGCGGATTCGAGAATATTCTTCTCTACATTGATTCGGAGAAGTTCCTGGTATACAAAGCCGAGGCCACCGATGGCACCGGCGAGACCACGACCATTACTCTGAAAAATATCCGCACCGATATCCAGCTGGAAGGGAAAGTGTTTCAATTTCAACCGGACGATAACGATCAGGTGGTAGCCAATCCCCTGGTTGAGTAAGCCCTTAACCACAGTCCGACCTTTTATAGAATTAGCCCTTTCGGGAGTAGGAAAACATGGTATTAGCGAAAAGAGTGGGAGCCATTTTGAAGGAATCCCGGGAAAGCCGTAAGCTTTCTGTGCGCGACGTGGCGCGGGAAACCAACATGACCCCCAAATACATTGAGGCGCTGGAAGCGGAAGACTATTCCCAGTTTCCAGGGGAGACCTACACCACCGGATTTCTGCGTAGCTATGCAGAGTATCTTAATCTGGATAGCGATCATATCCTGAATCTTTACAGAGGAATTCAGATCGATCAGAGCCAGTCACCGGTAGAAGAGCTTACCCGCTCCACCAGTTCGATTTCCTTTAGCATGCCGGACAGGCAATACATTGTCGGCGGAATCGCTATTGCCGTGATTGTCGGGGTTATCGCATTGTTTGCCACAGGCACCGTATCGTTGCCCGAATTTGGCGGCGGTGGCGGCGACGATGTGGCCTGCTCCAATCGTACCCTGCAAGAGGTTCTGCTTCCCGCGGAGGGCGTTACTCCGGGTCTGGAAACAATGAGCAAAGAGAACGCGCTCACTTTTCGCCAGGATAGTACAAACGTGAAGATGTGTCTGGATGGCATCGATCGCACCCGGCCCGAGCGAACCGTGGCTGTTATGCGAATCATCGTCGATGGCGCGGAAGCCTATAGCTTCGAAGCGGCAGAAGGCGAATCGGTTATTCTGGATCCTACGATTGAATCTCTGTCCGGGCTCACCAAACCATTGATCGTAACTCCCCGAGTGCTGGGCGAAAGCACGGCCCGGGTGCAAATCGAACCGGGCGCCGCCGATAGCCAGGTAGATTCCAACATGATTCGAGTTACCCTGGAGTTTGTGCAGGATTCCTACATCGAGTGGGTGAATGATGGCGTCATCCATAACGGCGTCTATATGAAAGCGGGGCAGCGAAGAACCCTGGAAGCGGTGAATCGTCTGGAAATCAAAGTAGGTAACGGCGCCGGCGTAAGGATTATTCGCGCGGGCATGCCCCCGCGGTTGGCGGGCCCTCCGGGCAAGATCGTAAAAATGAGCTACCGAAAGATTCCGGACCCTCTGGATCCTGCTCGAACGAAAATCGAAGAGCAGATTCAGGTCGCTCCATAAATGGGCCGAACGTTTTTTATAACTACCCTGGGCTGTCCCAAAAACGTGGCGGACAGCCGCCAAATGCACCGATCCCTCCTTCGGGAGGGGTACGAACCGGCAGATAGTCCTTACACAGCGGACTATCATCTCATTAATTCCTGTTCTTTTATTGAGTCAGCCCGGGAAGAAACCATCCAGACCGTTCTGGAAGGCGCAGATATTAAGAAAGAACATACCGGACAGAAGCTCGTACTTGTGGGTTGCTTTGCGCAACGCTACGAAACCGCTGTTCGCGAAGAACTCCCCGAAGTGGATCTTTCTTTCGGGACCGGGTTGTATCATCGCACCGGCGAAATACTTACCGAGAAATTCGGGGCTCCGGCTCTACACAATCCGCTGGAGCCATCTGTGTTCTCCGGTATGGAATACGGCGGCGAGCCCTACGCGCCGGTGAAACTCAGCGAAGGCTGCGATCGAAAATGCGCCTTCTGTGCCATTCCCTCCTTTCGAGGTAGCTTCCGTAGTCGCGACGAAAATGAAATCCTGGAAGAAATCCGTGAACTCACCGCCTCCGGCGTTCGCGAAGCCTATCTCGTAAGCCAGGATACCAACGCATTTGGCGGCAATCCGCAGAAAATCCTGGATCTAATCGCCAGGATGCATGAAATTCCCGACTTGCACTGGATCCGAATCCTGTACATGTACCCGGATGCCCGAACCCGGCGATTCCTGGAAGGCTGGGATCCGCAGGCTCTTCCCAAACTGGTTCCCTATCTGGAAAGCCCGGTGCAGCACGCTTCGGCCCGGGTGCTAAAGGCCATGAATCGCGCCGGTAATCGTGAGCAGTTCGCCGAGTTATTCGCTCTGGCCAGGGAAAAGGTTCCTGGCCTGGAGATTCGCACATCGCTACTACTGGGATTTCCTGGAGAAACGGCGGCGGACATTGACGAGGTGCATGCCTTTCTGGATGAGTGCAAGCCGGAGAAGCTGGCTCTTTTCGCTTACAGCCCTGAAGAGGGCACATCTGGATTCAGTCTCAGCGGAATGCCGGACGAAAACAGCACCGCCGACATGATAAATGAAGTCCGTGATCATCATCTCAGTCTTCTCAAGGATATTCACCTGGCCCGTGAGAATCAGGTATATGAATGTATGGTGGACGAGATTTCGCCGGATGGCATGGTGGTGCGCAGAAAGCAGGATGCGCCGGAAGTGGATGAAGTAATACATATTGATGCCGCAGAGGCAGGAGTCCTGCCCAACTGGTCGGAGCTTGTTCCCGGAGATCTCGTATCGGCGCGGGTTACTGGTTTCTTTGAATATGATATGTCCGGCGAGTTGCTGGGACTTGCTACGCCTACAGGCAGGGGTGGCTCAGTCGGTGACGCCGCCACTGTTACCGGCGGTTCCCATTCTGGATCGGAGGAGGCGTCGCGGTGAAAGGACAATGGAACATACCGAACATCCTCACCGGACTGCGGGTGGTTTCCGTTCCTTTCTTTATTTATTTCATCCTATCGCCCAATGCTACATTTCGCCTCATCGCATTTGCCTTGTTTGCGCTGGCATCCATTACCGATCTGATCGACGGTTATCTGGCCCGTAAATGGAATCAGGAAACCGAATTTGGCAAGTTCATGGACCCCCTTGCCGACAAAGCCCTGGTGCTGGGCGCTTTCATTACGTTCTTATTTCTATCTGACCAGGTGCAGGTCTGGATGGTGCTCTGTATCGTAGGTCGGGATATGCTAATTACGGCTTTACGATATCTGGCAATTCATCGCGGAAAGAGTCTTCGCACCAGCATGTTTGGAAAGATCAAGACCACTTTCCAGATGTTTTCCATTGCTGTGATCCTGGCGAGCTTTCTGATGGTATCGTACAAAGAGCGCGGAGCCATCAACGATATGTACAGTCAGGCGCGAGAAGAAGGTATTGGTCCGCTACATGTGGCGCAGGCCAACCTGCAGGATTTTCTGGCTGGCAACGTGGATTCGGTGCTGTACGGACTTTCCAGCTTTCTGCCTTACTATTTGATGCTTTTTACGACAATTCTAACAATCATCTCGGGCCTGCGCTATTTTGTTACAAACTTTCGCTTGTTTTTGCCGGACCGAAAGAAGAGAAGGGGACAGGCCGACGCCGAGGCCAATACCAGCGAGTAGGCTGCGGTCGGCACAGGCGGCTTACCGGACTGGAATTGGGAAAGGCGCCTCGCCGGCAGAAATCACCGTTGCATAGCCACCTTATTAGATAGGACAAACCAGGGAGAAGTGAAACCATGAAGGAGCTACTGAAAAGAATTATCGCCGGGGAAGATCTCACCGCAGAGGAAGCCACAAAGGCCATGACAGCCATCATGAGCGGACAGGCAGGGGAGATTCAAACTGCGGGTTTTTTAACAGCTCTGGCTCTGAAAGGCGAAACCGGCACCGAAATCGAAGCATTCTCCCGATCCATGCGGAAAGCGGCCGTAACCTGGCCCAGCCGATCCAACCCTGTAATTCTGGATACCTGTGGCACCGGCGGCGATAGTTCGGGGATCATTAACGTAAGTACGGTAGCTGCCCTGGTCCTTGCCTCTCTGGGAATCTCTGTGGCGAAGCATGGCAACCGGGCCGTTTCCAGCCCCACGGGCTCGGCGGATGTCCTGGAAGAGCTGGGCATATCCATGACATTGAAGCCGGAAGAAGTGGCCGAGTGCCTTGAAAAAGTAGGCATGTGCTTTCTGTTCGCTCCTACCTGGCATCCAGCCATGAAATTCGCCGCCCCGGTACGAAAAGCCCTGGGCGTTCGCACTGTCTTTAATCTTCTGGGGCCCATCACCAACCCGGCGCCGGTATCGCATCAAATCATCGGCGTGTTCGACGGTCGATTCCTGGAGCCGCTGGGGGATGCCCTGGCCGGACTCGGGCGCAAGGGAGCCTGCGTAATCCACTCCCGGGACGGCCTGGACGAGCTCTCCATCGCCGCGCCCACGGATTACATCATGATTCGTGACGGAAGAATCGAAAAGAAAGGTCAGTTCAAACCCGAAGACTTCGGCATCCAGCCCATGGATATTTCCAGCCTGAAGGTGGCCGACCGTCGGGAATCCGCCCGCCGGGTGCAGCTTATCCTGGAAGGGAAGGGCTCGGACACCGAAAATGCCATGATGGCAGCCAATGCGGCCCTGGCATACCACCTGGTGCATCCTGACACAGATTTGAAATCCGCGTACGGTCTATGTCTGGATGCGTTGAAGCAGGGTAAGCCCATGGAGGTTCTGGAGAAATGGAGGTCTTTCCATAACAACTCGGCCAGTGTTACCTCTGTTGGCGGCTGAATCTACTTGCCACCAGAGCAGATAACCGGACTTTAGCCTCATGAACCCTCAGGCCTTTATCGCACAGCAAACAGCCACTCCCTCTCCGGCGCCGGAAGCTTCCGGTCCTCAGGCAGACCAGCCCGCAGGTCCTTTTGGAGGTATGTCCTCTACATTGATTATGATTGTGGCTGTTTTTGCCTTCATGTATTTCTTCGCCATTCGGCCGCAGAGAAAAGAAGAAAAAAGAAAGAAAGAGATGCTCGCTGCCCTCAAGAAAGGGGATACAGTGATTACCACAGGCGGCATTGTCGGAAGTGTACACAGCATCAAGCAGGATGCAGATTCGGTAATCCTCAAGGTTGGGGACAACACTCGCATTGAGGTGCTCCGCAGCGCCATCGGCTCCGTTCGTGAGCAGGGGGCCGCAACGGCGGACTCGGGCGCAGATAAGTCCGAAAAAGTAGAGAAGACCGAACGCTTTCCGAAGGCCAGCAAGAAATCCGCAAACAAATAGCCCCGGAAAGACATGCAAAGAATCGTTACTTCCTTATTCACCCTGGCCATTTCCGTGGCCGCAATTCAGAGCCTGGTCGCTGAAGAACCGGCGGCCCAGCCTGCTCCGGAACCTGCGGAAACCTGGAAGGAAGGAATCGTTCAGGAATTTCCCATTCAGTATGATGAGTATATTCCTGGTTTCGAATCCGGTCCCAGTCAGTCCCTGGAAGTGGAAGCAGGCCCGGTGGATACGGGGGAGGGAGAACCTCCCGAAACGACAGACGGAAGCGACGATTCGGATTTTTCTATCAGCCAGTGGTTCGCGGACCGCAACGTAATCAACGGTCTGCTACTTCTTGGAATTATAATTCTGTTTATCATTTATCAGATGCGCTCCGGTGGAAAGCGACGAGGATAAAACCCAGTCATGAATCGAATCCCTAAACGAACTATTGTTACCCTGTTAACGGCCGGCTTTTTCTTTCTGGCCTTCTTTCCGAACCTGGCAGTGAGAGACGTCTCTCTGGTCTTTCTGGAGTATTATCGCACCGACGATGGAACCCGCGTCGACGTAGAAAAAAGCCAGATCGACGAATTCGTAAACAACCCTGAGACCGGATTGCATCGGTATTTCCCTAATGCTCAGTGCAATTTCCAGCCTCGGGAAGGCGTGGCCGAGGGGCGTCATTGCGTTCTTCAAGAAAGATTTGTTACCAGCGCCGAATTCAACGAACTGATGCAGGCCTACCCCAAACTGCTCGACGATCGACGAAGCGAAATCAAGCCCCATGGTTTAGAGAAGTGGTTCTCTTTTCTGACTGAAAAGGACATTAAACCTCTTACTGTAAAGCTTGGTCTGGACCTTCAGGGCGGTATGCGCGCCATCTTTGTGGCGGATTACGATACCTACATTGCCAAGCTGGAAGAAAAATACGAACCGGTGGTGGCGGATCTGGAAACAAAGATTCGCACCGGTCAACTCCAGGGCGAAGAAAAGGCCAATGCGGAAGCTCGTCTGGAACAAATCAAAGAGATCCTGTCTCCCAGCGAAGAACGAAAGCTGGAACTGTTGCGACAGGCGCGCGATATTATTGATAAACGACTGGTTGCCCAGGGACTGACAGAGTCCGAGATTCGCATTCAACCCGCATCTTTCAGTATTGCCGTGGACATGCCGGGGGCGGCCAACAGTTCCGAGGTTCTGGAAAGGGTGCGCGATACGGTGACGGTGGAATACCGAATCGTAAACGACGAGGCTACTAACCGAGTCAACCAGATGGATTTTCTGGAAGAAAAGAAGAGGATCATCAAGATCTATCAGAGCCCCCGACCGGATGAGGTTCTGGTAAAAAAAATCCTTAACGAAGTGGCCGAAAAAGCCAACCTCCGACCCGAAGAAGGAAGGCTGTTCCAGTACTGGAGTCGAGGGGCTAACGGCACCGGCGCCATGCTACCCCGGGACTTCTATGTGCTGGGTCCTGTAGTGATGGATGGCGGCGATATGGCCGATGCCCGGGCCTCGGTAGCGCCACAAAGCGCCTTCTATCAGATCAACTTTCAGCTAACAGCAACGGGCGCTGAGAAATTTACCGAGATTACCAGCAATAACATCAGCAAACGACTGGCCGTATTGTGGGGCGATCGGGTCGTGTCCGCGCCCACGATCAACGAAGTAATCCCCACCGGGCAGGGCGTAATCAACGGTCAGTTCGGCGAAAGGGAAGCCAAGGAAGTGGCGAATGTGATCCGGGAAGGCGCCTTGCCACTGCCGCTGGATGTCATCAGTGTATCCTATGTAGGGCCCACTCTGGGGCAGGAGTCCATCCAGAAAGGGATCTACTCGGTGGTGCTGGGCTTTGTTTTGATCATCGCCTTTATGTTGCTCTACTACAGACTTACCGGAATTGTCGCTCTGGTAGCATTGTTTCTGAACCTGGTTTTGATGGCCGGTATCTTGAGTTTGATGGAGTTTACGTTAACTCTACCTGGTTTTGCCGGAGCCATTCTCACGGTGGGTATGGCCGTGGATGCCAACGTTCTTATCTTCGAAAGGATTAAAGAGGACCTGAAGGCCGGTAAATCCGCCTCGGTGGCCATAGATTCCGGTTTTGACGCCTCCTTCTGGACCATTCTGGATGCCAACGTCACCACGTTGATCGCTTCCATTATTCTCTATTATGAAGGGGACGGAGCCATCAAAGGATTCGCTATCGTGCTGTTCTTCGGAATCGTAAGCTCCATGTTTACGGCGCTGTATGTGTCCCGACTACTCTTCGACGTGGCTCTGAAATACTTCAAAGTCCAGAACCTTTCCATTGGATTCTACAGGAAGACAACAGCATGAGATTTTCCCGTTTTAAATATCAGTTCTTCATTCTGTCCCTTATCGGGATGGTGGCTATGTTCGCTTTTACCTACGGCTATCACGGCGGCTTCGAACGCTCCATCTCCTTCAATGGCGGCGTTCGCCTGACCATCCAGCTTCCCGACGGCATGGATCGCGATGATCTTCTCGCTGCTGCGGAAAAAGCAGGATTGCCAGGCGCCTCGGCCAGGGTGGTGGATTTCAAACGAAATCAGTATGACCTGGAATTTGGTCCGGACGTACGGGATCGAATCAAGGCCGAAATCAAAGAATTCGAAAAGCAGCAAGACGCTCAGGCCGAGAAGGATGTTGCAGAAGGCCGGGAGCCCGGGAAAAAAGAGACGCGCACAGTGGCAGGTGAGATTGAGAAACTGATCCTCCCTCAGCTGAGCATTACAGCAGAGAACGTAATATCCAAAGCGGCCATTTCCCCCAGTTATGGCCAGGAGCTCTTTGAAACGGCGCTCTGGAGTCTTGGCTGGGCCATCGGACTCATCGGGGTCTATCTGACTTTCCGTTTTGACTTCCCCTTTGCTCTGGGGGCTTCTGCGGCCCTGGTGCATGACCTTATTTTTACCCTGGGCTTTATTGGAGTCATGCAGATTGAACCTTCGGTACCTGTGGTGGCTGCGGTGCTTACCGTGCTGGGCTATTCCATCAATGACACCATCGTAATCTTTGACCGAATTCGCGCCAACATTGACGACATTAACCAGGCCGCTCAACCGGCCATAATGGATGAAGCCATTACCCAGACTCTGTCCAGAACCGTGCTTACTTCGGTGCTGACCTTGATTGCTGTGATTGCTTTGATCGTTGGCGGGGCCACCAGTCTGGTAGATTTTGCCTACATCATTCTGTTTGGAATTCTCATCGGAACTTACTCTTCCATTTTCATTGCCTCGCACCTTGTGCAAGTGTACACCGCAATTCGCAAGAAAGCCAGGAAGGGAAATGCATGAGAACTGGCTGGAAAGCGAGTTCGCATCGCTCTATTTAGAGCAGTTACTGAAAGAGTCGGTGCTGGCCAGCGGCCGCACCGCGCCCAATCCCACTGTTGCCGCCCTGGCATTTGATAGTAATACTCCCGCTCGATACGCGGCCGGGGCTACCGAACCAGCCGGTAAGCGGCACGCAGAAATCGTTGCACTGGATGGATTTCGCCAACGCTATGGGGTGAACCCGGACAGCATAGCGGTGACCCTGGAACCATGTAGCAAAACCGGTCGCACTCCTCCCTGCGTAGATCGCATTCTGTCCATTCCCGAATTGCAGTACATCTATATTGGCGGACTGGATCCGGCGCTTTCCGGCGAAGGAGTGGAACGGCTGCGCGTTTTCGGGCGCAAGGTGTATCTTCCGGAGACAGCGTTCCGGCAGGGTCCGGGGAATCCTTTCCATTCCGGGAGTGCTCCCCACCTCTATTCATTTCTTAGCGGTCTGCAGCGGTTGTATGGCCTGTTTCCGGGATCCTTTGCCCACCGTTTACTCTACGGCCGACCCAGACTGTACCTCAAGGCCGCCAGCGATCCAACCGGTTGCATGGGGGACAGAAAAAGGCGGGTTTCCGTTTCCGGACCGGAGGGGCTGCTTTTTGGGCAGCTACTGCGCCGGGCTTGCGATGCGGTTCTGGTAGGCCCCAAGACGGTACTTGTGGATGAACCATCCCTGGACTGGCGACCCGCGGAACGGATGGAGAGGTCTGCGATTGATTCCCGGTCCGACTCCGGTAAGCCGGAAAAGCTATTGCGGGCGGCGGATCCCTTTATGCGCGCTCTACTCCGTTACACACTGGAAGACGAGATGCAGAGTCCCGAGTTTCCTCATCAACCGGTGCGCATCTTTCTACTGCCGGAGGCGAAAGAGGGGCACGAAAAGGCGCTGCATCGTTTCAAAGAGAAGCAGCAAGCCATCTTCGAAAAAGGCGGGCCGGAGCCGGTGTTCTGGACTTTGAGCAAGAAGCATACGGCCGGGGATCTTCCCGCGCTGAAGGATCCGGTGTTTGGCTCTACATTGCTTCAGAGTCTTACGGACCTGGGCCTGAATACGGTCCTTGTGGAAGGGGGAGCCGGATTACATCGGGCTCTGGGAAGTAGCCTCCAGCCCGACGATCGTTTCTACTGGATACAAAGTCAGAACGCTCTGGATTTGAGTAGCCTGCACCATCCGGTGATGATGCCCGATTTTCTCCGAAGCTTACCGCGTCTTGAGTCTGTGAAACTGGGCCAGGACGAGTTGGTTGCCTTTGCGGGACGGCCCTGAGACAGTGTCCGGGGCGCCACAGGTCTTGATTTAGTCCAACGGGCCTCGCTATTCGAGGAGTATTTTTTGTCAGATTTTCAGCAAACATTGGAGCGGGAATTCCTGGATGGCCTGAACGAGGTTCAGAGAGAAGCCGTGCGCCATGAGTCCGGACCACTTCTGATTCTGGCCGGCGCCGGTTCGGGAAAAACCCGGGTCATCACCCATCGAATCGCCTATCTATGCCGGGTCAAGGGAGTGGCTCCCTATCGTATCGCGGCCGTAACCTTTACCAACAAAGCGGCGCAGGAAATGCGAAGCCGACTGGAAGCGCTCATCGGTCCCATGGCCGAAAAGGTCCATATTCGCACTTTCCACTCCATGGGACTGTATATCATCCGAAACCACTACAGCCTGCTGGATCTAAAGAGTGGTTTCTCTATCTATGATTCGGCTGCGCAGAAGAGCCTGGTCAAAACCATCCTCAAAGAGCAAAAGATTTCAAAGGACTTCATGCGTCCGGAGGCGGTGCTTTCGCGAATGGAAGGGTACAGAGATCGTCTTCTGGGTCCGGATGAACTGCCCAAGGCAACAGACCCCTACGAAGAGGCGGCCCAGCAGGTATACCGGGAATACAAAAAGCGACTGCGACAGAACCATGCCGTGGATTTTTCCGATCTACTGTTTGAGTCGGTTCGTCTTCTCCAGCAAAACGACGAAATCCGCGAACACTATCAGCAGTTCTGGCAGCACTTCCTGATCGATGAATACCAGGATACCAACCACGGTCAGTATGTTCTGGGCAAAATCATTGCGGAAAAGCACCGAAACATTGTGGTAGTGGGCGATGACGATCAGTCCATCTATTCCTGGCGGGGCGCCGACATCACAAACATCCTTAGTTTTGAGTCCGACTACCCCGAAGCAAAGATTCTGAAGCTGGAAGAGAACTATCGCAGCACGCCAATCATTCTGAAAGCCGCCTCCAGGGTGATTGCCAACAACAAGCAAAGGCGGGATAAGACTCTTTTTACATCCAGGGATTCCGGCGAGGATTTACGATATCATATCTACGATTCCGAATACGAAGAGGCCGAGTCCGTAATCAGTCGAATCCAGACTCTGCGAAGTCAGGGGCGAAAACTCTCCGATTTTTCCATCTTCTATCGCACCAATGCTCAGTCCCGCGTATTCGAGCAAGTTTTGAATCAGCAAAGCCTCCCCTATGTTCTTTACGGCGGGTTTCGCTTCTTTGATCGCAAGGAAGTTAAGGATATTCTGGCCTATTTGAATGTGATTGTGAACCCGGAGGACGCTATCTCTCTGGAGCGGATCATAAATGTACCGGCCCGCTCGGTAGGGGATCGAAGCGTAGAGAAGCTACAATCGTTTGCCTATCAACACGGAATCAGCCTTTACGAAGCCATGGAACGGGCCGACGAATTGCCGCGATTCCGGCCAGCTTCCATTCTGCAGGAGTTGCACGCTGGCTTTGAAAACTGGAGGGAAATGGCTAGGTCGCAGCAGCCTTCGCTGGTGGCGCAGGCGGTCTATGAGCAATCAGGACTCAAGGAATTCTTCTCTACAGACAACGATCCGGAATCCGTGTCGCGTCTGGAAAACGTGGCTGAATTGATTTCCTCGGTGCAGGATTACGAAAACAGAGAAGAGAATCCCGATCTGTCTGGCTTCTTGCAAAACGTTACCTTGCTTACTTCCGAAACCAATCCGGATACGCCGCAGGACTTAAACAACTGCATCCATTTGATGACTCTGCATAATGCAAAGGGCCTGGAGTTTCCCGTAGTGTTTCTAACCGGCATGGAGGAAGGTCTCCTTCCCCATCAACTATCCCTGGATGAAGGAAACATAGAAGAAGAAAGGCGTCTGGTCTATGTGGGCATCACCCGGGCCCGAGAGGAGCTCTATGTAAGCCACAGCCGCTTTCGACGGATGGGCGGCTCCATGCAGCCCAGGATGCCGTCGCGATTCATTGAAGAAATTGGTCTGGAATCCGCTTCGCGAGTGTCCGCTTCGGTGGGGCCCGGAGGCACACGAGTCGGGGCCGCCCGGAACAAACCGCCCGAGCGCGGACTGCGCAACGCGGTTTATGAGGCCGGGCAACGGATCAAGCATAGCAAGTACGGTGAAGGGGAGATTGTGGCTGCCGAGAATACTGTGGCCGGTCAGAAAATCCAGATCCGATTCTCCGACGGAAGCACCAAATTCTTCCTTTCGAATTATACGCCGCTGGAAGTGCTCTAAACGAGGTTGCCGGTATCGGCGGCCTACACCGGCAACCGCCGCTGTGGATCGGGGACGGCGACTTTTCACCGATAACGGCTCCACTTGCCAGCAGGAACTACCCTGGCAGCGCCGTTTTAACCGCCGTTGCCTCGTAACCGTGCAGATTGAATTTTCATTCTCAGGGCAGTGCATATTCTCCGGCGGCCAGAATTCAAGATTTCACTGGAAAAATGACGGGCAGCGCATTAATTTGGGACCACAGAAACCCGATGTACCTACCAGGCCGGAGTATTTTCTGCCAATTGCTCGATTTATGGCAAAGGGGCAGAGAAAGGCAGAACCGGGCCAACGGAGAATATCATGCGTCGCCTATTGATTTTATTCACAACCTTCATGCTGATTTCCACCCCTTCTTTTGCAGAAGAACAGGAAGGAATTGTAAGCGAGTTCCGTGCTGTGGAAGAGGCTATTCGAACCCAAAAGGAAGATCCCGAGAAGCTGAAGGCTCAACTTCAGGCAAATCTGTTGCGCGCCATGAGAGTATCGCTTACTCGCAGATTCTTCCACTCAAGAGACAAATATCTTACCGATCTAAAAATCGAGAACCTGTCCTACGAGAAATTCGAAACCACCAATACCTACTATGTGAAGTACAAATCGTTCATCGTTCGTTACGATTTCGTGCGGGATCCGGAAAGGTTTGTTCTGGCCCCGGCTTTCGAAAAGTTCCTGATCATGGATGATAAGTTCGACGCAGATCATCAGGATCAGCCCGCGAATCCTTAGGAAAGCGTTTCTGCTTCCACGCCTCAGGATGGGCCTTTGAACTTCAAACACACGGATGACTTTCAATCCGTTGCCCTGGATGCCATGCGAGAGGCTACCAGGGCTGTTCTGGATGTCTATCAGAGCTCGGACCTGGGTATTTCCTATAAAGCCGAAAAAGAGCCAGTAACGGAAGCCGACCTTCGGGCCAATTCTATTCTGGAAAAGGCCCTGGGCGAATTGCTGCCTGAAGCGGGCTGGCTCTCCGAGGAGTCGGACCGGGATCTTCATGAGCTGGCCAGCCGTGAGTATCTATGGGTAGTAGATCCCATAGATGGTACTCGGGAGTTCATTGATCGAAACGGCGAGTTTGCCATCTCGGTGGGGCTGCTGCAACACGGAGAACCGGTCTGGGGGGCGATCTCACTGCCCGCAGAGCCCAGAATCGTCATCACCGCCGAATCAGGCGTTGAGGTCTTTGATCTGGAAACTCGACTGGAGCCGCCCAAAAGACTCCTGGATAAATCCGCGGTAGATCTTCGACAATCATCCATTTGTGTAAGTAGAACGGAGTGGGATCGAGGGCTCTACAGAGATCAGATGCAGGACTTGAAGATCAAGCCGGAAGGCTCGGTGGCGCGCAAGCTGGCTCTGGTTTCTCTGGGCGAATACGATCTTACTGTAAGTCTGTATCCCAAAAACGACTGGGACATTGCCGGAGGGTTGGCGTTGATCAAGGCCGCCGGCGGATTGATCATTCGGCCGGATATGGGAACCGGAATCGAATTGAAGCCTCCCGGCGCTCGCCGTCCGGGACTGTGCTGCGGTCGACCGGATCCAGTGATGCAGTACCATCAGTATTTTCAGCACAAGGGCCTGAAACTCCGGGACAAATACGGGGCCGATTGAATCCTGAACGGGCAATCGATGCCGAAAAACTGATTGCACCCTGTGCGGTAGAATCGATCCTGAGTGCCATGTCCACCCGGCAACATCGTTCTGATCAGGATCAGATCATTGAGAAAGCCCGCAAGAAGGCTTCCAGGTTAACCCTGTATCTCAAGAATGGCGTTCCGGTGCGTGGAAAGGTGATTGCCCATGACAGCCACACCGTTTATGTAATTACCGACAAGAGCCCCACGTTGGTATTCAAGCATTCCATCTCTTCTGTTTTTCCGGTGCGCCACCCGGTGCCCGGTAAATCCTGATTGCCGGGGGCCTGATTGGAACGGCTGAGAATCGGAGTTGATGCCCGCCCGCTATGTTTGCCCGTTTCCGGCGTTTCCAGAATTATCCAGAAAGTCATCCAGAACGTAGATCAGAATCGCTTCTGGTTTGAGCTACATGCTCAGAATCCCCATCACTCAGATTACGACGACTTGTTGATGCGCTCCGACGTGGAGTGGATTCAGGGAAAGGGTCCGCTCAGTCGCACCGGGGCCACCGACTTCAACCTGCGATTGCCGGTGCAATTGCGGAAGGATCCGCCGGACGTATTCTGGGGCACGCAGCAGGTTCTCCCCCCTGGCCTCCCGTCGAGGGTAGGGGCCGTGCTCACGTTCCATGATTTCGTAGCTTACAAGTTCCCGGATTCCATGCGAAAACTGGCGCGAATGCAGCAGAAGTCAGTGCAAAAATACAGTGTGTCCCGGGCCGATCTAATACTTGCGAACTCGCGCCAGACCAGACATGAGATCCTGGAAAGATACTCTTATCCCGCGGACCGCATTTTGATCGCCTATCCCGGGCTGGAAAAGCCTTCCCGAAAAAAGCCTGAAGTTACCGAAGAGTTTCTGGAGATGGTTTCCGAGCCGGACGCTCGCATGGTAGCATCGCACCGTCGAAGCAAGAATGCAAAGTCCAGGGTTGTGCCCCCCTTTATGCTGGCCTGTTCCACGGTGGAGCCGCGAAAGAACTATGGCGTTCTTCTAGACGCCTATGAGAAATACTGCGAACTGAGCGCGCAGGAGGGTCGCACCGCTCTGGGCCTGGTTATCGCCGGTCGCAAGGGCTGGGAGAAACCGGAGCTCTATGAGCGACTGGGGGAAATGGAACGTAGGCTACCCGGTTTACACTGGCCTTACCAGGGCGCCGGCGTAAGCGATGAGGAACTGGACTGGCTCTATCGAAATTGCGCCTTTTTCGTTATGCCTTCGCTATACGAAGGGTTCGGCATCCCGCTTCTGGAAGCCATGGGCCATGGCAAGCATGCACTGGTTTCAAATCTTTCCTGCTTTCATGAAATCGCCGATCATCGCGCCGAGTATCTACCCCCCAATGATGTGCAGGCCTGGGCGTATGGAATGCTGGAAATGCAGGTCCGTATGGGAAAACAGCGGTTAAAAAGCTTTCGCATTGGAAACGATTGGAGCTGGCAAAACACCGCTTCCATTCACGAACAGGCTTTCGAGAAAGCCGCGGAGATGCGAAAGTCCACACCGTGACTCCGTTCTACTGCCTGCCAGGGCGCAGCAGAAAAACCACATTCTATTAATATTTGATACCGGCGGCATCGTCCCGAGTGATTTCCAGACTTTGATAGCGCTTCCGGAGCCGGCGGGCTTTGGGTTTGTGGAATCCTGTGATCGGTAAGCTGTTGGTAACTGCGGCTATCCTGTAGGTGCTGGAAAGGGCGGTTCCTGCGCCGCTTCTCACCCTAGCCTTCTTCGATCATTTCGCAGTTGCCGTCGAAAACCACTCCGTCGGCAATCTGTAGTTTGGCGGTACGGATGTTTCCGTACACCTTTCCAGTGGTGAGCATTTCCAGCCTGGTTTTGGCTTCTATGTTTCCGGTGATTTCGCCGCCTACAATTACGGTACCGGCTTTGATGTTAGCTCGAACCACAGCTCCTTCGCCGATTACCAGCACACCGTCGGTGATAATTTCTCCTTCAAAGCGGCCGTTGATCTGTAGCGGTTTTTCGAATTCCAGGATGCCATGAAAGCTGGTGGTCCGGCCGAACACCGTGGCTATGTCGCCGATATCCGGGCTGTAAGTTTGAGTTTGAGGTTTTCTTGCCATGATATGATATCTATTCCCGTTTTCTATCCCGAGGCGGAATTGTCCCGTGATCTTGAGTGCTAAAATCCCGGGAGCTGAATCGCTGTAAACCCGGAACCAGGCTCAATCGGTGCCGCTCAGGGAGCTTGCCGGGGACCGTACCCGGGCAGGGCTACTTGGTTTTCATGACAAAAACGCCGTCCCAGTCATCTTCAGGCGGGTGGAGCTTGTATTCTTCCGAGCGCTCAATGTAGAGTCTGGACGGGCCGTCGTGGGGATCGATCTCCAGGGCCTTTTTGAAGCCATCGATGGCTTCCTGCCACTGTCTGTTCTTGTACAGCTGCAAAGCCTCGTTATAGCGCTTCAGTAGTTCCAACTGCTGCTCGGTCATACCATCAGACTATCCGGACAGCCAGAATTAGACAACTAAAAACCAAATTCCTTGCTCCAGAGATCCACCGCCCGTTGCTCCAGACCGGGAATACCATCCCGGAATCGGGAAGGGGCCGGCTCATGGTAGAGAGCGTGCAGTTGGCGCACATAAGGGAGTCGGCGCATGCCACAGAGCACTGTGGACGGGCAGGAGCTGGCCAGGAGGTATTTCAGAGCGATTCCGGACAAATCGGAACTTCCCAGATCCGGGATCTTTTCTGAAATGGCCGTCGCCAGGGACTGGCAAAATCGATTGTGACGGGCGCGAACATTCCTTTCCAGGGAAGCCAGGGCCGTATTGATTCTGCGTACATAGGATTCCAGCAATCGGTGCAGGGACTCCTTTTTATCGTCTGACAGCACTTCGGCCCTTCCGTAAAGATGGGTCACCGTTTTCTGCAGTACCGGCGAAAGCGCTGTGGTGGCCGCATGGGCCTGTTCCGGATTGCGTAGTCGATCCAGGTAGTAGCGGATGACGGCGCCGGCGGCCGGAAACCTGGAGTCGAAATGAAACTTTTCCTCCGAAAGCTCGCCCTGAATGCGAAACTCCAGTTCCTGCATCTCCTCTTCCAATTGTATCATGGATTGTATGGCTTCGTCTGAATCTTCCCTGGCAGCGGAGCCGGCCAGACGCAGCAACCCAATCTTCGATTGGAAAGCGTTAAACGGTCGATTGGCCAGGGTCCAGAGTTCCTTTTCCCGCGCCAGCCTGCACAAAGCTCCATCCCGGAACCCACGCTCGAGCATATTGGCCGGGAACTGAATCACTTTGAAGCCGGGGTACTTTTCGCAATGGATTCTGTTCAGGTCCGTGGATTCATACTGTCCGTATATGGGAAAAGTATTCGAGCTGATACCGTAATACTGGATCTTACCATCCGTACGCGCCTGCTCGAGATAATCGAAGGCAGCATGGATTCTACGGTAATACTCTTCCTGGGCTTCTTTCTGAGAAACGCCTTCTTGCTTCTGTTTCTTCAGGAAGTATTCGGGATTGTGCAGTAGAATCACATCTACGGTTTCCAGACCCATGCGAAGTAGGCTGAGTTCCAGCTGGTTCTCAAGAAACTCGGGATGAATGCAATGGGAAAGGGAGCGATCGAAAACCGTCTGTTCGGGAAAGTCAATTTCTGCAGACATCAGGGAATTCTTACCCTGGATATAGCCTGCCTTGGTTACTATCAATGCATCGGAACGCCGAAGACGTCCCGCCGAGATTAGATCGCGCAGAACATCGCCTATCAGGCTTTCGGCGGAACCATCCATGTAGTTGGCGGATGTATCTATAACATTTGTACCGGAAATCAAAGCTTCGCGCAAGGCATCGTAATGCTCTTTGCTATCGCGATGCATGCGATAGGTGCCCATGCCCAGTCTGGACGCGGTCCATCCGGTAGAGCCGGCCTTGATTTGCCAGGCCTTTTCGTCATAGCCGGCGTAAGTATTGGCGAGGCTTTCGAAGTAGGGCCCGGATTCATACTTGCCGGGAAGTCGATCCGGCTGGATCAGGCTTCCAAAGATTCGCTTTCCAATTCTAATATGGTCCGGTTCGCTCATGAACGGGCAGATTCCATCTGCATGATTCTTGCCTGAAAAAGGGCCGCCGCTTCGTACCTCTCTTCGTGGATGGCAAAAAACTTCTTAATATACAGCGATGCGATTTCGGTCTGATCCTGATGGATGCTCTTTTCGAAGTTCTGAATATCGTACTGCGGGTAGTTCTTCTCAATGTGGCGGATTACCGGCGAGAAATCTCCAGGACCGGCGCCGGTCTTCAGGAGTTCCTGTAGCTTTTCCAGCGTGGCCTGTTCGCCTCCGGAAGGGCTGGAAACTCTTTTTTCGCCTTCGGCGGGCCCGGTGAGTAGCTTCATCTCTTCACTCAGTTTGGGCGCAATTTTTTCGTGATACCGCTGATACAGATCCACGTAATCCCGGACCAGGTCATTGAACTGTTCCAACCGGTCGTTCATGTATTCCTGCTCCTGCGAATCGGAAGGGATCTGAAAATCATCCAGGCGAATTACATCACACTTGCCCTGAAAGGAGATAACCCTGGATAGCTCCGGCTCATTCTTGAGCGAAACCGGCGGAAAGACTACCACCGGGAAGCTGTTTTCCCGGGCGGAGATGTTGCTCACCACCACATGGATGGCGATAATGGAGCCATCGCTTTCGAAAGGATTTTTGCCGATTACCTTGCAAAATGCGATCAAATTGCCCGTAGGGGCCTGTGAATCTCCCTTCACGAAGTTCAGCATGGTTACAGGATAAGGCTTACCCGGGATGGGTCAAGTTTTCTTCAGCACCCCGGAGGAGGGCACATCCCGGGTAGTGCGGCCTGGTTTGGCCGCCGCTTCCTCGTCGTCGGCGTTCTGACGGTTTTCTTCTTCCACTTCACGAACCCTGTACTCTGATAGAGGAAGCGGCTCCGGCGGATCTACCCGACGGTTGCCCCGTTTCACGATCTTGCCCGGAGTTCCTACCACGGTGCAGTCGGCAGGGACATCCCGATTGATGATGACGCTTTCGGCGCCGATTTTGGCCCGATCGCCCACATAAATGGGGCCCAGAAGGGTGCTATGCGTGCCTATGAACACATCGTCGCCCACAGTGGGGTGCCGTTTACGCTGATGCTTTCCGGTGCCTCCCAGGGTCACTCCATGATACATTACACAGTTCTTGCCTATTACAGCGGTTTCTCCAATAACCACCGCCATTCCGTGATCGCAGAAGAATCCGCCCTGGATCTGGGCCCCTGGATGAACCTCCATTCCGGTCAGAATCCTGGAAAACTGGGAGAAGAATCGCGCAAAGAAGTAGAGATGCATCCGGTATAGCGGATGGCACAGAAAGCGGTGGAAAAGCATCGAATGAAAGCAAGGATATAGCAGAAACTGCAATCCCCGGCAGGCCGGATCATTGCGAACAATGGCCCGTACATCTTCAATGATCCGTAACTTCATGCAATGGATTCCTATTCTCTAACAAGAAGGTTTCTTGTAGAAAAGGTAAGTAGAAAAAAACCAGCAACAAGAAGGTAGGCTGTACCCACCCAGACCCAGTAGCTCGTGGCAAACCAGAACGGGCTTACCCCGGAAAAACCGGCCAGGGCCAGACAGAGAACTCCCTGCCAGAAGGCCAGATCAATCAAGCGGGTCGGTTCCTTGCGCATTACAAACATGGTGATTCCGCAGAAGAGCAGAGTCACTCCCAGCACGCGTACTGCAAGGTAGAAAACCGGCGTCAATTCTTCCAGAGGCACATCCAGCACGTAGGGCATCACCGGAGTGGGATAGGCGGCCAGAACCCCTCCGGCCACAATGAAAGGCAGAGCTATCCAGAATATATAGATATTGAATGTGCGTCGAAACATTCTACGAGGCATGGGAATACTCCTTTTCCTATCCGCTCAGTGTCAAGAGACCTATTTCTGGAACTCTCGATAAAGAAGGCTGGGCTGGATGCCGGTATTCTTCTGATACTTACCGGAATCGTACTCCTTGACGTCGCCTTCGATGGTATGATAGAATATCTGGCAGATACCTATGTTGGGATAAATTCGGATCGGGTGAATGGTGCTAATCTCCAGGGTCCAGAATCCGCAAAATCCTACATCGCCGAATCCGGCGGTAACGTGTACAAACATTCCCAGCCGCCCGATGCTGGATCTTCCTTCCAGCATCGGCACCAGGTTATGGGTTTCGGTGTACTCCAGCGTTCTTCCGAGATACAATCGACCCGGCTGCAGCAGATAACCGTCATCATCCATAATGATCTTCTCTGTAGGGTTGGCCTTTTTCATATCCAGAGGAGGATCGGTATAGATCATTAACTCATGATGCAGGGTCAGATTATAGGAATTCGGATTCAGCGAGTTCTCGTTGTAGGGATCGATCTTGATGTCTGTTCCCAGTCGTTTCTTGATTTCAGGTCCGGTTAGTATCATTTTTATTCTCCGATGTCAGTGCGATGTCAATGGCGGATGCGTAGATGTTTTGGAGCGGCCGGCGGCAAAGTGCCTGACCTGGCACCGTATTCGCCGCTCTCCGAATTTGCTCGGTCCAAATGCATAGGATTTCGAGTTTTCGGCGGCCCTCACTCTGGTTCCCATTTATCGCCCTTTGAACTGCGGCTTTCGTTTTTCCTTGAATGCATTCAACGCTTCCACTCGGTCTTCTGTTTCCAGCGTTTTCTCGTAGAGCTCCCTTTCCAGTTTGAGCCCATCCTCCAGCGACATTTCCATTCCCTTTTCGATGGCCTGCCTGGCAAGAACCAGACTGAGGGGGGCGTTTTCGCATACTTTCTGCATCCACTGGATAGCGGCCCTTCTTAAATCATCTGCGTCTGCGCAAACTTCGCGGATCAGTCCACGGTCCAGAGCCGTACTCGCTGAAATCTTTTCCGCCGAAAGAATCATCTCGGTGGCCCGGGCTCGACCAATAATGCGGGGCAGCCGTTGAGTGCCACCCGCGCCGGGAATGATTCCCAGGGAGGTCTCAGTAAGTCCCAGCTTTGCATCTTCGGTAGCCATACGAAAATCCGCACATAGAGCCATCTCCAGACCTCCGCCAAAGCAAAAACCGTTAATGGCCGCAAGGGTAGGCACGCTCAGAGTTTCGATTTGTCGGAAAAGTCGGCCCATTCGGTTCAGGAAGGATTCCACGTCCTCGCGACTCATGGTAGCTCGCTCTTTGAGATCGGCGCCGGCGCAGAAAGCCGGCCCGCTTCCCAGGATAATGAGTCCTCGAACGCCTTTTTCCGGGTTCAGACCGGTGAGGGCTCCCTCCATGGCTGCCAGCAGATTCTGGCTGATGGCATTTCTCTGATCCGGCCGGTTCAAAGTCCAAATCCGAATGGTTTCCCCGGAGGGCAGGGGCAGGTCTTCCTGGAGTAGCTCTTCGGCCATAGGACATTTCGACAGCCGGCCCTGCACTGCCAATCAACATTGGAATCCGGGGATGGCGGCCAGCCCTGTCCGCTATAGGAACCTGGCCTTCCGTTTCCGGGCTATCCGGGTATCGATTTGCCGGATTTCCTGGACTGGTCGTATCCCTCAGAAAAATCAGGCCGCAAAACCAGGAAATTCCGTTTTTTTCTGTACTTCAGAACTTGCCGATATAGAAAGCAGACGACTATGGCCTCAAACAAGCTTGTATTCAAACCCGAGCAAATCGCTCTACTGCAGGAATCCGTATCCATTGAACTACCGGACCGGTATAAGAAATTTCAGGGCATCGAAGATGTGGATGAATACGAGGTAGATGCGGAAGGTAATGTAATCGAGCAATACCACGGCCCCACCATCGAAGAAATCGAGGCGGAGCTGGAGAGGTACCGAAAGGAAACCGAAGAGGAAATCCGCCAGAGCCTGGAGGACGCCCACGATAAGGCCAAAAACATCGAGGAAGAAGGCAAGGCCGTAGCCTTTAATCTGATCCAGGAATCCAAGGAAAAGGCCAAGCGGGAAGAAGAGGCGGCCCGGGTAAATGCCGAGCAGATTGTCGAACGAGCCAAGATCGAAGTAGAGCGCATGATCAAAGAGGCCGAGATGCGCGTGGCCGAAATCGAACACGAGGCCTACCAGAAAGGATACGATGCCGGCCGAGAAGTGGGATTTAAGAAGGGGCAGAGCGAGGTGCGCCGATTGATCGACCGACTGGGTACCATCGTGGGTCAGGCCATCGACGTTCGCGAAGATATCATTGCCGCTTCCGAAAAACAGATGGTGGATATGATTCTGATGATTGCCCGAAAGGTAATCAAGGATGAAGTGGTAGAACGTAAAGAAGTTGTGCTGAATAACATCCGGGAAGCCCTGCGGCGAATCAAGGACCGGGACCGCGTCAACATCCGCGTAAACTTTGCCGACCTCGAACTAACCACAGCCCACAAAGACGAACTCATCAAGATGATGGAATCGCTAAGAAAGGTGAACATCTACGAAGACTCGCGAGTGGACCGGGGCGGATGTATCATCGAAACCGACGTTGGTTCCATCGATGCGCGTATCTCCACGCAGCTCAAGGAAATCGAAGAAGCCATTCGAAACGCGGAACCTCTTTAAGCAGAGCATCCTCGCCGGTGTGTCTTTCCCTGCCCACCTGTAGCGGCTAGCCGCAGAGCCCGCAGGTTCATTGGCCTTCCGTCTTGTAATCTCGTCCCGGAGCCTTCTAATGCGGGAGCAGGATCCGCCGGATTCCTGCGGCTGCAATCCATCAAAAAAATCGCATGACCAGGTTGCCGGGTGGCTTAAGATCCGCTCATGTCTGAAGCAAAAAGCATTACCGAATGGCCATTTCAGGACCACCTGGAAAGAACGGCCTGGCATTTAATCGATATTGGACCTCTGGAAGGCTTCTGGAGCTTTGTTGAGATTCCCAAGGGCTCAAAATACAAATACGAAATGCATAAAGAAAGCGGATTCATCATGGTGGATCGGGTCCTCCATTCCGCTGTTCACTATCCTGCCAACTATGGTTTCATCCCCCGAACCTATTGCGATGACAATGACCCCCTTGACGTATTGATACTGGGTCAGGAAAGCGTATTTCCCAGAACTATTATGAAATGCCGGGCCATTGGCGTTATGACCATGGTAGACAACCAGGAACGGGACGATAAGATCATAGCGGTCCACTTGAATGACCCGGAATACAATCATTACAGCGAACTGGAAGAGCTTCCGCCCCATCGACTAAAAGAGCTGGAACGATTCTTTCTGGATTACAAGAAGCTGGAAAAAGAGAATCGCAAGGTTACCATCGAGAAGTTCTCCGGTCGTGCGGATGCCGAGCGCGTTATCATGGAATCCATCGATCTCTATAAAGAGACGTTTCTGAAATAACCGGGACGAATCCAGTCACTGCGGGCGCAATGCGGCGCCAGGGCGCGAGGCTACGTCAAAGCTGCGATAGAAGCTGCGCAAGAGCCGCGAATGAGGCTATGCCAAAGCCGCGACGGAAGCTACGCTGGAATTAGATTTCAATGGTAGCGAGAAGATCGAGCGTGAACTTTCGATTCCTGCATGGACGAATTGTGTTCTGGAATGGCAAGAATTCAGCCCGGCGCCATAGCGACCTGTTTATTCTATAGGCATTCGCGGGAAACGGCTGCGTCATCTTTGGCAGGCAAACCCATCGGCTTGAGCGCCGTGACAGACAGGTTTTTTGGCCAATGGATACCGGAAATGGTCGAAAATAATCACAATAGTGAGATAAGGAAAGAACCGTGCATCATTTAATCCCGGAAATTGGACTTGCCATCATCTTTGCCGCCGTTCTGGCCCATGTGGCTCGATTGGTCAGGCAGCCGCTCCTCTTAGGTTATATAGCCGGAGGTATTCTGCTGGGACCCAACATTGGTTTTGGTTTCGTAGAAAGCGAAGAGAGTATCCAGATCATTTCGGAAATGGGACTGGTGATGCTGCTCTTTATTATTGGCCTGGAAATTCGGCTGCCGGAATTGGCCGGCCTGGGTCCGAAGCTCTTTATCCTGGGCGTGATTCAGTTCGGCGGATGTCTGGGCATCGGCATGGCGGCCTTCCATTACATGGGCCTGGCCGGAGACGGCGCTTTTGATCTATTGTATCTGGCCATCGCAGGTTCCCTTTCTTCTACTTTGATCGTTGTTAAGCTACTCTACGACAAGCTGGAAATCGAAACCGCTGCCGGTAAACTCACCATCGGTATTCTAATTTTGCAGGATCTGTGGGCCATTCTGTTTATGGGGCTGCAGCCTTCCTTGAGCAATCCGGAAGCCACGGTAATCCTGAAAAGCCTGGGCGGAGCCGTACTGCTGGTTGTTGTCGCAGCTCTCCTTTCGCGATTCGTATTGAAGCATATCTTTCATCTGGCCAGTCGCAATCCAGAACTGGTGTTGATTACTGCCATGGCCTGGTGCTTTATCGTCTGTGCTCTGGCCCACACTGCGGGACTGTCCATTGAAATGGGCTCTTTGATTGCCGGAGTTACCATCGCCGCCTATCCCTATGCAAACGATGTAATCACCAAACTGGCGGGCATTCGGGACTTTTTCGTAACTTTGTTTTTTGTGGCTCTGGGCATGAAGGTGCCTATTCCCGAGCTTGGCACCGTCGGTATGGCCCTGGCTTTCATCGGAATCGTATTCTTTAGCCGAATCCTTACTATCGCTCCCACAGCATTCTTTGCCGGACTGGGTCTGCGAAACGGACTGGTTACAGCCATAAACCTTTCGCAGGTGAGCGAATTCTCCCTGGTGATCTTTTCTCTGGGTATGGGATTCGCTCATATAAGCGACGATGTGCAAGCCTTTGTGCTTACGGCCATGCTACTGGCCTCTTTGATTTCCACTTACGCGATTCGGTTTAACGACAACATAGCGCGTGGAGTGGGCAAGGGCTTTGGCTTACTGGGCATGAAAGAGAAGTCCGCCCCGGCATCAGAGTCCGGCGGCGGCCACGGCCATGGCTCAGGTCGCGATATCGTAGTTCTGGGATACTATCGCATTGGTCGGGCCTTTCTAGAGCGATTGGAAAGCTACTGTCCTGAACTGATATCCAGGGTAATGGTGGTGGACTTTAATCCGGCGTTTCAGAAAGAACTGGAAGGTCGTGGATTCAAGTGGGTGTACGGTGACCTGGCCAATCCCGACAGTCTGACGCACCTGGGAATACACGAAGCAAGGTTAATGCTGGTTACGGTATCGGACGTTTTCCTCAAGGGAACTACCACGCGAAGGCTATTGTCCCGACTACGCGAAATCAATCCAGGCGCCAACCACGTAATGGTGGCGGATGAGCCTTCCGACTTTCAGAATCTAAAAGAGATGGGAGCAGCCCATGTGCTCATTCCGGGCCAGATCACCGGCCAGGAATTGTTTCAGTGGGTAACCCATCAACTGGAGATTCATGAGATTGGCTATCGCGAAGATAAGCATGCGGAACCGGTGGCGTAGTAGGGGAGACGATACTCAAAGGAAACAGCGGGCTATGGTGATATGTTGAGGTCTTTATCTTCTGATGCGCTTCGCGTTTCCTTTGAGCTATGTCGAGTAGCAGCCGGATGCGCTACTTTGATTATTGCGGAGTAGCGGCCGGAAGATTCGGGCCGCTACTGCACAACCATTGTCAGGCCTATTAATTTCATTTCCCGGAGCCGGGCACCATGGACGACTCTTTTTTTAGTATTGAAACCGTTTATGATCCTTCTGTGAAATTACAGGACGAATTATGGAAGCGTCTTCATGAAGCCAGCGTTGCCCGACTCAGTCCTTCTGATCCCCAAGAAACCCGCTCCGTCGCCATCACGGTCAGGAAAAACCAGGAATTGCGAGCCGGCCTGCTTGCGATTAGCTACTTCGGCGGAATGAATCTGCAGTGTCTCTGGGTTCATGCAGAGGAAAGAGGGCAGGGCCTGGGCGAAAAGCTCCTGGCCAGGATTGAAGATCTGGCAAAGGAACTCCATTGTAACATCATCTGGGGCCACACCTTTGGATTCCAGGCCCGGGATTTCTACTTGAAAAACGGATACTCGCCGTTTGGCGAATTGCCGGACTTTCCTCCGGGCCATGGATGCACTTTCCTGAAAAAGAATCTCTGATTCCGATCTCTGACCGAGCATCGCATTGCCCGGCGCGTCCAAAAAGGGGCTCTACTCGAACGATTATCGTTTGAAAGCTTCACAATGTCATGATTCGCTCAGAAAACAAGTATCCTTTGGCATTACGGATTTTCATCACCGTAATATTGTTATTCTTAGGCCTGGGCGTAGGCATCGTGTTAAGCGACCTGATTCTTGAACTCCGATCTTTTATTTCGATCCGCAATCCCGGCTATCCAGGGCTTATCGTTTACATCGCTTTCTGTTTAGCGCCCCTCGCTTACTGGTTTTGGCGCCGAGACTCCATTCGGTGGTTTTCTCCGGGACTTTATGCTACGCTTTTCGTTCTCATGCATCTGAATCCATTTTATTATGTTTTTCTGGCATGCGCATTCTTTCGGGAATGTCCATAGACGGGATCGGACCCGGGATCTTATCTGTTACGGCGCGCATTGTTCTGTGGCGTCGAGTTTCCTTTGGCGCCTTATTGCCGAAAAAAGAAGTAGATGCAAATGATAAAGTTCCGATTTTCCAAAGTTAAACCAGCTCAGGCCAGTGTGGTCCTCGGGGCTTTTCTGGTCGTAGCCCAGTTTGCCTGTTCGCTCTTGATACTGCCTTTGATGCCTGGAGGGTACGGATTTCCCGGGTGGTACGCTAACTTTGTTCTGATGATTGTCACGGGAATAATCGGGGCATTAATTGTGGCTCCTTTCGTATTGCACAGCAAAATGGCAGCAGTGGGATCTGCATTTTTGATGCTCGCAATTCTATTGAGTTACTTCGGCCTGGGAAACCTTGCGATTCAGATCCTATTGCTTGTTTCGCTTGGCCTGGGAGGAGCCTCTTTTTCTAGCGCTTTGCTTGGAAGGTCCTTTCGTTGTCGCAATTTCTACATAGTTTCCATATGGACTACCGTTGTTCTGGTCGGACTTGGATCGATTTCGGTAATATTTCGGCTGGCCCTGGCCGCCTGGCCGAATATCCCGGATCAGGTTGGCTTCGAATTCTTCTTCTATAGCATGATAGGCGGGTGGGTTTTTCTGACGATAGTGGCTCTGTACTCCATCGCCTTCTGGTATTTTGAGATGCGCGGTTCGGGTTAAGACGGGATCGAGGCTGTTATGCGAACCCGGCGGGCTCAGGCGCGGGGTTCGCGTAAAGACGGGATCGCGGATGCTATGCGAACTCGGGGGCAGGCCGGCGCGCGGTTCGGGTTAAGGCGGGATGCGGGATGTTATGCGAACTCGGCGGGGTCAGGCGCGCGGTTCGGGTTAAGACGGGATGCTGGATGTTATGCGAACTCGGCGGGGGCCGGCGCGGGGTTCGCGTAAAGACGGGATCGCGGATGCTATGCGAACTCGGGGGCTTCAGGCGCGGGGTTCGTGTTAAGGCGGGATGCGGGATGTTATGCGAACTCGGCGGGGTCAGGCGCGGGGTTCGCGTAAAGACGGGATGCGGGCTGTTATGCGAACTCGGGGGCAGGCCGGCGCGCGGTTCGTGTTAAGGCGGGATGCGGGCTGTGATGCGAACTCGGGGGCAGGCCGGCGCGCGGTTCGTGTTAAGGCGGGATGCGGGCTGTTATGCGAACTTGTGGGGACCTGGGCGGACGTGCCGGGGATAAGGAACGCATCAGCAGGCTGGCTCCGGGGAGCTTCCGGGTTCATGAGCACCGCCTGCGCGCAATCGCGAAGGCCCAGGGCCCTGGTGAAGGTCCGGGACTCGATGCGTAAAGGCCATCTTGGCGAAGAGCCCTAGAATCATGGACTCAAGTCTTTCATGAACCAAACGATGGGATTCTGCGCAAGGTCTCCTCTCGAACCCCGAAAACGCATTGGTATTCCGTCCCGGATAGGGGTCATCCTCTAGCTCAGAAGATTCAGTTGTCGGCGCCCATTAGTAAGCCGCAAATGACCCATGAGAATTGCTGTATCGGGAACTCATTTTGTGGGAAAGAGCACTTTCGTCGATTTGCTTACAGAAGCTCTTCAGCATTATAAGAAGCTAAAGGAGCCATATTGGCAACTCGTAGAAGAGGGAGTCAGGTTTCCCGAAGTGCTCCGCGCTAAAGATTTTCTCATACAGCTTGAACGTTCACTCGAAAACATTCAAAACTCTGGGCCGGATTCAATCCTGGACCGTTCGCCTCTGGATTTCCTGGCGTACATTAGGTGCTGTGACGATGCCCGAACTTTCGAATATGAATCGTGGAAAGAAGAAATCTTCCGACAGCTATATCGCTTGAATGCGATTTTCTACATTCCTGTGGAAAGCCCGGACCGCATTTTCTGTCCCGTCGAAGCAGACCCGGACCTTCGAATCAGGATGGGCAACGAATTGGCTTCGCTGTTGTTCGAAGGAAAATGGCCCGTTCCCATCTATTCGTTGACCGGAACCCCTGAACAGAGAGTATCTCGAGCGCTGCAATACATGAACAAGTAAATCCCCGGATTGCTCGCCCATAATTGATCAGTCTTTCCGGATTACAGGGATCATGATAATAAAAAGAAGCAAGGGCACTGCTTCCAAGCTCAGATTTCATCCGAAGAAGAAAGCTTTCGGAAAAAAAGAAGTGTCTTTGCATACCTTTGAACTCCACAACGGGGGGCGATAGATCGAAGAGCCGCGATTGAAAAACCAGGCGTTCAATTCTGCCTATCCACGCTCTTTTGGTCCCGTGTTGCCATTCGACGACGGACCGGTCCAGGTCAATGCCATCAAAAGGTTACGTATGTTGCATAACAAAATATGGCTTATCTACGGTTCTCCTGCCGTTGCTCGAACTAATAGTAACTGGATAAGCATGAAATGGAAGGGACGATTCTGAATCCAATAGCTCCACCATCCTCCAGGAAAACAGATATAGATTAAGGCAATTGGGCTGCACGGGTGCATACAGCAGTCGTCGCGGAATATGAATGCGAAGCTTATCGGAAATCGCGACCCGTTCATTCCGGGGTAGTCGGAATATGTCATGGAGATCGAAGTCAATATTTCCGGGCTCCGCTGGCGGATGCTCGGGAAAAAGAAGCCATGTTTCGTAGTTACCCGGGTCGCCAGCCTTTGACGAAATGATAACTGGAAGGTCGCTTCTCTAAAAGCCTGCTTGATTTCAGCTTAAAACGCTTGCAACTGCTGCTCGCAGATAACACCGTACACGGGTATGCAACATTACGGAATCATCTTTAGAATCTCCTTTTCCCTGGTTTTCCTGGCAATGGGCCTTCTAGCTTCTTGCGGTAAGTACGACCCTCCGGCCGAGCTTGACCCCAACGCTCGGCGAACCGTAGAGCAGGGAACTCTCATTGGAGGCACGCATCTCTACAACAGCCATGTCTGGTATGGGATTCCTTACGCGATGCCCCCGGTGGGCGCGATGCGATGGAAAGCCCCGTCTCCGGCGAAGCCCTGGACCGGCGAGCGCCATGCAGTCGAAAAACCATCGGAATGCCTTCAGCTGGCCGGTAGTTATTCGACCTCGGAAAAGGAATCCGGAGAGTTTTTCGGGAGCGAAGATTGTCTCTATCTAAATGTTCATGCTCCCAGGTTTGAGCCCGGCTCCGTTCCTAAAGGTAAAGATCGATTGCCGGTGATGGTGTGGATACATGGCGGGGCCAATCACCAGGGGGCGGGGGCCGAGTATCATGGCGGAAATCTTGCCAGTACGCACAATGTCATTGTAGTAACTGTGAACTATCGCCTGGGGCCCATGGGCTGGTTCTACCATCCTGCATTGAAGGGCTCGGGGACGGCGGAAGAAGCTTCGGGTAACTTTGCTATCCTCGATCTAATCGCCGCCTTGAAGTGGATTCGCGCCAACATATCAGCCTTTGGCGGCGACCCGACCCGGATTACAATCTTCGGCGAATCCGCGGGGGGCAATAATGTGCTTTCTTTGCTGCTTTCGCCCAAAGCCAAGGGATTATTCCAGGGGGCCATCATGCAAAGCGCCTATCCCCGTCCCAAAACAAAGGAGGAGGCATCGCTATCTGTAGACGACGGTGGATACGAAAACAGTTCCGGAGAAAATCTTTTGCGCCTGTTGGTGGCTGAAGGTAAGGCGCCTTCCGAGCAAGAGGCAGGCAAGATGGTCGGCTCAATGTCCGATGACGAGATCCTGTCTTTTCTTCGTTCTCTAAGTGCTACTCGCGTTATCGATGCATATCGACAAAACCTGGACGGGGAAAATCCTGAAGCTTCCGGCTACTCCTTTCCTAACCTGATCCAGGACGGTGTTGTCATTCCCCGCGGAGATTGGAAATCGATGGTTCGCGCCGGGGGACCGGCCAATTCCGTTCCCGTGATCGCTGGCGGTAACCGCGATGAACAGAAACTGTATCTGGCCCTGGACGATCGTTTTACCAGTCGAAGTTTCTTCAATCTAAACATTACCATATTTGAACCGGAACTCTACGATGCCACATCCCGTCATTCCAGCGATGCCTGGCGTGTGATTGGCGTGCATGAACCTTTAAGCGCAATCCAGACCGCCAACAGGGATTTCTACGCCTATCGATTCGAATGGGATGAAGAACCCGTGGTCCTGGGAAACGATCTGGGACAATTCCTGGGAGCGGCGCATGCCTTCGAAATTCCATTCGTTTTTGGGCACTTCAGTCTGGGACCGGCGGATCGTTATATGTTTTCCGATGAGAACCTGGAAGGTCGATTACAGGTATCCGATGCGATGATGTCCTACTGGGCCGGATTTGCGCATCGCGGGGCGCCGGGAAAGGGTCTGGCGGAGAAGCATCCAGAGTGGCAGCCCTATGGTAACAGTGGTAGATTGATGATATTTGATACACAGGCGGATGGGGGCATTCGCATGGTGGATCAGCCACTGGATGCAAAGAAAGTGGTGCAAAACATCGCCAGCGATCCAGTCCTTGTAAAAGCTGATTGGCGTTGTAAAGTGTATCGCTACATGGAAGAGAAAGGTCGATTCGTGACGGGAGAGGATTTAAAGCGCCTGGGTTGTGCGAACTAAGAGAAACAAGTCGTCCTGGTAAGCCCATCAGAACGGCCATTGGTTCCGGGCCGTCCTTGTGCCGGTTCGGGTTAAAGCACCGTGGGGCCGTTATGCGAACCCGGGCTCTGTAGGTCGGGTCGGCCTAAAGGGTGCGAGTTATGGTAATCACGAGAGGATTTCGCGGACCGGAGTTATCTAAAGCGCGGGCAGTGTGATCCAAACCCGGTGGATCAGTAACCGGGAAGCAGGAACAAGAATGAAAATGCTATGGTTCAGCCGTTTTTCTCTTTGGAGTTCAGAGATTCCTGAGGCCGCAATCGGGCGGCTGAAAGACAATATGGGCCCCCGGCATCCGTTTGCACTTATTCCTACAGAGAAACCGCTGGAAGGCACAATTCATGATTTGAACTTCCGGGCCATACGAACCAGACTTCTAAACAACTTCTTGAGACCTCAAATAATTGGCGAGTTGACCCAGGTTGGCTCGCGCACCCGCATCGACGTGCTGATTCGTCTGCCCTGGATATTGCTTCTAATTCAGCTTGCGCTCTTGGCCTGGGGAGTGGTAAGAATCATTACTTCGCTTTTGAAAGGCGGACCGATGGCTTTCACAGAACCATCAACCTATGTGTTTATCTTTCCGGCCGCTGTCTTCTATGCCATGATGTCTTTGTATTTCTGGCCGGATGCATTGGCCACCCGGAAGATTCTGGCTTCACTCCTGGAGATCGAACCCGGGGATACAGAGCTAAAATGAGAAGCTCGGCTCTAGTTAGTGATTGAGCCAGCAGTCCTCTTATGGTATGGTCTGGAGTTTGGCGTTGATTATGTTCGGATTGAGCAGAAGAACGTGTAGATACCTATGACAGAAGAGACGAATAAGAAGCGAAATCCTGGTTGGGTTGTGATAATTCGTATCGTCTGCATCAACCGGATTACTGCACCTTTCCTGTTTCCGTTCTTAATCCTGACTCTTTCAATGCTTCTACTTCGGTGCAATAAGGCCGAACCTATCATCAGGGAATGCGAAGTACCGATGGTTCCGTTTCGGGTAACCGCCACGAACCAGTATGATCCATTCCAGTATTCGCATATAGTTCTATGGTCTGGCTATCCGCTCATTACATCTGTATTTGATACCGATCCTCGGGACGGCGAGGAACTGCCCGACAGCACAATATTACAGGCCGGCGATATCCTGATATCAGTGGACGGCTGCGATGCCAGGGAAGGCCGTTCGTTGGATATGGACAACGGCCGCAAGCAGCAAAAGGTTGCCCTGGTTTTGTGGTCTCCGGCCGATACCCGCAGGAAGGGAATCAAGGAAATCGTAATACAAAGGCAGGGGAAAATGTATTCGCTGACTGGTCCCGCGTTCGATAAGGCGGAACCAATGGATAGAGCGCCTGTGGTGAACTTTCAACCCGCAACGGAGATTCCGGACCTGGCCGGAGCATGGGTTAGCGAACGGCGAGACAATAAGGTGATACTAATCGAGCGCATTTTTGAAATCTATACGATGACTGTCAGGGACATTCCGTTGGGACGGGCTCTCCTTTTTGGCGAAGTGCGGGCGCAGTGCTCGGAAGACGGTTTTTGCCGCATCCGGTTCCATGATGACCAGGACGCCGAATTCAGTTTCCATATTCGCAATAACGAGATGCAGATTATCAGGCCACTGGATTTTGGCGATTGGACCGAGTGGGATGAGCTGAGTCTGCGGCGAGGAGAATTATTCCAATCGCCTGGCGAGTAAACATCGCAATCTGGCCAATGGATTTTCTTCTCATCCCCCGGTAGCCTTACTCCCCGGAAGACCCGGCAGGAGATCCGTTGCGACTGGTCTTGCCGTTCGCGGACAAGGGTTTCGGTAAAGGAGCAGCACTGCTGTTGTCGAAACGGGCTTTCCCTGGATCGAGGCGCTTACTCTTATTTTTCGCCTCGAGCTTAGTTTTCTTTATTGGCTCCCGGTTACTCGCCACTTTTGCTGTCTGGCCCTTTCTTATCGCTTCCTTTCTTATCTGGGCTTTTCTTATCGCTATCCAGGTTCAAGTCCAGGTCAAGATCCATCTTGTCCGAAGCGCTGCCTTCGCCCTGGGGCTTTTTCACCAGGTCGAAGACGCCCCGCGAACCCAGGATCAGTCCTCTTTCCATCAGTCCGGGTCGTGCGCTCTTCAGGACGTTTTCGATCAGCTTTTGAATACCCAGGTCCATGGTAAGGTTGTAGTCGGTCCATTTGATCAAGAAGCCGTAGGGAATACCCTGATCTTCGCCCCCCGTACCGCTGGAGTCCAGAATGCGAAGTCGTCCTTCTACTTCCCGGCTATCTGATCCGCCGCGATGGTAGGCTGTAAGCGAAAATCCGTAACCCATCAGAGGGACTCGTTCAAGGCTGGTGATCTCGCCGTAGGTAATACCGCGAATCTTAATAAATCCTGTTTCTCTGCTCTTACCGGCTTCAATGCTTCCGGAGCCAATTAAAGCCTGGCCTCTTTCCATGCGAAAGAACAGGTCCACCGGCGTTGACAAATCCATGTCTGCGCTTTCCAGGTGAATCTTTGAAATAGTCAGTCTGTATGGGCCGGGCAGGGTTTCGTCGATTACCGTAACGGTGCCGTCCTGGACATCCATATCTTTTAGTTCAAAGCGATGTCGCCGCGGAAGTAATCGATTCTTTTTGTGCGAATCGATTCGATTGATGTACTCGAAGTATGCGGTACCCAGAGAGACCTTGAGGAGCAATATCCGGCCAAAGAGCAAATGCAGAGGGGAAACCGCAAAATGGACCCGGTCGGATTCGAAATAGAAGCGGTCAGTGGAATGGTCCGGCGCGAAAGCCAGTTTCAAGTTTCTGGCCTGAAACCAGAGGCCGAGAATCATCCCGGTGCCTTCATAATCCAGATGGACTTTGAATAGCTTTCGCAGTCCCCAGCGTATGAAGGTCCGGGTGCAGGTTACTTGAATTAGGATGAGCAGTGCAAAGGTTATTATTGAAGCAGTTAGCACAGGCTCATGGTTAATGGTAGCGAAGCAGGGACTCGAACCCCGGACACGTGGATTATGATTCCACTGCTCTAACCACCTGAGCTACTTCGCCA
>MDTD01115655.1_pt1 | contig 163074 bp, 126 predicted proteins | sample 811221 | NCBI WGS metagenome assembly MDTD01 (sample SAMN05326646, study PRJNA326480) | marine metagenome | isolation source: seawater | place: Pacific Ocean: South West | collected 2011
CGATTCCTACGTGAATCATGATGTCCTCCTTAGATTTGTTGATGTCAGAGTTTACAATCTAGGTGAGGGCATCCTTTTTGTAAAGATCAAGCGTTTCAAACGGATCCGTCGGTGGACGGACACAGATCTTTCCACACAGTTCGGGTCGTTAATTTTAAACTCCAGGCTCGCCGCTTAAACGCCGGGTCATTATACGGTTTCCCAAATATATTCTCCATGAAGCTAAAGCCACTACTTCTTAAATCACTTTTTCTGGTGGTATTTCTATTTAGCTTTTACCACTCCTCTTTTGCTCAAAATTCTACATCTACTAAAACTCCGATGTATTATAAAGTTGATAGCAAAACAGGCACCATTACACCAATTGGTGAACGTTCTGACTCAACCCAACCTGACAGCACCAAGGTAAATTCGAATACATCATTTTCATTTTCTGCTCCTATCATAATTGCACTAATTATTGGAACTGTACTCTCTGTGGCTTTTTCAAGTTTGGAGAAGAAGAAAGAGATTGAATTCAGGAAGTGGAATCTCAAAAACCGGGAGAAGCTTCGAGGGAATAAAAAGTAGACAGTATTTTTCTCCATTGAATGCCACAGATCCTCAGCAATCTCACTGATTATTCAATGGAATATCGGTCGTTGAGTTTGGGTACCGTCAGTTTTGCTCTTCGATCAGAGTTGAACTTTCCGGATCGTTTTTAAAGTGGTTGAACAATCCCGGGATCACTTCCAGAGGATAGCCGGAATTGGTGTTGATCAGCACACAGATACCAAGATCATCATCGGGGGCAAACGCGATCTCACTCCGGTATCCGTTTACATATCCGCCATGATACACCACCCGCTGACCATGATTATCCAGGATCCTCCAACCCATGCCGTATTGGGATGTATTCACCCCTTCCCAATGCCGGCTGAAGCGTTTATTGTTAATACGTGCCCGTGGTTCAAAGATCTCTTCGAGGGTTTTTTTCGAGATCACCTCCGGATAATGCCCGGTTAGCATCAATAACCAGTTGCCCATGTCTGACGCCGATGCATTGATCCCGCCGGAGGAAACAGCATTGTAATATTTCTTTGAGATGGAAACCGGTACCCTGCCTTTTGCCCGGGAATGGTAGATATGCGGCAACGCTGTATTGCCTGAATACCGGATACTATCGTAACTGGCTGAGGCCTGATCCATTTCCAGCGGTTCGAATAGTTTATCATGCAGGAGTTTGTTGAAATCCATTCCGGTCTGCGCCTCTAACACCTTTTCTATAGTGGAATAGGCCGCATTCTGATAAGCGAGCTGCTCCCCTTCCTTTGCAATGAGCGGAACTTCCTGAAGTCGCGGAATGATGCGATCTAACGATAAGCCGTCTTCTACCAGATTGGTGAAGGCGTGGCGGGGCAACCCGGTGGTATGCGACAAAAGGTGACCTACTTCTATTCTTTTAGTCTGAGCCGGATCATTTAAGGCAAAATCCGGCAGCACCTTCTGTACCGGAGTATTCCAATCCAATGATCCCTCCTCTTTCACTACTCCGGCTAATACCGAGGCAAAGCCTTTAGAAACACTTCCAAGCCTGAACACGGTATTCTCATCCACCACGTCCGGTTTTCCTTTTTCCTTCACCCCAAATCCTTTTTGCAAGATCACACGGCCGTCTTTAACGATCACCACCGCCCCGCCGGGAATCCGTTTATTGATGAGTCCCTGCATAAAATCTTCTTCAAATTCGCTCAGAAACAGCTTCAGAGAATCATCCATCACCCATTCCTTCTCTTTCACTTTACTCGGCTCAGAATGAATATCCGTGCAACTCAGATAAGATCCTGACAGGATGAGAAGCACGGCAACAAAGGATAGAATTCGGGTCACAGAAAGCGCTGATTTTTTGGATTGATATGAATCTGCTGATGATAACTAAGCATCAAGGATACAAAAATATGACTTCGATGGGTAATCCCGTTCTGTAAAATTAAGCATTACAACCGGTACAACGTAGTTACGATTCGCCCGGGCCATTCAGCCAGTGGAAGTGACAGCCATTGTTCGGAATCAACAATGGGGAGATCAAAAGGCTTGGCTGTAATGTCTACGCCGCTATTCTTCTTAAGCCGGATGCCCTGCCCTGAAATGATATCCAAATTGGGGGTGAATGCTCCATCGGGAATATGTTCTGTGAGTATCAGAAAGTGGTATGATCTCAGTTTTTCCAGGATCTGAGCGATCTCATTGTTTGATAGATGTTGAAGCACATTTCGAAGGATCACACCATCTCCATCCGGCAGATCGTCTTTGGCTATATCCAGACAAAAGAATCTTAATCCTTCAGCTTTAAATGTTGCTTTGTTTCGCTCAATAAGCTCCGGCACAATATCCACACCGATGTATTCTTTCACATACGGAAGGAAATGCCGGCCTACATTGAAATCCCCGCATCCCAGATCTGCAACGGTGACCGGTTCATCAAATGAACTCAGGAAATGCTGTACTTTTTTTACATAAGGATCAACCAGCCCGGATTCATGCGACCCGGAGCCCGAGTAAAAGGTCCCCGTTTCTCCTCCCCAGAGATTCTGTTCGTAGATCTGTACCATAGCCTTTTTGGTAGGCCATGGCTTTTTGGTTGGTTTGGCGGATGAGGTTTTCAAAATACAGGATCATTTGCCCCGGTAAGCTTCACCCTTAAGTATCCATTCGGGTTCACCCTCACCTTTCAGGTAATAATCAAAATATTCCTTCATACGGATCGCATAATCGAGTTTATTCGGGAATTTCTGCAAGTGATGGGGTTCTCCGTGGTACTGCAGAAAGATCACATCCTTTCCGTACCTTCGCATCGCCAGATACAGCTCAATACTTTGATACCAGGGCACCGCACCGTCATCATCCCCATGTTGGATCAACATAGGAGTGTTGATTCGATCTGCGTAAAATACCGGTGAATTTTCGATATACCGAAGCGGATCTTCGGCAATTGAGACTCCGATCCGGCTTTGTGTCTGTTCGTACTGGAATTGGCGGGCTAATCCGCTTCCCCATCGAATGCCGCCATAGGCACTGGTCATATTACTCACGGGAGCTCCGGTCACAGCCGCATCAAAAATATCTGTTTGTGTTACGATGAACGCCGTTTGATACCCGCTCCAGGAGTGACCATGTAACCCAAGTCTATCTTCATCGGCAATTCCCATTTCCACCAGTTTCTGAATTCCGGGGACCAGACTTTTGGTTGCAGCAAATCCCGGTCGGCCTACCTCAAACCGGATATCGGGAAGAAAGACCACATAATCATCGCTTACATACTGTGCAAAAACCGGACGGTGATTGGTCTTTGGTTCATTGAAATCGTACAGGCGATCGGTAAAAAAGCGGTAGTAATAGGTTAGTATAGGATATCGTTTATCCGGATCGTAATTGTCCGGTTTTATGACCACCCCCTGAATCTTCTTGCCGTCCACACTCAGCCAGTCGATGAGTTCTGCCGTTCCCCAATTCCATTTTTCATGCAGATCTTCGTGCAGGTGCGACACTTGTTTGATGTATCTGAACTTCCAGTTTTCCGACACCCATAGATTGGGGAATTCATCATAGGATTCCCGCTTAAAAAGAATGGAGCTGCCGTCTTCCACCTTTTTGATGAAGGTGAATTTCTTTTCATCCTCGATCAACGGATACACTTCTGCTTCGTTCAGTTTGGTGGTAAAGAACCCGAAATTCTTCTTCTCATCATGATAAGAACTTAACAACAGATCCTGTCCGTTTTCAAAAGCAATTCCCCGGTCTTTAAGTTTTCTGATCCGAAAGATCCTTCGGTCTCTTCTTCCTTCACCGGCGGTGATATTCAATGCCTCTTTACCGTCCACTGAGAATCGCCAGACATCGAATTTATCGTAGATCAGTACCTCATTATCTTTTTTGGTCCATCCTGCAATTCCATACCCCGGAACAGGATACGGGTAATCATGATCTTCGTTAAAAAAGGGTACGTCGATGGATTCAGTCAGGTTGATCGTCTCCTTTTTCTTCACGTTATACAAATGCCATTGTTTGTCGGTGTAGTAGATCACATGCTTTCCGGTTGGGGATAATTCCGCATTTTCTCCGGATCTTTCCAGGAACATGGTACGTTCTCCGGACTTCAGGTCAACGATGTAATAATCATTATACCTGCCATCCCATGTGATCTCTTTTTGATAGGGTAATCCACTGCTCCCCAACACAACATTGGAGTTATGAGAAATTTCGATCTCAGGCATTGCCTTATCGGCCAGCTGTACCATTCCCGGTTTTCTGCCCAAAAATCCGAGTCCTTTAAAATGGAAAACCGAAGTAAATAAATGATTCTTCCGTCCATTCCAGGTATTGATCTCATTGGGCTTAATGAGCGGGTCTTCCCCGTGCCACAAGTCCATTTCACGGTCGCCGGTTATGGACTCCACATCGTAGATATCCGTGGTTTTTTCTGAGCTTTCCTCCTCCTTTTTCATATCCAGATCTACCATTTCACGAAGCATAAGCCCGAAGAACAGACGTTCACCATCGTGTGTAAATGTAAGTCGGTTCCTGCTGCGTAAAGCATACTCCGGATCGATCTCTTCGGGTGAGACCAACGTTTTTAATTCTGCTTTTTTAGGTGACCAAAGTCTGAGCCAGGCATCACTTTGAATAAAGGTTGTGTCGTAGGTGGCAAAAGTAAAAGCCAGATCCGATCTCTTTGGCTCCCAGGTAAGGTTAGCGTAATAGCCGTTCACTCTTCGGTCCACCAATTGAGACACTTCAGTTTTAAGGTCGTACACATACAAACCATTCTCTGTACCGGATGAATCCACGATAGAGTATGCCATATAATTTGAGAGACTGTCAAACTCCATTGAGTGTACAAACGGGAAGCTCGTTTCCTCTCTGGTTACCAGATCGATCAGGATCAACTCGGTACCGATCAGCTTATTCCCGGACTTCATTTTTTCTACAGATTCTTCCTGATACTTATTGATAGCCAGCCACTTACCATTATTGGAAAACTCAAAAGAGCGTACATTTTCAAGCACTTTTTGGGAGCCATATTTCAAAGAGAGTAACACCATCCCCTGTTTGGGACCATCCTTTTTCTCATCGATCTGTACCTTCAACGGAACCTTTTTATACGCTGCCACCCAGTTTTCATCGGCTGATATTATCGGATCCTGCCCCAGGTCGATCTTATACTCCCGACCACCGTTCACCGGTTGAACCAACACATATCCATCCCCGCGGTCCGGCCAGACACCATATGCCAGCCAGTTCCCTTTAGAGGAGATCTGTGGCGCATCAATATCTTCAAACTTCATTACATCTTCGAATGTGAGTACTCCCTGAGCAAACGCCTGAGAGACTGTCATCAAACTTAAAAGGGTAAGCAGGATTCCCTTTGAGATCAGCTTCATAAAAGTGAGCTTTTTGAGTTAAAAAATTTGGAAATGAAGTAACCTATATTCACTTTCAGATGAAAGAGCGATCATGTAAAAAAGAGCCAAAAATGAGATCTATACTCCTTCTTATCTTTATTTTGTTTGCTGTTGGGTTGGCAGGCTGTAGTAGCAGGAATGATACTCCTCCTCTCATAAAGATCAGTTATGAACAATCGGCGTACATATTCTCTGACAATGCCTATTTCCCCGTCACCATAAAGAACCTGTCAAAGGTGGACATACAATTCAGCCTGTGTGACAGCCGGGACCTGATCGAATTAAAAGATGGAAAAGTGGCCGGTACCACCTCGTTTTCCAATCCCTGCGAATGTATTTGTTTAACAGTTCTTGAACCGGATTCCGCTGCCTCGCTAAATATCTTCTCCTCATTTGTTCAGGCGGGTATTGAGTCGGATCATTTAAATCAACCCGGTTATACGTACCAGATCAAACCTCGTATTTATTTTTCGGATGGGAACTTTGACCGGATCTCAAACGACCGTATAGAATCAGCTTCGGTTACTTTTCGATTTGAATGAACCAATTTTTTATCTGCTTTATAAATACTTAATTTCATTTAGGAAACAATAACCAAGAGGTATTTTAATGGGACTTTTTTCAGGATTATTAGGCAATGCCGGAGTAGCAGATTCCAACGAGCTTCATAACGAGTATGAAATGCTGCTTACCGAAGATGAATCCATCGAGATCGGATTTAAGCTGGTCCGCGATGTGTTCGTGTTCACTACTAAGCGTTTGATCCTCATAAATAAACAAGGGGTTACCGGCAATAAAGTGGAATATTACTCGGTGAAATATGGAGCCATTAGTCGTTTCAGCATTGAGAGTACCGGGCATTTTGATCTGGAAGCAGAACTCAAGATCTGGATCTCCAGTGAACAGATCCCGAGTATACGGCGGCAATTCAGTAAAAAAGTAAACATCTACGATGTACAGAAAGTACTGGCCAGATATACCCTTTGATCACATTTCTTCGCTTAACGGGAACCGATAGCTGAACTCATCGAATCGGGTGGGTTGAGGTCCTCTTTCCAAATTGAATTTCAATCGATTCATATAACCGGGTTCTGTCCGCTCATGTGTAAAGGTGAGCGAATACACTTGCAGGTCCTTAAATACCTCTGCCATATCCGGGTATTCGGCTTTGATCTTATTCGGGATCTCCGGGAATTTAATTTCCATTCCATTTGGCGAAAGTACTGACCAACTCAGGCTTCCATCGTCATACTGATCATAAATGTATGCCTCTTTATAGGTGTAGTCTGCATCAAACATATAGCTGAAATTATTCACAGATCTGTCGATGATCGAAAACTGATAATCCGGAAGTTGAACATCCTCAGGAAAGTGATCATCCAGCCATAAAAAGCTTACGGTATTATCACAACAAAGCGCCCCTTCGCTTTGGTAATTAACTTTATAGTAATTATAGCCCTCGATATAGCCGAGATTCATGGGAGATTGTTTATCCGTTTCATTCGAATAGTACCAGACTGCTCCACTGGTCAGCTCATTCCCATGTGCAAGTAAACGAGGTTGATGGTAGCCATATACATATCCCCCGCTTACATTTTTATTCAGGCTGACTGTTTGTTGCGGTATAAAATCGGATATATCTTTAAAAATGGTGGTATCCGGTTTCACATCTTCCAGTACCATATAGTACGGTAGATTGTTCAGGTACGTTGTTACATGTATATCCAGTTTTTGTGCCCGAATAGTAAGTACCGTCTCATAATTTCCATTCACAATTTTTGTAGAATCGTATACCTGATCGGTTTTAAAGATGGAATAATCATCAGAAAATGAGGCTGCAAAAAAAGGCTCATCCGTCGTATCAAATCCATTAATGATCACTTTAGCCGTTCCTGTAACTTCGTATTGTTCAAGTTGAGGCTCTTCCTGTTCGTTCAGGTAGAATTCTGATCCAACCGGCACTCCCTGATAGGTACTCAGTGCATATTGAATACGCTGTCCATCAGTTTGATCGAAAGTCGCTCTTGAAAAACGGGTAATGGTAAATGTCTCTCCGGAGTTTCCATAAAATTCGGAGAGTTCGGCAGATGTTGCTTCTTCTATGTTCTTCGCGGTGATCACCTCCCCTTTTTCATTACTCAGAAACACCCAGCTTTCTACGTGTTCCGGATTGGTCTCACCAAACACATTCGTCCGGAGCAGTAACTCAGGCTCTGAATTATTCACTTTACATGAACTAAATATCAACACGCAGATGCTTAATGTTAACCCACTTAACAATCTCATTTATATTCTCCTATCAACAACATTATTATTGCACAGAATGTAAGTCGTATCAGCTAAAAAAAGAAAAAGTGATATTTCAAGATCTTTTAAATCTAATACGCTCATTAGATTTATAAACGGACCATATTTTGTTTATTCTCATCTCTGTTAACTTATTGTTTCTTAGAAATTCATCCATACTTCATGTAAGTATTGCATAGTATAGAACAGATTTGTTACTATATGTTAGTACATGTAAATACAAGTTGTTTTATCATTAATTGACGGAGATGAAATATGGCCAGAGTTGTTGTTTTAGGAGCGGGGATATCGGGACATACCTCAGCTGCTTTTCTGAAAAAGATGCTGGGGAAAAAACACGAAGTGATCGTTGTTTCACCCAGCCAGTATTATCAATGGGTCCCTTCCAATATTTGGGTGGGAATCGGTAAAATGAAAGTGGATCAGGTCCGCTTTAAATTGAACAAAGTATATAACCGCTGGGGCATCATCTTTAAACAGGCAAAGGCTACTACCATACACCCTGAAGGCGATTCCACCACTGACAGCCCGTTTGTAAGCATTGAATATGTAAGTGAAGATAAAAATGGTGAGACCGAGAAGGTTGAGTATGACTATCTGGTGAATGCCACCGGCCCAAAACTGCGCTTCGATCTTACCGAAGGCCTGGGACCAGATAATAACACCTTATCCGTGTGTACTTTTTCGCATGCCGATCACACCTGGAATGAGCTTCAGAAACGAATTGAACTGATGAAACAAGGCAAGAAGCAACGATTCCTGATCGGAACCGGTCACCCGACGGCAACTTGTCAGGGAGCCGCTTTTGAATATGCGCTAAATGTAGCCTTTGAGATCCGAAAACGTAAACTCTCGCATATGGCGGACATCACCTGGATCACCAACGAGTATGAATTAGGTGATTTTGGAATGGGTGGCGCATATGTTAAACGTGGTGGCTATATCACCTCCACCAAAGTATTTACCGAATCGGTGCTTTCCGAGTACGATATAACATGGATCAAGCGTGCCGGCATCAAAAAAGTAGAACCCGGCATTGCCCATTATGAGACACTCGACGGTGAAGAGAAATCCGTAGAATTCGATTTTTCAATGTTGATTCCGGCTTTTACCGGTCAGGGATTCAAAGCCTTTAATAAGCAAGGCGAAGACATCACAGATGTTGTATTTGCTCCGAACGGTTTCATGAAAGTAGATGCGGATTACAGTGGCAAAGCGTTCGAAGACTGGAGCATCAATGACTGGCCACAAACCTATCAGAATCCAACCTATTCTAATATGTATGCCACCGGAATCGCTTTTGCTCCACCGCATTCTATTTCGAAACCGATGACAAGTCCTAATGGTACCAAGATCTTCCCTGCCCCTCCCAGAACCGGGATGCCTTCGGGTGTAATTGGAAAGATCGTTGCTCAGAACATTGCCGAGTTCATTAAAAAAGGAGCCACTGAACACAAGCATACGGCCAATATGGGACGAATGGGTGCTGCCTGTATCGTTTCAGCCGGCTATAGTTTAACTCATGGTCAGGGAGCTACCATGACCGTTTCCCCGATCGTACCGGATTATGAAAAATATCCGCAATGGGGGCGTGATATTGAAGCAACCGTGGGAGAAATGGGTCTGGCCGGACACTGGATCAAATTATTCCTTCATTATATGTTCATACATAAAGCGAAAGGCTACCCATTATGGTGGTTACTTCCTGAGTAAGATGCCTTCGAACAGAATTTTAACATTATAAAGTTGATGACAATGGAAGAAAAAAAAGAACTCAGAGCCTATAAGGAGGAATCTTACCCTCCCTATCCGACCAAGGCTACAAAATTCTGGCGGCGTAATTTTATCTATCAGTTCTTTAAATTCTGGCAGTTGAATTACAAGATCATGCGTATTGTGGTGAAAGGACATACCTGATCATTAGGATAAGGCCTGCTTTCTTCATCAAAAATTCACAATTATTATGTATTTTGTGAGTTAAAACTGAAATTTTTTGAAAGCAGGCTCTTCCACAGGCAATAATATGATCACACAAAACAGACCGCATTCATTTCATATTCCGGTTATGGGTACCGGATATACTGTTGATACCCCGATTAAAGTAGCTCATTACGGAATTTCATCCGTGATCTCTATCATCGATCATCGTTTGACGGAACAGATGAGAGAGCATTACAGTAAAGAATTCTCATTACCCTACACGGTTATTCCGGAAGATGAGTTTGATGCCCGGGCTAAACGAATTACCGCTTATCTTGATCTTGTTCAGGATATTGTGGATCTCAAATTCGAAGCTTTGAAAAATTCTCCTTTCGAAGAAGGTTCTGAGATCACCAAGTATTTTGAAATGCTAAGTGATACTACCCTTCTTAAGCAGGATTATCTGTCTATGCTTGAGATGGATGGCGATAAAAAAGCCGAAATGCAGAATGATCTTCGCGAGCGTATTGTACCAGGCAGTATCGACGTAAACATCATGACCAAGATCGATGGACCTAACTCGATCAACAACGAAGAACTTGAAACCGGATTTGAATTCAATGATGCTCATGCAGCTCTACGCGGGTTCGCTAATAGTAAGTTATCTTCTTCGGTAGTTTTCTCTGCCGGCATGAATCCCCGATTATATAGTTATATCGCTGAGTTCGATGATTTCTATCCTGATGCTGAAGGCAATTTCAAAAAGAAGGTGATCCTTAAAGTTAGTGATTACCGTTCTTCCCTCATCCAGGGTAAGTTTTTAGCCAAAAAAGGAATTTGGGTATCTGAATTCAGAATTGAATCAGGCCTTAATTGCGGCGGACATGCTTTTGCTACTGATGGATACCTGATGGGGCCGATTCTGAAGGAATTCAACTCCAATCGTGACACGCTATCAGAATCGATGTTTGAATTGCTGGCAGATGGTCTGGAATCTGCCGGAAGAACCATTCCTGAGAATGTCCCTCCTATTTATTTGACCGTTCAGGGTGGTGTTGGGACCAACAATGAGCATTCCTACCTTCTCAATTACGAACATGTAGATTCAGTTGGTTGGGGTTCACCATTTTTACTTGTCCCTGAAGCTGTGACTATCGATGATCATTCTTTGAATGTTTTGAGTAACGCTCAGGAAGATGATTATTATCTGAGTCACGTTTCACCATTGGGAGTTCGTTTCAATACGGTGAAAGACAATTCCGGAGAAGTTGAAAAGATGGCGCGTGTAGAAGCCGGTAAACCGGGCGCTCCTTGTGTCAAAAAGCATCTTCGTTTCAATACAGAATTCACTGAGGAGCCTATCTGTACGGCCTCTATCAAGTATCAGAAAAAGAAAATTGATGAACTCATCTCTATGAATTTACCTGAGATCGAGTTTAAGGCAGCTTTCGACAAAGTGATCTCAAAAATGTGTCTTTGTGTCGGGCTTGGTAACGGCGCCTTACTTCAAAAAGGACAAGACCTGTTGAAAGGAACTCAAGGCGTAGCAATTTGCCCGGGTCCTAACACGGCTTACTTCTCTAAAGTAACCACTTTGAAAGAAATGGTAGATCATATCTACGGAAGGATCAATATGATCACTTCTAAAAAAAGACCACATATGTTCCTGAAAGAACTAAATTTATATGTGGATTATCTTAAAGAGAAAGTAGATGAGTACCAGAATGAAAGCAATAAGAAGCAGGAGATCTACATCAAAAAGTTCAAGAAGAATCTCATGGATGGTATTGCCTATTATGAAGATCTCTTCGAGACCATGAAATCACATTTTGATGAATTCAGTGAAAATCTGCTTGATGAGCTTGAAGCATTAAAAAAAGAGCTGGCATCTGTAGAGCTGACGCCGGCTTTTGCAATGAATTAAATGATCAGATCAATGAAAGGAACCGGGCATTATTGCTCGAGTTCCTTCATTGCTCTCAATAATTCTAAATACTCTTTCCCTTCCTTTGCTGAGAATGCAAGTTCACGGATATCATCATCGTGAACCAGCACCTCCTCAAAAGTCTCTCTCTCCACCTTATCGAGATTATTGTCTACATAATCTGCGATAAATTCTTCAACTATCGGATGATATTCTTTTTCGTAACGATGTTTCATAAAGGTTATGCTGATTGATCTTCATAACCTTATAGTTGCCTGTCAGAAAGAAGTTCCGAGCTCAACATAATTTTCTATCAAATGCTTGATCTGAGCTCTGCCACGGTTAATTCTTGATTTTACCGTACCCATTGCGATTCCTGTTTTTTCGGAAATCTCCTCATAGGTCATTTGTTGCAGATCGCGCAGTATAACCACTTCTCTGAAATCGGCCGGCAGAGCCATTAATGCTTTTTCGAGCTGTTCTAAACTTAATTTCTGGTGTAATTCCTGATCCGGTAAGATGTTGTGATCTTCCAGTTTCATTTCGAAGTCATCCGGATCACTATCGTCTTTATGGATAGAAACCTTATGCATTCTTTGCTTTTTCTTATACATGCTTTTAGCAAGGTTCAATGCAATGGTATACATCCAGGTGCTGAATTTGGCAATACGTTCGTACGATTGCTTACTTTTGTGCACTCTAAGAAAGGTCTCCTGTACCAGGTCTTCACAATCCTGATGGTTTTGAGTATATCGATAGAGGAAATTATGCAGGCGATCGTTATATCGGTAAACTAATTCATTAAATGCGATCTCATTCCCATTCTGAAAGTATTCCATCAGATCTTCATCAGAATAATTTGCTACTGCTGCACTTTTAAAAGCGTCCATTTGTATCTCCACTAAGTTTATTACTCGTTATTGTTAAAACCCGACCCGGTACTACCCGATAAGTCGTTTAACAAGGAGAAATAAAATCGAAGTGGAGTCTAGTGTGGAAAATCCTTTAATGGATCTGTCGGCATCAAGCAAAGCTTCAAATACCCGCGGCATATCAGCATAACGAAATTTCGCGGCATCGCTCCAGAGCTTATCAAAATACCAGGAACTGTTAATTCCCAGTTGCTGCCGGATCTCTGATTTTGATCGACGTTGTTCGATCAATCTCAGTATTTGCCAGATATTTACAAACACACTGTAAAAGAACCCCACGAGTCGAATTAATTCTCCCGTGTCTGATTTACTGTGTTGCAACATCTGTTCCGAGATATAAAGCGATTTTTCCAGATTTCGTGAAATTATCGCTTCTTTGAGCTCTATGGCCGTATATTCGCGATATGAACCGATTATTTTTTTTACATCGGCTTCTGTGACGGTCTCAGAAGTGTCTACAAAAGTACACACTTTGTCTATTTCGGTGGACAATAGCTGTAGATTATTACCTACAAACTGAGCCAGTAATTGAGCCGCCGGTGCCTCAATATTCTTTTTATGATGAGCAGTTCCCCATTGTATTACCCAATCAGGTATAAGGTAATCCGGCAGACTTTCAAATTCATAAAACCCGACCGAGCTACTTTTTTTGATCGCTTTACCAAGTTTGGTATTCCCGGCAGGTTTAGACGGATCGAAAAGAACCAGCAGGCAACTTGGATTCGGTTTTTCGAAATAGGCAAGAAAATCATTCATGTCCCCTTCTCCAGCAGCTCCTTTTGCCGTCTGTAGAAAGTTGCGGATGATCAGCACCCGACGTTCGGCCATCATTGGAAAACTACGTGCGATGGCTAAGGCTTTAGCAGGAGTTATATCCTGCCCGTAAAGAAGATCAAAATTGAAGTCTTTTTCATGAGGCTGTAACACTGAGGAGAACTTTTCCAGCAACTGGTCGAGATAGAATTCTTCCTCTCCGCATAAATAGTACACCGGTTTCATTTCTGGAGTACCAATTTCGCGGGTAACCTGTCTGTAGAGATCTGTGCTATTTGATTTGCGGGCTGCCACGCGCCAAAAATCTTAATAACCTCTGTTAAATGCTATTTGAAGTTTAACTAAATGTGTGAACAGACCTCAACCGCAACCACCTAATTTCTTCTACTCATTAATAGGAATGAGCACCAGATATATTTCAGTTTTTAAATCAATAGCCTAAAAAGATTAACCCATATATTATTCACGTCTTAATGTTGAAAGTCCATTTTTTTTCACGTTATTAGAGGGGGTTTCAAAATTGAGTCATATATATGCATTTTAATAGATTATTTGAGGAATTAAAACGAAGAAACGTTTTCAGGGTAGCTACGGCGTATGCAATTGCAGGTTGGCTCATTATTCAGGTCGCTGTAGTAATTGAAGAGCCTCTTTCCATTCCCGATTGGTTTGATACCATCATAATACTGCTGGTATCCATCTGCTTGCAGGTTCAGACTGTGGTCCATTTAACTCCTTTGTCTATCCCGGAGAATCTATCCACAGGGAACTGGCTTTAATGGTGGAATCTGGTCTGACTCCGCCCGAAGCATTAGCGACATCTGTGATTAATGGACCCCGTTTCTTTGGATTGGAAGACGCGTATGGATCTATTTCTAAAAACAAATACGCCGACCTCCTCATCTTATCCCAAAATCCTCTTCAAAATATAGAAAACACCACTTCGATACAGTATATGGTTGTTAATGGAGATTGGTATTCAGCCAATACAATACAATCACTTAAAGACACTATTCGAAAATAGACTCAGCAATTCTGTACATTTTATTTGCGTAACTAATCGGTTACATATATATTCGTAACCAAACAGTTACATAATTGAAATGTATGAAACGAGATGTATTTCAGGGGATCGCAGATCCCACCCGAAGAGAAATAATAAGCTTACTTGCTAAAGGTGAGCCAATGAACCTGAATTCCATTGCCGAACGATTCGATATCAGTCGCCCTGCTATCTCAAAGCACATCAAGATTCTTGAAGAGTGTAACCTGATCGATATTCAGCAAGAAGGCAGACAACGCATTTGTGAGTTAAAACCCGAGTCACTTGAACCTGTCTCCGACTGGGTAGAGAAGAACCGGAGACTCTGGAATCAGCGGCTGGATGCTCTTGAAGACTACCTTAACAAACTCCAAAACAAGGAAGATAAATGAGCGAAACAGTACGCAAAGAAAAGGAATTGATCACCACCCGGGTATTTGAAGCTCCACGTGAACTCGTGTTTGATGCCTGGATGGATCCTGAGCACCTAACTAACTGGTTTGGTCCTGAAGGGTTTACCATCACCACTAAAAGATGGAGCGCTCAACCCGGCGGTGAGTGGGAATTTACCATGCATGATCCTGACGGAACAGACTATGCAAATCTGATCAGGTTTATCAAGATCGACAGGCCGGAACTGATAGAATATCTTCAGATGGAAGACGAAAGCACTAAAGATGATGCTTTTCATGTTGTGGTTAGCTTTTCAGAGGTGAATGGAAAGACAAAACTTGTTATGCATATGAGATTCAGAGACAAAGAGTATCTGGATCATGTTATCAATGAGTACGGAGCCCTGGAAGGCCAGAAACAAACTTTTGACCGACTTACGGAATACCTTTTAACACTTCAATAGAATTGATATGAACGATTACGGAACTTTCACCGATAAAAAGACACTGAAACTGGTGCGCCTCCTCCCTGCCTCTCCGGAAACCGTATGGGAGTTTCTAACTCAATCGGATAAAAAAGCTAAATGGCTGGCAGACGGAGATGTAGAACCAAAAGTAGGTGGTAAAGTGACTCATCATTTTGATCATCGGAATATCAGCGATAAACCGGAACCCCTGCCTGAGAAATATAAAGATATCGGTGAAACCAGCACTTCTTTTGGAAAGGTCACCGCATGGAAGCCATACTCTTTGTTGAGCTATACCTGGGATGAAGGTGATGACGGAGTTTCGGAAGTCACCTTTGAGCTTTCTAAGGTTGGAGATGATTACACCCGACTGGTACTTACTCATACCAGAATACCGGATTCAGATGAGTTCAGGATCGGAGTCAGTGCAGGATGGCATACGCATCTCAACATCCTGAGAAATATCATTTCCGGCAAGAACCCGGGAAGTTTCTGGAATGTTCATATGCCTTTGGAGGAAGAGTACAAAAAGCGGATTGGATGAGTGATACTGTGTGATTTTCAGAGTTTGGTGGTCCGGAGATTTCGATTATCTTTTTACCAAATCTGAAAAAATATACATGATGAAACGTATCAAACTTTTTTCCCTGTTCACTCTCTTAATACTTTTCCCCTTATTTGTTTTTGCCCAGGACAGCCCTGTCATAGCTGATGGAGCTGAACTCATCGAGGTTGACGATTCATTTGTCTTTACTGAAGGTCCCATCGCTGATGATAATGGCAATGTTTACTTCACCGATCAGCCCAATAATCGTATTTATAAATGGGATGCAAACACTAACACCATCGATCTGTTCATGGAAAATGCCGGTCGGGCTAACGGGCTCTATTTTGATAATGAGGGGAATCTGATTGCGGCAGCTGATGAGAAAAATGAACTCTGGAGTATCACTCCCAATGGGGAGGTTACTGTATTACTTGATGAGTTTGAAGGCAAAAAGCTTAATGGTCCGAATGATATTTGGGTCGCCCCGAATGGTGGCATCTACTTCACCGATCCTTATTACCATCGTGAATGGTGGACACGAACCGAACCTGATATTAAAGAACAGAGGGTGTATTACCTCTCCCCTGATCGTACAGAGTTATCCGTTGTAGCCGATCAACTGGTAAAGCCCAATGGCATTATTGGTACTCCGGATGGGAAAACCTTATACATAGCCGATATCGGAGACAGTAAAACGTATTCTTACACCATCAATCCGGATGGCACCCTGAAAAACCGGTCACTTGTATTGGAAGAAGGTTCAGATGGGATGACCCTGGACGAACTTGGTAACATTTATATTACCGGAGACGGAGTAACGATCTATAGTGCAGATGGGGAATTCCTTCAGCATATTGATGTTCCCAAGGGATGGACGTCCAACGTAACTTTTGGTGGTCCAGATAACTCTACGTTGTTCATCACAGCGCTTGAAGCTGTTTACACACTTCCAATGAATGTTAAAGGAGCTTCTCTTTGATATTGATTGGTTGGCATACTTAATTAGATCGGGCTTTTTGCAGAACCCGCGCACAAGCCCAATTCAGCTTCATTGAGAAATTGGAACCGGGTTATCCTGTAAATACTGATCTTATCGGTTATTCAACCAAACAAAGCATTTATTCAGATGGGATTGTAAAACCCTCTCCTTACTTAGTGAGGAGACCATAAAAGTTACACTAAAATTCATGGGGATTTATTGTAACTCCTCCTACTTTTCTTACTCATGATATTGATTAGATAAGCATCATTATCTCAGTAAAATATTGAGAACAATTCTGATGTCTGGATCAAAATAAGATCCATGAGGCAGATCTTTTCGTAGAAGTATCAATCAGGTATCATTTTATAAAAAAGGACATTTACGTGCGTAAAAAATCAAGATCTATTCATACCCCTGAAAATATTACGATCATAAACAGTGCGACCAGTATAACTGGTGATTTTGAATCTAAAGAGACCATAATCTTTGCAGGTACACTGGATGGAAGTCTGATCTGCAAGAATAAGGTAAAACTCGAAAAAGGTGGACTGGTACAGGGAAATCTGGTTTCTCAATTCGCAGATATTTACGGCACGGTACAAGGCGACGTTCTGGTCCATGATAAACTCACCATTTGTGAGACCGGTGTGATCGAAGGCACCATTTACTGCAAGAGTTTTGAAGTCCTACCCGGAGCAACTCTGAATGGAACCATTCAGACCGGTGATTTCAGTGAATTTTCACAATTATTAAATACAAACCTTTCCTCTACTGCAAAGCAGGAAAGTCCGGATAAAGAGGTTGCACCTCGGGAAAATAAGGAAGCCGTTTCTGAAGCATACATCAGTAATAAAAACATACAGGATGTAATAGTTGGAATACCCGGAAAACGTTTACCGGTTCAACAGACCGAAGCCATTCAAAATGCCTGTTCGGAGATCATGGAACTGATCGGCTTTAGGTTAGAAGTTCACGATAAGCCTGAATTACTACCATATTTCCATAAACAAATCTTCAGAACTGATAATGAAGATCCGAATTCCATCACATATCATTTCAATAGCTTATCAAATTGTCTGAATCAGTCGCTCAGCGGCGAATCTTTGTCAAATTGTTCCCCGTTGATCACTCGCGCTATTCAGCATCTTCTGCAGGTAATTGAAGACATTCCGGAAATTTCTATCAAATTAGGCAGTATACTTTTCATCAAACAAGATGAAGAAGAAACGTTTAATTATACGATAGAAGCTGTTTCGGAATCATTGGAAGGAAAATTCCGAAAGGAACCCCGTATCATCAACCAACCGGAAAAGTTATCTGAATATTTGAAGGTGGCCTAAATTTTTGTTTATCTGCATTGTAGTAAATCTTCAACAATACGGATTCCATGCTTTTTTCACTGCTCATTCAAAGAGTGAAAGCCTTCATTATAGATTGGGCACTGCTATTAGTCACTATGTTTGTCCTTGGCTATTTTCTGGCTCAGTTTAACGAAGACCTGACCATCCTACGCACCTTTCTTTTTCTTCTGTTATTATTTTTCTATGAGCCATTGATGATCACTTTTTCAGGAGCAACATTAGGTCAGCATACAATAGGGTTTCTGATGATTAGAAATAATGATCTTAAAGGGCGGGTGCCATTCATTTCTTCTTTTGTAAGATTTATTGTGAAGATCCTGCTTGGTTGGCTCTCTTTTATTACCATTAGTGCCTCTGAAAAAAGAGAGGATTACATGATATGGTTTCCGATTCGCTTGTGGTGAACAGAGATTTTTTACTCAAGGATTGAGGTTTAACTGTACAGACAGATTAGTTTCAATTACCCCGTTCTCCCTCCTCTTAAAACTGTATATTCAGTTCCTTTTACATTCAGCCTCGAATTCATGAATTTCAAATTTCCAACTCCTTATTCTGTGTTGATGGGGGTAATTCTGGTTGCAGCCATCGCTACCTGGATCTTACCTGCCGGACAATACGATACCATCACATATCTTGAAAACTCAGATACCTTTGAATTACGTTCTGCCGGCGAAACCACCACTTTACCGGCAAATCAGCAAACACTGGATGAACTTGGAATCCTAATTCAATTGGATAAATTCAAAGAAGGAGAATTCACCAAGCCTCTATCGGTACCTGATACCTATAAAACCGTAGAGTCAGATCCTCAGGGAATACTTGATGTATTTTTGGCCCCGATCAAAGGCATGTATCAGGTGATCGATATTGTCATGCTTGTACTCATTATTGGTGGATTTATCGGGGTCTTTAACAGTTCCGGTGCGTTGGATCGTGGAGTTTCGTATCTGGCAAGAATATTAAAAGGCAGAGAGAGTTTACTCATCGTGATCGTTACTTCGTTAATTGCAATCGGTGGAACCACCTTCGGAATGGCCGAAGAGACACTGGCATTTTATCCCATATTGGTCCCTGTATTCCTGGCGGCGGGATATGATCTCCTCGTTCCTGTAGCGGTGATCTTTATCGGATCTTCCATCGGGACCATGGCAAGTACTACAAACCCTTTTGCCACCATCATCGCATCGAATGCAGCGGGCATTAACTGGACCATTGGACTATACAGCCGCCTGGCCATGCTGATCCTTGGAACCATAGTTTCCATCACATATATCGTACGGTATGCCAACCGGGCTAAAAAAGATCCCACCAAGTCATTACTGTATGGTTTAAATATCCATTCGCCATTTAAAGACATCGATACATCGGCCTCCTCGCACCTGGATCTAAAAACGGTGTTGTTATTATCCCTTTTCGGAGGAACATTCCTGTTTATGATCATAGGTGTTGCCTTTTACGGTTGGTGGCTGGAAGAAATGACCGTACTCTTTCTCATTGCCTCAATTTTATTAGGAATTCTGATGCGGTCTTCTGAAAAAGAATTTGTCGCTCATTTTATTGACGGAGCCAAAGACCTACTGGGAGTATCACTAATCATTGGAATTGCACGGGGTGTAACGATCATAATGAACGACGGTATGATCTCTGATACCATCTTATATTATTCGGTACAAATGGTTGAGGGAACATCTGGTTTCGTATTCCTACCGTTATTGCTGGTAGTTTTCTTTGTGATGGGATTCTTTATATCCAGTTCTTCGGGACTGGCCGTGGTTTCGATGCCAATTATGAGTTCCCTGGCACAGATCATCGGGGTTCCTGTTGAAGAGATCGTGAATGCCTATCAGTTTGGATTTGGTATCATGTTGTTCATCACTCCTGCGGGACTAATACTGCCCTCTCTGGCCATGGTGAATGTTAATTACGATAAATGGATAAAATTCATCTGGCCCTTATTAGTGATCCTTGCATTTCTAAGTTTACTTACCCTTTGGGCCGGTTTATTGATCTGATCTAAATCAACGATCAATGAACGCTTCGAGTGAAAAGTTCTTTTACCACAGAAAAAAGGATATTGACCTATGAGTACTGATTTGATCAAGGAATATAAGCTTGAACCACACGAGGTTGACCGGATCATCGGAATGGCCTGGGAAGACCGAACTCCTTTTGATACTATTGAAGCTCAATTTGGCTTATCTGAAAAAGAAGTGATCGAATTAATGCGCCGAAATCTGAAGCGAAAAAGCTGGGAGCGATGGAGAAAAAGAGTAAGCGGCCGAAAAACCAAGCATCGTAAATTAAGAAATAAGGATGTTAAACGGTTTGTCTCCCCTGCCCAAAATCCCATTACCAACAACAGAATAGCCAAAAAGAAATACTGAGTAGATGTTCTGCAACGGGATCAACAAAGGCTTAATTTCTATCAACAGGATGAATTGATGAATGAAAATGATTATTTCATGAAACAGGTCAGGCAAATGGTTCAGGTTATGAACCAGATCATTGCCACTGTTCTGAAACTAAAGAATCAGGATCAACCGGCCGAGATCATTCAGTCCGTTGATACCTTAATGAAGGATAAATTTTCTTTCGATCTGAACACCATCATCGAGTACCCGGATGAAGAATTAATAGAACGCCTGAAAAAAGACTATGATCTCAATGATGAGGTAATAGCATTGATCGGAGATCTGCTTTTCGAAGTAGCCCATTGTGGACAGGATGCATACCCTTAGGTCAAACTCTTCAAAAAGAGTCTCATTATTTACAAATACATGGAGACTTCAAGCGAAATATATTCCATAGACCGACATCTCAGGATAGAACAGATCTTGTCTGAACATCCACATTTATTGAACTGACGTTGATCGATGCTTCCATTCTATGACTTCTTTCAACTTAAACCATTTACCGGTCTGCTATAAATAGGGATTAAACGCATTACCAAGAACCCCTAAGACGTACCAGGTCTTTAACTCTGATTTTCTGTTCTTCATTTGCAATTCGATGAGTTTGATCCGGCTGTCCAGATATTTATTCAACCGGGAATTAACTAAAAACAAAGAACTCTCTCCCAGTTCAAACTTTCTTTGTTCTGCGTTCAACAGTCGTTCATAATCCAGAACTGTTTTTCGGTATTGTTCGCTTTGCTCCCGGGTTGTTTCAAATTCCTGAGTGGCCATTGCATATTTCTGACTTAAACTGAATCTCTTTCTTTCCAGATCCAGATTAGTACTTTTCAGCTTCAAACCATTTTTCTGTAATTCTGCTCTTTGCTTTCGGAGTAATAGGGGCATCTCGAAAGTGAATCCCCATTTCATATTATTCTCAGTGATCCGAATATCCTCAGCTCCACCCACAGGTTCGATTAATGGAGTAAGATTCACATTTAACGTTGGTTTGAGCTGTTCAAGGCCAAGTTTCCGATCAACATTAAGTACATCGATCTTGAAGGTGGTCTTCAGTATTTCAGGATGTCTGCTTAGTAAAGTGTCTGCATCAGCGAACAGAACTTCACTTGTTACTGGAGATCGTTCATCCATTTCACCGGGAAATACGTTGTCTGAAAGTTCCATCGGAAGAACGCCTTCGAACCACAAGTAGGTAGATAATTCTGCACGGGACTTCATCACTTCCAACCGGGCTTGCTGTAATTCAACCTGTAATGTCTGGATCTGTAAGCTCGCCTCAAGAGTATCGATCTCAGGTTTATCACCCAGAGCTACACTTCTCTCGATAAATTTCAGGCGTTCACGAGCTATGTGCATAGCTCTGGATATGACCTTCTCCACCTCAAAGGCCTGCGTCCACTTCCAATAGGCATTCCCGGCATCATACATAAGGTCGTTCAGCATAATTTGCTGCTCTACTACATTACTTTCCCGGTAGATCTTTGCCTTTTTCAGATCTGCCCGGCGTTGATCTATGAAGAGTCCCTGCCCAATCGGGATCGATAATCCGGCATAGATCAAACCGGCGTCCGGAGTACCTGACTGCGGATCTACATAGGCACCACGGGCTCGTTCAAATCCGGTTTTCAGGTCTACTCCAAGCCAGGTTGGAAGCTTTAGTCCCGCATCAATTAACTGATAGTAGTTTTTCTCATCGAAGTCCTTTTCGGTGAGATCAGCATATATCTTGGGTTCAAACCCGCCTTTTGCCTTAAGCAGTTCTGCCTCTGCCTCCTGCTCCAAAAGTTCTGCCTGCTTAGCCACCGGATGATATTTTCTTACTATCTCCAGATACTCACTGAAGGTTAACACTGTATCCGTTACAGCATTTGAATCAGGGGTACTATCAGTAAAAAATGTCCTAGCCGATAGCGGATCTCCGATCAATATGAGTATGATAATGAGCGATAATTTCTTCATCATTTTTTAAACATTAAGAATGAAGATTTGACCGATTTCTCCGTATTTGTGCTGTAATAATCCGGTGGAAAACCATTTATCTGTCGCCAAACCTCATACCAGATCGGCACTTCATTTAGCAGCACGATACTTTGAGCCCCGGAGCCATATCTCAATGCTTCAGGCCATTCCTCTGCCTCCTCATCCGGTCGCACTAATACCCTGTACATTCCATTGGCACTGATAAAACGATCGATAGCAAATATTTCTCCGCCATAGGTTCCAAAACTTGTATTCGGCCAGCCTGAGAATACGATGGCAGGCCAACCATCAAACTGAATGCGAACCTTCTGCCCCGTTTTAAGTAATGGCAGATCAATAGGCCGAACATACATCTCTACCGCTAATTGATAGCTCTCGGGCATGATCGTTACGATCACTTCACCCTCTTTTAAGGTTTCACCGATCCCTGATTTGATGGATTGAGTGATATACCCTGATTGAGGAGCTGTTACAAAATAGAGATCATTGCGCCGTTGATAATTCGAATACTGATTTTCAAGCTTTGCCACTTCTGCCTGAGCACCATAAAGATTGGACTGAGCGGTAAACATGTCCGATTCTGCTTTGGCGATCTTCTGCTCGAAATCAGCTTCTGTGGTATTCAGATCAATCTGAGCATTTATAAGAAGGTTACGGGAGGTCAGCAGTTTATTCTGCTTCGCGATCATCTCAGCTTCTGCCTTTTGCAGATCGAGTTTACGTTTCTCAAAATCCGTTAAAGATTTCAGTCCCTCTTCGTATAACCCTTTCATACGATCAAATTGCTGCTTTGCGATCTCAAGATTCAGCTTCGCTGCTTCTACTTCCATACTATCGCTTTGCACCTTAAGCCCGGCCTGAATGAGATAATTCTTTAGCTGTTCTAACTTTAACTGACGATTAGTTCTTAATGCTTTGATCTGATGCTCCATCGCCGTAAGCTTTTGCTCATAGGCCCGGATCGTATTTTTCTTAGCTTCTAATTGTTGTTGTGTTCGTTCCAGAAGTAAAGGATCGAAATAGGCATCCTTGATCTCTTTTATATGTACAATGGTATCCCCTTTTTGCACATAATCACCTTCTCTGACATACCAGCGTTCAATTTGACCGGCAATTACAGAATGTACATTTTGAGGACGTTGATCCGGACTTAACGTTGTTATACTACCTCTGGAATTTATATTCTGAGTCCAGGGTAATAGCATGATGCCCAACGAAATGATCATGATCGTAAAAAGCGTCCTGATCAATAATGTGGAGGTACTTCGCTCTTCTACGGTTCTAAGTGAACTATACTTCCGGCGATCGATATACTTTGAGATACTGTGATGGGAATTATTAAGCATTCTTCGCACCTCCGTTCAGCTCTTTAAGTTGCTGATAGGGTGCTAATTCCGCAACCTGACCATTTTTCAGATACACAACATTATCCATTTTCTTAAGCACTTTTCTGGAGGATGTCACCCAAATTAACGTCCACTTTTTATTCCTGTCTGTCAGATAATCAGTGATCAGTGATGCCTCATTTTCATCAATATCCTCTAACTGAGAATCGATGATCAGTAGTTTTGGTTTACCTATTATGGCCCTTGCCAGAAATATCTTCTGTGAGATATTCCTTGGTAATTTTTCCCCTTGTGGATCAAGCTTTGTTTTAATTCCATCGGGCAGCGATTTAACAAAATCGTGCAGGAAAAGATCATGACATACTTTATCCAGTTGCTGTCGATCGATGCCTTCTCTCCCCATGGTTATATTCTCCTCAAACGTTCCTTCGAAGAGATCCACTTCAGAATAATACACGCCCAGATGCTTTCGCAATGAGTTCAGATCCAGGATGGATCTTGTCTGATTATTGTAAAGCAGGTTCCCGTATTTGATATCATAATAACCTGCCAGGATCTGTACGAAGGTTGATTTACCCGATCCGTTTTTCCCGGTAACCCCCATCCTGCCACCGGCCGGTATTTGCAGATTGAGGTTCTCCAATGATGGTTTATAATAATTAGGATAGGTAAAGGTGACGTCGTTGAATTTAACATCTATACCATAGGCATCTTCATCAACTTCCAATGGAGTACTTCCGTTTTCTTCCAATTCCAGATCCGTTACCTGAGCGATCTTTTCTAATCCGGTTATGATGTCATAGATATTCTCAAGGCTCATGATCAGCTTCTCTACCGATGAAATGATCGTAAGAATGATAATTTCTGCAGCCACGAACTGACCTATGTTCATAAGTTGCTCCATCACCAGGATACCACCGATGGCCAATAATCCTGCAGCAACGATCACCTTAAAAAAGACGAGCAGGGAATACTGACGAACGAGGATACGGAAGTGACTTTCCCTGTCCCGAACATAATCATCTGTGATGGTATTGGTCTTCTGAAGTGCCAATTCAGATTCTGTATTCAGCTTAAAACTCTGATAGGTCCGGGCGATCTCCTCCAGCCAGTATGCCAGCCGGTATTTTTGTTTCGACTCATTTAGACTGGTAGTCAATCCCTTTGGAAAACTATATCGGATGATGGCATACACGATCACCACTAAAACAATACCGAACAGAATAAAGAACGGGTGATAGAACGAGAGCAATAAAACACCGAACACCACCTGTAGCATAGCCGTTGTGAAATCGATCAGCAGTTTTGCCATCCCCTTCTGTACAGATACCACATCAAAGAAACGATTCACCAGATCGAGGGCATAATTCTTGTACAATACCTCCATCTTTATCCGGGGTAAACGATAGGCAAATTCGAAGGCGGCCCGGACAAATACCTTTTGCTGAAGGTTCTCAACCGTACGTAATTGAAATATATTCAGTACGCCATTTACTCCTACACCGGCGACTACCAAAACTACCAAAACCACCCAGGCGGTATTGATACTTCCCCCCTGAATCAGATTTACAATGGCCTGAATACCCAGTGGAAGGGACAGATACACCAATCCTGAGAGCAATGCGTAGAGATACACATTTCTGATCTCTGTTTTATCGGGTTTAAATAAACGGATTAAACGCTCCGTAGGCGTAATTTTATCATAAACTTTTTCCATGCTAAGTTAGATATCGATGAATAGTAAGGTGTTGAGGAGTAACTAAGAGTTACTTGGTAAGTAGATCAGGCAGCGTGCGTATCTGGCGGGGGTGTTTGGCAACGCTTTATATAGCTGTCGAAGAGCTCCTGATCATATTTTATCCATAATACCCGGATTTCGGAATCTATATCCGTATCAATTTCCTGATGCATCTTTTCTTCTTCCTGCACCTCATTCTTTTGGCTGAGATCACATTCCAGAACATCAGCATACTGAAATAGTTCAGCAGAGCATATTTCTGTGGTCAGATTGGGGATCATAAAAAGAGACAACAACATAGACATTAGAATGGCTATGCCTGATCCTCTGATGATATGTGAATGATGTCGTAAGATATTTTCCGGATTTTTTATTGTTCGAGCACAGCTACAAAAATATTTTTTTTACCGTTTCCGATTTTTTAAAAAATCTAAATTTCTTTACATAAAAAACCCCGATAAATAATCAGGGTTTTTCTCATAGTAAGTATACTTATAACTATTTGAAGCGAGTAATTATGGGGTCAATCGTCCCATCATTCTTGGGAATGGAATGGTTTCACGCACGTGGGATAATCCACATAACCAAGCCACTGTTCTTTCCAGACCAAGCCCGAATCCGGCATGTGGAACGGTACCAAATTTTCGAAGATCCAGATACCACTCAAACACACTCTCGTCCAGCCCTTCTTCCGCAATACGTTCACGCATTACTTCCAGGTCGTCTTCTCGCTGGCTTCCACCAATGATCTCACCATAACCCTCAGGTGCCAGTACATCTACGCCCAGAGCGTGTTTTCCTGACTCATCCCGCTTCATATAAAAAGCTTTTATCTCTGCGGGCCAATGGGTCACCATAACAGGTACATCATATTGCATAGTCAGTACTGTTTCATCGGATCCGCCAAAATCATTGCCCCACTCGAATTCCTGAGCAGATTTCTTCCATTTCGGGATATTGCGGTAATCCTCTTCGATCTGATCCAGCCGTGCCCCGATCTCGATCTGACGTGCTTCGATCTGTTTTTTACGCCATTTCTTTGCAGATCCATGCTCTTTTTTAATTTCTTCCCGTTCTTTCTTTAGAGCTTTTTCTTCTTCTTTGCGGGATGCGAGCATATCATCCAGCATTTGTGCAGTAGCCTTACTGGTTAGGATATCAACAGCTTCGGTATAGGTCATCCGGATGAACGGATTATCTACCAGTGCTTGTAATTTAGTGGTATCGCGTTCCAGGATCTTTAATTCATTGGCACGCTTATCTAACACCGTTTTTACTATGAACCGGATCATATCTTCTGCAAGGTTCATATCCATTTCAAGATCATAATAAGCCATTTCAGGCTCTATCATCCAGAACTCAGAAAGGTGACGCCGCGTTTTCGATTTTTCTGCACGAAAAGTTGGCCCGAAAGTGTAGATCAATCCATGAGCCATCGCCATGGCCTCCCCGTATAATTGACCGGTTTGAGCTAAATACGCCGGTTCTTCGAAAAACTCTGTTTCAAAAAGAGTAGTACTACCTTCGGCGGCATTTCCGGTAAAGATCGGTGAATCCATCTGCACAAAATTGCGCTCCTGAAAGAAGGTATGGATAGCAAAAATGATCTCATTACGTACACGCATGGCCGCCCACTGGCGCTGACTTCGTAACCACAGGTGACGATTATTCATAAGGAATTCTACCCCATGATCCTTCGGGGTGATGGGATAATCTTCGGCGATCTGGATCACAGTTACATCAGATACATGGATCTCATGACCGCCAATACTCCGATCATCTGCTTTTACTGTTCCTGTGATCTCCAGCGAACTTTCTTGTTTAAGGGATGAAGCAGCTTCCCAAGTGCTTTCAGAAACATCATCTTTAGCGATCACACATTGGGTAAGTCCTGTACCATCTCTCATTTCAACAAACACCAGACTCCCGCTGCTACGGTAATTATATACCCAACCCTTCAGAGTCACCTGTTCGTCAACGTGTTTCGATAATTGGTTGATATAGATCATTTTTTCAGATAGGAATTAAAATTTTGCCACTAAGAATGCATAACCACTTTTAGTGATAATTTGATTCATTGATAATTTGTTAGTTTTCCTCTTCAGGGGTAAGCACGGCTTCCATAAAGTATTTCTGATCGAAAAAGTCTTTACTGAATTCAAGGATCTGTTCTGAAGTTACTTCCTCGATATTTTTCTCTAGTTCATCAAGGGTTACAAAGCGATCATAATAAAGCTCCCCCTTCGCTAATCTCATCATACGATTGCTCGTATTTTCCTGAGATAGCAACAGTTTTCCTTTCAGCTGAGATTTTGCTTCGTTCAATTCTTTTTCCGGGATGAGTTCGGTTCTGATCTTATCGAGTTCAGCCACTACCAGTTCATGTACATGCTCCACATAGTCTTTATCCGTACCTACATACACACCCCAGATTCCTGCATCAGAATAAGACTGATTGAAGGTCTGAATGGAATAACAATAACCATATTTTTCCCGCACATTTTGATGTAAACGGGAACTCATACCTCCACCCAGAATCGTGTTGGCCATCAGTAACAGGTATTTATCCTCGTGATCAAAGAATAACCCACGACGTCCTAATACATAGTGGGTTTGCTCGATCGATTTGGTCAGTTCCAGTTTTTCCGGCTTGAATTCAGCGATCGGCTGCTCTACGTTCACTACTTTCTTAGGTTCCCGGGCTCCAAAATATTCCCTAACGATCTCTTCAACCTGATCATGATCTACATTTCCTGCTACTGAGATCAGCATATTTTCGGGTACATAACGCTCTGACATATAGTTATAGAGGTCTTCACGTTTAAATTCGGATACGGTTTTTTCAAATCCCAGCACGGGTCTGCCAAGTGGATGCCCTTCAAACATCTTTGAACTGAATTCTTCGAAGAGATAATCATCCGGTGAATCCCGATACATCTTCATTTCTTCGATCACCACTTTCTTTTCTTTTTCGATCTCTTCTTCCGGAAAAGAGGGATTCAATACCATATCAGAGAGTACATCAAGGGCTCTGGGTAACTGAGCATCCACACAACGGGCATAATAGCAGGTATATTCAGAAGAGGTAAACGCATTCAGATACCCTCCCACCGACTCCATACTCAGTGCAATGTCGTAGGCAGAACGTGAGTCCGTTCCTTTAAACAACATGTGCTCAAGAAAATGAGTCACTCCCGCCAGTTCATCCGATTCATTCCGGGACCCGGTTTTCACCCATATGCCTACAGAAATGCTTTTTACACTATCAATTTTTTCTGTTACAATTCGAAGTCCGTTTTGCAAAGTGGTCTTCGTTACCGCCTCAATTTCTTTGAGATTTTCCATTCAGTTTTTTTATGATCTTTAGCTCTTATTTTCCGGGCTGAATATACGAAAAACTGTACGGTTTTAGCAGTAAGGATTCGATCATTCCCAGAAGTCGAAATAGGCTCTGGCATTATTATAACTGATATTTTCCACCATCTTACCTAACCAGGCGATGTCATTGGGGAGTAAACCTTTTTCTACATCATTTCCGATGAGATTACAGAGCAATCTTCTGAAGTATTCATGTCTTGGAAATGAAAGAAAACTCCGTGAATCTGTTAACATACCAACAAAGGTACTTAACACCCCGATCGTGGATAAGGTATTGAGTTGACGTTCCATCCCATCCAGTTGATCCATGAACCACCACGCAGAACCCCATTGTACTTTACCGCGAACAGAACCGTCGTTATAATTCCCAATCATCGTTGCAAATACTTCATTGAACATGGGATTTACATTGTAGATGATCGTTTTAGTGAGTTGATCGGTAGCGTCTAACGTATCCAGAAATTTTGAAAGCGACTCCGCCTGTAGAAAATCGCCCATGGAATCGAACCCTGTATCCGGACCCAGTTGAGTGAGTAATCGCGAATTGGTATCTCTGAGCGCTCCCAGATGATATTGCTGAACCCAACCCCGCTTGTGATCCATTTTGGCGAACTCAAGCAGCATATAAGATTTCAATTTATTCACCTCATCCCCGGAGATATCTCCCCTATTGATAAGAGTTTTAAATGCAGATTCGATCTCAGAAGCCGTAAAATCATTTGCAAAAATATGATTGATCCCATGATCAGAAAGCCGGCATCCTTTAGAATGAAAGTAATCGTGCCGTTCTTTGATGGCTTCCAGGTAGGAATCCAGATCAATTATAGATGTTCCACTCGCTTCTTCGAGTTTTCTAACATATTCAGAAAATCCGGGTGAATCGAAAGCCATCGCTTTATCAGGGCGGAAAGCAGGTAGTACGATCACCGGATAATCGCTGTCCAGAATCTGTTTGTGATAACGCAGATCATCTACCGGATCGTCGGTAGTTACGATCACCTCCACATTCATTTTACGGATCAGTGATCGTACGGAATACTCTGAGGTTTGAAGCTTGGCACTGGCTTCCTTATAAATATCCAATGCAGTATCGGGGTTCAATAGCGTATCAATACCGAAATAGCGTTGAAGTTCCAGATGCGTCCAGTGATACAATGGATTCCTCATGGTTTGTGGCACAACTTCTGCCCACTTCATAAATTTCTCTTTGTATGAAGTATCTCCGGTGATCAGTTTTTCATTGATACCGCAGGTTCTCATGGCCCGCCATTTATAATGGTCTCCCTCAAGCCAGGCTTCTCCCAGATCTTCAAACTTACGGTCATTGGCTATTTCATCCGGTGGTAAATGGCAATGATAATCTATGATCGGTTGATCCTTGGCATGATCATGATATAGAACTTTGGCTATCTCAGTTTCCAGGATGAAATCCTGATCCATAAATTTTTTCATTGGAATATCCGGGGTAATAAGTGTTTAATTGACAGATAAGAAACTACTTATTAGTTCCTTCTCAGGAAAGGGAAAAAGAGGGAAATCTACCTTAAGCTCTGCCATGCCTGATTCTAATTTTGGCAGACTCCTCTCCACTTCCGACCTCTTCTGTCCTTTCCTTCGCAAGTAGAAGGACTCGTTGTTGTGGCTGAGAACTTCAAAAAGGAATCTCACTATCATGCTGCAAGAATGTGAACGAGTGAGAGGTCAATTGTGAGGAATATGAGTTTATCAAACTATACTTCGTCAGCGGGCAGAGAAGAGCGACTTAGTTACACAATATTCTTATAAAAAGTCATTCAGAGGCGGACCCGATGAATCTTCACAACACAATATCTACTCGATTTCTGGATGGGCTGACTCTTCTGCCATGGGCATTCCTATGGAAGCTTAACTCTGAGTGAATGGAGAACACAAAAAAAGGCATTACCCAATGCTGAGTAACGCCTTTTAATCGATTTAAATGTCGACTGAGAATTAATCTTCTCTTTCGATCAGTGCTTTTTTGGACAGACGAAGTTTACCGCCGTGTTCAATTTTCAGCAGTTTTACTTCAACTTCATCACCAAGACTCATGTAATCACCAACTTTTTCCACACGTTTGTGATCGATCTCAGAAATGTGAAGTAAGCCGTCTTTACCAGGAGCGATCTCGATGAATGCTCCAAAGTCTTTGATGGATTTAACTACCCCTTTATAGGTAGCTCCTTCTTCCAGATGACCCACGATCATCTTAATTCGGTTTTTCGCTTCTTCAGCTTTACTCAGATCATTGGCAGAAATAGTAACCTGACCTTTTCCATTCGAGTCTTCTTCGATAAGGATCTCAGTTCCGGTTTCTTTCTGCAAGGTCTGAATCACTTTACCACCAGGTCCGATAACAGCCCCAATGTCGCTACCGTCGATCTCCATTTTCAGGAATTGAGGTGCGTACTGAGAGATATTCTCACGAGGAGATGGAATAGTTTTAGCCATTTCACCTAAAATATGCATACGTCCCTGATGAGCTTGTTCAAGTGCTTTCTCAATGATCTCGAAGCTAATGCCCTGAACTTTCATATCCATCTGGCAGGCAGTGATACCTTCTGCTGGTCCGGCGGTTTTGAAATCCATGTCGCCCATGAAATCCTCTTCACCGCGAATGTCAGAAAGTACTACCGTTTTATCTTCTCCAACGATCATACCCATTGCAATACCTGCAACCGGTGCTTTCAGTGGAACACCGGCATCCATAAGAGCCATAGAACCACCACAAACAGAAGCCATAGAAGATGATCCGTTTGATTCGGTGATATCAGAGATCACACGCACCACATAACCGAATTCTTCGAAAGTTGGCATTTGCATTTTCAAGGCACGTTCAGCCAGGTGTCCGTGACCGATCTCGCGACGTCCGGGGCCACGTAAGAATCCGGCTTCGCCCACAGAATATGGAGGGAAGTTATAATGCAGATAGAAAGTTTTTGCTTCCTGATCGAATAAAGTATCCACGGATTGTTCATCGCGTCGGGTACCGAGGGTTGCAGAAACCAATGCCTGAGTTTCACCACGGGTAAAGATAGAAGAACCGTGAGCACGTGGAATGTATCCAACCTGAGTCCAGATATCGCGAATATCAACCGGAGTACGGCCATCAATTCGGCGTTCTTTTTCGAGGATCATATTACGAAGCTCGGTTTTCTCAATGGTACCAAGGATCTTCTTAGCTTCCGATAATTTATCAGAGGCATCCTCATCATCAGCAAACTCTTCTTCAAGTTTCTCAATAGCCTGATCTTTGGCTTCTTTGATCTTCTCGTTGTATTCCTCTTTACCAAGACCAATATTTACGATCTCTTTGATCTTAGCTTCAGCAAGTCCTTTAACTTTTGCTTCCAACTCTTCATCAACAGCAGGAGCAACAAATTCTCGCTTGGGTTTACCTAATTCTTCACGAAGTTCTTCCTGGAATGCACATAATTTCTTGATTGCTTCATGTGCTGCTTTAATAGCTTCAAGCATATCTTTTTCAGAGATCACATCCATCTCACCTTCCATCATCAGAATGGAATCGGCAGAACCACCCACAACCATATCGATATCGCTTTCTTTAAGCTCACTAACAGTCGGGTTAATGATGAATTCGCCATTTACTCGTCCTACCCGAACTTCAGCCATCGGGCCATCGAACGGAATATCAGAAAGGTGTAATGCAGTTGAAGCTCCCACCCCACCTAACACGTCACCGTCATGTTCATCGTCTGAAGAGATCACAGAGGTAATGATCTGTGTATCGTTATAATATCCTTTAGGAAACAAAGGGCGAAGCGTACGGTCGATCAATCGGCTTGAAAGGATCTCCTTTTCGTTAGAGCGTCCTTCTCTCTTCATAAAACCGCCCGGGAATCGTCCCGCAGCTGAAAAACTTTCTTTATGGTCAACAGTAAGCGGGAAAAAATCCTGTCCCGGTTTGGGCTCTTTGGCACTAACCGCAGTACAAAGTACCATAGTGTCACCCATTTTAACTACAACAGAGCCATCGGCTTGCTTGGCAATCCGGCCTGTTTCTATTGAAAGCACCTTACCCGGTGCAAATTCTATACTTCTAAAATCTTCTTTCATTTACTTCTTTTTTTGTTTGATTGCTTTAATCCCGCAGCCCCGTCACTTAAATCAGGTTGGTATAATAATCTAAAATAAAATGGCAACGAGATGAATAGAAAAAGGCTCCGTAATGAGGGAGCCTTTAAAATTATTTACGAATTCCGAGCTCTTTAATAAGTTCCCGGTATTTCTGTATATCGTTTTTCATGAGATAGTTAAGCAGACGACGACGTTTACCTACCAATTTCAACAAACCGCGTCGAGAGGCATGATCTTTCTGATTTTCTTTCAGATGCTCAGTAAGATGATTGATTCTTTTTGTAAAAAGAGCGATTTGACCTTCAGTAGTACCAGTGTTGGTGTCGTCTCCACCAAACTTCTTGAAAATTTCTTTCTTGTCTTGTGCAGTAATGCTCATTGCAATGTCAGTTATAACTATTCTTTAAATCGATTTATAGACTCCAAAGATACAGCTTTAATTAATAACCAACAATGGCCTCGAAAAACAAATAATTGATTTTAGTTTTTTAGAAAGAGATCTCAAGATTTATCTCATAAACATCCTCAATATCATCATTTATGTAGGTATGTTCGGTATTGGCTACGATCCTGAGGTTTGTATTGATCCGGTAGGACAATCCACCGATCCAACGAAGTGTATCATCTGCTTTATTCTCTAATTCGAAATGATCATATCTTCCCCAAACTGCAAATTGGGTTTTTGGGATCTTATACTCTGAGAAAAAGCTGTACCCGGAGTTCTTAAGTGCTTTTGAGGGATCATTTATATCCACATATTGTGCTCTGAAATCACCTACCCCGCTATGTACTTGAGAAGTAAATGTGAGGTGTTTTCCGGTATAAGCGATAAAGCCAAGCCACTGATTAAAATCCGGAGATGCTGCACTATTGCCTTTTCCAAAGTTAACATAAGTGCTTAGTTGAATCTCAGGAACTGATTCCGCCAGAGGCCGAACCGAAATCCTTCCGGCTATCACTTTATTAGTATTTGTTTCTGCCCCCGAATAACCGCCTCCATTATAAATACCGATCACATACGTAAAATACTTACCCGGCATAGAAGCATTTACTTTCGATAAAAACTCTCGATCCATCGCCGGACCAATATTCCCACCGATCACCACACCAAAATCAGCTGAATTAAATAACCGAGCCCGTTCAATCGCCATATTATCCTGCACCCGGTAACTATTAATTTTTTGTTCATAATCCAGCCAAGGGCGGTGTACCATTCCTACTTCGGTCCAGAATCCGGTAATTATTTCGGAATTTATCTCAGGCTGAGCTTTCACGTACAGGTATTTAAGACGGGTTTCCACATTACCGGCATCACCTCCTTCCCTGTCCACGGTAAGGTCCTGAGTATAACGAACCGAATAGGTATCGTTGAGCTTTTTCTTGAGGGTGAAATAACTTCTTTTCAGGATGAACTCACTACTGTGAATATATTCATCAGGTATATTCTCATCATCTGCCTGAATCTGTTCGTACCCATCCCTGAATGAAATGAACCAGTTTCCACTCATCTCAACGCCACGCATGAACTGGGTTACATTGGTTCCTGATCCTGTGTCTCCCGAACTCTGAGCCCTACCATTTAAAGGAACGAGTAAGACCATTAACAGTACTATTACCTCAATACATTTAATTGAGCTTTCCGAAACTCGTTTTCTCATTTGCTGATCAATTATTCAAAAAGTTGGAATAATATCAGCCGGAATTATTAAGATGAGATGTATCACCTAAATGGTAACAATTTATTAACTCAGACTTATTTAAGAACCTGAATGGTATTTTCTTTATCAGATTTCAGTTGATCTACTAACTCATCGGTACTTGTGAATTTTTGCTCATCCCTGATACGCTTCACAAATTGTATCTGTATGGTTTTCCCGTAGATCATCTGGTCAAAGCCAAAAATATTCACTTCGAGGGATTTAGAGACTCCATCAAAAGTCGGGCGGACACCAATGTTCATCATCCCTTTGTACCAATTACCATCAACCCGCACTTTTACAGCATAAATCCCATTTTTAGGAACTGCTTTATCGGGATGTTCCGGCTGCAGATTCGCAGTGGGAAACCCGATCTTTCTCCCCCTTTCATCGCCATGAATCACTACTCCGTTCAGGAAATAAGGTCTGCCCAGCATATCAGCAGCCATCTCCATATCTCCCTCCTCCATAATTTCTTTCCTGATATTGGTACTGCTTATGGTGAGTTCGCCCATTTCTTTTTTAGAGACTACATGAACATCAAAATTCAAGACCTGTCCCAATTGCTTTAACGTATCAATGGTCCCGGATCGGTCTTTTCCAAAGTGATGGTCATAGCCGATAATAAAATCACAGAGCCCGATCTTAGAGCAGATCACATCCCGGACAAATTCCTGAGAACTCAAAAGCGAGAAATCCCGGTTAAAAGGGATCACCAGTAACACATCTACCCCGATCTCAGATAGGATTTCAGCTCGCTCCTGAAGGGTGGTGAGGAGCTTAATTCCGTCATTTTTCTTACTGATGATCGTTCTGGGATGGGGATCGAACGTTACAACTAGACTCCTGGCCCCTTTCTTTTTGGCAACTTCTACAACCTTGTGCATCAGGGCTTTATGCCCTTCGTGAACACCATCAAATGTTCCCACAGTAAGTACCGTGTTTGGATCACGTGTTATATCATCAAGATGGATCAGTTCAGCCATTGGGACGCAATATGTTATTAAGTTCCTCCAGTGTAAGGGCCTCAGAATTTGAATAATCTCCGATCGATGTTCGTTCCAATGCGGATAAATAACCCAACGAATTTACGGCTTTCCCAAGGTCATGCGCTATTGAACGAATATAGGTTCCTTTACTGCACTCGATCTCGATCTTAAGTACCGGATTATTGAAACTAAGAACCCTATGCCGGTAAATGGTGATCGGTCTCGGGGCTAATTCTACTGTTTTTCCTCTCCGGGCTAACTCGTACAGTTTTTTTCCATCCCTTTTTAATGCCGAATACATCGGTGGAATTTGCATGATCTCTCCGGTGAAATCATGTTCAAGGGTCTGCAGGATCAGTTCTTCTGTTATATGATCAGTTTCTGCGGTAGTATCAATGTCAGATTCAGCATCATAGCTTGGAGTAGAGCCACCAAACGTTATTTCTCCGATATAGGCCTTTTTCATTTCCTGGATCTGAGAGATCGATTTGGTTGCTTTTCCGGTACAAATGATCAGTAAACCTGTGGCCATTGGATCAAGTGTTCCTGCATGACCAACTTTTTTGGTCTTAAATCTCCCCCGCAAATATTTAACTGCGTCGAAGCTGGTCCAGTCTTTGGGTTTATTAACTAAAAACACAGCCCCTGTGCTAAAATCAGTTCCGGCAACCGGTGGGTTAGAGCGGGAGTATACCGGCAAATCGGCCAAAGGAATAGGTTTGGCCATTATTCTTCTTCGTCGCTGGGTGCTTTTGGTTGTTCGTCCACTTTTTTGAAGAGCTGCTCCATTTTATTTACATAGGCAGCGGTATCATCTTCATAGAAATGCAGTTCGGGGATCTTACGAACCTGATTTTTGATCTTGCCTGCCAGCTTATGTCGGATTGTTGCAACTTGCTCGTCTAAATATTCAAGAACAACCTGTTTATCTCTGCCCGGTGCAAATACACTCAGATATACTTTAGCGATTGACAGATCGGGGGTAACCCGAACATTGGTCACCGTAACAAAAGTGCCTTCCGGTTGGAAATTCCTTTGAATTATATCGCCGAGATCACGCTTAAGCAACTCGCCTAAGCGTTCTACTCTGAAACTCATACACTGCTGTAATTGAAATGAAACTTAATTTGCGCTGTCTTCGAGGGTACGTTTCTCTTCGGTGATCTTATAACTTTCGAAGTTATCGCCCACCTTGATGTCGTTGTAGTTCTTAATGCTGATACCACACTCATACCCGGAGGTTACTTCTCTCACATCGTCTTTGAAACGTTTAAGTGCATCAATGTGACCGTCGTAGATCACTACACCCTCGCGGATAATCCTGATCGGATTGTTTCGGTCGATCTTACCGTCAGTAACATAGCAACCTGCAATGGTACCAACTTTAGATACTTTGAATGTCTCACGAACCTCAACCGTACCCATGATCTGCTCCTTGATCTCAGGTGACAGCAGACCTTCAAGTGCATCACGAACCTCATCAACGGCATCATAGATCACACTGAATAACCGGATATCGATCTCTTCAGATTCAGCAAGTTTACGGGCTTGTGCAGTAGGACGCACCTGGAAACCAATAATGATACCATCAGAAGCTGAGGCTAACAATACATCCGATTCGGAAATGGCACCGGCACCGGTATGTATAATATTCACTGAAACTTCCGGAGTACTTAATTTCTGTAAAGCACCGGATAACGCCTCAATGGAACCATCCACATCCGCTTTAATGATAATGCTAAGTTCAGAAACTTCACCAAGAGCCATACGACGAGAAAGGTCATCAAGAGTCATATGTTTGGTCTTACGCAGCGCCTGCTCTCTTCTGATCTGCTGACGTTGATTCGCAACTTCTTTTGCTGATTTTTCATCTTCAGCAACGATCATCTTATCACCGGCCTGAGGCATCTCATCAAAACCGGTTAACTGAACAGGAGTTGCAGGTCCTGCCTCTTTAATTCGTTCACCAAGATCATTTTCCATCGAACGAACACGACCAAAACATGGCCCCGCTACGAATGGGTCACCTACTTTAAGCGTACCATTCTGAACCAGAATATTCGCAACAATACCTTTTCCTTTATCCAGACGTGATTCGAGTACAACCCCGTCTGCACGTCGGTTTGGATTGGCTTTTAATTCAAGAAGTTCAGCTTCGATCAATACTTTTTCAAGCAGATCTTCAATTCCGTTACCTGTTTTGGCAGAAACCAAGGCATACTGAGTAGAGCCACCCCAATCTTCAACGATCACGTCATATTCAGACAACTGTTGTTTGATCTTATCAGGAGTAGCGCCGGGTTTATCCATCTTGTTAATGGCTACCACTATAGGTACACCGGCTGCTTTCGCGTGATTGATCGCCTCAATGGTCTGAGGCATCACTGAGTCATCAGCTGCAACCACAAGAATTACAATATCTGTAGCCTGAGCACCACGGGAACGCATTGCGGTAAAGGCTTCGTGACCCGGAGTATCAAGGAAAGTGATCTTTTTATCATTATGGATCACTTCATAAGCACCAACGTGCTGGGTAATACCTCCAGCTTCACCTTCGGCTACTTTTGCTTCACGAATGTAATCGAGCAAGGATGTTTTACCATGATCTACGTGACCCATAACTGTAATGATCGGCGCACGGTCTTCCAGATCTTCTTCCTTATCCTCTTCGATCTCAAGTTCTTCAACCATCTCTTCGGCATCGATGAATTTGACTTCTTTACCAAACTCCTCGGCTACCAATTCGATCGTACCTGCATCCAGTCGCTGATTGATAGTGATCATCAATCCAATACTCATACATGCAGAAATAATATCATTTACTCCTACTTCAAGTTCTTCAGCAAGATCGTTCGCTGTAATAAACTCAGTTACCTCGATAACTGTACTTTCAAGTTCCTGCATTTCCTGCTGAATCTGCATTTCCTCTTCGCGTTCTTCTTTACGCTGACGACGACGCTTACCACGTTTACTACCCACTGTAGATGTACCCTTCATCTTTTTGAGGGTCTCACGCATCATACGATCCACATCGCTCTCATCTACCTCGGTACGGGTACTTTTCTTCTTAGACTTTTTAGGAGCCTTATCCTTCTTAGTATCTTTTGACTTATCCGAATTGTTTGAAGAAGTTTTATCGGAATCCTGTCCCGGACGATCTTTTCTTCTCTTTCTCTTTTTGCGAACTTTCTTGTCAGAAGTAAGATCATTGGTAAATGCTGTTTTACCAAGAACTTTTGTTCCTTTAAGTTTATTTGCACGACCACGAATGATCTTTTCTTCTTCCTCTCCCTCATCATCCTCTGCTTCATCAGAAGATTCATCATCAGAGTCATCGTCTTCTTCGTCTTCTTCCTCCGGGTCATCAGAACCTGACTCATCTACTTCTTCGGAATCATCGACCTCTTCGTCTTTGGTCTCTTCGTCCTCTTCAGAGTCATCAACTTCTTCTTCAGTATCTTCCTCTTCGGGTTCCTCTGCAACCGGTTCAGGTTCATCCTCAACCTCAGGTTCAGGTGTCTGTTCTTCTTCCGCTACTGTCTCTTCTTCAACTTCCTCAGCAGGTTCATCTTCCGGCTCTTCACTTACTTCCGGTTCTTCTTTTTGAGGCTCTTCAGTTTCGGGTTCTTCAGAAATAGGTTCTAACCCACCAAGCAGCTCATCATCCAGACTTTTTTCCTCCGGTTCTTCTACCGGTTCAAGATCGTCCATGGGTTCCAGCATATTATCGATAGTGATACTATCGTTACGCTGATTCATCATCTGACTGCGACGGCTTTCGTAATCTTCTTTAGCGCGTTCGTGCTCCTGGCTTTTGGCTTTATCTTCACCATAAACGTTGTCCAATACTTCGTACATCTCCGGAGTGATCTTGAAGTTTGGACGATTTGCCGCAGTTAAGCCGTTATCTTCTAACGTATCAACAATAGATTGAGTAGATACGTTGAACTCTGAAGCAACTTTGAATAATGGTTTCGGTCTGTTTATGGGCATAGATGGTTTTTAATGTGAGCTCTAAAACTAATTAATTTATCAGGGACTTGCTTACCAATAAGGCTTAATCGTCAAATTCGTAAGCAATCACTTCAATGATGCGAGCTGCTAATTCCTGGTCTATTTCACCGTTGGTTCTTCGGGTGATTTCTTCAGCATCCAACTCAAGTACTGCACGAGCGGTATCACAACCGATCTCATGAAGCATGGTAATAGTTTCTGCGCCGAAATCTTCGGTGAATTCTGCGAGATCTATATCGTCTTCTTCTTCCACTTCGCGATACACATCGATCTCACAATCGGTCAATTTTGAAGCCAAACGAATGTTAACACCACCCTTTCCAATTGCCTTGGAAACTTCGTTAGCCGGTACTAACACATTAGCTTTCTTATTGGGTTCATCCAACTCTACCTTCAACACTTCTGCTGGCTGTAAGGCTCGTTTGATAAACTCGTTCATATCATTGGTGTAATTAATTACATCAATGTTCTCATTCTGTAATTCACGCACGATCGCATGGATCCGAATTCCTTTCATTCCCACGCAGGCACCTACCGGATCAACCCGTTCATCATGAGATAACACCGCTACTTTAGAACGGTCGCCGGGGGCGCGGGCAATTTTCACCAATTCAATGATTCCGTCAAATACCTCAGGGATCTCATTCTCAAATAGTCGCTCGAGGAACAATTCAGAGGTACGTGAGATGATCACGGTCGGATTTCCGTTCTTCATATGAACACCGATCACAACCGCACGAATGGTGTCGCCTTTACGGTATCGGTCCTTGTAGATCTGCTCATTTTTCGGGAGCAGAAGTTCCACACCATTGTGATTTACCAGAATATCTTTGTTGTGACGCACCTGATATACATCCCCAAGGATGATCTCGCCTACCCGGTCACTATAATCTTCGTAAATATTATCTTTTTCGATCTCACGGATGCGCTGAGCCAGTTGCTGGCGAGCCATCATAACGGCGCGACGACCGAAATCAAGGATCTGTACTTCCTGAGCAAGCTCGTCGTACAATTCAATATCCGGATCGATCTTCTGTGCATCTTCCAGACTTATCTCAGATACAGGATCTGCCAATTCGTCGGCCGGTACTACTTCCTGTACGTGCAAGATCTGAATCTCACCCCTGTCAGCATTTAAGATAACCTCGAACGCATCGTCAGATTCGTATTTTTTACGAATCATAGTTCTGAATACATCCTCAAGGATAGACAATAACAGATCGCGATCTATTCCCTTTTCCTTGGCGATCTCAGCGAATGAGGAGATTATTTGTTTTGATAAATCGTTTTGCATCAGTGTATGCTTAAATTTTAGATTACAGGAATGATTTTAGCTTCTATTATATCACTGTAATTTACAGTAACGGCAGCGCCATCTTCTCCCTCCAGGGTGATGGCCTCATCATTTGCATCAACAAGCTTTCCTTTCATTTTTTGAACTTCTTCTTCGTCTCTGTATCTGAGTTTAAAGGTGCGCTCCACATTTTTAGGATACTGACGCTTGTCGGTTAGTGGCCGACTTAAACCCGGAGAAGACACATTTAACCGATAGGTATTTCCCAGAAGTTCATGGGCATCGATCAGAAAGCCCAATTCCCGACTGATCTCGGCACATTCATCTATATTTACACTGCGATTTTCACCATCCAGGTAAATCCAGACTTCGGTGCCACCACCAGTCTTAACTTCAGCATCTACCAAAAACAGATCTTTCTCCTCTGCCAGAGGCGATACTAATTCCTTAATTTTATCAATGATATCCGGTTGCATAGGTCTAATTCAGAAACAAAAAAAAGTGAGTGCCTTGCGACGCTCACTAGACTCCAAAGGTACTCTTATTTCGCTAAAACTTCAATGTATTCTACAGTTTTAATATAGGATGGAAGTACAGACAATCTTTTTCATTTTTTTAGACATTCATTTTATATCATCACACCAACTAATCACCAAATCGGATTTATGAAAAAGTTATTCAGATCACTTCTAATTATTCCCCTCACTCTTGGATTATTTACCGGCATTAAAGCTCAGGATATTTCACCTACCTCTCCGCAGGAACTTGCCTCTTCGGTTAAGAAAAGAGCTCAAATGGCCTATAAAAGTCTCCTCAGGGACTATCCCGTTCGAAGTGTCGGCCCTGTAATTATGAGTGGTCGTGTAACTGATATTGCCGTTCACCCCGATAATCCCCGCATCTTCTACACCGGTTTTGGTTCAGGGGGAGTATTTAAAACCTCAAATTCAGGAAATACGATGGAGCCCATTTTCGATCATCAGATGGGAGCATTGGGAGTCGGAGACCTTGCAATATCCAGAGCTAACCCGGAGGTGATATGGGTTGGTACCGGTGAAAATAACAGCAGCCGGTCTACTTATGCAGGAACAGGCGTTTACCGGTCTGAGGACGGAGGCAATACATGGGAGCATAAAGGCCTTTGGGGAACTCACCATATTGCGCGAATTGTAACCCACCCCACCGATGAGAATATTGCCTGGGTCGCCAGTGTGGGAAATCTGTACTCTAAGAATGACGATCGTGGCGTGTTTAAAACTACCGATGGCGGAATTACCTGGGAAAAATATTTATTTCTGAATGACAGTACCGGGGTGATCGATCTCATCATTCACCCGGAAAATCCGGATATCTTATGGGCAGCCACCTGGGAGAAAGACAGAAAAGCATGGAATTTTGTAGAAGGTGGAAATGGATCAGGGATCTATAAATCGGTTGATGGAGGTGAACACTGGGAGGAACTGACCAATGGCCTGCCGACCGGAAAGTTCGTTGGGCGTATCGGCTTAGATATCAGTCATTCTGATCCGGATGTGATCTATGCGGTGATTGATAATCAATATGAGACCAAAACAGAAATTGATCAAAAACCAGACGGACTCACCCAGAACGATCTGGTAAAGATGTCGAAAAAGTCTTTTTTGAAGCTCGACGATAAAGAGCTGAATTCTTATTTACGAAACAACCGCTTCCCGAAAGAATATGACGCTGAGCGTGTAAAAGCAGACGTTAAAAGTGGAAAGTATGAACCCCGTGCACTTTCTGATTATTTGGGAGATGCAAACGATGCCTTATTCAATACTGAAATAATCGGAACTGAAGTGTACCGAAGTAATGATGGGGGCGAACATTGGGAAAAAGTGAATAGCTATGATCTGGACAATGTGTATTACACCTATGGATATTATTTCGGACAGATCCGGGTAGACCCGAATGATCCGGAGACCATCTACATCTGGGGCGTTCCTTTTCTGAAATCAACAGATGGGGGTAAGACATGGACACCAAAGGCTGAAAATCAGAATATCCATGTGGATCATCATGCCTTATGGATCGACCCGTCAGATTCTGAACATTTACTGCTTGGTAATGATGGAGGTTTGTACGAATCACATGATGGTGGCGAAAACTTCATCCATCATAATACTGTAGCTGTCGGGCAGTTCTATACCGTTGCCGTAGACATGGAGGAACCATATAACATTTATGGAGGTCTACAGGATAATGGAACTTATTTCGGACCGTCCAACTCTACCCCGAATCGGGAACGACCATGGACGAGGTTATCCGGTGGAGACGGAATGCATGTAGCTGTACATCCAGAGAATTCATCTATCATTTATGCCGGATTTCAATATGGTAACTACTTCCGCATAGATCCGGATAATTCTTTCAACAGGATCACTCCTTCCCACGATGTTGGTGAACCGCGCTACCGGTTTAATTGGAACACACCCATGAATATGAGTCATCATAACCCTGAGATCATTTATCTGGGTTCACAGCGGTTAAACAGAAGCCTGGATGGCGGAAAAACATGGACCGCGATCAGCCCCGACCTGACCAATGATCTGCCCAATGGTGATGTCCCCTATTCTACCCTTACTTCGGTTGCGGAATCGCCCTTGGCATTTAACATTATATGGGCAGGTTCGGATGATGGAAATGTTCAACTAACCACAGATGGAGGAGCAAGCTGGGAACTCGTTTCAGAAAGTTTACCTCAGGGCCGTTGGGTTAGCGAGGTTCATGCTTCTTCACATGATGAGGCTACTGCTTTTGTTTCACTTAATGGCTACCGTTTTGATGAATTCAAAACCTATGTGTACAAAACCACTGATTTTGGTAAAAGCTGGAGCTCAGTAAAAGGAGACTTACCCGAAGATGTGGTAAATGTGATCATTCAGGACCCGGTGAATCCCGATATTCTTTATACCGGACTAGATCATGGCACTTATGTTTCGCTTAATGGTGGAAAGAACTGGCACTATTTATCCGATACGCCAAATGTTGCATCTTATGATATGCTGGTTCACCCCCGTGATCTGGAATTAGTGATCGGGACTCACGGCCGTAGTGTTTGGGTTGCTGATGTATCCCCTTTCCATACCATCGCTGATCGTTTAGATGAAAAGATCACCGCCATCAAACCTGAAAGCATCCGGTATTCAGGTCGTTGGGGAATACAATCTGTAGCATACCGGGAGCCATATATGCCATCCGTAGATCTGATGTATTACTTATCGGATGAAGGGGAAGATCAAAATGTTTCCCTAGGTATCTCAGATAAAGATGGGAAAGTGATTAAAACACTGAAATTGACCGGTCATCAGGGTATCAATACCACTTCGTGGGATCTTGTGTTACAAAAAGATGACGATGGCTATACTTTTCTGACTAAAGGAACCTATACTTTAACTTTCAAAAAAGGACGAAACTCACATGCAGTCGAACTTGAGATCAAGTAGTATTATCGTAGTTATTTTCTTCATTCTATTCTCGGGTTGCGGTGATTCGGGTAAGAAGGAAAGCCAGGAACCTGCTAAGAAAGGCAGAACCGTTGTACCTGAAACATCTTTAACATTCCTTTCGGAGTCCGGTGAAAATATATCCACCATCGAAGTTGCACTAGCCGATGAGCCTATGGAACGGAATCAGGGGCTGATGGATGTACGCTCTATGCCTGAGAATGTAGGCATGCTTTTCATTTTTGATGAAAATGCACCAAAAAGTTTCTACATGGCCAATACACTCATACCACTGGATATTATGTATGTAAACAGTGATAGCGTGATCGTTCGCATCTATCAGAATACTACACCCTTCTCTTCCGAATCGCTACCATCAGGAGCCCCTGCCCGATTTGTGGTAGAAACCAATGGTGGCTACTCTATTGCTCATGGTATCACAGAAGGAATGAAAGTCCGGTTCTGATGCCCAGAAAACTAACTACTAAGGAAATCCTACGGGATAATCTGAGCCATGAACCACCAACTGGTATGACACAGGTGGTTGTGTTTCTTCATAATATCCGCAGTTTACATAATGTTGGTTCTGTATTCCGGTCATCAGATGCATTCGGAATTAAGGGGATCTACCTGAGTGGATATACTCCCAGACCTCCACGTCCTGAGATCACAAAAACGGCCATTGGTGCAGAAGAATTTGTGGAGTGGACCGATGTTGAAGATCATATTTCAACGCTACACTCATTGCAAGCTGAGGGGTATTCGCTGATTGGATTGGAACAGACCGATAACAGCACCTATTTACCCGATCTTGATGTTTCTCCCGATGAAAAGATCTGCCTGATCATGGGAAACGAAGTAACAGGGATTGATGATGACGTATTGCCTCTTATCGATACATTTGTTGCAATTCCACAATTCGGACAGAAGCATTCGTTGAATGTCTCGGTAGCTACCGGGGTAGTGCTTTATGCACTACTTGAAAAGCTTTGGCATAAATCCTGATCAGCTCATCAGAAATTCTTCTTCTTTGAACTCTTTGAGGAAGTCCAGCACCCGGGTCACGTTTTCCGGCGAGCCGATGTAGATCGGAGTTCTCTGATGTATTGCATCCGGATAAATATCCATGATCCTCACTTCACCGTTCGATGCCCTGCCTCCTGCCTGTTCAATAATAAAACTAAGTGGATTACACTCGTACATCAATCGAAGTTTACCTTCCGGATATCGTTTACTGTGAGGATAAATGAAGATACCTCCTTTGATCAGTGTGCGATGGATATCAGCCACCATCGAACCAATATATCGAGCAGAATATGGCCGGTTTGACTCCGGATCTTCTTCCTGACAATATTTTATATAACGTTTTAATCCCTCTTCCCAACTGTTATAACTCCCTTCATTGATACTGTAGATAGTTCCTTTTTCCGGGATCTGAACATTTCGATTACATAGAATAAATTCGCCTATAGAAGGATCTAAAGTAAAGAGAGAAACCCCGAGTCCAGTCGTGTAAGCAAGTGTTGTACTCGAACCATAAAGTACATAGCCGGCTGCAACCTGCCTCTTTCCAGGCTGCAGTGCATCCGACTCATTCACCTTGGAATCGTATCGGGGTTCTCTCATATACACAGAAAAAATGGAGCCAATTGATACATTAACATCTATATTCGAAGAACCATCCAACGGATCAAGATAGACGATATATTTACCCCCGTGGCTCCGTAACTGAACGATCCCTTCATTTTCCTCAGATATTACCATACAAGTAATAAGAGATCGTTTTAATGCTGAAATGAGTTGATGATCAGCAAAAACATCCAGTTTCTTAACCGATTCGCCATGGATATTCTCTTCACCCTGATCACCTAAAATATTCGTGATACCGGCTTTATTTACCTCCCTGGAAATGATCTTTGCGGCAAGCCCGATATCCCGTAAAAGTTGTGATAATTCTCCGGTTGCACCGGGAAATCGGTTCTGAGCCTGAATGATAAATTCTTCCAAGGTTACCAACCTTTCAACTGATCGTTTTTCCATACTACTTATTGATTGGAAGCGCTTTTCTGATAAATATACGTGCTTTTTTATCAGACTACCAAATAAGTTTATGAATTGGTTTATTAAAGATTGATCAGGAAATCACCGATCTCATACGCCTTTTTTTCCAACTCTTCCACGCCGCCATCATTCAACACCAGAAAATCACAAAGATGAGTGAGCGACTCAAAATCCGGTTGTTTAGTTATCCGGTCGGTGATCTTATCCCGGCTGGTGTTATCCCTCTCCTGTACTCTCTTAATTCTGCTCTGTTTTTCAGCCTGAAGCAAAACCACATAATCCAGGTCATTGGGTCTGCCATTGTTAAGCAGAATGGCCGCTTCTTTGGCGAAGACCTTTACTCCTTCTTTCTCTTTTCTTTCTGCCAATTCATTGATCCTTTTCCAAAGTACAGGATGTACTAAATTATTCAGTTCCTCCACCCTTCCTTTTTCAAACGCTTCCTGCGCCAGATATGCTCTGTTCAGACTTCCGTCATTATGATAAGACGATTCACCAAACGTTTGCCTGATCTTCCCGATAAGCTCGTGATCACTTACCATTAATTCTTTGGCAAAATCATCGGCATAAAGCACGTAAATCCCCATCGTTTCCCACACTTTACAAAACGTGGTTTTACCGGAACCTATTCCACCTGTAATCCCAACCCGGATCATGGATTAAAGCCTCTGGCATGCTCTTCGTAATCCACATTATAGTGCAGGCCGCAACTTTCTTTTCTCTTCATAGCCGATAATATGATGAGGTAGGCTATACTAATGAGATTTCGAAGTTCACAAAGCGGTACGGTAACCCGGGTACGACTATAAAAATCTTCTACTTCTTCGTATAAAAAGGTCTGTCTGCGTAGCGCCCGTTCTAAACGGAGATCACTACGCACAATTCCCACATAATCCCACATTACCCTTTTCAATTCTTCCCGGTTATGAGAGATCAATACCCATTCACTGTTATTTAAAGTTCCACTTTCATCCCATTCAGGAACATTCTCATTGAATTCAAGATCAGCGATTAATTCTGCGGCTTTCTTAACGGCTTTATCTGCAAAGAATAAAGCTTCCAGCAAACTATTTGATGCCAGACGATTGGCTCCGTGTACTCCGGTACAAGCCGTTTCACCACAAGCAAAAAGCTGCTCAATAGAGGTGCGCCCATCGTAATCGGTTTCGATACCACCGCACACATAATGAGCGGCAGGAACCACAGGGATCCACTTTTGAGTGATATCCAATCCAAATGAAAGACACTTTTCATAAATATTCGGAAAATGAGCTTTTACCTCATCGGCATCCAGATGAGTCACATCCAGAAATACACTTTTATCTCCACGTTTTTTGAGCTGATCATCAATGGCGCGGGCTACAATATCGCGGGGAGCCAACTCTTTGCGATCATCATATTGCTCCATAAAGGCTTCTCCATCCGCATTCCTCAATATGGCTCCAAATCCACGCATAGCTTCCGAAATCAGAAAGGAATCAGCCTCTTCGATATTTAACGAAGTGGGATGAAACTGTATAAATTCCATATTTTTGATCTTCGCCTTAGCACGGTAAGCCATCGCAATTCCATCGCCTGTGGCAATACTAGGATTGGTGGTATACTGATAGACTTGACCGGCACCACCGCTTGCAAGAATGGTAGTTTTTGCAAGCATCTTATGCACTTTTCCGGTCTCTGATTCCAGCACGTAAGCCCCAAAACAATGGATCTTATTCAGGTATTTGACCTTTTTACCAAGATGGTGTTCGGTGAGCAATTCCATGGCAAAATGATGTTCGAATACCTCAATATTGGGGTGTTCACGTACCTTCTTAACCATCACATTCTCAACTTCCCGGCCGGTAGCATCTGCAGCGTGCACTATTCGATGTTCAGAATGGCCTCCTTCTCTTCCCAGATCTAATTTCCCGTTGCTTTCGGTAAAATGAACCCCGTATTCGATCAACTCTTTGATGAGTTCCGGTGCAGCGCGTACCATCATTTCTACAGCTTCACGATCGCAAAGTCCGGCCCCGGCTTCCAGGGTATCCTCCACATGCTTCTCAAAGGAGTCCGAATCGATATTCATTACTCCGGCAATGCCCCCTTGAGCATACCGGGTGTTGGCTTCTTTGATCTCATTTTTAGTAACTACTGCAACGTTACCATATTTGGCTGCCTTCAAAGCAAATGACAAGCCAGCCAGACCGCTGCCGATAACTAAAAAATCGAATTTATACATTAGCCTGCATCAAAAGGTATGCTTTTATGAAATCGTCCAGATCCCCATCCATTACCGCACTTACATTGGAAGTTTCGTGATTGGTACGGTGATCTTTTACACGCTGATCGTCGAATACATAACTTCGGATCTGCGATCCCCATTCATTCTTTCCTTTTGATCCCTCAAGACGAGCTTTTTCAGCTTCCTGAATTTCTTTCTCGAGCTCGTAGATGCGGGATTTTAAAAGTACCATCGCTTTTTCACGGTTCTGTAACTGCGACCGTTCCTGCTGACATTCTGCGACCACACGCTCTTCACGTCCGTCTGAAAGCTTACCGGTCCAGATCAAGCGTACTCCGGTCTCCACCTTATTCACATTCTGCCCGCCGGCACCACTGGAGTGGAAACGTTGTAATTCCACGTCGCTTTCATTGATATCCAGCTCTATGGTATCATCAATTAGCGGAGATACAAAAACGGAACAAAATGAGGTATGACGACGGGCATTACTATCAAAAGGTGATACACGAACCAGGCGATGAACGCCGCTTTCTGCTTTCAAAAAGCCATAGGCGTTGTTACCCTGCACTTCGATGGTCGCACTTTTAAGTCCGGCCACATCTCCATCCTGATAGTCCATTACAGAAACTTTAAAACCGTTTCTTTCCGCCCATCGGGTGTACATCCGATACAACATTTGCGCCCAATCCTGACTTTCCGTCCCACCTGCACCGGGGTTAAAATTAACCACAGCGTCTCTGTGATCATCGGGTTCTTTCAACATATTCCGGAGTTCAAGATCATCCAGCCCTTTCAGCAATTTGTTATATTCTGCTTCAAGTTCGTCGCCTACATCTTCCCCCATCTCCTCAAATTCATGAAAAACATTGATGCTTTCTCTCAATTCATTCAGCGAGTCCCAGGCTTCAACTAACCCCTTTTCATTATCAAGCTCTTTCATGGTCACCTGAGCTTGTTTTGGGTCATTCCAGAATTCGGGATCCTGGGTTTTTTCGGTTAATTCAATGACTCTGACTTTTCTCTTGTCGTAGTCAAAGATACCTCCTGAGCGCGTCCAATCGCTCGTAGTTTTCTTGTAAATGATCTTTATTTATTGCCATAAAATTTATTGTAATTCAACTTTCATTAACATACAAAAGCCATTCAAAGCGCAATCATCCTTCATAGGATTCAATCTCTATGATGTCAAAAATACGTTTTGAATGACTCAGTTTCGATTACTGTATGTGGATTATTTTGAGGCCCGACCTAACAAAATTCCCAATGCAAGTCCGGCTGCTATAGCAATACCAATACCTTGTTCCGGATTTGCCCGCACATAACGTCGTGCATTTCTATATTCATGCCGCAGGTCTCTTTCAAGGCGATCCCGTTCATCCTTCAGGCGATCGATCACATCATCGTAACTTTTTTCAAGTTTTTCCTGAAGTATTTCCCCGGCTTCATTCACTGTTCTACCGATTCTTTTTTGAGCTTCTTCGATTTTTGTTGTCTCAGCCATGATATCCTCGTTTTTAATTCTTAAGAAAATACAAAATTGATGTTTAATTGTTTGTATCATTAAACCCTTTTGTAAGCACATAGTTTCGTTTCATAATTAATGACTTTAAGTCCCTCCGACGCCTGGTTTAAATACATTCACACACATTTTCTCATTTACAATATTTGCTGGGAAGATGTGGCCATTGACCGAAAACTGCTTAAACTCGATGAATCGAGCTCTGTATTTATGATAAGCAGTGCCGGTGAAAATGCCCTCACCTATCTTCTTGATAACCCTGAGTCCATCGTTACTGTGGACATTAACAAGCGACAAACTGCCTTATTAGAATTGAAAATGGCGATTTTAAAGGAGTCGGGATATGATGACTTTTTTGAATTTTTCGGTACAGGAAAATCAGCCAGATATAAAGAGATCTATTCAATGGTCCGGGATGATCTAACTCCACCGTCCAGAAAATTTTGGGATTCGAATATATCCTACTTTTCACCCGACGGTAAAGGGTTATTCTATCAGGGTGGATCCGGTTATTTTGCACGCTTAATGAGGTATCTCATCAAAACCAATGGCTTAACTGAGCAAGTTGATCAACTCATTCATGAACCCAAACGCAGCGAACGGGAAAGGTTATTTACAGAGGTTAGTCAACAATTGATCTCAGGTGGATCCAAATTCATGTGGAAACTTAGTGCGGTACTCGGGCTTGCCGGCATCCCTCGTTCTCAGAAGAAAGCCATCGGAAATCTGAATGCCTTTATCAGGGACGTTTTCAACAATGTATTTGTAAGACAACAAGCACAATCTAATCCATACTGGAATGTGTATTTAAAAGGCACGTATGCAGAAGAATACCTACCTGATTATCTAATCAAAGAAAATCTGCAACATATTGTTACCCAATTAGATAAAATTGAATTTTCAACCCAAACGGTTCATCAGTATTTGAGTTCCTCAAAACAAAAATTCACTCATTTTGTTTTACTTGACCACATGGATTGGTTGTACGGATCAGATCAAAATGCACTAAAAAATGAATGGAAGCTTATCCTTAAACGAGCCAGACCAGGCGCGAAGATTTTGTTCAGAACAGCACATTCTTCACTCGCTCTTATTCCCGGGGAGATAAGGAATAAGATCCAATTCACCGAAGTAGATCCTGAATGGGTGGCTTTGAATGATCGTGTTGGTACTTACACCGGAACATATCTGGGTACAGTACAATGATCCCTGACAATCTATCCGATTATTATCGGTTACATGCCCGCTTCTTTGACATGAGCAGATGGAGTTTCTTATTTGGAAGAAACTCCCTTCCGAAGTTGTTTCCTACACTCAGAAAACAGGCTCAGATTCTCGATCTCGGATGTGGAACCGGCAAACACCTTAAGCAACTTGTGCAGCAGTATCCCCAAGCCAGTATCACCGGCATAGATCTGTCAGAGGATATGATGGGAAAGATCCCCGTACACATCAAAGAACGGGTTGATCTCATTAACGAAGAATATACAATTGAATCCTTTGAAGAAAACCAATTCGATCTGATCCTGGCTTCTTATTCATTAAGTATGTTCAGTGAGTTGAATAATGGTCTGATAGCCATTAAAAAGCATTTAAAACCTGATGGGTATATCCTTGTACTAGATTTTGATTCAACTCCTCATCCATGGTTTAGTACTTGGATGGCACAGAATCATGTTCACTTCAAAGATCGATTATTCAAACACTTAAAAGAAGTCTTTGCTACTAAAAAGACCGAGAGTAAGAAAGCGTATTTTGGATTGTATACGTATACCGCTTTTCTTGGAATAAATTCGAAATAAAAATTCAGAATGATCCGAAAGCTCGTTATCAACTGTGAATGGTTAGGTCGGTACCATTCTGATTTTTGACGTTTCCTGAAGAAGATTTTTCATTTCGGAAGGTGCTTCATTTTAATCAAATGATTTGATTAAATTACACGCCCTAACTACCCTGATACTAATTCGGGATCATTCAACTTAGCTTACCATACTTATGAAAAATACTTTGCTTAGCTGCGTTTTGTTGATCTTTGCAATTTCCTGCACATCAACTGAACAAAAAGAAGATATATCAAACAAATTCGATCCGTCACTGGAACCGAAAGTAACAGAAATTGTAAACTCACTTTCACTGGAAGAAAAGGGAAAATTATTTTACGGTAACGGGAAATTCTGGTCAGCCGGAATTGAACGACTTGGCTTTGATGAAGTCCAGTATACCGACGGACCTCTTGGAATTCGTGAAGAGTTAGAGCGACACACCTGGAATCCGGCCGGTTGGGATACGGATCAGGCCACCTTCTTCCCTGCCGGTGGTGGTTTATCAGCCACATGGAATACCGAACTGGCTTATAAATATGGTAAAGCAATGGGAGCCGAAGCCAGAGCAAGAAATAAAGATTATCTGTTGGCTCCAGCGGTAAATATCCAGCGAAGTCCACTTGGCGGGCGTAATTACGAGTATTTCACCGAAGATCCGGTATTAAACTCAGAAATGGCGGTACCCATGATCAAGGGGATTCAAAGTGAAGATGTGGCTGCCACCATTAAACATTACGCCATCAATAATCAGGAAACCCTGCGCGGCAGTATTGATGTACAAGCGAGTGAACGGGCCATCCGTGAGATCTATCTCCCGGTATTTAAGGCCGCAGTTACTGAAGCGGATGTATATTCCGTGATGTGCTCATATAACCGTTTCCGTGGTCCATATGTATGTGAAAATGAATACCTGCTCAAAGATATATTAAAAGGAGAATGGGGCTTTAAAGGAACCGTTATGAGTGACTGGGGTGCTACTCATAGCACCGTTGAGTCAGCAATGTATGGACTGGATATCGAAATGGGTGATGGAGAAGAAGGTACATATAATGAAGTTTATCTTGCAGACCCACTTATTGAAGCTGTTGAAAACGGTGAAGTACCGGAATCAATAGTCGATGATATGGCTTCAAGGATCGTGCGGGTACTGTTAAATGTGAAGAAAAACGATCCGGAAAGAAATAAAGGGGCGATCAACACGCCTGAACATCACAAGCTCGTGTATGATGTAGCCTCCGAATCCATTGTGCTACTTAAAAATGAGAAAAACCTGCTCCCTCTCAACACTTCAGAGATCAGTAGCATTGCGGTAATTGGTGATAATGCCACTCAAAAGCTGGCAAGCGGAGGTTTCGGCGCAGGGGTAAAAGTAGAGTATGAAGTAACTCCGCTGGAAGGACTCAAAAACAAACTTCCGGAAAATATTGAGATCAATTTTGCACAAGGATATGATGAAATTTACGATCGTATAGGGTACACCAATTTCCCAAAATATGAAGGAAATCCGGACCTGATCCCTGAAGCCATTGAAACGGCCAAAAATTCTGATATGGTCCTATTGTTTATAGGAGGAAACCGGGATGTTGAATCAGAAGCACACGACCGTGAAACCATGGAACTCCCCTTTGGTCAGGATGCGCTTGTTAAAGCAGTAACAGCAGCAAATCCAAATACCGTTATTGTGATGGTAGCAGGTACTCCATTCGATATGCGGGAGATCACGCCCAATACCTCCACCATCGTATGGTCGTGGTTCAATGGAACAGAAGCCGGTAATGCTATTGCGGATATTTTACTCGGTAATGTAAATCCATCCGGAAAACTTCCTTTCACCATCCCGGAAAAACTGGAAGACTCCCCTGCTCACGCCACCAACAGCTTTCCGGGAAATGAAACGGAAGTGGTGTATGAGGAAGGAATTCTGGTTGGTTACCGTTGGTTCGATACCAAAAATATTACACCGATGTTTCCATTCGGATTTGGCTTGTCCTACACTACTTTTGAGTACGGAGATGCAGCACTTAACAAAACATCTTTTGCATCAACAGATGAAATTGAAGTAAAGGTTCCGGTCACAAATACAGGTGATGTTTCCGGAAAAGAAACGGTTCAGGTGTATGTAAGAAAATCAAATTCAGCGGTGGAACGACCGGATAAAGAACTAAAAGGATTTACCAAGGTAGAAGTACAATCCGGACAAACAGCAGAGGCTTGCATTAATTTTGATGTGCAGGATCTCGCCTATTTCGACGAATCAACCATGAGCTGGAAAGTTGAATCCGGCGAATATGAAATCCTGATCGGATCTTCTTCCAGAGATATTCAGGAATCCGTTAAGATCACAATAAAGTGATATTTTAACACGATAGATTATAATTGAAAAGACGGAAGTTATAGCTTCCGTCTTTTTTTTGCTTGTGATAAACTCATATAGCACTCAGATCCCGAATATTTCATACATCCGATTTACTTAATCAACATCATCCTCTTCGTTTGCACGAAATTGCCTGCCTGAATGCGGTAAATATAGACCCCGGATGATAAACTGCCGGCATTGAATTGTACCCGATGCCAACCTGCATTCATTCTGTCGCCGTTTATCAATGTGGCTACTTTTTGTCCAAGGATATTAAACACCTCCATTCGAACCTGTGACGCTTCCGGTAATCCGAAGCGGATAGTAGAACTCGGGTTGAAGGGGTTCGGGTAGTTTTGATTGAGGGTAAAACTCTCCGGTATTTCTTCTTCCAATTCACTTGATACAGTGGTACCCGTTCGGACCTGCAGGATAAAGCTTGCATCATCATTACTTCCGGTTTTCAACTTTGGAAGTGTGGACGGTGTGTTTATCCTTTTCATTGGAGCTGTTATATTCAGTTCTATTTCTTCCTGTTCTGTTATTTCCATTTTTTTACCGGATTTTTGATCGATCAACAAAATCTGAATATCTGAAGACAACGCTGAAACCTGGTCGAGTTTGAATGTGAAAAGACCTGATTCTGTGCTGTTAACATCCAGCATAAAGTCATGAACAGCATTCTCTGTAAAAGTGCCGGAAATCCAACGGGAATCATCAGTATGTACAAAAGCCATATCCACAAAACGACCGGCTAGTGTATTCAATTTCGGAATATCAGCATTTATTCCCTCTCCATTGTCGGGGAATAATAGAACACGATCTGAGAATTCATCGTGTTCCACTTTTATGCTGATGAAGTCAGATATTTGTCCTTTTTCTTTCTCCTTTCCACTGTTTTGCTTGTATGGGCTCTTTGCCGCTTCCTGATACTCCGGCTTAAACGTTAAAGAAGCTCCCGTTCCTGATGCTTTCACCCAAAAGGATTGCATCACCGGAATATGACCATCAAAAAAGAAGTCCTCCGGAGCACCTGGTGGCAATGGATAGCCATAATTAATTTTGTATCCCCCATTATTGCTGTTTAGTGAATGATCCCAGATATACGCCACGGGCAAAGTATTCTTATTATCAGCTGCATCCACCACATCGCGCCAGTTCAGAGAATAAGGATACGGATTTGAAACGAGGTTCCATCCGCTGCTGTCGGAGGAGAATGAACTGGTGTAGCTCAATGGCACGTTAAACGTGGAATCCATATTCCGGATATTGGTATTGGCTACCAGATACTTGGGGAAGGCATCATCATTACCGTCAGCATCATCATCCGGATAAAACCAGATCAGAGCTCCACGTAACGAATCGGATGGTGAAGCGCTATTGGTGCCGAAATAATTGCTGGAATCAGATGGGATTTTCCAGGAGTAGCTGTTTTCATCGAAAAAATACACGTTGGAACTTGCTCCTGTGCCTCCATCTGAACCTTCGAAGCCCTGAGTCCAGATATGGCCGAGTAGGTCATCGTAGGTTACATCACCAGCCTGACCAACCGTTCGCCATCCACCACTTCCATCAAAAGCAGCTGCTGTGGTGATTTGCGTACCAACGTTTTCCAGATAGGGAAAGCTTCCGCCTTCAATGATAGCCCATACAGTGTCGGAGCTGAAATCCCAACCGGTAAAACTGGTTGCACTCATCATTTCGGGAATGGTTAAGACCGCCGCAGTTTGGGCGTTGTCATCGGCACCCAGCCCGTAGGTTGCACCGGTGGATAGCGAATCCCAGTAGCTGGAACTGATCGTTGAGCTTTCGTTGGATCCAACCAAACCGCCCTTTATTCCATTGCCCGAAATTGCCGCAATCGAGTAGCTGTTGGTGATGGATGATGAACTCACACTTCGGCCAACCAATCCACCTAAATAATTATTACCTGTAAGGTCTCCAGTTGAATAGCTGTTTTCGATAGTTGATGCCCCAAGCTGGTACCCAACCAATCCACCTACCTGATCGGTACCATGAACTGAACCTGAGGCATAACTTTTGTTAACCACAGAGGTAGTATCGCTGTGGCCTATTAAACCACCGACAGAACTACCACCTGTAACCGAATTGCTTGCATAGCTTTTTGTGGTAGTGGAATTGGTTGAGAATCCGACTAGACCACCAACATAGTTACCTGCAGATTTTACCGAATCGGTAGCATGGCTGGTAGAAACATAGGATGAATCCATATATCCTATCATACCACCTGCATATAATCCGGTGGCCTCAATAATTCCCTGAACCGAACTATTGGAAATTACCGTTGCGGAATCCATCTGTCCGACAATTCCACCGACCAAACTATGTCCTTTCACATCGGCATTAGTGAGATTAACATCGGTAATTGCAGCTCCTCTGGTGTAACCGAATAAACCGATTAAATTTGTGGTTCGACTGATCATTAAGCCTTCGATGGAATACCCCTGCCCGTCAAAATTACCAGTAAACGGGCTGGCAGAAGTTCCTATCGGTTCCCAGCCGTTGCCGGTGTTGTATGGAGCGTGGTTAAGATCCAAGTTGTTTATCAGAACGAAGTAATCATCTAAGTAACTTCGAATATTATCTAATTGCGTAATGGTTGAAATCTGATATGGATAGGTCTGAGTTCCGTCTCCTCCTGCAAAGGGAGATACATAGCCGGGAATCGGATCCGGTATATAATTTTTAAGATATGGATATGCACTGTTTTCCAGCATTACCCAAACATTGTTAAAATCCCAGCCACTAAAAGAACTGGCCTGTTTCATTGCCGATGTAGAAAGTCCGGTTCCTGTCCAGGATCCACTGGTTCCGCTGGAATCAGCATTCCAATAGCTACTTGTCACGGTTCCAGTGTTTTCACCAATTAAAGGTTGAACATTAGTAGTTCCGGTAACCGCTCTAACAGAATAGCTATTTGAAATAGTACCTTGATTTCTACCTATTAAGCCTCCTACTAAACTTAGACCTTGAATTTTACCGGTCACGTAGGAATTTGTTATTTCTGAATTTGATAAGGCATACCCAACTAATCCACCCACATAATTCGAGGTAGAAGTAATAGCACCTGCAAAATAGGATTGTGTAATGCTCCCTGAATTTTGATAGCCCACTAATCCACCGGAAGCACTACTTGTACTTGTAATTTCGCCAGTACTGTAACTTCCAGTTATTTCGCCATTATTATAGCCAACAAGTCCACCTACGTACTGACGACCATGAGCATTTCCATTGAAGTAAGAATTCGTAATGTCTGAACCGGAATTATTAACTCTGCCAGTTAGCCCCCCTACATAGTCACTCGGTGTTGTAGACTGAACATCTGCTGAAGAGTGGCTATTGCTTAATGAAGTTTCTGCATTCATATCCCCGATTAAACCACCTAAATAAGCGTTTCCATTTACCGAACCGGAACTGGAACTGGAATCAATGGTAGTTGTTGAGGATTGAACCTGGCCTATGATCATCCCTACATAATTAGTACCTGTTAAATCACCTGATAAACTTACATTACTGATGGTAGCACCTTGAGATGTTCCCATTAAACCTGCTACGTAGTTTTTCCCCGTTACATCAATACTGTCTAGTTGTACATTTTTTACAATGAGTCCTTCCGAAGGAAGTCCAATGAAACTTGCATAGTCGAGCGTGTTATCGTTAATGTATAGATTTAGAATAGAGTTGTTATTTCCATTTAGTGATCCATAAAAAGGAACGCTGCTTGAGCTAAGTGGAACCCAGCCGGTGCCCGAATTATATGGACTCGTATCTAAATCCACATCATTGACTAATTCAAAGTGAGCATATCGATATACACGCATGTTGTCCAGTTCATCGGCATTTGAGATCTCGAAGGGATCTGACTCAGTACCTACCCCACCGGAAAACATGACCAAAATTCCTGGTAAAGTATCAGGCACAAGAGATTGCAAATACGGATATGATTCTCCAGCCTGAATAGTCCAGGTAGAATCGAAATTAAAGGCTGGGTAAGAGCCGGATTGACTCATTTGGTCTGAGTTCAATCCGGAACCATATTCTGTATCAAATGGACCAAAAATATCTGTATTTCCATAGACATATGATGCTGTACCACTAGATTGAAGGTTTCCAATAACCGGACCGTTATTCGTCCCAGTAGCAGAGACTGTACCTACCGAATAGCTGTTAGATAGTGTTCCGGAAAGGTTACCTATTAAGCCACCAACGTAATCAGCACCATCAATTGGACCAGAGGCATAGGAATCTGAAACCGACGTATTAGAATTAATATTTCCAACCAATCCACCGATTATGTTTCTTCCTGATACTTCTCCGGAGGCAAACGACGTCGAAATGGTAGCACTATTTGCCAGCGATCCAACTAATCCACCAACATTATCAGATGTTGAACTCACCTTACTTTTTGAGTAAGAATTGCTGATCGGATTATCAGACTGGTAGCCAACAAGTCCACCAGCATTACTATTCGTGGCAGTAACTGAACCGGTAGAATAGCTGTTTGTGATGGTAGCCCTATTGTAGCCGATTAATCCTCCAATTGTAGAAGAACCGGACACAATTCCTGTAGAAAACGAATTACTGATCGTACTTTTAGTGTGCTCTGTTCTTCCTACAAGTCCACCTGAAGTACTGCCTTGGACACTAGCATTGGAGGAACTGTTGCTTACCGATGTAGTATCCTGAATACCACCGATCAATCCACCGGCATAACTATTTGCAGTCACCGATCCACTGGTAGTTGTTGAATCTAAGCTGGAAGCCGAACTATACGTGCGACCAATAGCAACGCCTACATACTGTTGTCCGGTTACAGAACCTGAAGCATTTACCTTTTTGATATTTACCCCACGGGCCTCTGCTATTAACGCAGCTACATAATTCCTACCCGTTATATTTACGCTATCCAGATTAATATCTCTAAACTCATTTTTCCCGGAAACAACACCAAATAAACCCAGATAGTCAGTACTACTATCGTTTATAAAGAGTTTGCTAATGGTGTAGTCATTTCCATCCATTGTTCCATAAAATGGATCAAAGGTTGAGCCGATTGGCTCCCACCCTGTTCCTGAATTATAGGGTGCAACATCCAGGTCGATATCATTGATCAACTCAAAATAGGCATAGGGGTATTCCAACAGTTTGCTAAGCTCATCCGGAGTAGAAATCTGGAATGGTTGACTTTCGGAGCCAAACCCTCCTGCATAAAAATTAGTTGCTGCTGGTATGGTATCGGGAATAGCAGACTGAAGGTACGGGTAGGATTGTCCTTCCTGAATGGACCATACGGATGTAAAATCCCAACCGGTATAGGTCGCCTCTTGATATAATTCTTCAGTAGTTTGAGTAGTACCTGCTGGATTTGATGTTGGCCCAAAAATATGAGAGTTCCAATAACTACTGGTTATAGTTGCCGAGTTATCTGTAAAACCAACTAGTGGTCCCACATTACTTGTTGATGAGCCCAGGAATCTTCCCAATGCATAGGCATTTGTCAAATCCCCAAAAAGAATACCCGTTATTCCACCAACATACGAACTGCCATCTATCGCACCGGTAGCGTAGGAATCCTCTACTAATGAATTGGCTGATATGCGACCTGCCAATCCCCCTATATAGCTTCTGCCATCAATATCTCCGGTTGCGTATGAAGTTGAAACATCAGCCGTTCCTTCAATAATACCCGCTATACCACCGGCGTAATCTAAACTTGTAGTTACCTTTCCTTTTGAATAAGAATCGGTAATAGTGTTAGCTGCCTGAACCCCAACCAAGCCACCATTGTAGTTTCCATTTACGGTAACATTTCCTGTAGCATAAGAATTCTGAATAGTGGCCCGACTATAACCTATCAGGCCTCCCATTCGGTTATTACCGGTTATGTCACCAGTTGCGTGGGAATTAGTAATTGTCGCATTATCAAAAGCTCTACCTATTAAACCCCCTCCGTATCCGTTATTATTTAGTACCTGCACCGAAGCACTGGATGAACTATTACTCACACTAGTGGTGTCTTCTATTGAACCTATAAATCCGCCGGCGAGATTACTACTCGAGATTACCGATCCACTACTAGAGCTTGAATCAATTACTGAAGTAGAACTGAAACTTCGACCAAAGAAAAATCCAGTATACTGAACGCCTGTTACAGCACCTGAGATATGAACATTTGAGACATTAGCACCTCGGGCATCTCCGATTAGTCCAGCAACCTGATACCTACCGGTTACGTTAACACTATCGAGGCTCAAATCTTTGAACTCGTTTTTACCGCTAACCGTGCCAAACAGACCTTGAAAATCTTGTGTGCTATTATCAATGAATAGTTTATTGATTGTATGTCCGTTCCCATCAAATCCACCTGAAAAGGGATTTATATTATCTCCAATGGGCTCCCAACCGGTGCCATCCTTATAAGGAGATACATTCAGATCGATGTCGGCTGTTAAAATAAAATGGGCATCTAAGTAGTTTCGAACACTATCTAATTGAGTTACTGTTGCAATCTGATAGGGATTACCACTGGTTCCATCGCCCCCGGCAAAAATTACATTCTGCTTACCCGGTATAGAATCTGGAATGTTTGATTGCAGATACGGAAAGGAGACGGAATCCCCGGTTACGATGGTCCAGGTATTGGTAAAATCCCACCCACTATAATTGGTACTATCAAACATTTGTTGGGTCGTCAATCCCGTTCCAAATCCATTATCCGCCACCCCCGCACTGTCGGAGTTATAGTAACTGTTGGTGACTGTTCCTCCTTCTCTTCCCAATAAGGGACCGCCAATACCTGATACGCTACCCGTAGAATACGTTCGCAGCAGGGTTCCTGTATTCTCTCCAACTAACCCACCCGAAAATGTACCCTGTGCATCACTCGTTGCGTAACTATCCTGGATGGTCCCATTATTATAACCAACCAAGCTCCCTACCGTTTGAAATGCCTCAACCGAGCCACCCGCATAAGAATAGGCTATGGTGCTTCCGGTTCCGGTGTACCCAACTAACCCACCTGCAAAAGAACTATTTCCAGCATCCGTAATTGTTATATAAGAATGACTATAACTCACTGTATTACCATTATCTAAACGACCAATTAAGCCTCCAACCTGGCCTCCGTCACTTTGAATATTTCCTTCACTGGAACTTGAATCTACCGTGGTTGATGAATTGTCCACTTCTCCAATTAAAAGCCCTAATCTATACAGACCTGACAGTGAACCGGAAACATGTATATTATTGATATCAGCGCCTTTCGATTGCCCGATCAATCCACCAATGTTACTGCTACCCGTAACATCCACTGCGGTAAGCGTCAGGTCCTGGAAGGTATTCCCACCGGAAACCACCCCAAATAAGCCCTGGTAGCTTTGTGAACTATTATCAATAGAAAGGTTGCTGATGGTGTACCCGTCACCGTCAAATCCACCGGTAAAGGGATTTATATTGTCTCCAATGGGTTCCCAACCCGTGCCAGTGTTGTACGGGGCCACATTTAGATCGATATCGACGGTTAAGATAAAATGATCGCTCAGGTAATTGCGTACACTATCCAGTTGGGTGGGTGTGGCAATCTGGTAAGGATTGCCCGATGAACCATCTCCACCTGCAAACTGGGCAAATGCCTGATTATTGATTCCCAGCAGGAGTAACATTCCCGCACTTATTGCCCGAAAAAACTGACCCGCTGTTCTCATTATTCTGCACTCCTATTTTTAAGTTTTTTGTAGGCATATACCCCTCCGGCTGCAGCAAGCAGGCCAAGTCCCCCATCTATAGGAGTTTGTTCAGGATCGGATGGCAACATTGGCTGAGCACTGAGATCCGTAAAAAGGCATAACGTTATAGCGGTTAGCAGAAGCACCGGTAGGTAGTGACTGATATATTTCATGATTCAATGAATTGGTTAGATTACAACAGAGTTAAAAACCATTCTAATCTTATTGACAAAGCAAACCTTTAATACAGATGGTTTTCTTGTTTGATTAACTATTATTGATTCAGGTAACCAAAAAGGCAGATAGGAATAACTAGCTCAAAAAAAATATAGCCAACTTGATCCAGATTAAATCCAAACGAAATAGAGCAGACTTTTCTCATCAAAATCCAAAAAACCTACCTCTAAAAATTGAATTCTATTTATACCCCAAAAGCCATTGTGATTGATACCGCTCAGAATCTACTTATTTAAATCCTTAAGCTCAATAATTAATGTACATAACAGTACACTAATTTATTCATGGTAATTAATACAACTTCCAGTGTATTAACCTATCAACACACATATACAAAATTCAAACGTTGATTTTATTTATTAACAAATATCACCCTGAAACCACCTGATCTTTATACTGGAGCTCGTATAATTTTTTGTAAAGACCTTTCTCTTGTTTCAGTAATTCCTGATGGCTTCCTTTCTCTCTGATCTCCCCTTTATGCATCACCAGAATGGTATCCGCATGTTGTATGGTTGCCAGGCGATGAGCAATCACGATTGAAGTACGCCCTTTCATCATCTTTTCACTGGCTTTGTTTACCAAAGCTTCTGTTTCAGAATCGATGCTGGAAGTGGCTTCATCCAGTATCAGGATCTTTGGATCAAAGACCATAGCACGTACGAAGCAAATCAATTGTCGTTGCCCCATCGATAGGGAGGTTCCTTGTTTTTTAAGCTCAAAATCATAAGAATCGGGCAGGCGCTCAATAAAGCGGTTAGCTTCAACCTGATGAGCTGCCTCAATCACTTTATCCCGGGAAATGGAGGGTTCGCCCAAAGTGATATTCTCAAATATCGTTCCGGTGAATAAAGCATTGTCCTGCAGTACCAGAGAGAAATAATGCCGGAGATCTTTGAGTGAAAGATCCATGATATCCACCCCATCCAGCTTGATGGTTCCCTTCTGTATATCATAGAATCTGAGTAACAAATTTATGATGGTGGTCTTGCCGGCACCCGTAGCCCCAACAATGGCGATGTTTTCTCCGGGTTCTGCAGCGAAGGAAACATCCTTGAGGATCCAGTCTTCATTTTCATTATAGCGAAACCACACGTGTTCAAATTCAATTTTACCCTTTGCAGATCTGATCTTCTTTGGTTCTGAAGTCTCTTTTACTTCATTTTCAGTATCCAGTACATTAAAGATCCGCTCCGAAGAGGCCAAAGCACTCTGCAGTGTGTTGAATTTTTCTGATAGACCGCGGATGGGGCCAAAAAACTGTCGCGAATACTGAATAAAAGCCAATAGTACACCGAACGTAACGCCTCCCATCAGAGCCCGACCTCCACCATACCAAACGATCAATGCCATGGCGAAACTGGCGAAGACTTCTACCAACGGCCAGAAGATCGAGAAGTAAAAAATGGTCTCAATATGCGCATCTTTATGCCCCTGATTGATCTCTTTAAACTTATCCCGCTGCTTTTTTTCCCGGTTGAATAACTGGACCACATCCATCCCATTGATATGTTCCTGCACAAACGAATTTAAATTGGAAACCTGATCACGCACTTTCAGAAATGAAACCCTGACCTTCTCTTTGAACCAGAATGTGGCATAGAACAGGAAAGGAAGCACAGCAATAGTGACCAGACTCAATTCCCAGCTCATGCTGAACATGAAGTAAAGAATAAAGATGATCCGGAACATATCCCCTATGATCGCAACAACGCCATCAGATAATAACTCACTTAATGCTTCAACATCACTGGTAGAGCGTGTGATCAATCGCCCGATCGGGTTTTTATCGAAGAACTGTACATGGAGTGTCCGGATCTTTTCAAATACGGCGTTCCGCAACGAATATAAGGTCCCCTGACCGAACCAACGGGTCAGATAGGTATTCGACATCAGCAAAATGAACTCACCGAGTAAAGCGCCAAACAATAAAATGATGATCCTGAGTAATCCATCAAAATCACCTTTGGAAATATGATCATCAATGGCCATTGAGTTAACTTTGGCCTGATGGTACCCAAAAATGACGCACTAAGTGTGAGCACAATGGCTAACACTACATGCCAACGGTAGGGTTTTATAAAAAAATAAAGCCGTCGTACCAGTTTCCTGTCAACGGCTTTATCAGATCTTTCTTTACTCACTTAGATCGGTTTTAGAATCTATCGAAATCGTCGTAGGATGTTCTAGGAGTAATAGTCTTTTTTGGTTTTGTATCGTTCCCGTCATTATCATTTCTGTTATAACTGGAACTTCCATAACGATTATCGCCCCGGTTGCTGTAACGATCACGGTTGTTGTACCGATCTCCGCCGCCACCACGGTTATAGTCACCACCACCGCGGTTGTAATCACCACCGCCTCGGTTATAGCCACCACCACCTCGGTTGTAGTCGCCACCACCACGATTGTAGTCGCCTCCGCCTCTGCGGTTATCACTGCGGCCACCACCTTTATAGCCTCCGCCACCACTACGAGGTTTACGTGATCTGAAGTTCTTACCTGATTTACTTCGGCCACCACCGCCACCGCGATTGTAGTTTCCACCACCTCCGCCACGGTTTGAATAATTATTATCCGGTTTCTTGGTCAGGTCCTTGATCTCGACTTTAGGTTCGATAATACCACGTTCGTGAGTAGGATCAGTAAAGATCGGTCGTAACTCATTGGCCAACCAGGTTGGATAGAATCCGTCCCGGGCTTCCTTTAACAGCACATGAAGATTCGTGTAACGAGCTGAGAAATGTCCGATAACCAATAATTTAGTTTGCGCTTCTGTTGCTACTCTGGCAGCATCGGCAGCAGTACTGTGTCCGGTCTCTTTGGCCTTATCTGCCAATTGATTACTGAAGGTAGCTTCGTGATACAGTATGTTGGTGTTCATTGCCAGCTTTACAGAATTCGGGCAATATTCGGTATCAGTAACATAAGCAAAGCTATCTCCCGGACGAGGATGTCCAACGATCTCATAGGCTTCAACAGTAGTGCCATCTTCAAGTGTTATATTTTCACCCGCTTTCAATGCTTTGAATTGTTCATCCTTGGTGATTCCAAGTTGTTCAGCTTTAGCTGCGTCTACTTTACCCGGTTTATCTTTTTCCTGAAAACGGTACCCTACACAAAATTTTCGGTGTTTAAGCGGGCGGGCTTCTACATAGAAATCATCAGCATCAACAACTTTCGTTACCTCTGCACCTTCTTCAATTTCCACGTAGTTTATGTCGAAACCAAGCTCTACACCAGAGAACTGAAGGTTCCAGTTTACGAATTCTTTAATTCCTTTTGGTCCTGAGATGGTCAGTTCTTTATCCCGACGTTGTAATTGCAATGTGGATAATAATCCCATTAAACCCGAGTAATGATCCACATCGAAGTGAGATAAAAATATACTATCAATTTTAGATCGCTTAAGACCCGCCTGAAGCATATTCATTTGAGTGTTTTCTCCGCAATCGAAAAGATAAACGCTTCCTTCTCTCCAAAGTGCAACTGATGGCAAGTGTCTGATTGCCGTTGGTGTAGCAGATGCAATTCCTAATGGTACTACAATCATTGTTCTTCTCCCGTAATGTCCATTGGGATCTTGCGTTCAACAAGTATCCCGGTTGGTTATGTTTTTAGATTTCTTGTAATTCTTGTTCAAGTAATTGTTTTTCGTACATAGCCCTGTAATGGCCGTCGATCGACAAAAGTTCGTCGTGTGTGCCGGATTCCACAATATTCCCGTCTTCTATGTAATATACAAAATCGGCATCCTTGATGGTTGAAATTCTGTGACTAATCATTATTGTTGTTCTTCCGCTCAGTTCTTCCTTCAACTGCTGTAATATTGCGTCTTCTGTTTTTGTATCTACCGCACTAAGCGAATCATCGAAAATTAATATCTTTGGGTCTTTTATTAGCGCTCTTGCGATGGCTGTACGTTGTTTTTGACCACCTGAGAGTGTGATACCCCGTTCGCCGAGCATAGTCTGAAATTTTTTCTCAAAATCCAAAATATTATCCTTTACCTGTGCCTTTTCTGCGGCCATTTCTATCATTGCCGGAGTGGCTTCCTCCATGCCAAACGCTATGTTCTCACCGATAGTATCAGAAAACAAAAAGTTATCCTGAGGAACGAACCCGATGGATCTTCTTAATTGACGAAGTGAATGCTTTTTCAGGTCTACCCCATCTATAAGTATCTGCCCTTTAGACGGATCAAATAACCGTGGAATAAGTTGAACAAGACTTGTTTTACCACATCCGGTACGACCTACAATAGCAATATTCTTACCTGCTTCGATCTTCAGATTCATGTCTTTGATCACAAACTCATCAGAATCGGGATATCTGAACCATACATTTTTAAACTCAATAGCCCCTTTGATCTCCCTCTCTTCCACTTTTTCATCCTCAATGATGTCCACCGGATAATCGAGTACTTCTTTTATTCGCTGCCAGGAAGCCAGTGACCGCTGAAACCGATTCATCGTGTAGCCTAAAGCTGCTACCGGCCAGATCAGATAATTCACGTAGATGAGGAATTCTGCAATATTACCCACCGATAGCGAGCCTTCAATGATCATCTTACCACCTTGCCAGATCACGATTATGAGGGAAATACCGATCAAAAAATTTAGGCCGGGATGAAAGAGAGATTCGATCATATCAAGCCTTAGTTTTTTCTTACGATAGTCTTCACTTAGTGCATCAAACTTGGATTGTTCATAAATACCGCGGTTGTAAGCTTTGATGAGTCTGATGCTGGAAAAAGTTTCTTTTGCCTGACCTGATACCCGCGAGTATTGCTCCTGAATGATCTTTGAATGTTTGTGGATATATCCTGTGATCCAATAAGCAAAGATCGAAAGTAAAGGAAGTGGCAACAATGCCCAATACATCAATTCCTTGTTCACCAGATACATCATTACGATCACAAATCCTGCCCGTGTTACTGTATTGATGCTATACATGATCACGGGGCCGTAATATTCCCGCACTTTGTTAACGTCTTCTGATGCCCGTACAAAAACTTCTCCCTGAGAATATTTGGCATAAAATTGCTGAGGGAGTTCCATCAGCTTTTTAATGATGTCGTTCCGTATATCAAATTCAACTTTTCTGGAAGTAACGATCAGTGTTTGTCGGGTAAGAAATAAAAAGAAACCGTAGAGTATAACTGCTCCAACCAGGTACAGGGAATTGATTCCCAGGATCTGACCAGCTTCACTCGTAAACAGTGTGTCTATCAATCCATCCGGTACGTTGTAATTTTTTTCGGATAGAGATTCCACCTTATCGATGGTTTCCCGTATGAGAATAGGTATCCATACGAGAAAAAAATTAGCTCCCGTAAGGAATATGGTTCCCAGAATTACCGATAACCTGTACTTTCTTAAATAAACGTTTAGCTCTTTTAGCGCTCCCACCAGCTCACATTGTTTTCAGTTAGTAACTGAAGAACCTTCCTTAAAGTTTCGTTTTAATTTATTTCGAATATGGTCACTCTCGGCGATACAGCTTTTTTATCTAGTAAGGCCGGCCAATACGCCACAATTTCACTTGCTTTCGGTCGGCCACCTGCAAACCCGGTCACACCGGATGGACCTGTAAGGATCAACGGTGCGATTTCCATTCCAAATCTGTTCAGGTGATCTTTGTTTTGACCCGATACACTCACTCTGATCTGAATTTCGTCAAATTCTGTGTTAAGTGCCTCTTCATTTACCGGAGTTTCTGTAGTTCCATTGAATCCTACATACTCTTTGTTGAATTCATCAAAAACGAGCCCCAGCTTTTCTGCTCTTTGTTCTAAAATTTCTGTAGCCTTAACCGCCTTTTTTAATGCATCCGGCCAACTGTATACCAGTGTTGAGGTCATTTTATACCCATCATTATAACTGGCAGAAACTTTATAGGTCGGGGTATCCGGTTTTCCAGTGATACCAAATACTTTTACCCGGTCTTTTCCATCTTGTGCGATCTGAATACTGGTAAAATCAGCGATCACATCCGGAGTAATGTATTCTGATGGATCTCCGATCTCATAGAGTAGTTGTTCTTTTACGGTCATCTCATTAACCAGACCACCGGTATTTTCATGCTTGGTAACATAAAATGTTCCATCAGGATGAGCTTCTATGATGGGGAATCCGATCTCCGTGAAATCCTCTACCATTTCCCAATCCGTGAAGTTTCCCCCACTAACCTGTGCTCCACACTCAATAATATGTCCTGCAATGGTTCCTACCGCCATTTTATCAAAGTCATTGTATAACCAGCCGAATTCGTGGATCATCGGAGCAAGTGTGAGTCCTGTATCAGTAACACGGCCTGTGATCACAATATCTGCTCCTTTTTCCAGAGCTTCAACGATTGGCCTGCATCCAAAATAAACATTGGCGCTCAGTAACTGATCTTTCACCGAACTTACAGGCTTTCCATTGTCCATATTCTTTAGAGGATGTCCGTCCCGGATAAGTTGATCGATATTTGGCAAAATGTCATCTCCATCCACCACCGCAACTTTAATACCGCTGATCCCCTGCTCCCGGGCTGTTTTAATGATCTCTTCTTTACATGCCATCGGATTTACCCCTCCGGCATTGCTGATCACTTTTACACCCGAACTGATCTCCGGAAGGATCTGACTGATGACCCCCACAAAATCACGGGCATATCCCCAGTCAGGATTTTTCATTCGCTGTTTTTGCATGATCGACATCGTGACTTCCGCCAGATAATCCATCACTAAATAATCAATGGGACCTCTTTTAACCTGATCAACGGGTGCCTGAGGCAGATCGCCCCAGAATCCCTGTCCGGATGCTATTCTTATGGACTCCTTCACTACACTTATTCCTTTGGTTAGATTGATGATCAATATCGGGATTATTTGTGAGTAGAAAAAAGAAAAGCCGGCAGACTACTACCGGCTTATTACACGAGCTTATACTTTTATTTTTCTACCGCATCTCTGTCGAGGAATTCCTCATACAGTTGCGAATGTCGGTCCGTCATCGGGATCTTATACCCATTAATGAAAACATGTTCCACGTGGGTTAACGGTTCGAACGGATCTCCATCACTGATGAAAAGGTTGGCCATTTTACCTGCTTCCAGAGAACCAAGCACATCATCAAATCCGAAGATCTCTGCCGGATTGATCGTTACAGCTTTAACCGCTTCTTCAGTTCCTAAACCATACGCTGCTGCATATCCTGCATGGAATGGCAGATTTCGAACATTTTCTACTTCACCGGTCATGATAGCTACTTTAACACCTGCTTCAGTTAACAGTGACGCATTCTGATAGGGTTTATGAACATGATCATACTGACGGGTAGGCAGATGTAAAGAAGACACCAGACATGGGATCCCTGCCTCAGCGATCTTATCAGCTACTCTCCATCCTTCTTCAACTCCCGCAAAGATGATCTTCAGATCACTGTTTTCATCTTTTGATGCCCACTCAAGTGCAGAAAGGATGTCTTTCTCGCGAGTAACCTGAATTAATAATGGCGTTTCACCATTCACCATTTCGCGCATGGCTTCCAGCTCAATGTCCTTATCAGGTTGTTCTTTTCCTTTAGGAGAATCCTCGAAAGCGCTCATCATTGCATCATAAAAGCGGGCTTTATCCAGCATTTCATCCAATGCGGTGATCGCTTTTTCGTAGCGTTCTTTGACCTCTTTATCAGAACGGCTATCCCATCGTCCAAATCGGCGCTGTGACGGCCATTCTACCACCATTCCGGCACTGCCATCCACGGCCATTGAATCCGGCGAATACCCCCAGAGATTCATAACTGCAGCCTGACCGGCAATTCGTCCACCCTGTGGTGCTGTAAGCACATGAGTGATCCCGTTTACCCGTGTAACCGGAATTGCCGCACTATGAGGATTGAAAGCCGTAAATGCCAGCATATTTGGTTTAAATTCACCGATCTCCTGATTGTCTACGGTTACTGCCACCGCATTGATCTCGACAAGGCCCAGTGATGTGCCGGAATCCATAAACCCCGGATAAACGTGCTTTCCGCTTGCATCCACCACCGTGTAATCGGAAGTGATCTTCGCATTCTTTCCTACAAAAGCGATCTTGTTACCGTTAATAAGTACCACCCCGTTTTCGATGGTGCCGTTAGTTACAGTATGCACGGTTCCTCCGGTAATGGCGATCTTACCAAATACCGGCTTCTCTGTGATCTGAGCTTCAGCTTTTCCAAAACCAATCAACAGAAGAACTATAAGTAAAGATTTTACTATCAATTTCATTGTCAGGTCCTCATTTATTGTTGAAAGGATTGTTCTTCGAATAAAATGAAGGTGTCTTGCAGGCACGCATCATATTCTCTTCCGGTGAGATGGTCGGTAAACATAGCCGCGGATTCGTAATCATCCGAAGCATCTACCGAAATTCTCATATCCGCTTCATCCTTTTCCAGATCGAAATATTTCATTCCATCCACAAAGGTCTTTTCCACTTTGCTGTAGATACTGAGCGGATTTCCACTCCAGATCACCACGTCACCATCTTTTCCTACTTCGAGACTTCCAACCCGGTCATCTATGCCAAGCTGAATAGCCGGATGAATGGTGATCATTTTAAGGGCATCCTGCTGAGAAGTGCTCCCATAACGAATGGTCTTGGCGGCTTCGTGATTGAGGTGACGGATCAACTCGTTATCATCACTGTTTATACTGTTGATCACCCCATTGGCATTCAGAATAGACGCATTGTACGCTGTGGAATAATACACTTCGAATTTGTACGCCCACCAATCCGAGAATACTGAAGTATAAGCGCCGTTTTCTTTAAGCTCTTTAGCTACTTTGAACGCTTCATTTCCATGCTGAAAGGTGTAATTTTTGATTCCATAATCCTTAAAAACACGCATCAACATCAATATCTCATCGGCGCGGTAAGAATGGCAATGTACTAACACCTTTCCGTCGATGATGTCGTTTAGCACATCATAGCGGAGGTTCTGAGCAACCGGTACCGGAGGGGTACCCTTTTTCTTTTTATCGTATTGTGCTTTAGCTGTCAGATACTCTTCCCGGTTACGTTTGTAATCCTGAGCGGCATCAAAATAACCACGGATGATCTGCTCTACGCCCATTCTGGTTCTCGGTTGTATTCCGTTTCCCTGACCATGAACTCTGGTTGGGTTTTCACCCAAAGCAAATTTAATGGTGCGTGGCGCTCCCTTGAAACGCATTCCGTCCTGTCCTGCGCCGTAGCGAAGTTTCAACGTCTCATTCTGGCCACCGATCACGTTAGCCGACCCGTGCATGAGGTGAATACTTGTAACACCACCGGCAAGTGCCCGATACACGGCTACGCTGTTCGGGTTGATGGATTCTTCCATGGTTACCTCAGCCGTAACCGGATTTCTGGCTTCGTTGGTTGAAACCGTGTTTAAATGTGAATGCGGATCAATAATACCGGGCATTACATATTTACCTGAGGCATCTATGGTTTCCACACCGCGTGGTGCTGTTAAATTTTCACCGATCTTTTTGATCTTTCCATCCTGGATCAGGATGTCGCTGTTCTCTTTATTTCCATCGGTAATGGTAACTAAAGTGGCATTTTTGATAAGTACTGAGCCGGTTTGCTGTGCATATACGGTACCAGCAAGCAGTACAAACAGAATGGCAATCGTTATTCTCTTCATGATTGTATCTCCTAAAATTCGTGGATGGTTCCGTTACTTACACTGGAAACCGCTTTCGATTTCTTTTCGAATACCGGCTTATCGAACAAGGTAAAGCTGGCGTTCATACCTTTGGCTACTTTCCCAAAACTCTTGTTGATACCAAGGATCTGAGCGGTACCGGAGGTCATAATTTGGATGATCTCTTCTTCGGTTAGTTCACCTTCATCTAAAAGGACCTCGATCTTTCCGGCCATATTTTTAAAAGATGTGCCCTGTGTGGTAAACCCAACTTTCACGCCGGTATCCAACAGCATCCGGATATTCTTAGCCTGCATGGTCCATGCTTTTAGCTGACGATCCCTGAAATGTTGCTCCTCATCAGACAGTTCTTCTTTTTTCATTTCAGTATCAGTGGTATCACTTTCTGCCTTTTTGGCTTTTTTCTTTTCTTCTTTATACCAACCCGGGGCATCAGCAATATCAAAACTTACCAGTACGGGGATTTTACGTGACTTCAGTTCCTCTGCTTTTGCGTAAGCCTCTTTCCCTGAAACGATCACAATATTCCATTTAAACTCATCCTGAAGACGGAATAATCGTTCGATGTCTTCCTTAGTATCCACTTCGAAATACAAGGGTTTGGTATTATTAACCAAAGGGAATAGAGATTCGAGTACTGCATTTCTCTCAGGTGCCGGCATTTCCGGATTACTCTGGCTGTATTTAATATGCGTTTGAAGTGCCTTCGCATCGTACATTAACTGTCGGTAGGTCGCCATCACTCCCATTTGAGTAGAAGGATAAGCGCCACTGCTCCATCCCCCCGGGGCAGAATCGAAACTACCTTGCAGTCCCAGATAATCATTCATTAATTCATGATCTTCAATTTCCGGTGCAAGGGATAATACCTGTATCTGTCCCGGCAACATATTTCCATCCAGTCCGATCGCAGCGGTAGTAAATCCTGCTTTCATCGCAGATTCAAAAGATTTGTCATCTTCCATCAACTCAGTAGGAACTCTCTCGGGTTGAATTCCGGCTCTGTCGTAGGGCGGATTTCCGGGATCGTCGAGTTTAGGAAGGTTTCTGGGTGGTTTTGGACTTCCCCATGTTGCAAGTCCGGTGATAAAACCGGGATAAAGATGTAAACTATCTCCCATACTTGTCACAAAGGCATCGAATGGAACAGTAACATTTTCACCAACGGCTTCGATGATACCATCTCGCCACACTACAGTAGCAGATTCCATCACAGAACCGTCAGAATTATGAATAGTTACATCAGTAATAGCGTACGCAGGCAGTTCTTGAGCTACGGATGTTTGTACCCAAAGCGTTATAATGACCAGCGCAGCTAATGAACGGTATAAGTGTCTCATATTAGCTGATTGATTTGATTTTAAGGCAGACATGAAGAAACAGCTAAAAACCTTCTTATTAAAGCGCAGATTTGTAAAATTAGTAAAAGGAGAAGCAGTACTAAATAAGATAATCGGTTGTATCTGTACTTCTTTCAGAAGTTGATAACCGGTTGGCTTTTTTTAAATGGCACGAACGGAGCATTGTTCGTACTGTGGGGTAATGCTTTTTCACATCTTATAATCGTAATGCGAATCAGAGATCTGTTATTCCAACAGTTAAAAGTCTCATAATGAGGACAATTTCGGACAGGAACCGGAATTCAAATCCAAAAAAACCTGCAGGCTGTTGAAACGCTGCAGGCCCTGATCACAGATTTCTTAATGACACTGATTATCACTAAAAATTAGCGGCAAAACTGTCAGCACCGGAGAAACCACCCCAATACCGCGGATGACCTGTAAACCCTTTTTCCAGGGTAGAGCGTATCTGCGTTTTAGTGATACCGGCTTTAGCAAAAGCCCGGTAATTTCCATCCACTTTTACCGCAACAGCATTCTCTGTGGAAGCCGCCGTTCGGATCAGGGTAGTTGCCTTCCTGAGAATGATAATGAAATCGGTGTTATCTGCATCCGTCGAACCCTCATCCACCAGGTCGTTTCTGATCTCTTCACTGGTTTCATCCACCAGCTTCTCCAGCCGTATCTTTGCCTGCATTTCAGCTTTCTCAATGGCTAACGAAGAATCGGAAGCGATCGCAGTTCCAAAACCATAATAGGCCACAGAATCATACGCAGATTCTGCAGAGGCATACCAGGCCGGCTGAATAGAATTCGATGGACTTTCAACGGCATCTGTTACCGGAGCTGTACTGGAACAGGCATAAGTAGTTAATAAGGCGATGAGAGTAAAAAACTTGAGTAATCGTGTAGTCATTTATTTGCGCTGTAATTCAATGAATCCTGTTGCTTCACTCTGATTTTGAATTTTCAGGATCACTGAACCATTATTGGATAAATTTTTGGCAATAAGGTCTTTTAATCCTTCGATATCTTCAACCTTTTCTTTATCAACTTCTAAAATTTGTTGTTTCTCCCTTAATCCACGATTCCACGCCTCAGAATACTTGTACACGTGCGAAACCATGAGATCATAGGTTTCCCCATCTGCCCGGATGATCGCCAGCACTCTAAAGCCAAGATCAAATTCGTGCGACTCAATGCCAGTATTATCTCCTTCCGGTAGTTCAACAGGTGGTTCTGTTTCTTCCAGCTCAGCAACAACCGGACGTGGTTCCATCAATTTTAGCAGAACAGTTCTTTCTATGATCTCCCCATCTCTCCATAGCGAAAGTGTGACGTTATCACCGGGACGAAGTACCGCCACTTTTTCCTGTAATTCATTCGATTCATTCACCGGGAATCCGTTAACGGTAAGGATCACATCGCCGGATTCAATTCCTGCAGATTCGGCCGCACCATCCGGCGTTACATACATGATCTCAACTCCCATCACATCGCTCATTCCCAATTCAACCGCCCGATCATATTCCACCGACTGTATCTGTACTCCGAGCAGCGCACGGCGAACTTCACCGAACTCGATCAGGTCAGTGGCTACTTTCAGCGCCAGATTACTGGGAACCGCAAAACCATATCCCTGATAATTTCCACTTTGAGAGGCGATGGCGGTGTTGATGCCGATCAGTTGTCCACTCGTATTTACCAATGCCCCGCCGCTGTTTCCTTTGTTGATGGCTGCATCGGTCTGAATGAAGCTTTCAATTCGCATACGATCATTGATAATGCGTACATCACGGCTCAGTGCACTTACAATGCCTGCAGTAACGGTGGATCTTAACCTGAACGGATTTCCAATGGCCAATACCCACTCTCCCACTTCTACGGTATCAGAATTTCCAATCGTGACAGCCGGCAATTCCTCTTCATTGATCTTGATGACTGCGAGATCGGTACTGGGATCCACACCAACTAACCGGGCCTGATATTCTCTTTTGTTATTAAGCACCACTTTTAGCCCGTTATCAACGGCACCTTCGATTACGTGATTGTTTGTAAGAATATATCCATCCTTAGTAATGATCACACCACTTCCTACCGTGCGTGCTCGTTGAGGCATCAGGCGATCCCAGATACCATCCCCAAAATTATGATTTCCGTCATTGGGCATATCTACAGGCACAATGGTTTCAATGTAAACCACCGTAGGAGTGATCTGTTCGGCGATCTTTTTGAACATGAATCTGGAATCGAACTCCGCCAGGTCTTCATCTTCATACAGAGGAGAATCACTGCGTTTCACCTCGGTCACGTTCACGTCAGAAAGCGGAGCCAGATCCGGGTTGATCGCGTACAAAGCAAAAATAGTTCCCAGCGAAACTCCAATTAGCACCAATAGTAGTGCTGTTAAATAAATATCTCTTTTTTTCATTGATTAACCTTCATCATCTGTTCAAAAATCGGATCAGACCGGCGTTCTTTAAATCCATCGATGTGATATTTGTAATACACATCCAAATGTCGAATCAGTTGCTTTAGTTCCACTCCCTTCAATCCAATACCAAATACATTTCGTTGCCGGGAGGAGATCGCAGATTGTAAAAACTGGGCCTGTGACACGTTTAATTTATACGAAAGTTCCGAATCAATTTCATTTGAGATCGATCCGCTGGTAATATTCAGAAAGACATTTTTACCGGGATCTTCGATCTCATCGGTTAGCCCGATCCCGCAAATGGTTGCACATCGAACCTGAACATATGGAAATAGACCGGGGTCCACCTCCTCCTCATCACCCAACCATTGAATGAAGGTATTCAGAAATGCGAACACCTGATCATTAACTTCATTATCGTGAACTAATTGTGCGGCTAGTTCCAGAACAGCATATAAAATAGCTGCTTTTTCGATATCCATCCGGAAGCTCAGTGAAGCATAGGCCACGCTGGATTCGGTCAGACTCTGTACTCCTCTGGTAGATTTGTAATAATACACCGCATCAATAATATTACCGACTTCAATAGATCCCGCCAGTTTACTTTTTGGCTTTCTGGCACCTCGTGCAATTAGCGCAATTTTCCCGTGTTCCTGAGAAAGTACGGTAATGATCTTGCTGGATTCCTGATAATCTACAGAGCGGAGAATGATGGCACGAGTGTGAGTGATCATGCCGCAAACATATCTGAAGTTAGAGTAAAATGAAACCTATTTCTGAATGGAATCGATGATCTCTGTGATCGATTTTCGTAGCATGGCCGGGTTTACCGGCTTGTCCATCATTTCAACGGCACCAAGCCGTTGTGCTTTATCTTTGCTGGATTCTGATATGGATGATGAGAGGTAAATGAACGGAATATTGTAGTGGGCAAAGTTCTTTTTCACGTATTCATGGAATTCGAACCCATCCATACACGGCATCTGTATATCCGTAATGATCAATGTAGGTTTAATATATTTGAGCATGTCCACTGCTTTCCGACCATGCTCAAACAACATCACCATATACCCTTTCTCCTGCAAGATCTTGCTCAGAATAAACCGGTAGGCACTGTTGTCCTCAACAATAAAAACTAAAGGCTTTGTTAAAGCTGTCATTATACTTTGGGCTCCCTAGTTGTCAATCACGACACTATAAGTTACTGTTCCACTTTGCCCCGGTTGTAATGTTCCTGTAAAGGTCCATTTAATTGTCCCACCAGCACCAACTTGCGGAGCTGTGATCGAACATGTGATACCACTTGGTAACGTTCCACATTGACTGTTCAGATAGGTGGTAAATGTTGGAGTCTCATCAATGATCTCCACCTGACTGATCGGTTCGTCACCCAAATTCTCGTAATTGATCGAATAGGATAATGTCTCGCCCGGTAGAGCCTGAGGTTTATCTACCGATTTGATGATAACTAAACCAGCTTCCGTTGTACTCACCGTTACGATATCAGTACGTTGTAATACCTGTTGAATTACCGGACTTGTGTTACTGAAATCGATGGTAGCCGTAATAGTTGTAGTACTTGTTGCGCCGTCATTTAATCCGTATGGCACATTCACTTTAAGTACCTGACATACGTTATCACCGGCATTAACTGTAACTCCATCATTGGCTGTAATAATGGGCTCTCCACTGTCAATCGCGCCATTACAGTTCAGATCATTGTACAGAATAACCGGCCAGTTCACATTATTCGGATTGCTAACTGTTGATGTTGTGAATTTTATAGTACCACTGGTATTAGCTACAAAATTATGTTGGAATAACGCCAGTGCACCCGGTAATGCATTCTGCTGTCCATCGGTGAGGAATCGGTTTACTGCTACATCCGCGAATATCACATTTGAATAACTTGTACCGGTTGTAATGGTAAAGGTAAACTCATCGGTTGCAATGCTGTATGTACCACCGGTATTTCCTACCTGACCTCCCGTAGAGATCTTATCTGAACCGTTTATCTCTTTGATCTTAACAGTTCCGCCGTTGCTTACTACTGTTTCAGGAACGTATAAGCTGTAAGAGCCATCAGCGGCCGTGGAAACCTGTTCAATTAATGTTGAACCTGCAGTAAGAGCCTGAACAGTGATCGTTGAAAAGCCGGTTTCTCCCCCGTTCTGCAATGCATCATTAGCTGTACCGCCACTGATACCATTATCGTTAAACACCTTACCGGTGATCTTTACCCCTTTGTAATCTCCAAAGTTCTGAATGGCAGGCAGGTTATTTACCGTTACGGTTCTGAGATTCGGTGTGGTTGAAATATATTCATCCGGGTCGGTCTGTGCCGGAGTACAAATATCCGGTGTTGGCACACTTTGTCCGTACGATTCAATAAGATCGTAGGTACCATTCAATACGTTTGTGAATGTGTAAAGCCCGTTAGCATCGGTTAACACACTCTTACAGTTATTTTCCTGCGTGTTATAGAGCACCATTGTTACACCCGTAAGCCCGGATTCCCCAGAGTCCTTTATCATGTTGTGATTTGTATCATGATACACGTACCCGCTAATCGTTACACCGGTAGGTACAACTCGCTGGTTAGCGCTGAATTCTGAAGTGTTATTTGCAGTACCAATAGCGATGGCTGTAATACGATCGTTGAATACCAGAGAAGTAGGAATCGAGCTCACATCAATATCGATACTGAAGGTTCCATCTGAACTGGTCGTGAAGCTGCCCAGATAATATCTACCCTCACCATGTGGACGGATCAATGAACCTCCGACTTCGATCAAACCTTCATTGTCATTGTCATTTTCAGCTTTATACACTTCGATCGTGTAGGTGTTGTTCAATTTGGTGGTTGAAGTACCCACATATCCTTCCAGGTGCAGGATATTATTATTGAGTGTGGATAATGTAAATCTCGGATAATCTAACCCACGGTTTGGTGCTGTAGTAGCTGATTGCAACACACCATCATTTGGAGAGACTCCATCTGCTTCTCCGGTTCCACCGGAAACGATATCAATGGAGATGCCATGGTTGGCATAGAAACTGTTTTGTGTGATCCTTACACCGGATTGAGAAGCGGAACTTGGATTTGTGAGCTTTATACCGGCTCCTTTCTTAGGTGAGGTCGCAGAATAATTAGTTCCGTTACCATTTATGATATTCTTCTCGATCAATGTTGATGTAACCCCATTCAGCACTGTGATACCCGCTACCTTGTTCAATCGGATCGCATTATTTCTGATAGTGCTGCCGGATGTAGAACCGGAAGCTGCACCGATCTCAATACCACTTCCACCATCTAAGGCAAGACTTCCGGTGTTTCCAACTTCATGGATCAGATTCTGTCGGATCGTCCAGATACCGAGCCCCTCAATACCATCTGCTTGTGTGTCGGTTAATGCAACCTGATAGATCTCATTATTAAACACTTCAATGGAAGCCAGTGAACTGGTAGACTTAATGGCTGAATTATTGAGGTTGGTAAAATAATTCTGCTGAACTAAGGTGGAATTTGAACCGGAACCGGTGAATGATAAACCAAGGTCTATACGATCTGAACTAACCGGGTTCGTTCCATCAGCACGGGTTCCTATTAGATTTTTCTCGATCAGACCACCGGACCCATTCTGAATTACCACCCCGTTGGTATTATTATATAATGCAATTTGCCGGATGGTATAAGCTCCTGATGTATTCACAACAAATGCAGTAGCTCCGACATCATTGAGATCGATCTCTAATTCTTTACGTTCAAAAGTAGCCAGAGAGAGATTATCGAGTCCAACTACACTTCCACTACCAACGCTTCCGCTATTGTCATTTCTTGTTGTTTTCGGAGAAGTTCTATTATAAGCAATACCTGAAACGGTAGTCAACGGATCGGTAATAGCCGGTAAGGCATCTCCTAATGTAATGGTCCACCAATTTCCTCCACTACCGGAACTATTGGACGGAACTGAAGGAACAAATCGCATCGTATTTGCCCCGGTGATGTCGTTAGCATTACGAATGAACTGATCCAGTGAACCCTGAATGCTTCTGTTTGCAGTGGCGTCGTCATCTCCATCATTCGTATTTGTTACCACGTTAAAACTGAACCCGAAATCGATGTTGGAGACATTGGATCCACTCATTGTAACTTTTGCGATATGCTCGGCATTTGCCAGATCAGAGGCAATCGGAGTAGTTGAAATATTATCCGACACATCTCCTCTTCTACCACTAAAACAGTGTCCAGCAGAAGTTTTTGCTACTGTGGCTCCCGTTCCGTCTTCACAAAGTCCGCCAACAGGCGCATAAGTTTGTTCACCCCATCGATTACCATTCGAGAGCTCACCGGTCTTAGAATCCACAACGATCCAGTAATCTGCGTCTTCACCAATATTGAATACAAATGCCCCCAGATTACTGGTAGAGTCAGATTTTACATAAATGTCATCAGCGCCGTCTGCAACACCGTCTCCCCCATCTTTGAATAAATGTACTTCTACATTTTCTAATGCCTGTTGATCTCCACTGGCATCGCCAAAATTGGTGTCTTCGGTATAGCCATCGCCTTTAATATCTTCAAAAACGGTACCCTTTATCTGCTGTGATACTTTTATAACCACACTTGAGGTATCGTTAGCGATAATCGGATCGAATTGATTGAATCCTACTACATAGGCTTTATTGATCAATGAATCCGCTGTAATATTTGCATCAACAGTGGCTTCTATATCAAGTGTTGCAGTAGCTCCGCTATTCAGTGTTCCAACATTCCACAACTTGGTGATCTGACTGTATGTACCCTGAGTTGTTGTAGCTTCAACTAATGTTAAGCCTGCCGGTAATGCTTCATTGACAATTACTTCCGTTGCTTTTTCCGGTCCGTTATTTTGTACATCGATCGAGAAATTGATGGTCTCATTCTCCAGCGGATTAGCTTCATCCACTGTTTTTGTAACCGCAAGATCTGCATTTCGGTTAGTAACTACAGGATTAGTGAATTCCTGATTCAAACATTGGGTGAAGTTGAATTCCACCAAGCGTGGATTAGAATACCCTCCTGTTGGGAAAGAACCGGATCTAACCTGGAAAACAGACGTGTATTTATAGGTGATATAAGCGATGTGATCGATATCAAAGATACCATTCGCATCCTGAGTAACTGCAGATCTGAAGATCTCATAATCACCTTGAGTAAAGATCGGATCCAGATTATTTCCTGCCTGTACCGTATTGCTTACGTTTTGAGCAAATCCGTAATAATCCACAATGGTAACACCATTACCCAGGTCGGTACCATCAATATCTGTTGCTGTTACCGAGAAATCACTTCTTACCGGTGTTGTAGTTCCCGTTTGTACAAACTTGATCTCCCAGTCGATGTAACCCGGATTTACGCCATCATTAGTGGTGAACAATGGGGAGAAGTTAGTAGCCGTAGCCTGTCCGCCGGAGTTGGTTCCGTCATCATCAAAAGTATTGATCGTTACATTATTAATAGCAATGATCTTTACAAGGGCATCAATGCCAGATGCTACATTAGAATACCGATACACCGAATTGACCTGATTCTGAACCCCTTGTTCAATGCTGTAATTAAGGAAAGAATATAGAGGCGGTTCGTTACATGTCATTCCGGATCCGGGGTCGAATACCGATATAGCAACCGATGAACTATTATTTGTAGCCAAACCATCGACACCGGTCGTATTGGTTAATGTAGCAGTGTTTGTGATCGTATTTCCTTCCGTTCCTGCATTTACAGTGGCCACAATTTCAAGGTTGGCTACCTGTAATCCGGATAATGAACCTACACTCCATACACCTGTAGTGTTATTGTAGCTTCCCTGAGATGGATTTGAAGACACATAGGTTAGTCCGGCCGGGAGTTGATCAGTAACTTCTATACTACCCACCGCATTGGCTTTTTCATTAGAAGCCTGGATCGTATAAGTAATGGTTTGTCCGGTAGTTACAGAGTTATCATCCACTGTTTTGGTTACCGCGATGTCCACTACATTCTGTGAAACAGGATCGGCAAAGGTATTTAGTTCACACGGATCAAAATTTACAGAAATGATCCGGTCATCAATATCGCCATTCGATTTGATCCCCGCTCTAAGCCTGAACTTTGGTTCATTTGTATAGGCTGCATACACCTTGTAATCAGTATAATCTGGTTGACCCGGGTACGTATTGTTAAAGTCGCTGGAAACAAAGGTTGAATAAATTCCTTCCGAACCTGCAATTAAATTGGTTGTGCTTTCTACCACGAATGAACTCAGATTCTGATAGCCCACAAAGTCTCTCAGATTTCCGGTACCATCCACATCCGAAGTAGTAGCAGAGAATGACAGGAATCGGGATAAATTGTTTACAGAATCGAAGAAGGAGATCTCAAAATCGATATATGCATCAGCACCGGTTGCATTCTCAATGAACGGAGAAAAGTCGTTAGGCAGCCCACTGGTTGCATCATCATCTATATTCTTTAAAATTGCATTATTGTTGGTCAGTATCTCAACTTTGGCATATACCCCCGGTAAAACGGTGTCAAAACGATAAATTGCGCCAACCTGTAACGCAGTTCCCGAAAGTAAAACCGGATTCTGAAATTTCAGATATGGCAGACCACATGATAAATTATTTGATGGTAAAGCAACGGTGAGCGGAGCAGTGGATGTATTATTACTGCTCACCGGATCCACCTGATCCATGCTAGAAAGTGTTGCTGAATTACTGATGGTAGTTCCTTCCGTAAAGTCATCAACACGAACATCAATGATCAACGAAGCGCTACTGCCGTTAGCTAATGTACCTATCGTCCAAATACCACTCGTTGGATTATAGTTACCCACACTAACTGTTGAATCTATATAGGTGATACCCGTTGGTAACTGATCTAAAATCTTAAGATTAGTGGCAGTTTTCGGACCATTATTAGTCACAGAAATAGTATAAGTGATATACTCGCCTTCGATCGGATTGGCATTACTTACGATCTTAGTTATCGCTATATCTGCCGATTCAGGAACTACCGTAACACCCGCGGAGGCAGAGTTATTACCCAGATCAGGATCCGACTCAACCAATGATGAAATACTTGCGGTGTTTGTTAAGGTACTGCCAAGGGTTCCGGAATTAACACTGGCAACAATATCCAAGGTAACAGAAGCTGAATCTCCGGTTGCAGGCATCGTCCCGATATTCCAAATACCGGTACCCGCACTGTATGAGCCCTGAGATGCTGTTGATGAAACATAGGTTAATCCCGTAGGAAGTATATCTGTGACTTTTAATCCGGTTGCGATATAATCACCCGGATTAGTTACCGTAATGGTAAATGTTACATTATCACCTTCATTCGGATTGGACTGATCTACTGTTTTAGCAATATCCATATCCGGCATTGGAGGTGGAATAATAGTGAGAGGATAATCTTCTACTTCACCGTCTGCAGCACTTCCTATCGGGTAACTCACATCTGATAACTGACTGGCAATTCTGAATCGCGCATAGGTATTTCCGGTTACTAATCCAGAGATTCCTGACCAATTAAGCGTTACCACTCCAGACGAACATAATCCATAGGCGTATTCTGAGGCATCAAAAGTGCCTGAAATATCAAAATCGATCCAGCCGGCAGCGTAGGCTCCGTCAGTACAAATAAGATCCACACTATAGCTGGTTTCTGCGGTATTAATTTCCGGTAATACTGAAATGGCATCTTCATCATCTCCACTTCCCAGAGATCCGGTTTCTGTATCATCGCCGGTAGATGTGGAGCCTGCATACCCGTTTCCGTCACCATCAACCCCAAAACCGAAGTAAACCGGATTGGTTCCTGTATTCGACAACAGGTGGAAAGCCGGAGGCAAACTTACCCCACTATATTTTGTACCATAAGAAAGCGGGGCATCACCAAAATCTGCAACGAGTGCTAATCCTATATGGATGTTATCCGGATTACTGCTGGTTTTTCTGATCTCGATTCTTTCAACATCCGAATCAGTGATCCTGAACCAGACCGGAGTTGATGAAGATGAGCAGGAAGAACTTCCTGAAACCATAGGCTGAAATTCAATCGTTGTGTTTCCATTGGTATAAGCCAGTGTAACTGCATTGGTACAAACACCTCCATCTGTACCCTGCCCTGTCAACCAGTCGTTAACTGTTACTTTCTGATTTAAACCGTCGAAAGCTTCCAGTGTATAGGTTGTGGCTCCTGCATCAGGTCGAAGTCGGTTCAATGAAAGGATCATCGCATCCGATCGCACATCGGATGGAATGTTAATATCTAATGATGTAGCATTACCACTGTTACCGGTCGGGTTTACCTGCGGGCCATTGAATTCATCACCTGAAAATGCTCCACTTGCCCACAGTTGTAATGCATTTGGTGCAAATGTTGTTTGTGAGCCGGATGCGGCATCAACAGTTGCGATCACTAGCCCACCAACACTAGCCGTCATGGAGGTACCATTGTTCACTCCGGAGAAACATGCCCAGGAAGCGTCCTGATCGTTAACGATCGGACATGGATCCGGTCCATAAATATTTGCATTAAAAGTGATATTCTGTACACTTTGATTGCTAAATGCACTTGCATTATTACCTGCTTCATCCTGAACAGGATTACTTCCAATCGTGTAATCAACCTCGACATTGTCTGCGGCAATAACCTCAGGATCCACCGCCAGTATCACTCTGGATCCGCTGATGATCACCTCAGTTACACTTACCGGGGTACCATTTACTCTGACTGTGAAATCTCCGGTTGCAGGAACCGATGACGTGTTCAGCAACTCAGAAACATCGATCACCAGTTCTTCCCCATTAATGGAAGCACTGATCAATGTTGGAGCATCGGCATCTGCTGTAGCATTCACTTCTTCAGATTCGGCACTCTCATCTGTATTGGTATCCACAGATGTAACCACATAGTAATAAGTAGTGCCACTGGTTACCGTATTATCAGTATATGTGTAGTACGAGCTCTCGTTATCAGTAACGGTTCCTATAGTAGTGTAAGGGCCACCTTGTGATGTTGCCCTTTTTACATTATATGAAACGATCCCTACAGAATTACTTACATCACTGAAGACAACATCGATGTTCCCACCCGCAACAGCTGTTGCTGAGATCTCTACGGGTGGAACTGGTAAAACCAGAGCTGATGTATTATTTGTTACAGATTGTCCGGTTAAAGCAGCGGCATCATTTCCTGCGGCATCCTCAATTGGATTTGTTCCTTCTGTGTAGTTGATCACAACTGCATCGCCATAAGAAACTGCTGAGCTCAGTGTTAACGTGACTTCGCTTCCTGAAACAGCAACAGTACTAACTGTTGTTGAACCTCCATTAACAGTAACATTAAAATCGGTTGTTGCAGGAGTACTTCCTGCGTTCAATACTTCATTATAGGTAAGTATCAACGTGGTAGTATCGATCACCGCTGATTGTAAAACAGGTGGAGTAGCTTCTACCTGAGCCCCGATGGAAAGGAAAGTACCCGGACTATTCTGGTTATTATATTCAGTAGTGATCCAACCGGCAGACAGATTAGTCTGAGCCAGCCTGATTTCATCAAATTTTGCATCAATGAGGTTATCTGCATCGTAGTTTGATCGTCCCAGATAGTTTGCAGAAGAAGGTTCCAGACTGTTAAGATTCAGAGTTACATTGGTGGCTGATCCATATAATACCCCATTTCTATACACTGTTATTGAATTGGCAGCATCATCTAACACAACCGCCCAATGCACCCATTGACCAAGTGCGGCTGTAGTATTTGTTATAATTGGTCCTTGTTCTCCACCACCGCCGCTTGTAGTGATCCTGGCTCGTGTATCGGAAGGGTTGCCTGTACCGGATGAGGTAGTAAAAAAGAAATAACTGGTGTTGTTTTGACCAAAATCAAAAACTCGTTCCCAGTTGGTATCAACTCTGTCCATCAATACCCATCCACTAAAAGTAAAGTTTCCCACACCAGAGAACATACCATTCGGCATTTGTAAATATTGCCCGGCCTGATTAGAGGCAATATTTGTAGAGTTATTCAGATCTCTAGCTGCGCCGATCTTACCGGTGTTGAGTGTTCCGGTAGAATTATCTGTCAGATTATTTGTATTTGCCGTAGCATCATTAACGGTATTATTGAAGTGATAAACGGCCATGAAGTCACTACTCCAGGTCGCTGCCGATGATTGACTACTGCTAACCGATGAGTTCCCGTAATACAATCTCAGATCCGTATTCACGGTTCCACTTAATGAAGGAACACGAACCCATGCTACCAAAGTACCGGTTGTAGGATCATAACTTTCAATCTGATGATCCAGTGTAGAAGAGCCATCAAAATTGGTAAATACAATGTCATAACCACTGCTGCTCTGTACATTTCCACCATTCGCCACAGAACGTAGATTGGAATCACTGAAGCTTACAAGTACCGGGAAATTGGTTTGAGTTCCACTTACCTGCGCTGCATTAACAGTAACCGTTTTATAATAGGAATATCCGGATGGCTGTGCCTGAACATCGAAGGTTCCGGCAGCCATTACGATCAACATCATCAATAAGAACCAACTTATTGATGTGCCTCTGTTTGGTATGTATTTCCAACTATTTCTCATCCCTCATATCCGTAAATGATCTCAGTATTAAACAAGTTGATCGAATCCGCATTTCGATACTCCATTAAAATGAAGCCATTGTTCGTCTGAGAATTATTATCTCCAATAGTGATGCGATCTTCATCAATTCCCCAGTCGGTAAGATACTTAATGATAGCTCTGATCCTGCGATCGTCTTTAGTACTTCCGTCTCCTCGCAATTCAAGGAAAACAAACGGATTATTTCTCAGGTACGAACCCACTCTCGACAGTACAGCCTGAGTTTCGTTACCCGGTATGATTTCTTTTGCTGAATAGAGTACACGATCCGGAACCACGTACGTCTGAGACAGATCATGGATCAGTTCATAGTCCTCACGTGAATTCAATACTCTGAGTAAGCTCTCAATCAATTCCGGAATGTTTTTATTGCTATGGAATTTGATATCGTCATTTTGTTCAAATATCTCAAGCATGTGTGCTTTAGAATAAGTGAATTTTACCAGATCAGGACTTCCGGTATCTACTCTTCGGAACATGTATCGACTGATATCGGCCTGATTTTCACTTAATACATTTAAGATCTGATTTTGCAGATCGAAGAAACGGTCATCTGCCGGAAGCGCGATATTCACATAGATCTCAGGATATTCGCGCATGGCAATTGCGATTCTCTGAACCAGATATTTATTCAGATATGTAAGCTCTTTAGCTCCATTTCTAAGGTTCATATTGGCTGGAACTGCATTATGCTCACTCTTGAAGATGTAATCCCATCCGCCAATATTCTTAGCTTTTTGCTGAACCTGAAGATCTTCTACCTGATCGATGAAAGAAACTCGTTTAGTGGCCTGATTCAACTCTAAGCGCACCTTACGTTCGAGTGACATCTCTACAGCATTCTGTCCTTTTGCGTCGATCTCTCCACGACCATCGTTCGTGAGTTTTTCTTCCGTAACACCCGCTGCAAGAAGATATGCTCTTACTGCTCTTGATCGGCGAAGTGATAATGCTTTGTTATAAGCCACTGATGCCTTCATATCAGTAAAACCGGTAAGATCTATCACATAATTTTCACGATCGATCAGGAATTTGGCCACTTTATCCAACATCTGAGCTGTAGTTGGGTTGATGAAGGATTTATCGTTATCAAAGTGAACCTGACGTGGCAATCGGATGATACGCATTGGCTTGTAATCGAATTCGCCAGGTACGATCGCTACCGGATTTAATGAATGCTCCGGAACCTCTATATCGATAACGGCCAGTGTAGGCATTTGACATGGCATACAGGTCAGGTACATTTTCTCATCGATGAAGTTCGCACTGCGCTCAGGGGCGAGTGTGCGGAATACCTGCTCATCAAATTTGTAACTGAATCCGGCATAAGCACCCGGTTGTGTGTAATTATTCGCTGCCAGATCCTCATCTTCATAACCGAAGAAGTTGAACCCTGTAGCTAAGCGAAGGTTGGTGGCCATGATATAGCCGACTTCCACCCCTAACCCGTAATTTTTCGAGGTGAAGTCGCTATTTGTTAATAAACTCGCATTTAAGGCGGCATCCCATCGTTCATTGATGTCGTACAGTGCACGACCTGCAGCCAGATTCAGGAAGGAAGTGGAACGGGTAAGATCATCTTTTTCAAGAGAGTATTTCGAAGCCAATCGGCCTGAGAATATCCATTCTGAAGTTGGATGAACGTTCGCATGTGAAGAGAACACATGAGCTGTTCTCATAAATCCACTGGCTGTTTGTTCGTTAGTCTCGTATTTGAATTCATATCTGAATAGAGCATCGAACATATTAGTCTCGGTATCACGGAAAGCCGCACCCAACTGTAAGCGCTCCTGCAATTTATCAGTAGCACCGGTGCTGATCGCCATGATGTTTCTACCCAGGAAGGTCCAGTCGTGATTGATCTTCAATCCATAACCCAGACTGTTTAAATAGGTGTTGGTATTAGATCCGAATCGGGCTTCAGCTCTGGCAGAACCTTTCCAACGGGCACTGCCTGTATATTCCAATGAAGTAGATATAGCTGTTCCGTCATTTCCTGCAGGACCCTGAACGGTAAATACTCGTTCAAATCCGGCATTCAATCCTAATCCTTCGCTTAATCTGAAACGATTTCTCAATCCGATTGAAGCCTGACCGGTGCGTCCGTCCAGAGCATCACCTAAACGATATTCACTGAATACTTTACCATTTTGCATGAAGCTCGCATCCAACCCAAATACCGTATTGTTTCGCTGAGCATTGCTGTTCAATGTATAACGGCCACCTGCACTTGATACGAATTCGTGGCGGGCATAAGCTTTGGCAATATTGCTGATCTTGTAATCGCCACCAACTGCGATCATCTTGCGATCAGCGGCATTCAGATCCTGCTCATATTCACCAAAGGTAGAAGCTCCCTTCACAAATGGAAGTTTAGCCGTTAATTTACTGGTCAGATTCGTATTGGTTGTATTCCCGGAATTTGAATTTGTCTGCTCAGAATGGCGCACACCAACAGAAGCATTGATTCCATCACCAAATTGCTGTTGTACATTTACGAGGCTACCAATGGTCTGATTTCCGGTTGTATCATCTCGGGTAAGCATGAACTCACCGTTCAGGTTGGTAGAGCTGGTTACTTTATATCTGGCTCTTGCCCGGGCTTCTGTTCTGGCCTGCCCAAGGGTAGCACCCTGATTATCAAAATTCTCATCACTTTTGCCAACCTGAGCCCGTACTTCGTAGTTCTTACCTGAATGCTGAACTTCAATTCTACCTGCGTTACCGGCTCCGTTTTCGTCAGTGATGGTATGAGCGTATTCTGCGATGATCTTAGTGTCTCTTCCTAATTCGAGACTTGCATTACCGGTTGCCATGGTGAATGCATTTTCAGGATTGTTATCCTGTACAATACCCGCGCCAACATTAAAGCCATCGGTTAATTCCACATTACCGCTAACTCCTCCGATCATGTAACTCTCATCAGAATTAGTTACTTCGTAGGTAGCGCGGATAAATACCGGGTTATACTCAGAATCTACACTGAATACCGGATTCTTCATGGTTAAGACACCGGAGAACGGATCGATCGCATAATCTACAAAGCGGGTTAGTCGCTCCCTGCTCAGGATCACATTAGGTTGCTCACGATCATACGTTACGATCTCAATGATCTCGGAATTGTCGATCAGTTCACGATCCGGTAACTCATATCTTGAAATACCTTGTCCCTGGAATTCTTCGATCCTGCGGGATGAAGCTGAACTCACACCGAATGCATCGATCTGAACAGCACCTTTTTCGAGGTGAGTTTTAACCCCGTTCTGAGAACGGTTGTATGCCCCGATCTGAATATCCGGATCGTTGTCCATTGTGATGAAATCGCCATAGAGAGCATAGGTCTTTCCTCTGTCGAGGCGAACGTATAAACGACCTGATGACTGAGCATCGAAACCTTTTACAGAGGATTCACCATAAAGCGGATAAAACTCATCAGGACGGATATCGCGGAATAAACGCTCTTCTTTGTCCTTCTCAGTATCGTAAGCAGCCGTCAACAGAGTCTTACCGGATACTTTACCTTTCAGGAAGAAGGCAAACCGGGCATCAGCGGTAAGGCTGTTAAAGTTGTAGGATAGTTGTTTCAGCTCTCTTTCAAAACCGTCGTTCTCGACATTCTGATTGATGTTCAGCGGGTCTCTTAACCTAACTGTTCCTTCCAGGATACCGGCTGCCAGCATTGGTCTCAGATCCGGTAAAAACTCTACTTTTGCTTCATCATAGATCTCACCAACATACGCACGAACTTTCGATGTATTTGGCTCAATGGTCGATTGAAGTTCGAATTCTGCTACACCACCTTCTATAAATACCTGTGTACCCGGCTCTTTCTCGTTAACATCCTCAACTTTCCATGTTCCGAAAGAGACATCTAAAGTAACCGGTAAACGAGCTCCAATATTAATTCCGTTTTCATCAAGTAATTCAATGCGAACAATCGCTGTAGAAACACCGTCGGCAGAAACATTATTTCTTGGTACGGTCATGTCCAGTGTGGCCAATTTACCCGGGGTATGTACCTGAATTACTTTTTCTCCACGGATGTTACCAAAAGGATCAGTTTCAACTAATCGGATGCTGTTGGTTCCCGGTTGAAGAGAAACACTAACAAATTCCCAAACCTGAAGCTTACGGTTGGTAAGTACAGAACGCTGACCGATGCGGTCGGAGGAAACAACCTCATCGTTAATAAATACATCGAACACAGTACCTTTTGTACCTTTTGCAAGTAAGGTGATCTGATCGGTCTTAACGGTATCGCCATCTGCAATATTTAAGAAATCTGTTCCATCATCTGCATTCATTAATGCCTGTTCGATATCTTCCACCGGATTGCTTTCTGAAACGGTAGTATCGATCATAGTTTCTGAAACAGCTTCCACCTTTTCGCCCGGAGTTGCATTCAATTCGAGAGCTTTTGCACTACCTACAGTACCGCTGGCCTGATTGTAAGAACCACGACTTGATACTGCAGAACGCTCCTGCAATGAGAAACTCTGACTCATTGATGTTTCAAGATTGCTTTTCTGAGTGCCATCCAGCAGATCAGCACGACGTTTGATCTCAGCAAAGGTAGCTTCAGAACATTCACACACTGCGAAATCGGCCCGGTGCATCTCCCCTTTGGTAACATCCACAAAACGGCTGGAAGGATCGAAAGCGTGGCGGTTATCCAACACCTTAAGTTTACTACCTTCCGGTAATGAATAATTATCGAGTTTAAGTACGTGTTTGTTCGGCTTGATGGCGTAGAAGGTATATTTACCCTCACTATCAGTGATCACATAGTTACCATTCTCAAGGTATAGACGAACGCCTGGTATTCCAGGTTCTGAAGCATCCTGCATATTGTCTTCGTTACAATCGAGGAATACTTTACCAACAATAAATGCATCATCATTGAAGGCGCCACCGGTCACTTCGATTTTAACTTTCGCATCATTACTGGTACGAACGATCACTCCATCACTTTGTACACGTGCAGTGTTAACACCGTCACCACGCTCTGCTCCAATTCCGATATACACACGGTAAGTTAATGTCATGGTTTGGCCCGGATCAATGGATCCCAGATCAAATTCCAGTGCCGGTCCTGTACCGCCTGTTGGATCCGCAATGCTCTGTCCGTCGAGACGGGCAGTTCCGGTTTGGTAGGTAAAACCAAATGGAAGATTATCGTATAAAATAAGGTCATTAACTGTATTTACTGCCTGAGACCGGATCTCAATACTATAATTTACGAAATCACCTACACCGGCAGCTTTACGATCAACCGTTTTGTTTACAAAGAGCACACCTAATGCAAGTGGATCTAATGGAATGTCGAAATCTAAGCCGGCCGGATTGTTCACGATCTCAAATTCCTGACCATATGAGGCATTCAGGTCTACTTTACGAGTCGGGTCTAATGAATCAACCGGAACATCTGAGGCAAATTCATATCCTTCCGGTGCTATAACATCGAGACGGTATGTACCCGGAAGCAGGAATGGGAATCGATATTTTCCTCTTACACCACTGATCTGAATGTTATCAGTGATCCCCACTCCGTTGGCTGTATAAACAGTCGCCGGTCCACCAGGATTTCCACCATTATTAGCGCCGGTTACATCAATGATCCGTACTTCAGCTCCTTCTACTACTTCGTTGGTCTCACTATCAAATACAATTCCGTAAGGATCTACAGCAACCTGAGCAAAGATCTCAACAGGTCCGCCTCCGCCACCGGGGCCTCCCTGATTGATCGCATTACATCCTAATTGCGCTATAATTATATCGTCTTCAACGGTTTCAAGGATCTCGTTGTACGGTACTACTTCATTTTCTGAACCATCCCGGGTTGGTACTTCATTTGGAATCCGGAATACACCGGTATTTGGTCCGGTCTCAATTCCGGTAAACCTCTCCATATCTCCTGTAAGATCAGAGGTAAGGTCGATCGTTACCGTTTCAATAACCGATCTGTTCTCATTACATACAGAAGCGTCGGCCTGAATATGTAACAGCTCACCAATACTGGAAGTTGAAGTTTTCTGTTCAAAATCTTCGTTGGTGTAATAATCAATTCCGGCCCCCATTTCAGGTAAAGTGGCTGCTACTAAGTTAGATGCAGCAACGGTAGTAACGGTGCCTTCAGGGTCTACATACGTAAGTTGTGCTACGTTGGTGATATCACCTGTTGCATTGTCATTTATTCGAACATCAAAATTGATGTCAAATGTCTCTCCAACCTGTAATGAATCGAATCCGACCCCGATCACATCCACTGAGCCTAGATCATCAGGTAACGTAGATGAGAATTCTCTTTCACCGGCTCCTACTACGTGATATAGCGGGAATCCTTTATCAAATGTTCCGAATTGCTGAAAGGTGAGGTTATTTGGGACAGAGTCAATTAATATGACCTGATTCGATTCGATCCCATCAATGATAATATCACGAGGTAAGGCGGTCATGTCCCCTACGTTCTCACCCATGATACGGTAGGTAAAAGTATCACCCTGAGTTTTTACCGCATCACCGGTTTGTTCTTTCTGTATATCAACGATAGCTCCGATCTTAATGCCGATATCATCATATACATATAAGGTCTTTCCGGTACGCAAGTCAGTTGCCTCAAATATCATGACGGCTGTTAGTGTATCACGATCTTCATTTACAGAGATCTCTCCGGAATAAGAGATCTCTAGCGTTTGCCCCGGCTGTAATTCCACCTGAGTAGTAATTGTATCAGAATTCGCTACTGTTTTATAAACCTGAGAATTTGTCCAGCTCAGATTCTGAATGTCATAATCATCATCTTCAGCCGCATTGTATCCTTTAACAAGAATGTCTGCTACCGTGTTACCATCGTTACGAACAAAATGAGTGATCTCAAATTGTGTTCCCCTGAAATCTTTGTATGATTCGTTCGGGAAGAATGAAAATTCAGGATTGTCCTGCACGGTAACTAATACTTCGTTAGAGTATACCTCTACATCAGTGTTTGTATCTGCCTCAGTGTAGGTAGTAGATACAATATTCGGGATCTCGGTACCCGGCTCCGGTGCAGTTTGAGCATATACCTCTCCCAGGCCTGCGAACAGCGCAAAGATCAGGATGATATGTGAGAGGTATTTGTTCATTTATTATTTGGTCGATTAAAAGGAGAGCAGGGATTTCCACCCCACCCTCATGTCTGGGTTAAGAAATTTTTTATTCGTCTACCTTAACCGCGAACAGTATGGTGAACTGCTCGGTTGGATCCAGAGAAGTAGCTACTACTTTTACTACTCCGGTATTTCCTACTGTTGGGTTACCACCATCAAGCGCAAGGCCTGTAATGGTTCCGATATCTTCGGTAACTGTAGCAACAGCAGCAATTGTGGTATATGATGGCACGTTATCCTGTACAATTACATTGGTAACAGGCTCAGAACCATCGTTTACAACTACGATCTTGTACCACACGGTATCGCCCGGGAATACATTGAAGTTGTTTTTAGTGAAGGTTCCCGGAGCACCACCATTATCAGGTGCCTGGAATTTGTCGATTGACAAACGACCAGCTTGTACTTCAGTTTGGTCATCGTTACTTACAGCTGCGATCTGAGTGTTGTCATCATTGATCGCAATAGTAGTAGTAAGGGTTGCACCGTCATTTAAACCGGTACTTGCAGTAACCTGAACAATGAATTTCACCTGGTCACCATAACTCAGTGCGCCAATTCCTGTTGGCAGATCAACTGCACTCGGGCTTGCACCACTGGTTAGAAGTGAGTCAGCACCGGTAACCTGACCATCTTCATCAACATCCCAGTAAACCACAGAGGTCCAACCGGTTGGAGTTGAGTTTGTCAGATTGATGAACAGATTTGAGCTACTGGTTGTGTTTTCATCCACGTTACTATTAACAGTAAGGGTGTGAATGTAATCCACAGAACCACCCGGAGATACCTGAGCAGTCTGGTTAGCTACTAAAGCGATGCTACGTACAGTATTTACAGAAACAGCTTCGTGTTTCAGGTCAATTGCAGTAGATGTTTGTGATAATGCACGAACATACAGATCAACAGTACCAGGCTGGTAACCAGCTGGAATATTTACACGGAAAGTTACTTGCTTAAAGCTACCGGCAGTAATATTACCGGTTGAGGTAATTACTGAGTTACCATTGTTAGGATCTCTGAAACTAGCGGTCCATCCGGAAGGAAGAACACCAGCATTTTGCAGGTCACCACCAGCGGTAGTGTCAGTAGCAAATGCAAGAGCGTAGTTATCATCCTGAGCACTTGTATTGTTGATATACAGTGTAAAGTTTACAGTAGTACCCGGGTTTGCAGGGATAGTAGTAACCGGACTTGCTTCCGGACCATCGCCAACACCAGTTTCATTACCACTTCCGATTTCTCCACCGTTGGTGATATCAACCGTAGGCTGGTTGATACCAACCAATTTATCTACGTGGAAATCACTTTCGTTAGGATCATTTACAGAAGTAAGAGTTTTTACTACAGAGTATGGTCCACCACTTGCACCAGAAGGCAGGTTAACCTGTAAAATTACTTTTACAGTGTCACCAACAGCGATCGGGCCTGAGTCAATGATGTTATCCGAGTTAGTATCGGTGAACGGACTTGTAGGCTGGTTGTTAGCGTCTACTTTATAGAAAGTGAACGTAGTTCCTGAAGGATAGTTAGAACCAGAATATGTGATGTTATAGGTATCAGTTGCTGTACCTTCGTTTGTAAACAAGTTCAGGAAGTTTACAATATCACCCTGATCAACAGGACCGGCAGAAACAGTGTCAGCTCCTACAGATTCGATATCATAATTATCGTTAACCTGAATGGTAGCATTGTTTGTGTTTACCGGAGTTGGCGCATCATCATGTTTAAATGTACCGTTGTTAACGATGGTTTGACCATAAGTTCCGGCGTCAACTTCAACTTTGAAGCTAACAGTACCTGATGCACCAGCGTTAATGTTTGCAATGGTAACAATTACAGAGTCGGCAACACCACCAGTGATAAATTCGTAAGTGATACCGGTAGCTGTTTCACCACTCGCATCCGTTAATGCGATTCCGGAAGCACCAGACCATTTACCACTACCAGGAACATAAGTTACTCCTGTAGGCAGGGGATCCTTGATAACAAGGTTTGATGCGTTTGCAGATCCACCACTTTCAGCATAAGCGAAGGTGTAGGTTACAGTGTCTCCCACATCAACGAATTGCTTATCGCGGTTTTTCTGAACGTTAACTACCGCATCTTCATCAACGGTTGTTGTGTTCGTACCAGAATCAGACTCATTGCTGTCAAATGAACTGGTTGCAGTAACAACGATGGTTTCAACATCACTGTCGGTTGCAGTTACAGGAACATCAGCAACAATTACGATACCGTAAGTATTTCCGTTAGGAGTACCTGCAGGATCGATGTTTGGAGTTGTGGTTATAGGTGTAAAGTTATCCGGAACCCCGTTACCATCCTCATCTGCGTATATCACAATGTTGTCGAAATCGAAAGCACCAGTTCCCTCAAGAATGGTAAGATCGAAACTGTCAACACCGTTACCCAGGTTGGTAATAGTATGCGGGAATGATACCTGACCACCAGGGCTAACTGTTAAGCTAATCCCTTGTGTAATATCAACACCGGCAACTTGTTGCACGATAGTTTCTACCGTGTTAGAAGTAATGGATTGATTATTACCCCCGTTGTCTAAGTAAGTTGCACTGGCCTGGTTACCAATCGCCGTATTGGCAGGAGGCATTTGAGCGTACGCACTTTGCGATGCGAAGCCCAAAATTATACCCAGAACCAAAAACAACCCAGCAAAGCGAGATACTTTGCTCCATACGGTTTGTTTTTTGTTTGTTTTCATGGTTTCTATCCTGTTTAGGTTTAGAATTATTGAATTATTGAATTTTGTCTCGTCTGCTACTCTTCGATCACTTTAACCCTGGCGACAAGAATGACTTGATCCCCCGCCTCGAGTGACGGAACCAACCAACGGAGTCTTCGATACTCACGGCCCGGAACCTCTTCAGTAGTGGTGGTTCCGTCAGGTTGTCGCACATCTCGGGTTAATGGTGTAGCTTGGAAACTGCCAGAATTTGAGAGGCTGGCACCCTCTAGGTTTGGATCAGCTGAATCCAACAGGTATTCCATACCTATCGGAATCGGCAATACGGGCCTCAGTTGAGTAATCCCATTCTCCAAATTGTTTGTGTAAATTAACCGGTACTCAATAAGGTCGCCCGGCGTTACTTCAGAAGTTTGAGTGGCAATTTCATCACCATCCTCATTTGTGGTGATCTTGTAAACTTCTAAAACTGATGATACATCGTTTTGCTGCTGCGCTTGTGCCTGCGTAGCTAAACCCAGAATTAAGAAAAGAACTAATATGTGATTAAGTTTCATAGACGCTTTTTTTGGTTGTGATTTGAACCTTATCCAAGATCGCGCCAAAAATACGCTTTAAACAGCATTTGCTCTGTTAGATAGCGTTAATGAAGCGTCAGTATGACGGTATTAAAGATTAGAGACCTTTAATTAATTAGAAGAAATTTATATTTGCGTCAGACTCACACATTAAGTTGGGCATGTTTTTACCTTTTAAATACTGTTATTTTATCACTTACACATCCATTTAAAACATTAGAATCTCATAAACTTTAATTTAAAAACATTAAATTCAGTTAAGTTATTAATCAGTTCTAAGCATAGTTTTACTAAGAAAAACCTGTATGATTTCTAAAGAGGTATTAAAAAAGATCCGTAAACTTGAAATACAGACGAAGGGTATTGTAAACACCTTATTTGGTGGTGAATATCAATCAGCATTCAAAGGCCGGGGAATGGCATTTTCTGAAGTCCGGGAATACAGCTACGGAGACGACATAAGACAGATCGATTGGAATGTGACAGCCCGAACCGGAACCCCTTTTATAAAGATCTTTGAAGAAGAAAGAGAGCAAAGCCTCATGCTCTGTGTGGATATTTCTGCCAGTGGTTTAACTGGAAGTATTGATCAGAATAAACGTGATCTTGCCATTGAGATCTGTGCAGTATTGGCTTTTAGCGCCATTAAAAATGGAGATAAGGTTGGCTTGGTCCTTTTTAGTGATGTCATCGAAAAAGTGGTTCCTCCAAAAAAGGGCCGCACTCATGTACTTCGATTGATCAGAGAATTATATACTACTAAGCCTACCGGAAAAGGTACTGATATCGCTAACGCACTCAGTTATGTAAACAGATTACTCGACCGGAGAGCTATTGTCGTACTTGCTACCGATTTTCAGGATTCTGAATATCAGAAACAGCTTCGCATTACAAATCAAAAACATGATCTGGTTAGTATCATCGTTAATGATGAATTCGAAACAGAATTACCAAAGGTCGGTCTTTTACCACTGCATGATGCAGAGACCGGAAAAGAGATCCTGATCGATACCTCAAGCGCCAAAGTTAGAGAAGCGTATTCGAAAAGAAAGAAAAGTGCCCAACTGGCACTCGATGATGCCTTGCTTAAAATGAAAATTGATACCGTCCGGGTTAATACTAATTCATCATATGTACGGCCATTGATGAATTTCTTCAAACGCAGAATGAGCAGATACTAAGCTCTTTATTTTTCAATCATTGCTACTAACTCTGCACCTACCTGATCTAATTCAAACCGGTATCTTTCTACCACGCGTTTAAACGTTTCCAGATCATTTCCTGCTAACGACTTCGACGGCGGGAGTTCTACATGTAAAGGATTCACCGGAGAATTATTCTTATAGATTCTGTAATCAAGATGTACTCCTGTTACTCTCCCGGTTTTTCCTACATAACCTATTACCTGACCTTGTCTTACCTTAACCCCTTTCTTGATTCCACTGGCAAACCCGTTCAAATGTAAATACGCTGTCGTATATGTACTGTTATGTCTGATCTTTACAATATTGCCATTGGCACCTCGGTATTGAGCTTCTAATACTTCACCATCTCCTACTGAAATTACAGGTGTACCCAGAGGTGCCGCATAATCCACTCCATAATGAGGCAGTCTGCGTTTTAATACCGGATGAAAACGATTACTGGAAAACCCTGAGCTTATTCTCTGAGAGAACCTAAAGGGAGCTTTTAACAATGCTTTTTGTACCCCTCTTCCCTCACTATCAAAATAGCCGGCACGATCGTCTGTCTCATAATAGAATGCATCATACACCTGACCTTTATGTGAGAATTCAGCAGCTAATATTTTTCCAACTCCAAATGGTTCACCATCTACAAATTGTTGTTCGTAAATAACTTTGAATGAATCATTCTTGTAAATACGGAAAAAATCGATCTGCCAGGCAAAGATCTCACTCAGTCTGTTTGCCAGTAACGTATTATCCTCGTTTTCAATCAGGGTTTCGTAAAGCGAGGAGGTAATTACTCCTGAAGCTTCTGCAATCTCGGTTGTAACTTCCTTCTTTCCGGTCTTAACAACCACATCGTTTTCCCAGTCAAGAACAACATATTCCAGCAGGTTATCATTAAGGATCATACGGCTTGGAATTGCGCCATCCTTATCCGCATATACCTGATATTTTTGACCCGGTCGAATTGTATTGAGACTATACACTCCTTTGGAAGCCTGAGAGATCTCCTGAATTTTTTGTGGGGATACATCCAGGTCGCGTAGAATGAGGTACAGACTTTCATTCCGTTTTACCTTTCCCTTCTTAATGATCAGTTTTTCATCATTGAATCCATACTCATCTCTGGCCGGACTTTCTTTGATCTCCACAAAGTTTTCCAGAGTAACAGAGGGCATGTCTAGATCCTGAGCTGTTTGATTAAGCCCACAGTTTGAGAACACAATTAACCCGGAAACCAACAGTAACGTTAAAATATTTTGTCGCATGTAGAAGTTTAGTAGATGACAACAGAGCGCAGGAGAATACGAAATAATCCTTTTTTTTCATAGACTCTTAACTTAGGAGGTGAGCTTGCTCAAAATTCTTCCTGATTTTTACCGAATATCCCCTATTTTTGCGGGCACTATAAATGTTATAGACAAAACGGTTTTTAAAACTTAATGCAGCACAAAAAAATCAAATTATTAACACCCTGTTTATTATTTACTCTGTGTTTGCTGATCGGATCTACGGCTCATCTAATGGCTCAAACCGGAAAGGCCCGCACGTCTAAAGACTCCCTTCAGGTAGGTGAATCTTTCACCTTGTCTATCAATGTACAACTTGATAAAAAGTACGATAAGGTTGTTTTTCCTGACACAAGTGCATTTCCACCGATCATTGGTTTTAACAGTAGCCAGAGGTATAAGGTCACCGATTTTGCAGATAGCGCAACCTATCAGCTACAATTTTTCACCAATAAAGATATCACGCTGCCTCCTTTTCAGCTTGCTTTGGTGGAAGGAACCGATACTTCTTATATCTACACCAATCCGGTTCCGTTATATTTTAAAACCGTACTCCCCGAAGCTGATGCGGATTTTAAACCGATCAAACCGATCTTCCCGTTTGATACCTTCCCCTGGCCTTTAGCTATCGTGATCGCAGCCTTACTCATTGCTGCCGCCGTGATCTATCATGTACTTAAAAAACGAAAAGAGAATATTGCACCAGTCAAAGTGGTACCCGTCAGGGAATTTGAGAATCCGATTGAAAATCTGGAATCTGCATTGATGTATCTGAAACAGGAATACGATCTGGCTACAACCGGCGATTATAAATTCTTTTATTCTTCTGTTAGTGACGCTATCCGTACTTATTACGAAGATCTGTATAACATTCCTGCACTGGAATCTACCACTCGCGAAGTAATGCGTTATCTGGATGCATTTGGTGTAGATCATGAAATGATTACCTATACCCGCCATGTACTGGCTAATGCAGATATGGTTAAATTTGCAAAATATACTCCAAGTCTGGACCGAGCGTGGAGCACCTACCAGTTTGCCGTCGATTTTCTGGATCGTGCCCGGTTAGTTGATGCATCAAGAATTACCAGAAAACGTTCCGAATTTGAGAATATGGTAGAGGAAGACCAATCAGTAACCGATGAAACTGTTCAGGAGGGTGAAGTATAATGGAATGGTCAAATCCTGAATGGTTCTGGGCTTTTGCAATATTACCGGTCATTATTGGGGTATATCTGTACCGGTTCTTCGCTAAAAAGCGTGATTCTTTAACCTACTCATCACTTGAAGAATTACAAAATCTGCCCGGAAACTGGAGAGCCCATCTGCACTGGTTAACTTTTATACTCTTTATTGGAGGTTTGTCCTTTTTAATTGTTGCTCTGGCACGACCTCAACTTAAACTTACCACCATCGAGCGCAATGCTGAAGGTATAGATATTGTAATGGTGCTTGATATATCATCTTCGATGCGGGCCGAAGATCTGAAACCCAATCGCTTCGAAGCTGCCCGGGATGTGGCTAAAGAATTTATCGACAAGCGAATATCTGATCGCATTGGATTGGTTTCCTTTGCCATGAAAAGCTTCACAGTCTGCCCTCCAACGCTCGATTACCGGCTTTTAAAAGAATTATTGGATGAAGTGGAAATGGGAATGATCGAAGATGGTACAGCTATAGGTATGGGCATTGCCACAGCCATCAATCGCCTTAAAGACAGTGAAGCAACCAGTAAAGTGATCATAGTTTTAACTGATGGACAGAATAATGCCGGTGAGATCGATCCGGTAACCGCTGCTGATCTTGCGGTTACCTACGGCATCAAGATCTATACGATCGGAGCCGGAACCAGAGGAACAGCTCCCTATCCTACTCAGGATCCGATCTTCGGGCGGAAATATCGTAATATGCAGGTCGATATTGACGAAGAAATGCTTACCAAAGTAGCCGATCTGACGGGAGGACAATATTATAGAGCCACAGATACCGAATCCTTATTCAGCATTTACGATCAGATCGATGAATTGGAAAAGTCTAAAGTCGAAGAATTGATCTATACAGATTATGAAGATCGCTACCCCTTCTATCTTGCCTTATCCATCGCCTTATTTTTCATAAGCTTTGCTGCCGACCGGATCTGGTTAAGACCCTTCACTCAGTCTTGATGATCTCGAAAGGAATAACTTTAGTAGCTTCTTCACCACTATTCAGGTCATACACGGTAAATACAAGTTCATATTCGCCTGTTTCTCTATCCTGAAGATCAAATTCAAGATTGCCGGAAACAATCCTGGATGATGCCTGATAACTGGTGCGAATAGAGTTTTGCGCTTTCTTCCTGAACAGTCCAAGTAATTTCTTCCCTTCTCTCACAGACAGTTCGATCTGCAGGTCACTCATGCCATCATCATTCAAAGTGGTATTTACCACCTGAAAGTGCATATACATATTTGAAAAACCTGGAATTTTATTATCTAATGCAACAATGAACGGTACGTCCTGTTCCCAATCAGGTTCTGAGCCTACATACCCTATCATGATATCCGGTATCATCATGTCAGTGGGCATGTCATCTATTTTATCCACTGTCACTTCTGTAAATCCATGACCTAAAAGGGATTGTGGAAATAATTCATTTTCCCTCAAACGATTTGATCGTTTTATGTCGGTGAGTTCTACTCTGAAGCTGTATGTCAGATCAGCGTTTCCGGTGTTCAGCTTAAAGATTGATTGAGCCGGATGTTCCATCAATTTAGAAACCATGGGTATGGCAGGCTCGTCCATGTGGGGTTCAAAGATCATATTTTTCTCAGAACCTACAGAAAATGTATGCCTGATCTTGTACCTGCTAAGATCTTCAGCTTTATCTTTACTCATAAAATCAGCGATATAGGGAATTGGGTAGCTGTTCATGATGTGATAATAGGAAGGAGATCCGTTTTCACTGAAAAACTGATACGTTCGGCTCGCCACTTCGATATCTTTGATGGAAGAATCTGCGGTAGAATGTTGAAGAGGCGCAGCACTAATGATCTGATTCATCTCACCAACTTTTTCATAGGTCACTGCATTGAGCCAACCCTGTCCTCCATCAATCCGGTTCATACTGCCACCTAGCTGGTGATTCTTTGATTCGATCTCCATCATACGGTAATTCAACGTTCGGAACAGGTCCTCGAATACTACATCATAGGTAAAAAATTGGCGAAGATAGTTATGCATCAAAATAAAACCCGGGGAGATCATTCTTTTCCGGGCCCCTCCTGATCCGATCTCTGTTAAATTAAAAGCATAGGCCGGAATAAAATCCTTAACCTGGTTGATTCTTTCGAATCTGAGAGTACTGGCATTATCCCCGAATAATTCCACAATTCTTCCTCTTGTACTTAATCCTTCATAGATCCAGATCTCATAATCAGCCGGGTAAAAATTTTTGATGATCTTCTTATAAAATGTATTGGAGACATCAATTATATCTGAGATCTCGGATTTGATAATGGCCTCATTTAGCTCCAGGGTTCCGGAGTGAATCACATCAGGTTTTCCAAACCTAACATAGAGCAAAGCGCGGTCATCGGTTCCATAGATCGTATTTTTTGCTTTATTAAAATGCTTTTTTGCATGTACCACGCGCTGCCAGTGCTCGATCAGTCGTTCATTGATAACCGTGCCCGGAGTCGGATCCATTTGCTTCCATTGCATCAACAAATCTCCTGCCATTCCTACCGGATCCCGTCTGGATCGTTTTTCTACTTTGTTAATGTCGAAGGAATCGAACACTACCTGCGATTGTAGCACGGCTTCCGTCAAAAAAGGTTGAACCTCTTTTCCTTCCGCTGTCAGCGACCAGTAGTAGATCATCGTTGCTACTTCATAAAGTCGGGTCATCGTATGTTCAGCTACAACTTCCCCGAATTTCCAACCGATTCTGGGATCAATATCATCTGTGTCTTTGTATGTGTTAAAGGCTCCCAGCCAGATATCCAACGCTTCACTTATCTGTCCATTCTCATACCGTTCTAAACCGGATTCATATTCCTTACCAGTGGCGGGGTAATTCTGAACTAATAAAAGAAATAATAAAAACTTAAAGAGAAGCATTAGTGATGATTTATCGGAGATACAGATTCATAACTACTAATTACCACATTGAGTTTCAACTATAAAGATTCTCATCTGAATTAATGGATGTATGCGCCCTTCCGCTATAAACCGTATCTTTAAATAAAAAAAGTCAGCTTCAATAAAAGCGCATGTCCGTTTCTTCCATCAAGAAAGTAATTAAAGCCACTCAAACCTCTTCGAAAGTATCAGAACTGCTGAAGTCGGTGGGTACCGTACATCTTCGGGAAAGTGTGGGTTCGTATCTGTCATTCCTGATCGAAAATTTATCGAAAGAGCATAATAATATTCTCATCATCACTTCTACCGATGAAAATGAGCGTTTTATCAAGTCTGATCTGAATCTTCTGTTCGATCATCATATCATCCATTTTCCATCCAGCAATCAAAAGCCATATGATACTGAACAGATCGTAGACAGTGGATTATTGGTCCAGCGGTCGGAAGCCATTCAGGCAGTGAAGGACAAAAAAAATAAGGTGGTAGTAACCTCGGCAGAGGCCTTATTCGAAAAAGTAGCACCTCCGTCGCTGCTAAATGATGTGAGTATCTTATTGGAGAAAGGCGAGGAAATTGATCCTGATGTTCTTCGGGAAAAGCTGGTGGATCAAGGCTACAATCCGGTACGCTTTGTGGATGAACCCGGTGAGTTTGCCGTTCGGGGTGGTATCATGGATATTTTTCCATATTCCGGTGAGTACCCGGTTCGTCTGGAATTCTTCGGGGATGAGATCGATTCCATTCGCGAATTTGATGCCGATTCGCAGCGCTCTGTTTCATTCTTAAATCAAACCCGGATCGTACCCGATCTTTCAAATTTACCCGATTCTGACAAAGATCCCTTTCTCTCTTATTTTGATAACGATACACTCCTTGTTATTCAGGATGCGCCGTTGGTTCGAAAAGAATTGGAAACTCGTTACAACGATGCGGTTGAACGTTTTGAGCAGATAAAGCAAGATGAACTACCTGCCCCCTCTACTCTTTTTACCTCGCGGGATGAATTTGAAAAACATCTTAATAGTTTTGATAAGATCCTTTATTCCGGTAGCCTGGAACCGGATATTGAAGCTTCAGTTTTTAATGCCGGTACCAAGCCTCAACCCGATTTCCATGGAAACTTCAAATTCCTGAAAGAGGATATCGAAAAACATTCGGAGCAAGGGGTTAAAACATTCATCTACTGTGATAATGATGGACAGTCTACCCGGTTCAGAGAACTGCTCGGTGAGCCGGAGCCACATTTTAATTATGAGCTGGTTGTTGAGTCCATTCACGAAGGTTTTATCATACCTGATGCTAAGATCGCTGTTTACACCGACCATCAGATCTTTAACCGGTACCACCGTCCAAAAGTAAGAAAGCGCCGGTATTCTGGTGGTATTTCGTTCAAGGAACTTCGTGACCTGAGCATCGGAGACTTTGTGGTTCATGTAGATTACGGGATCGGAAAATTTGCGGGATTCAAACGAATTCAGGTTAAAGACAATGAACAGGAAGTAGTGGTTCTTCGCTATCAGGAAGATTCATTGTTGTATGTAAATGTATCCAGCCTGCATAAACTGCAAAAGTATTCTGGTAAAGAAGGTACCGCTCCGAGAATAACCAAGCTTGGATCTGGAGAATGGGCAAGAAAGAAAGCTCAGACCAAACGGAAAGTAAAGGACATTGCCCGTGAGCTGATTCAGCTTTATGCCAAACGTAAGATGCAAAAGGCTTTCGCGTTCTCTCCGGATGCCGGCTGGCAAACCGAACTGGAGGCAAGGTTTGAATATGAGGAAACCCCGGATCAGATGAGTGCGATCGTGGCCGTAAAAGATGATATGGAGAGTACTCAACCCATGGATCGGCTGGTCTGTGGGGATGTGGGTTTTGGTAAAACGGAAGTCGCTGTTCGTGCAGCGTTTAAAGCGGTAATGGATCATAAACAAGTGGGCGTTTTGGTGCCAACCACCATCCTTGCGGAACAGCATGCAAAAACATTCGCTAAACGGATGAAAGAATTTCCCGTTACCGTGGAATCCCTCTCCCGGTTCAGGTCAAAAGCAGAGCAAAAAGATGTGCTGGAACGGCTTGAACGAGGTGAAGTGGATATTGTGATCGGTACCCATCGCCTGCTTTCTAAGGATGTCAAATTCAAAGATCTGGGACTGCTTATTGTTGATGAGGAACAACGATTCGGAGTAAGTGCCAAGGAAAAACTGAAGGAGTTCAGAGCAACTATTGATGTACTCACTCTAACTGCCACTCCGATCCCAAGAACTTTACAATTTTCGCTGATGGGGGCCCGAGATCTGAGCGTAATCAACACTCCGCCACCGAACCGGCAACCTGTTTACACAGAAATTCACAGTTTTAACGAAGCCCTGATCCGGGACGCTATCCTGCAGGAGATGAGCCGCGGAGGTCAGGTATTCTTTATTCACAACCGGGTAAAGAACATTGAAGAAGTAGCTGAAATGATCCGTCACCTTGTTCCCGATATCCGGGTGCGATTCGGGCATGGACAGATGTCTCCTTCACAGTTGGAGAAGATCATCGCTGATTTTTACAGCCACAAGTTTGATGTCCTGGTCTCTACAAATATCGTGGAAAATGGGATCGATATCGGGAATGCAAATACCATTATCATCAATAATGCAGATAATTTCGGACTTGCAGAACTGCATCAGCTTCGTGGTCGTGTTGGCCGGTCGAATAGGAAGGCATTCTGTTATCTCATCACAAAACCGGTTGAATCACTCACCCCTGAGGCCAGAAAACGACTTCTTGCACTGGAAGAATTCTCAGATCTGGGGGCAGGATTTAACATTGCAATGAGAGACCTGGATATACGGGGCGCCGGTGATATTCTGGGGGGTGAACAAAGTGGATTTATTAATGATATCGGTTTTGAACTCTATTCTAAGATCCTGAATGATGCGGTGAAAGAGCTCAAAGAATCAGAATTCGGAGATATGTTTGAAGGATCCGAACCTGAGATCGATCTTCCTGAAACTACAGTAGAATTCGATGCCTCTGCCCTGCTTCCTCAAAATTATGTTGCTGATAATGTTGAACGATTGAATCTCTATAGAAAACTATCCCGTTCAACTAATGAGCAGGAGATCGAAGAATGGAGTTCAGAGATCGAAGACCGCTTTGGTACCGTTCCAAAAGAAGCACAGAACCTGATCATTGCCAGTATGATCAAATTATTTGCCTCCAGAAATTTCTTTACTAAAGTGACCATCCGGGCCGACCGTATGTGGTGTATTTGTCCTAAGGCAGGATCTGAACTGGGTAACCATTATTTCGATTCAGGGCTATTCCAAACTACACTTGATGCGCTTGAACAACTCCGACCGGATAATTTTAAAGTGGTTCAGAAAAACGAAGTGTTGCGACTCGTTATTCAGGATATTCCAGACTATGAAGCGGCATTGAAATTCCTGAAAGATCTACATCAGAAGACCACTAAAGAACCTGTGACCGAAAACAACGAATGATAGATCTGACCCCATACATCACGCTACTCAAACAAGGTGAAGTTGTAGCCTTTCCTACCGAAACGGTGTACGGGCTGGGTGCGGATGCCCGGAATCCGTCAGCCATAAAAAAGATCTACCGTACTAAAGGGCGACCTGCCGACAACCCCTTGATCGTTCATGTAAGTTCATTGGAACAGGTAAAAGAATTTGCTAATGAGATCCCGGAATTAGCCAAAAAATTAATGGATACTTTTTGGCCGGGACCGTTAAGTGTCGTGTTACCTAAAAAGCCGGAGGTTCTGGATCTGATTACCGCCGGACTTGATACCGTTGCGCTCAGAATGCCCAATCATGAGATCGCCCTTTCGATCATAAAACAAACCGGGGCTTTGGTCGCTCCAAGCGCAAATTCGTCAGGTAAACCGAGCCCGACCTCAGCCGGGCATGTTTCTGAAGATTTTGGCATTGATTTCCCGGTGGTGGATGGCGGTAAAACCACGATCGGATTAGAATCAACTGTGGTCGATTGTTCAGGGTCTACCCCTTCCATTTTACGTCCAGGTTCTGTTAGTAAGGCCCAGTTGGAATCCGCTACCGGAGTAAAATTTAAAGAATCGTTTAACAGTAAAGATTCTCATGCCCCGAAAAGTCCGGGGCAGAAATACACGCATTATAAGCCCGCAGCTAACGTGATCTGGACCGGAGATGCTGAATATCTGGATGAATCCACTCTGTTTTTATTATCAGGGAGAGCTCCGGATATGCCTAATGCGATCTCTTACAATAACGATCTTGATCAATTTGCAAGCGAACTGTATGATCGGTTTCGCCAGGCTGATCATAAAGGGTATACACAGATCGCGGTCGAATTAAATGAGAATTTATCATCCCATCCAATGTATGCAGCACTATTGAATCGGATCTCTAAAGCAGTAGGTTGAAATGGGATTTCTGGCTGCTTCAGCGAAAGCGATCAAATATAATCTTGGAATGCTCCATGATCACGATCTATTCGAGCGATTAGATAATTCGTCAAGAGCAAAGAAAATGTATAAGATTGATGTCGAAAAATTTGAATCATCTGTTAAGAACGCTCATCAGCTTAAACAAAAAAGAGCATCAACCGAGGCTTTTTCCTCCCGACTGATACTCTTGCTACTAGTCCTTCTAACACTAACAGTGGTTATGTACGAGATACTTTTAGCCGACTAATGCCAGTTGTTGCTCGTACATAAAAGCTTCGAATTTGAAGATCTGAATGGTCTGTTTATTAACGATTCCCACAGAATCGACCAGATCACTTTCCACATTACTTTCCTGTAATTGCTCGATGTCTACCGTGGAATCTACTGCATCCACAGTCATTCCGTACATGTCGTCTTCGTAATCCACAATGATCACCACATCACGGGTTTCCTGATCTTCAATGTTCCGGAATAATTCTTTAAACAGAGATAGCATTTCAGCCATCACATTATCCTTGGTCTGCTTGATCACACGCTTTGCATCCTCTGTGCGGTCTTCCTTGATATACCGGTCCACCCTGTCTGCGATCTCATGGATCTTTTTGTGAGGTTCATCAAATTTCTTCAGAACACCATAAAGCAGATTATCTATGGAACGGGAATTTTCAGATTGAGTATTCATTCTCTTCATGTACTCACCGTACCACTTACCGAAATTACATTTGGATGGGTCGCGCTGCACAGTGATGGGTTTATTGTACCGAACCTCATGTTCCAATACTTCTAACCATTCGATATGCTCTTTTTCCCGTTGTTTAAGCATTTCAACCAGTTTTCGGCGTTCTTCCCTCAATGAAGGCATTCCCATTCGTAAACGGGTATCAAATACAGGGATGATCTTCCCTCGAAGATTCATCACTCCCAGTATATAATTGGGCTTATTGGGTACTTTTGTGATGAATGAATACGGGATAGATTCGATCACATCGTTTACCGGAACTGCATACTTTTCGTTCGCTATTCTAAATGATAAATACTTCATTGTTACTCCTTATTCTGCCTCTTACTTAAACGGTTTCTAATTCCTGTGTATGAATATGACTGCTGATATTCTGATGATTGAAGGTCTCGAGATCCAGAATCTGAATGGTCTCATTATTAACTATACTCATCGCGTTTACTACTTCACTCGTCAATGAATCTTCGCTGTATTCATTGATCTCAATGGTTGAATCAATGGAATCAACGGTAATACCGAACAGGGTATCAAACCTGTTAATGATGATCACGATGTCTCTGTGAACCAGATCTTCCAGGGCTTTATAAAAACTTTCAAAATGCTGAATTAACTCATGCAGTATGGTATCATGAGTATGTCTGATCAATGAAATAGCCTGTTCTTTTTCTCCTCTTTCGATCATTTCTTCTACCCTTTCGGCCAATGCATGAATTTCGTTATGTGGTTTTTCAAATTTCTTCAGGATGCCGAAAAGCACATTATTTCCGGAGCCGTTTCGCTGGTAGCTCTCTTTTAATTTTTCCATATATGGATGATACCACCGGCCAAATTCACACATTTGGGGATCACGCTGAACTGAAATTGGTATACCTTCATTTACTTCTCGCTCCAGCTGTTCTATCCAGGCTTTGTGTTCTCTTTCCCGCTGCTTCATCATCTCAATAAGATGTTTGCGTTCCTCATAGATCGATTCCAGCCCCATCCTTACCCGCGTGTCATACACCGGTATGATCTTTCCCCGGAGATTCATCACTCCCAAAACATAATCCGGCATTTTAGGCACTTTTGTGACTTTAGAGAACTGCACAGATTCATTAACATCCATCACCGGGACGGCGTATTTTTCGTTAAGTATTCTAAAAGACAGATATAGCATGATACAATTCCACTTTGTTAAGTGAAGTTTTTTGACTTATCGGCAAATAAGCTGCTACAGTTAAATATTATTTGTACATGTATATCTGATATAAAAAAAGCCTGTATCGGATACAGGCTTTAAGTGATAAATAAACAGATCGGTCGGTTATTCTTTTATATCATTATCGGATTCTCCGGCCGGGATCCAGACATTATTGTATTTGTCAATATCAGGTAACATATTATCCGGATCGATCTGTACTTTCTTGATCTTTTGAGTAGTTTTCACCGGAAGTTGCCACTCATTTCCTGTCTGCCATATCTGAACAGGGACGTTGATCCTTTCGAAGGATCCATCCTCTAACGTAACTTCGATGGTTACCGGCATTACCATTTTCTGTAAATTCTGAAGTGTTAATAAAGCTCCCTGCGACGGATCATCTTCTATATATCTCACACTTTCAATAGCCTGATCCAACGTCCACTTTTCCTTGAACCAGCCTCTCCAGAACCAATCTAATTCATATCCTGTTACGTCTTCCATCGTATTAAAGAAATCGTTGGGCGAGGGATGTTTGTATTTCCAGCGTTCGACATATGTTTTGAAGGCTTCATCAAAAAGATCAGGTCCAACCACTACCTCGCGTAATAACCGAAGTCCGATGGCCGGTTTATAATAGGCTACTATTCCCAGATTTCCGGGTTGAATCTGATCAGGCTGAGTCATGACAGGCTCCGACCGACTTCCTTTATACCAGCCAACTAATCCACTGGCATTGGATCGGCTCGGCTTATATTCTCCATCATTAAAAACTTCTGTACTATATCCATTTATGAAGGTATTGAATCCTTCATCCATCCAGGCATGTTCCCGTTCATTGGATCCTACGATCATAGGAAACCAGGTATGACCAAGTTCATGATCGGTAACTCCCCAAAGTCCTCTGCCACTAGCTCTGGAACTACAGAAAACGATACCGGGATATTCCATCCCGCCTACAATACCTGCCACATTTGTAGCTACGGGATAGGGATATTTCATCCATTTTTCTGAATAATATTCTATAGAGGCTTTAACAAATTCTGTTGAGCGAACCCATGCATTTTCTCTTGCACTTTCTTTCGGGTACACCGACATCGCCATAGCCTTTTCCCCATCCGGCAGATCTATTTTAGCCGCATCCCAGATAAACGCTTTTGATGCTGCCCAGGCAATATCCCGTGCATTTTGCATAATGAAACGCCAGGTTACTTCCTTTTCTGTTCTTGTTGATTCTGCTCCTACCTCGCTCTCTTTCACAATAGCGACGGTCTCATCACTCTGCTTTGCTTTATTGAATCGATCGAGCTGATCTGAGGTTAATACCTCCTCAGGATTTTGTAATTCCCCTGAACCAACTACTATAAAATCACCCGGAACCGTGATCGAATAATCGAAATCTCCATATTCCAGATAAAACTCTCCGTTTCCTATATAAGGCATCACGTTCCAGCCTTTCAGATCGTCATAAACAGCCATTCTGGGATACCACTGGGCTATTTCGTAGATCCAGCCATGTTCGGTTTTAAGTCTCCCCATCCTGTCTGAGCCGTACTCCGGTACCTGGAAGGAATATTTGATATGGATCTTAAGATCTCCCCCGTCTTTATCGAGCTTTTCATTAAGAACCAATTTCATGTTGGTATCCACCTTTCTACGTTCCGGAATATAGGATCGACCATTTTGCTCGATGGTGATCTCATCCAGAATATATCCTCCATCAAAATCACGGTTACCAAATCGGGCACCACCAAAGGGAGTGAGTTTCGCTCCCCAGGAATCGTTAGAAAAAAGATCCTGATCTAACTGGATCCACAAAAATCCGAGATCATCCGGACTATTATTGGTGTAGTGGATCGTCATTTCTGATGAAATGAGATGGATGTCAGGATTAAGAGTGGTCCTGATGGTATAATCTGCACGATTTTGCCAGTATTCATCCGTGGGAGCTCCGCTTGCCGAACGGGTATAGGTGCTTACACCGGTATCGAACGGCAGGAAGGCCTCCTGAATGTTGGGATCTGCGACCGTTTGTGCAAAACCATTGGATGAATAGATGAATAAGGAAAGAACAAAGAATAATGTAGTCACTCTCATGATTTATCTTATAATAGAATTAATAGTTTGAAGAGAATGCATTTCAGGAATCTACTCGAAAACTGAGAAGGTCTGATCGGGGCGCATTGCTAATACCGTTTCCACCATTATGGTGATGAGATCTTCCACGTCGTTCATATTACAGAGCTCAACCGGGGAATGCATGTATCTGAGCGGTAAAGAGATCAACGCACTCGGAATTCCGGTTTGCTGATAGAAAATACTATCGGTATCTGTACCGGTTCTAACACTGGTAGCTTCGTGTTGAATATCAATTTCCTTGTCGGCACAGATCGTTTCAATGAATTCCACCAGACGAGGATGATTCGCTCCCCCATGCTGTATGGTCGGACCTTTTCCTAACAGCACGGTACCATTTTCTTTCTGATCGATACCCGGTGTATCCGTTGCATGCGTTACATCTGTCACAATGGCCACATCGGGCATAAAACGGTAACTCATCATACGTGCTCCGAATCCCCCAACTTCTTCCTGTACCGCATTTAAAGCCATTACGTTTACTTTTAACTTACTTTTCATGGTAGAAAGTCGTCGCAAAGCTTCAGCTATGATATAGCCACCAATTCGATTATCTAACGCTCTTCCGGTAAGTATCTCATCGTTCAGATATTCTGAATCACTGGCGTAGGTGATCGGATCCCCCACTTGCACCAGATCCAGCGCTTCTTCTTTAGAACTCACCCCGATATCTACATAGATGTCTTTCCATGCCGGTTGTTTTCCTCCTCCATTCTTAGCATCCTGAAGGTGAATTGCCGTGTTCCCGGTTACACCAACCACTCTACCATTTTTATTGTGGATGTAAACTTTCTTAGCACGTGCGATAGTAGAATCACTCCCACCCAGCTTATTGATATAAATAAATCCCTGCTCTGTGATGTGTTGAACCACCATCCCGATCTCATCACTATGCGCTTCCAGTAACACGGTGGCCACATCATTACTGGTTTCAATTTTCGCCGCGCACGAACCATAGGCATCAGTCATTACCTTGTCCGCAAACTGATCAACATAATTTTTCCAGACCACCACTCCGGGCTTTTCGTATCCGGTTGGACTTGGGGTCATTAAGAGTTCTTCTAAAAATAATTTTGGAGCTTTATCACTCATGTTCTTTCTTTATTGTTGTTTAAAATTTTGCTCTAATATAAAGATTTAGAGTACCAACCTAATTGATATATTCCACTCACCTTTTTTCTTATAAGTTTCATCTTTTAAGCATCGCTATGTTTCGAAAAAAATATTCTGAAGATCTGTTTAATCACTGGCATGAGGTTGAGGTGAGGTACCGGGATCTTGACACTAACAATCATGTAAATAACGCCGTATTTAATACCTATTTTGAAGAAGCCCGGATCAACTTTATTACTACGATCCCTGAGTTTATAAAAGGATTAGAGGAGAAGAAATCCTTCGTTCTTGTTAAATGTACCATTGAGTATTTAAAGCCCATAATTTACCCTTCTAAGCTCCTTATTGGTAGTGGGTGTACCGAAGTTGGTAATTCATCTATTGAGGCCTTACAAGCCATCTATGACGCTGACAGCCACCAATTACTCTCTGTTGCCCTCACCAAAGGGGTATGGTTCAATCTGAATACGCAACGACCTGAACGTATTCCCGAAATTGCTGATATTGACGCCTACATGGTAGAGAAAGACTGAAATGGATAAAAGTACCAGATATAAGATCTTCAATGACCCTATTCACGGTTTTATTACCGTACCCAAAGGAACTGTATTAAAACTGATCGATCATCCCTACGTTCAACGTCTCAGAAGGATCCGGCAGCTGGGACTGGGGTATCTGGTATTTCCGGCCGCTGAACATTCCCGGTTCTCCCATGCTATTGGTGCTCTGGAACTGGGTCAGCGGGTGTTAAATAATTTGCGGGAAAAAGACACCACCATCAGTGAAAAAGAATTTGAAGGAACGATCATTGCTCTCTTATTACATGATGTTGGTCACGGCCCCCTCTCTCACACTCTTGAACATTCGCTGATCAAGAATTTCAATCACGAGATGATGAGCCTCGCCATCATGAAAGAGCTCAACAAACAACTTGATGGAGCCCTCGACACAGCGATCGAGATTTTTACCGATCAATATCCTAAAAAATTCCTGCACCAGCTGGTTTCCTCACAACTGGATCTTGATCGACTGGATTACCTTCGGAGAGATAGTTTCTTTACCGGAGTTTCTGAAGGAACCGTCGGGATTAACCGAATTCTGAAAACCATGCGTGTTTTCAATGGCAACATCGTCATTGAAAAGAAGGGGATCTATGCCATAGAAAATTATATCATTGCCCGCCGGTTAATGTACATGCAGGTATATCTTCATAAAACGGTGCTAAGTGCCGATATACTGATCCGACACATCTTTAATCGGGTAACAGAACTGATCAAAGACGGAAAAAATATTCCTTTCCCATCCAGAAATCTGGAATATTTCCTCAAAGAAGCTCCATCAGCCAAAAAGAGTATCTCCAGAAAGACCATAGACCTTTATACCTCGCTGGATGACTACGATATATACCAGAACATCAAAGCCTGGAAAGATTGTACCGATCCAATCCTGGCAGACCTGAGTACCCGCTTCCTGAACCGCACACTCTTCAGAACTACCTTCTTAGACAGAGAACCAAATTCTGAATTCCGACAGAAAGTGCATGAAAAAACGAAGAAAGTGCTTAAGAAACTTGGGATTTCTGGCACCGATGATGAGCTATCCTATTATTACAGCTTTGAAAGGATCCATTCTGAAGCATATAAATATAAAAATGAAAGTATCTGGATCCTGGAAAATGAAAAAGCCATTGAATTCTCTAAAGCAGCGGATACCCGAAATATTATTGCATTAACCGAGCCCGTTGTACGTCATTATTGCGTACATCTGAAAGACATCACGATCTAAGGTCTTTTTCCCTGATCTCTTTCAATAGTTTAACGATGAACAGATAGTCATAATCGTTTGCGGCACTGACCAGTTTAGCAAGACTCGGATCACTTTCATTGGCATCCATTCCCAGTACATCAGGTAAGTTAGAGATCAGCTCAAAATCCTGTAAATGCAGGGCCTCTTCGATCATTTGCTTACTTTTTTCATCTAATCCTTCAATAAACCGATACACATCCTTAAAAGTAATCGGAGACTCTTTATCAATTTCTTTGCTACCGGAAGAAATATGGAACTGAGGTTCGGTATAACGTTTGATCGTTTCAATGAGTTGTTCTTCCTTAAACGGTTTTAAGAGGTAATCAGTGAACCCTTGAGCCAACAGCTCTTTCTTATCTGCCAACAAGCCTCCGGCGGTGATCGCAACTATAGGTATTCGTTGACCCGCTTTTTCCATAGAGCGAATTCGTAACATAGCCTCTATTCCATTCATTACCGGCATGTTGATGTCCATTAAAACAATATGGGGCTTGTATTCGGTACAAGTTTCAACGGCTTGTTTTCCATTATTTGCTTCTCTGAAATCGAATTCTCTTTCCCGAACAATTATTCTGGTAAGCGTTCGGTTTGCTTCCACATCATCGACAATAAGCACCCGGATCTTGCCTTTCCCGCTATCCGGCAACAAGGTTGTTTCTGAAACGGGGCTGGTTTGCTCAGTACTAACGAATGGAATATTTATTGGGATTCTGACACTTACTTTGGTTCCCCTCATCTCCTGACTCTCTACCTCAATGCTTCCGCCCATGAATTCAGCGAATCGTTTGGTGAGTGTAAGACCTAAACCGGTACCGTTGTATTTAACTGAATCCTGTTGCCAGAATGGTTCATACACCAGCGACAGATTCTCTTCACTTATCCCAATACCCGAATCCTGTACTGTAATCTGTAATTCATGCTGATCATTGACTTCATCCCCTGATATTTCCATGGACAAGCGTATTGCACCGGTATCAGTAAACTTGATCGCATTATCTAACAGATTCTTTAAAATGGTTGAGACTTTCTCCACATCTACTTCAATGATATCGGGCAGATCTGAATAGGTGCAGATGTATTCAAGATGTTTATCAGCGGCTTTTCTTTTGAAGGATTCATTCAGATTCTCAAAGAATGGTTTCAGCTCTATGAGCTCCGGATCCAGTTTCGTTTTGTTCGAATCTAAGGCAGAGAGCTCAATGATCTCATTTACCATCCCTAATAATTGCTCACCTGCTTTGCTTATAGCGCCTACATGAGCTTTTTCGTCCTCCGAAATAGAGTCACTGCGTTTCATGATCTGCGCATAACCGAGAATAGAGTTCAGCGGAGTTCTGAATTCATGCGACAGACTGGCTATAAACTGTGATTTGGTTAAACTGGCGGCTTCCGCTAACTCTTTAGCCTGAGTAAGCTTATTCTCAGCTTCCTTCATGTTGGATATATCACGACATACCGATTGAAAACCAACCACAATACCATTATCCCGGATGAATGAGATCGACTGCCCCATCCAACGTGTCTTACCGGATTTTGTACTCATTCTGAATTCCAGATAATTTTCAGCCTGGTCTTCATAGATCTCCCGGTAATACTCCTTCACACGTTGTTTGTCGTCCTCTACAACAAGATCAAAGAAGTTCATGCGAACAAATTCCTCTTCGCTGTAGCCTAAAATGCTACTTACGATAGAATTCACATACAGAAAATTTCCCTTCAGATCAGTGCGATAAATAATATCCTGTGCAGATTCTACTAACTGCTGATATTCTGTTTTTGAGATGGATAGCTGTTGCTCAACATGCTTCTTTTCCGAAATATCAGAGGCTACGATCAGAATATAGGTCATATCCGGATTATCGAGAACCAGACTTCTTTTTTGAATCTGAAGCCAACGGGTTTCTTTGTTCAACCGGATTCTGGGACTATAGGTAATGGTAGTAGAATAGCCTTTCTCTAATTTATGATTATTGTAGAGAAAAGCATCGATCACATCTCTGGGAACCTGAAGATCTTCCAGTTTATGACCCGTCATTTTCTGTGAAGGAATGCCTGATAATTCTTCAAAACTTTTATTAGCAAGTACTACTCTGGAATCAAAGTCGAGAAACAATATGTATTGCTCCTGTTCATTTACCAGAGAGTCTATAAGAAATTGATTTCTCTTTCGGCCAGTTCGTCTGGATAAGATCTGGTAGGTGATCACAAACGTAACAATGGCTACTATGAGACCCACAAGAATCTCAGACGAAGTCAGACCCAGAATTATATTGAAGCTTGTATTCACGTAATTACCCTTTCCCAAAAAAATAAGGGTAATGCACAGATCACGTTGTTAAGAATCGCTAATTAAGGTTAGAATTTGAAGCTACCCGTTGGTATTCGATAAAGCTCAATTCCTCTGTTTCTTCTTTACTTACTTCCACCCATTCTGTGCCAATTTTGTCTCTATACTCCGGGAAATAGGTATCTCCTTCGAATTCTTTGTGTATCAAAGTGATGATGAGTTTGTCCGCAGAGTCAAGCAGTTGCTCGTAGACCTTTCCACCACCTATCACCATTAACTCCGGCACATCGATGTCTTTAAGTGCGTTATCTATCGATGAATAGGTAGGTACGTGCTCATAAGTTTTACTGGTTGATAGCACGATATTCTCTCTGCCGGGAAGTGGCTTTTCATTCAATTCTTCAAAGACACCTCTCCCCATCAGGATCGGTTTCCCCAGAGTTTTCGCTTTAAAGTGTTTGAGATCCTCCGGATATCTCCAGGGAAGTTCTCCATTGGCACCGATCAGAAGATTCGGGTCATGAGCAGCGATCAGGGTTATGATCATACCGCAACCTCAAATTTGATAACCGGATCCGGGTCATAGCCTTCCAGCGTAAAATCATCAAATCCAAGTTCATCTACCGGTTTATCTGCGATCTTTAAAGTAGGTAATGCCTTTGGTTCCCGTTTAAGCTGTTCTTTCAGTCCATCCACGTGATTTACATAAATATGTGCATCAACGATGGTATGGGCGAAGGTACCGGGTTCCAGACCAACTTCCTGAGCAATGGCCATGGTAAGAGCAGAATAACAAGCCAGATTGAATGGAATACCAAGGGCAATATCCCCTGAACGCTGGGTTAAATGGCAGTTAAGTTTGCCATCTGCCACATTAAAAATATACATGATATGGCATGGCGGTAGTTTCATTTCACCCAATAAGCCAGGATGCCAGGCGCTCACCACAATACGACGACTGTTAGGATTGGTCTTCAATAGTTCAATGGCTCTTTGAACCTGATCAAATTCTTTGCGTACCCATGCTTCACGCTCGATCAAGCCAGCATTTCCTTCCATCTGAATCACTTCTTTCTCGAGATAAGGAAATTTTCTCCATAATACCGGATAGATCGGCCCTACATACCCATCTTCATCTGCCCATGCATCCCAGATATGTACATTATTTTCGTCTCTGAGCCACTTAATGTGATCTTCACCTCTCAGATACCATAACAATTCAAAAATTACGGAGCGGAAGAATACTTTTTTTGTGGTAAGTAAGGGAAACCCTTCAGATAGATCAACTTTATAAAATTCCGCAAAACTGGAGATCGTATCAGTTCCGGTTCTGTTTTCTTTTCTTACACCGTTCTCAAGTACATTCTTTACCAGATCGAGATAAACCTTCATTTCGCAAGTTGTTTTAAAGTTATAATAAAATACCGCTCAACACTGTGATAGCGATCGTAAAATATATAATGATTCCGCTTACATCCATTATGGTTGCAACAAAAGGAGTTGAGGAAACTGCCGGATCCAAACCCAATTTGGATAATACAAAGGGTAACATGGAACCCACAAAATTTCCAAACAACACAATGCAGAATAAACTGGCCCCAACGACTGTGGCTGTAAGAATGGTTTCCATGTTCATAGGATCACCCAGCATTAACTCCCAGATGATCAACGTCACGAATCCTAAAATTCCAATAAATAACCCCAGGATTAGCCCGGAAGTAAGCTCTCGCAGGAACACCTTTTTCCAGTCTTCGAATTTGATGTCATCGGTCGCCAGTGCACGGATGATCAGAGTGGCTGCCTGCGCTCCGGAATTACCTCCACTTGAAATGATAAGTGGCACAAAAAAGGACAGAAACACCACTTTACTCAATAATTCTTCATATGAGCCCATGGTCACCGCGGTAAGTATCTGTCCAATAAATAACACGATCAGCCAGCCCAATCGCTTCTTCACCATGTTAAAGATCGCGGTCTGGGAATAGTAATCGTCGAGGGCATCCATCGCAGCCATTTTCTGCATATCCTCAGTGGTTTCTTCTTCCGCCACATCGATCACATCATCAACGGTAACAATTCCAACCAAAACCCCATCTGAATCAACCACTGGAAGAGCCACACGGTCATACTTGGCAAGCATTTTCACTGCTTCTTCCTGATCATCATATACTGATAATGCATTAAATGAGGAATCCATTAGAGTGGAGATGGTATCCTTTGGCTCAGCAACAATGATCTGCGTGATCCTGAGGTCATCGATCAGATGTTCACGGTCATCCACTACATAGATCACATTCAAAGTTTCCGCGATCTCGGCATATTTTCTGATATGAGCCATAGCACGATCAATCGTCCACTCCGATTTTATCCGAACATATCTCGGGGTCATCAAACGACCGACTGAATCTTCCGGGTACCCCAGTAATTTTTTGATCTGCTTCTGATCATCGGGTTTCATGGAATTCATTACCAGCTGGGTAAGGTGACCCGGTAGCTCCTCCATGAGCGCAACCTGCTCATCCGGCTCGAGATTGCCCATCACATCGCTTAGCTGCTGTTTATTGAATAACTCCAGCAGCTCCACTCCCTTTCCAGTTGGTAGTTCCGCAAAAACGTCGGCCGCAACCGGTTTTTTCAATAGTCGGAATACAACAACTGCGGCATCCCCTTCCAGCTCAACCAATAACTCAGCAATATCTGCCGGTGGCACATCAGTGAGTGCTTCCTTCAGCCCAACCCAGTCTTTCGACTCAATGAGCTCGTGGAATTCCGGTTTTATGAGCTGAAACAGCATATTTAAGGATCGATGTTATAAGATTGACAGCCTTGCGTGGATGTGGCTAAGAATCGGGGTAAATCGCCCAAAAAACAAGTTCTGTAAGCAGAAGTTTAGGAGAATCTTTGCCGCCGGATGGAAGTAAAACCATCATAGCGAGGAGGCTTGATTTATTTACAAGCTTTGTATCGACCTCTCCCTCGTTCCCTCTCCTGATTCAGGAGAGGGAGGCTTTTTTTAGATAGTTCAAGTCCTTATCAACGAGTTCTTCTCCTTGAGAAAGAGAAGACAGATGAGGTCGAAAAAAAGCGATCTCCGTAACACAGCCCCAGCTTCTCCAACAAGATTGCCGCGTCGAGTACTCGCTCATCCTCACATTCGCACCAAACTCCTCGCAATGACCACACAACCCAAAAAATAACACCCGTCATCGCGAGGAGACTCATTTACATTACCTGATCACATTTTAATCGACGAAGCGATCTCCATAACAAAGCCTCATCCTATCCCACAAGATTGCCGCGTCGAATTCTTCCTCAACCCAATCATTCATACTAAGCTCCTCGCAATGACCCACTTACATAAATAACCAAGACAACGTCCGTCATCGTAAGGAGACTTTTTTTATTTATTAGTTTTGTATCGACCTCTCCCTCGTTCCCTCACCTGATTCAGGAGAGGGAGGCTTTTTTTAGATAGTTCAAATTCTTATCAACGAGTTCTTCTCCTTGAGAAGGAGAAGACAGATGAGGTCGAAAAAAAGCGATCTCCGCAACAAAGCCTTAGCTCTTTCTACAAGATTGCCGCGTCGAATTCCTCCTATTCCCCACATTCTCACCAAACTCCTCGCAATGACCCGCAAAAAATATGATTAGTCTTAGTGTCCCGTCTGACCGCTAAAGCCGGTCTGACGGATGAAAAGGAAAAAACCCAGTATAGGCCCACAACCATCTATCAGACGGACTGGAACCGTCAGATGGTACTCATAAATAAGAGTATGATTAGAAGTAAACTTTGTGGTCAGTTTCGATCCAGACTCTGGAGAGCGACTTCTGCGGCCAATTGCTCGGCTTTCTTTTTGCTTTTGCCTACACCGGTTCCTAATTCATCTTCACCGATCAAAACTTTCACTTCGAAGGTGCGGTTATGTCCGGGACCGGATTCACTGATCAGTTTATATCTGGGCAAGGGTAAACGTTCGGCTTGTGTATATTCGAGAAGGGCACTTTTATAATTATCAACGGTATGGACTAGATCGTCGTAATCCACATAATTATCAAAAACGTTCTTTACAAAATTGAAAGAAGCCTGATATCCATAAGTGATGTAAATGGCTGCGACAATGGATTCAAAGACATCTGCCAGAATACTTTTCGACATTTTCATGTTGCCATTCTTCTCTCCTACCTCCATCAGATCTTCAAATCCAAGATACTGTGTATATTTTGCCAGCGATTCTCCCCGAACCAGCTTGGCGCGTATCTTAGTTAAGAATCCTTCGTTCTTTTCGGGATATTTATTGAAGAGAATTTCAGCCGCAATGAGGTCTAATACGGCATCCCCGAGAAACTCAAGTCGTTCATAGGAATCATATGCTGCATACTTTTCCTGAGAAACCATCGATCGGTGTCTCAAAGCCCGCTTAAATAAAGCAGGATCTTCGATCGTAACACCGATCAGTTTCTCAAGTTTTAAAATGCGCTCGCTACGATCCTGTAATTTGCCGTTCTTAGCGGTAAATATAGACCGTAGCCGTTTTAGCATTATTAATCCTCGAACTTCTTAAATACCAACGTAGAATTATGGCCACCAAAGCCAAATGCATTATTTAATGCGTAGGTAATATCTCGTACAGCCGGTTCATTTGGCGTGTAATTAAGATCACACTCCGGATCCGGATCTTCCAAATTCACTGTTGGTGGAACGGTTCCATGATAAATGGCCAAAAGAGCTGCAACGGATTCGATAGCTCCGGCTGCACCCAGGGTGTGACCATGCATCGATTTGGTCGAGTTGAGATTTATGGAGCCGGCGTGGTCTCCAAATACTTTCTTGATCGAGTTGGTTTCTGCAATGTCGCCAAGTGGAGTGGATGTACCATGCATGTTGATATGGTCAACATCTTCCGGTTTAATACCAGCAGCCTTAAGTGCGTTGGTCATTGCAATGTACACTCCCCCTCCGTCCGGATCGGGAGCAGTAATGTGGTAAGCATCCGCAGAGTACCCGTAACCTACGATCTCGCCGTAGATCCGTGCTCCGCGTTTCTTCGCTGTTTCTAATTCTTCCAGAATAAAGATCCCGGAACCTTCACCCAGTACAAACCCATCGCGACCTGCATCAAACGGACGGGAAGCCCCTGCAGGATCATCATTTCGGGTAGACATGGCTTTCATAGAATTGAAACCGGCAACGCCTATTTCTGTAACCGGAGCTTCAGAACCACCGGTAACGGCATAATCAGACTGACCGTAACGGATCATGTCATAGGCAGTACCAATGTTATGAGAACCGGTTGCACAGGCTGACACTGTCGCAAAGTTCGGGCCTCTGAAGCCATAGCGGATCGAGATCTGTCCGGCAATGATATCAGGGATGAGCATGGGGATAAAGAAAGGAGAAACACCGCGTGGTCCTCTTTCGTGAAGAGAAACGGCCTGATCATAGAAGGTTTGCATACCTCCGATCCCGGTACCCACGATTACAGCAACCCGGTCTTTATCGATCACTTCCAGATCGAGCCCTGAGTCTTCAATAGCTTCTTTGGAAGCTACTAAAGCGTACTGAGCAACCAGATCAAGTCGGCGACCATCTTTACGTTCGAAGTAATCTTCGGTGTTGTAGTCTTCAACCTGAGCGGCAAACTTAGTTGCAAAATTGGTAGTATCGAAATGCTCTATGTTACGGATTCCACTTTTCCCTGAAACCAAACCGTTCCAGAAATCAGGAGCGCTCTTACCTAAGGGAGTAAGAGCGCCAATACCTGTAACAACGACTCTGCGTGTATTCATAAATAGGTGTGAGAGAGATTAGGAGAGTTTTCCTGAAAGGTAAGTTACAGCATCGCCTACAGTAGCAATGTTTTCTGCATCTTCGTCAGGAATGCTAAGATCAAATTCTTTTTCGAATTCCATGATTAATTCAACAGTATCTAATGAATCTGCACCCAGATCGTTGGTGAAGTTAGCATCTGCTACAACTTCAGATTCATCAACGCCTAATTTATCAATGATAATGGCTTTTACTTTTGATTCAACATCTTGTGACATAATGTGTCCTTAATTAATATTTATTGGTAGTTAGATTATTTACAGTAATTACGAAACTTAAAAATTCATTTCTCTATCTGCAACTGCTACATGGCCATACCGCCATCAACACGAATTACCTCTCCGGTGATGTACGAACTCATGTCTGAGGCAAGAAAAACCACGGCATCTGCGATCTCCTGAGCTTCGCCTGCCCGGCCAAGCGGGGTAACCTGTTTGATACCGTCGAGTACCTTTTCGTCGAGTACTTCGGTCATATCGGTTAAAATGTAACCAGGAGCAACAACGTTTGCCCGAATTCCACGTGAAGCCAGTTCTTTGGCATACGATTTAGTAAAACCTACAATACCGGCTTTCGAAGCCGAATAATTGCTCTGACCCGCATTCCCGGTCAGACCAACTACGGAACTGATGTTTATGATTGAACCACCACGATTTTTCATCATCGGGCGTGCAGCAGCTTTAGAGTAATTAAATATACTTTTTAAATTGGTGGTGATGACATCATCCCATTGATCTTCACTCATTCGTAAGATCAGGTTATCTTTTGTGATACCGGCATTATTTACCAGAATGTCCAATTTACCCCAATCGGCAACAATTTCGTTGATCAGTTCAGTGGCCTGATCAAAATTTACAGCGTCTGCCTGTACAGCTTTTGCCTTTCTGCCTTTTGCTTCGATCTCTGCTTTTACTGCTTCAGCAGCTTCTGATGAGCGCGCATATGTGACCACAACATCAGCACCAAATTCTGCCAGTGTAAGGGCAATTGCTTTACCTATACCCCGACTTCCGCCGGTTACTAGTGCTGTTTTTCCTTCTAATGATAATTGTGCCATAATTTTTTTATTGATGTCCGGAGATCTCTGCTTTTCTGTTAGTTCGTTTAACAAGTCCCTGCAATACTTTGCCCGGGCCAACTTCCACAAATGAATCAGCCCCGTTTGCCATCATATTTTGCAGAGTCTGGGTCCACAGAACCGGATTTAGTAATTGATTTAAAACGTTGGATCTGATCTCTTCAGGATCTGAAGTAGCTTTACCGGTATAGTTGCTGTACACCGGGCATTCAGGAACCGATACTTTTACGTTCTCTAAACTTTCTTTCAAACCGTCGTAGGCCGATTTCATCAACGACGAGTGGAAGGCTCCACTTACCGGCAACACTTTTGCCATGCGTGCACCTTCCTCAGATGCGAGTTCCACTGCTTTTTCAACGGCCTCAACGTAGCCCGAGATCACCAGCTGACCGGGACAATTATAATTAGCCGCGATCACTTCTTTACCGGTGCTTTCAGTAGCAGCGGCGCAAACTTTTTCAACGGCTTCATCTTCCATTCCAATGATCGCTGCCATAGTTCCGGGATGATCATCGCCTGCTTTCTGCATCAATTCACCACGTCGGCGAACGATCTTAAGCGCATCTTCAAATTCTAATGCACCACAGGCAACCAATGCTGAAAATTCACCTAAACTATGCCCTGCAACCATATCAGGGTTGGCATCCAGTGTTTTGAAAAGTGCTACTGAATGCAGGAAAATAGCCGGCTGAGTAAATTCAGTTTGTTTAAGGCTTTCTTCCGGACCCTCGAACATGATCGATTTCAGGTCGATCCCGAGAACCTTATTGGCCCGATCAACCAGTTCTTTGAACTGTGGGTTAGACTCATAATGATCTTTACCCATTCCTACAAACTGGGAACCTTGTCCCGGAAAAAGATACGCGGTACTCATTTCAGATCCCCCACTTCAGGTATACAGCTCCCCAGGTAAACCCGCCGCCAAATGCGGTCAGGATAATGTTATCCCCTTTTTTAAGCTGATCTTTCCAGTCATATAAACAAAGAGGAATGGTACCTGCAGTTGTATTTCCGTAACGGTCGATATTGATCATCACTTTGTCGCTGGATAATCCCATTCTGTTTGCTGTGGCATCGATAATACGAAGGTTAGCCTGATGCGGAACCAGCCATGCAACATCATCAGCATCCAGATCATTTTTTTCCATGATCTCAGCAGAGACATCGGCCATACCGGTAGTCGCTTTTTTGAAAACGGCTCTTCCGTCCTGACGGATAGAATGTTCACGTGCATCAACAGTGTCATGCGAGGCTGGTTTCATACTACCACCTGCAGGCTGATGCAATGCAAGATTTGTGTCGCCTTCGGTATAGTGGATGCTATCGATAATCCCGGTGCCATCGTCTGAGGCTTCTAGAAGTACAGCTCCTGCCCCATCACCAAAAATAATGCAGGTAGTTCGATCGGAGTAATCGATGATAGAGGACATTTTGTCTCCACCAATGACCAGTACTTTTTTAGCCCTGCCGGCCTCGATAAAAGTTGCACCGGTAGTAAGGGCATAAATAAATCCTGAACAAGCTGCGGATACGTCAAAAGCAAAAGCATTCTTTGCACCGATCTTATCCTGAACCAGACAGGCAGTGGCCGGAAACATATAATCAGGAGTAACAGTAGCCATTACGATCACATCCACTTCATCCGGAGAAACACCGGCTGATTCAAGAGCTTCTTTAGCTGCTTCTGCGGCCATATAAGAAGTTGCTTTATCCGGGTCTTTTAAAATTCTTCGTTCTTTAATACCTGTACGTGTTCTGATCCATTCATCGTTGGTATCCACCATTTTCTCCAGATCGAAGTTGGTGAGTTTGTCATCGGGCAGAAAATGCCCTACTGCTGTGATCTTTGCTCTGTTTACTTCCATTATTAAGAATTAAGCTCAGTTTAGAGATGATACTATCTTGCCATTTATATCGCTGTGAACGCAGCTGATGGCTCCTTTGATCATATTTTTAATTGCCAGTGGTGAACTTCCGCCGTGCCCAACTACACTTACACCATTTACCCCAAGAAAAGGAATTCCACCCACATTTTCGTAATTAAATGGGCTGAGAGATTCTCGCAATACTTTTTGAGCGAAATAAAGCTCAAGTTTAGCCAAAATACCTTTCTTTGCTTGTGCTTTCACCATATGCTTTAAGGCAGAAGGGATGGACTCCCCGAATTTGAGAAGAATATTTCCAACCATACCGTCGGTAACAAAAACATCTGCTTTTGCAGGGAATATATCTCTACCCTCTGCATTACCGACAAAGCCATCCACCGACATCAATGCCTCGTGAATGGCCCGTACGTTTTCTGTTCCTTTCTTTTCTTCCTCGCCTACATTAAGCAGTGCCACTTTCGGATCATTGATCCCCATTTCGTGCGCAGCAAATACCTGTCCCATTTTTGCAAACTGAACTGCCATTTCCGGCTTAACTTCAAGATTTGCACCGGCATCCACCAATAAGCGGAAGCCTTTCAGGGTTGGAAAGTATGTAGCAATAGTAGGCCGGGAAACTCCTTCGAGTTTACCAAGTATGAATGTAGAGGCTGCTAACAGTGCTCCGGTATTTCCGGCACTTACAAAAGCCTGACATTTTCCGGCTTTATGCAGCCCAATCCCTACTGTAATTGAAGAATTGCGTTTGGTTTTTACAGCCGCAGAAGGCGAATCTTTCATACCAATGATCTCCGGAGCATCCACCACTTCAATTCTGTCTTTATCGTAATTGTGATTCTGAAGCTCCTCATTGATCAGAGTCTCAGGTCCAACTAAAATAATATTAAGTGATGAATCCTCATCAAGGGCCAGTAAGGCCCCCTCTATCGGATTCTTTGGAAAGAAATCACCGCCGGCCGCATCAACTGCAACAACCATAAAAACGTTAGTTTGCTACAGAAATAACCTGACGTCCACGGTAGTACCCACAATCCGGGCAGGCGTGGTGGTATTTATGAAACGAACCGCAGTTAGAGCATTTAGCTAAGGTTACATCTGAAATTGCGTGATGAGATCTTCTTTTATCTCTTCTGGCTTTAGAGGTTTTACGCTTTGGATGTGCCATTAATCTGTATTTCTTAGTGTTGTTTTACTTTAAATCTTTCAATGCTTCCCACCTTGGATCAATAGATGGTTCCTCGCCGTCTGCAGCTTCTCCAAAAGATTGCTGCTCAAAATCAACGGGGTTACCATGTTCATCCAAAAATCTGGGATGTAATTTCTTTGCCGGGAGATTAACAAGAATGGTATCTAATACATCCTGTTCTATATCGATCTGTTTATGTGCGAGGTCGATCTTACGAACTGCACCATTTTCATCTGCAGATTCTTCAATATCCTCTGCTTTAAAAAGTATCTCAAAATCCTGATTCACTGTAAAATCGAAGGGATCGAGCGACCGGTCACAGATCAATTCCACTTTTACATCAAACGACAGATTCACCAGTATAAAGTGAAGCGAATGATCAAAGTTGATTTGAATTGTGCCTGATTTGAGCGAAACTTCCTCACCCAGCTCCAGATCACCGGGGCTCAGATCAAGTGTTCTCTCACTCTTACCTTCAGGGATTTCAAAGATCTTAAACGTAAACATAGATAATCTCCTTAACAGCCCGATAAGATAAGGATATTAAGTGTGCCGAACAATCAATTAAACAAACCGTAGAGGCGCTGTTCGATCAGGCCGATCACTTTTCCCAGATCTTCCGGATTATTCACAAAATCCAGGTCATCGGTATCAATAATCAGCTTTTCGAACGGATACCGGTCTATCCAATCTTCATATAGCTTATTCAGGCGTTCCAGATAATCAATTCTGATCGTGTTCTCATAATCTCTTCCCCGCTGCTGAATCTGATTTACCAGCGTTGGAACCTGCGCGCGAAGGTAGATCAGGAGATCCGGTGGGCGCAGGTAGTGACTCATTTCGTGGAACAGAGCTTCGTAATTGGCAAAATCACGATCACTCATAAGGTTCATTTGATGAAGGTTCTTTGCAAATATCTCCACATCCTCATAAATGGTACGATCCTGAATAAGGCTTACATCCTGATTCAGCATTTCTTTCTGATGACGGAACCGGCTGGACAGAAAATAGATCTGGAGATTAAAACTCCATCGGAGCATGTCTTCGTAAAAATCAGCCAGATAAGGATTATCATCCACTGATTCGTAGAAGGCTTCCCAATTGAAATGTTTGGCCAGCAATCCCGTTAAAGAGGATTTACCTGCTCCGATATTCCCTGCTACGGCGATGTATTTATTCTTGTACTCTTGTGCCACGATGGTTATGCTTCTTTTCCAAGCAGACGATACATCGCCTTTTTGTAATCTTCAACACCCGGTTGATTAAACGGATTTACTCCCAGGCTGTACACGAATACCCCTGTAAGCAGCTCGAAGAAATAGATCAGTGCTCCGATATTTTCTGCATTCAGCGATTTCATAGAGATATTTACAATAGGCACATTTCCATCCTGATGAGCCTCTGTAGTTCCTTCTCTGGCTTTCGTGTTGATCTCATGAAAGCTTTTACCGGCCAGATAATTCAGGTTATCGTCGTTGCCTTCCATCTCAGTAACTTCCAAGTCGCAGAAGGAATCCTCAACAATGATGAAGGTTTCCATCACACTTCGTTTACCCTGCTGGATAAACTGGCCTAAACTGTGAAGATCCGTTGAAAATGAGGCAACAGCCGGGAATATCCCTTTCCCTTCTTTTCCTTCACTCTCACCAAGCAACTGTTGGATCCAACCACCGATGGAGCTCAATTCCGGCTCGAAACTTGCAAATACATCAATGGTCTTGCCTTGCTCGTGTAAAGCATTTCTAAGCGCAGCGTACTCCACGATATCTTCTGAATTTTCCTCATACTTATTGTAAGCAGCCACCGCTCCGTAGAACAGGCTTTTAATATCAATTCCGGCTACCGCGATCGGGATAAGTCCAACCGGAGTCAAAACAGAGAATCGTCCCCCGACGTCATCAGGGATAATGAATTTTCTGTAGCCTTTTTTCTCAATCAATTCATTTAAGATTCCGCCTGAAGCACTGGTTGTACAGATGATTCGATCATTAGCTGCCTCACCGTATAAACCTTCCATTACTTCACGTAGGGTTCTGAATGAAAGCGCCGTCTCTAAAGTAGAACCTGATTTTGAGATCACATTCAGATAGATGCTCTTTGCAGATCCGTCTGCTTTCGGGGTTTTCAGATAGCTTACCAGTTCCTTTAAATACTTGCCTCCCATATGGTGGCCGGTATAAATGATCTCCGGTCCTTTATTACCGAAGTGTGGAGTCAGAGCATCGATCACTGCTTTAGCTCCTAAATAAGAACCTCCGATTCCGCATACGATAAATACATCGGCATCGGAACGAACTTTTTCACCAAGCGATGAAATTTCTTCCAGAATGGCATCATTCGGCGATGCCAACAGATCTCTCCATCCCAACCACTCAGATCCCGGGCCGGTTTTAGTTTGTAGTTGCTGCAGACCGAGGTCGGCTTTTGTTCTTGATGTTATATAGGTGCTGTCGTCTAAAAATGACCGGGCTATCCGGATATCACAGGTAATCATGGTTATTATCGTAGTAGTTTTGCTAATTCAACTAAAGTGTAATCGAGATCTTTCTTCTTTGAAACCGCCACTCTCATTGGCGTGATCTTTAAGGCGTTATTTACAATTCCAACCATAATTTCGCTATGGCCTTCGAGTAATACTTTTACTGCAGAAGCTCCGAGGCGACTGGCAAGTACACGGTCGCGCGCTGTGGGAGAACCACCACGTTGAGTGTGCCCCAAAATACATACGCGCATGTCGTATTGTTTAAAATCCTCTTTAATATTCTCTGCAAGCTTGAGTGCGCCGCCGGTCTCATCACCTTCGGCCACAACAACCAGACTACTTCTAACCTGATCTTTAAGCATGTTCTTAAGCTGTGCTTTGATCTCTCCTACATTGGTGAGTTCTTCCGGTAACAGTGAGATCTCTGCCCCACCGGCAATTCCTGTTTCCAATGCAATGAAACCGGTATCTCTACCCATCACTTCAACCAGGAACATGCGCTCGTGAGCATCGGCAGTATCACGGATCTTATCGATCGCTTCCATGGCTGTATTCAATGCGGTATCGTACCCGATGGTCTCGTCTGTTCCGATAATGTCGTTATCGATGGTAGCCGGAATACCAACCACGTTTATATTGTGCTCATTACTCAGAATATTACTTCCGGTGAAAGTACCATCACCGCCGATCACTACAAGTGCGTCAATATTTCTCTCGGCTAATTGTGCAGCGGCCTTTGCGCGACCTTCTTTGGTTCTGAATTCTGTAGATCTTGCAGATTTGAGTATTGTTCCGCCTCTCTGGATAATGTTTGACACTGAGTGAGTTCCCATTTTTTCGAACTCCCCTTCGATCAGGCCCTGGTATCCGTGGTATACAGCCCAAACTTCGATATTGAATGCGGCTGCTGTACGAACGACTGAGCGAACAGCTGCGTTCATACCTGGTGAATCTCCTCCACTGGTTAATACTGCAATTGTCTTAATGTCGGAAACTGGTTGAATCATAAATTTCTTTTATTATGAATTGAGTGAGATATTCGCTGCAAAATTTGTCGCTTATATTAAGTAAATTTGCAGGCAGCCAAGTTTAAGAAAATTTGAAGACTTTTTGATGATAGATCACGCTTCTCTTACCAGAATTAATTCAGAAACAGTGACCAGGAAAACTCTGGAAGAAATCACAGCGCCTGTATCATCTCATTTAAAGGAATTTCGCACTTTTTTCAAGGAAACTATTCGTTCTGATGTGTTTCTTCTTGACCAGATCATCGGTTATTTACTACGCCAAAAAGGAAAAGAACTTCGCCCCACTTTGGTTTTCATGTGCGCAAATTTGTTCGGAGGCATCAACACCCGGAGTCATATTGCCGCCACCATGATCGAACTCTTGCATACGGCCACACTCATTCATGACGATGTGGTGGACGATGCAAATTCGCGCCGGGGACTCGTTAGTATCAACAAGATCTGGAATAATAAAGCCGGTGTGTTGTTGGGTGATTTTCTGCTCTCTAAAGGATTATTGATCGCTCTCGAAAATGAGGAACATCAACTGTTAAAGGTTCAGTCGAAAGCGGTTCAGAAAATGAGTGAAGGAGAACTCCGGCAGCTCAAGACTGCCGGCCTCTACAATATGACCGAAGAGCGATATTATCAGATCATTTCAGAGAAAACGGCCAGTCTGATCGCCACCTGTTGCGAATGTGGTGCTATATCTGCAACTGACGATAAAGATATGCACGCATTGATGTATGAGATCGGTATGAATATCGGAATTGCTTTCCAGATCAGAGACGACCTGTTCGATTACGGCATTTATGATATCGGGAAACCTACCCGAAACGATATATAGGAGCGGAAGGTCACCCTCCCTCTCATTAAAGCGATGGAGCATAGCTCTAAAAAAGAATCGGCCAGGATTCGCGCTTTAATGAAAAAGCGCAAGAAAAAAGACCGGGAGATCGAAGAGATCGTACAATTCGTTCATTCTACCGGCGGCATGGATTACGCTAAAGAGATCATGTACAATTACGCGAATAAGGCCATCGAAGCCCTGGAAAAGGTCCCCCAATCCCCTCACACGCAGAGTTTTGTTGATCTCATCCATTTCATAATCACCCGCCGTAAATAATGCAGTCGGAATATCAACAGCATTTATTTTTAGTGGATGTACATCTCGGAGCCTTTGATCCCGATAAAGAATCGACCATTCTGAAGCACTTTTGCGGAATTATTGATTATGCCATTCAACATAAATGCAGACTATACCTTCTGGGTGATATTTTTGATTACTGGATGGAATATCCAAAACAGAACTTCGTGCCCGGCTTTGGTTCCCGCATACTGGAAAAGCTCCGGTTATATAATGAATCCATTGAACCGGCATTATTCATCACCGGAAATCACGACAACTGGGATTATGGTCATTTCAAAACTCTTGGATTTGATGTGGAAAGAGATTGCAGGATCGTTTCTATCGGACAGAAACGTCTGCTTCTGATGCACGGGGATGGAGAACTGGATGAGAATCTGATCATGAGCCGCCCTCTCTTCCACCGACTGCTCAGAAACCATACTTTTGTTCGTCTTTATCAGGCTGTATTTCCACCTGAGACCGGAAATTCGATCATGAAATGGTTTTCAAATTTCACCAGAAAACGGAATCATATCGCCCCGAAGCCCATCAATGAACAAGCCGCTTTTTTACTGGAACGGGACGATATCGACGTTGTGATCACCGGTCACGATCATGTAGCCCGCATCGGAACATTTGATGGTGGATTGTATTTAAATCCGGGTCCTTTTTACGAACATTTTTCATTGATCAGATACAATGAAGGAGAATTCAACTTCGTTTCGTGGGATGCGGAAATAAAAGATTTCGTACCTTTTCAGCCAAACAGACAGACTATATGAGTAATCACGACCCCGGTAACATCGATCACGAACGGTATTTTAACGATCCCGAATACCGTAAAATGATCCTTGACGCTAAGAAGAAAGCGGAAGAGGAACAACACGAACCAACCGATATTCCCGTTGCTAAACCCAAAGATCGTCTCGGACGAAAAATTGTGATGGGCTTCGCGGTGTTTATTCTAGTTGGAATGATTGGCGCTTCCATCTACACTTATTTTCTGTTTCAGGGACTCCCTTCCATCGAACAGCTGGAGAATCCGGAAACAGCCATCGCCACAGAAGTTCGCAGCCGGGACGGGCAGGTACTTGACAAATATTTTACTGAGAACCGAACATGGGTACGATATGATGATATTTCGCCACATGTGGTAGATGCTTTGGTAGCCACCGAAGATCACCGGTTCTTTAATCACTGGGGAATGGATATGATCCGAACTCTGGCCATCCCCTACCATATTTTAAGAGGCAATCCGCAGGGCGGGTCAACCTTGAGTCAGCAGCTGGCCCGGAACCTGTACAAAGAGATCGGTCTGGCGTTTTCCGTATCCCGTAAGTTTAAAGAGATGATCACGGCCGTACAGATCGAACGAAATTACACGAAGCGGGAGATCATCGAAATGTATCTGAATACGGTGGAGTACAGTAACAGTGCTTTTGGAATTGAAGCTGCTGCACGCACCCATTTCAATAAATCTGCCAAAGATCTGAATGTTACTGAAGCAGCAACTCTGGTTGGTTCTGTAAATGCCGTATACGCCTATAATCCCCGCCTATTTCCTGAGCGCTCTAAAGGCCGCAGAGATATCGTACTGAATCTGATGAACCGACAGGGTTTTATCAACGATTCTACGCTCGCAAGTCTCAAAGCCGATCCCATTCAGCTGGATTACCAGCCACCTTCAAAAGCAGGACGGGTCAGTCGTTATTTTGGGGAATATGTTCGACAGAGAGTAAGTGGCTGGGCTGAAGAAAACGGCTACGATCTGTTTACAGACGGGTTGGTCATTTATACCACCATTGATTCGCGGCTTCAAAAACATGCCGAAAAAGCAGTTCAGGTTAAATTAGACTCACTGCAGAACTTATTTGAATCTGAGTGGACCACACCCGGAAGCGGTGTTTATATGGATAAACTCTGGGAGGAATTTCCTACGTTCAAAGACAGCTTTCTGGAAGATACCGATGAGTACAAGAACGGATTCCAGAAATACGATACCAAGATCCGAAAAGTGGTACTCGACAGCCTTAAAACTGATTCTGTGTTTGTGGATTCAGTAATGAAATCCCGAACCCGGCTGGAAGCCAGTTTTGTAGCCATAGATCCATCTAACGGTAATATTCTTGCATGGGTAGGTGGTTCAAATTACGGCAGCGTTCAATACGATCATGTGTATCAGGCACGCCGACAGGCTGGTTCCACATTCAAGCCTTTCGTATATGCTGTAGCTATTGATAACGGCTACAAACCCTATCATAAATTTTCCAAGTATCCGACTAAATTCTACGACCGAAATGGTAAAGTATGGGCCCCTAAAGATGAGTCGGTACCGGAAGGCCCGATCATGGTTCCCTTACGACAGGCACTGGCCCGAAGTTTAAATAATGTGACCGTTCGTCTGCTTCCGGAAATTGCCGGTGCACCGGGTACTAACGAGCTTTGGAAGCTGGATCCGGCAGCAAGAAAGATCAAACAAATGGCGTCGAATCTGGGAATTGATATGAGTGGCACTCCCGCCTATCCTTCCATTGCCTTGGGTACGGCTGAAGTCTCTTTGTTGGAGATCACCTCTGCATACACCACTTTTGCAAATGCCGGGGTTCATATCGACCCGATCGCCATCACCCGCATCGAAGACAAAGAAGGTAATGTCCTGGTAGAATATCATCCTGATTATAAACAGGAAGTGATCAGTCCTGAAACAGCCTATATCATGGTGGATATGATGCGAGGCGTGATCCGAGGCGGAGAAGGATATCATGGAACGGGTGTCCGATTGAGAAATGTGTATGGAGTCCGACAGGATATAGCCGGTAAAACAGGTACCACACAGAATTCAGCTGATAACTGGTTTATCGCTATGACCCCCCATATTGTAATGGGTTCATGGGTGGGTGGCGAGGATCGCCGGATCCGCTTCCCGACCGATCAGGGCTATACCATTGGTCAGGGTGCCCGGACGGCCCTGCCGATCGTTGGTACATTCATTAATTATGTATCGGAAGATCCCGATGCTTATTGGGGATACGATGCCTTCACCCCTCCTCCGGGATTTGTGATGCCAGAGGATCCGGAAGAAACACAAAATGAACTCCTCAGGGACAATAACCGGGGCAGAATCGGCTGGTAGATCTTAGAACCGGAGTTAACATTGACTCCGGTTTTTTTGTGCGATACATTCTGCACCATTCCATCTAACCAACCATAAAGTACTTCAATGTCTGCACCTTCAGCACTCAGAAATTTTATGTTTCTGATCCTTCTTCTTTCTGTATCCTGTAAAGAAAGATCAACCGTATACACGAACCCATTCGACATTGCCTTTGGTGATCCCTACGTTTTAAAAGCTTCTGATGGGAAATATTATATGTATGGAACCGGTGGTGCTGAAGATGGATTCAGAGTAGCATCTTCTACCGATCTCATAAACTGGCAGGAAGAAGGTCAGGTTTATCGGGGAAATCATAGCGGCTCCTGGGCAATTGACCATTTTTGGGCTCCTGAGGTCTACGAAGTTGAGGGAAAGTACTACATGTTTTTCAGTGCTCAATGGAGAGAAAATCCAACCAATGAACTTGAAAATTTCAGAATCGGGGTAGCGGTTTCCGATTCTCCAACAGGACCCTTTGAAGAACTTTCTGACGAGCCGGTTTTCGATCCCGGATATCCGATCATTGATGCCAATGTATTGTTTGCTGATGATGGCCGGGTCTACATGTACTATTCACGAGCCTGTTATAAACATCCGGTAGAAAGTGAGATCGCTGATTGGGCTAAAACCGAAGGCTTATACGATGAAATTGAAGAAAGCTGGGTATATGGAATTGAACTCAAACCTGATTTCAGCGGAGTGGTCGGTGATCCGGTTATGCTGCTCCGGCCTCCGGTTTCCATGGATGATCCTCAAACCGAATGGGAAAGTCGTTCCGTTACTTCAGGTGAAGTCAACAGACGATGGACCGAAGGCTCGTTTATCTTTAAACATCAGGATACCTACTACATGATGTACTCGGCAAATTTCTTTGCCGGTAAGAATTATGCCGTTGGATACGCCACTTCAGATTCCCCCCTGGGTCCATTCAAAAAAGCTGATAATAACCCTGTGTTACAAAAAAACACCGAATCTGGTGGACAAGTAACCGGTACCGGTCATAACAGTATCACCTATTCCAAAGACGGAACTGAGATGTACTGTGTTTATCACGGCCGGACGCTCGCCAGAGGAAATGAACGGGTTGTTTTCATTGACAAAATGGAGATCATGGAAGACGGCAGACTGGTAGTGCATGGACCTACGACCACAGAACAGATCATTCATTGAGTGATTGAACGGCGTAACTATTCAGCGAACTCGTAAAACTTAATTTCACTCTTTTATAAAAGAGGAGATTAATTTATCATCAGGATATAATCTCAGCTTATCCGATCCCCTGATGTGCGCCAAGAAACTCATTTTACTTTCATTTATTGGAACCCTGATACTCACAGCCTGTGAAGAAAAGGAAGCTTATTTACATCCCGTACCACAAAGCTTAGATGAACATGTAATACTTCCGCCGGAATGGGCCTTCGGTGTGCTCTATGGTGGTTATACTGATCAGAAACAAACGATCGGGCGCATACAACAGATTCAGGATCATGATTATCCGATCGATGCCTACTGGATCGATTCCTGGTTCTGGAGTTTTGATGATGAAGGCGAAGGGCCCGATAAATATCTCGATTTTGTTTCCGATACCATCGCCTATCCGAACCGAAAAGAAATGTGGGATTTTATGGAGCAGAATCATATCAAAGGAGGATTCTGGACCTGGGATGCCATTCAAAAGACCGGTAACGAAGAAGCCTTTGAAGATTTTGAACAACGTGGGTTTTTCCGTGATACTTACATGAATACCAACCCATGGCACAATGCCGGAACCAGCACGGCCATGTTTCAGGAGGACAGCGACCACCCCGGCACCCTTACCGGTAACATCAATTTCGATAATCCTGAAGCGGCAGCTTATTTTAAAGAACGGATGAAACCCTTTTTTGATGAAGGGGCTGATTTTCTGAAACTCGACAGAACCACTCATCTGAATACCGTAAAAACTATTTTTGAGATCAGTCAGGAGTTCGGGAAAGAGACGGAAGGCCGTGGTTTTATGCTCTCCCATGCCGGGGGATTGGAAGACTCGGCGTTTAAACGATATCCGACAAAATGGACCAGCGATACCCGCTCCGACTGGACCATAGAATCCCCGAATATCCAATTCAATTCCTGGGTGCCGAATGTAGCTTTTAAAGAGAATATCGCCATGTATACCAATCCTGATAAACTACATCACACCGTGCCGTTTCTTACGAATGATACCGGCGGATTTGATATGGGAATCACCGATTCTGTGGATGAAGAACTTTATATCCGATGGTTGCAATTTTCTATGTATGGTCCCATTACCGAAGTTTTTTCCCAACCGGAAAACCCGACTTCCAATTTAGCCTGGAAGTATTCCGAACGGGCAGATTCACTGTTCCGAACCTATGCACATCGAAGGATGCAACTCTTCCCCTACATCTATTCCTATGCGCATAAGACCCGGTTGGATGGTGAAAATATGATCCGTTTGATCCCGGATCATCTATATGAATATACCTTCGGTGAAGAATTCCTGGTTGCACCCGTATATGAGGAATATGCCACAGAAAGAACGGTCTATCTTCCTGAAGGAACCTGGATCAACTACTGGACCGGGGAAATAACCACCGGAAACAGGTCAATCACTGTAAACGCACCCATCGATCAGATTCCACTCTTTGTAAAAGCCGGTTCCATCATTCCACTCAGAAATTATGCACCGAATGTGGAAACCGGAACCAATGAAAAACTCACTCTGGAATTGTACCCCGGTGCAGATGGTGACTTTGAGCTGATCGAAGATGACGGTTTAAGCAATGAGTATCTGAAAGGCAGGTATGCGCTCACAACTATCACTTTTTCTCAGAATGAAACCGTTTCAATTGCCCCCGTTCTGGGTGATTATATTGGAATGCCCGAACAACGATCCTGGAGACTTAAAATACTTTCTCCGGATACGGTAAGCGCCATTACGGTGAATGGAAAAGAGCTCTCTTTTAAACAGGATGGAAAGTTCCTGCTCACTGATTTCGTCGAATTTCCGGTATCCGAAAAAGTGATCTTCCGGATTCAAAATTGATGATACTTTAAACCGAATAATCAGATCAAAACTCATCATTTTACCATAATATTGGCTATTTTCGGGGATTGTTGATCTCTAACCAATCCGATTGTTTTGTCAATTAATGCTGTACGAAAATCAGCCCTGATCATTATGGCTTTGTTAGGTCTGCATGTCGTAGTTTCGGCACAGATCACCTTTCCTATGGATACTGTTAAAGTGAATGCCTCGCGCATCCCTACATCCGTAAAAGAAAGTGGTAAAAGTGTCTCCCTGTTTACCCGCGAAGATATTGAAGCCATGCCCGCAACTTCGGTCGATGAACTGCTGCAATCACTCCCCGGTGTAAATATTAACAGCAGAAATGCTTTTGGTGTGCAGGCAGATATCGGGATGCGTGGCAGTACCTTTTCTCAGGTGCTGGTGATGGTGGATGGAATTCGTATCAATGATCCGCTTACTGCACATTTCAATAATAATATCCCGGTTGCTTTAGCTGAGATCGACAGGATCGAGGTAATCCGGGGTCCCGCAGCGACTTCTTTTGGCCCGGATGCTGTGGGTGGCATCATCCACATTAAAACAAAAACATTCAGCGATAAGCAAAATGATGCCAACCTGATCAGTTCTACGGTAGATGCCGGAATTGGTGAACATGGATTGCTACTGACCGATGGCGGGATCTTTGTCCGGTCCGGTAAATTAATGCTTTCGGGCGGACTAAAAACCAGTATTTCTGATGGCATTGAACAGTCCAATCCCAACTACTTCCAGGGTACATCATCCGACAGCCTGTTCCGGAATTATTTTGATCTGCAAACCTACTCCCTTTCTGCTTCCTACTCCATCAATGATGCATGGAACGTATATTCCAGGATCGGATACGATGAACGCGATTTCAGTGCCAAGTACTTTTATACCGCCAGCACCTACGATGAATCTACCGAACAGATCAACAGCTGGTGGACCCAATTTGCATTGACCCGGGATGCAGAGGATCAGCATACGGAACTAAACATCGGTTATAAGGCCACGGATGACCTGTTCATTTTTAATCCGGCTTTTGAACCCAATGCGCATACCACCGGTCAACTTGCTTTCTCACTAAATCATCAGTTTAACGCTTCAGAAAGGTTCCGGATCTCACTGGGAACTCAGGGCCTGCAAAAGACCATCGAAAGCACCGACAGAGGCAATCACGAGAATAGCTCGATAGGCATTTACTCTATTGTTTCAACACCTTTAACCGAAGAACTGACCGGAACCGGAAGTCTCCGGTTAGAATATGATGAAAACTTCGGTCTGGAACTTCTGCCCCAATTCAGTCTGGCCATGCCCCTCGAAAAGATCACACTCCGGACCTCCTTCGGGAAAGCCATTCGTGGTGGAGATTTCACAGAACGATATATTTCATCACAGATCAACAGCCTGACACCCGGACGGAATATTGGAAATCCCGACCTTGAAGCGGAACGATCTTATACCATCGACGCCGGCTTTGACCTCTACCCTTCCCCGGGATTCACATTCAGTAATACCGTTTTTTACAGAGCTTCCGACAACCTGATCGACTACACCCTCACCAATTCGGATAACATCGGAAATGCAGACAATCTGCAACCCGATTCTGAATATTTTTATACCACTAATGTGTCAAACAGTTCTACTTTCGGGATCGAAACACTGATCAGTAAATATCTCATGATCAGCCCCGAAAACCTGCTTCATGCAGAATTGAACTACACCTATTTGTACACCACCAATGATGCGGGAACGGTATCAAAGTATATCGCCAATCATCCGAAGCATGATCTGAGTGTGATCCTCTCATATAGTTCAAAATATTTCGGGCTTACGTCCACCTCTTCCTACATTCAAAGAAACAAGGAAGTTCTGAGCTCGATTGGCGGTGCGATCGATGCTGACTACTTCGTTAGTCATATAAAACTGACCGTACATCCCACCGGCAGAAAAGACCTGCAACTGTACACAAAGATCCACAACATCCTGAATACCAAATATCAGGAAATTCTGGGTGCACAGATGCCCGGCAGATGGATCATGGGTGGGATAAAATGGAGTTTCAGTAAAATTACGGATTAATAGTATTTGTCCCCTATCTGTCACTTATCTAAGAACTGCTGATTGCTTACCTAATGTACTCGAACATTGAACCGGGTACATACTAATCACGATCAGCTTTCAGGCTCTGACCGAATGTATCCCTCGTTTCATTAAACAAATTCGGTATGGCTTTCTCCATTTCAATTATTGCTTCCACGGTGTTGGTGCTTATAAACCTTACCTCCTGGTCCGGTCCTTCTTTTAATGTCTCTGAATGTTTATATAACGACTCAAAACTCAATATCCGCTATGACGAACGGGTAGAAACGCTGGCCCTGATCTTTAATCTTTCTGAATCAGGGGAAGCTCATTTCAGGGATAATCCTGCACCCAGAGCCATGCTTGCCCGGACATTAACAGCCCGGTTCAGCCTTTTCAAAAATCATGAAGCCGTAAGAAAACTGAATATGCTGTTAAAAAACGACCTCGTTGATTCGTATGATATTCTTATTTCACTCTATAGTTCTGAATTTCCGGAATATGAACAGACGAGAGAATATCCCTCCATTTACTACGAACACGATGAATTCTCAAAGGAAGAGATCATTTCCATGTTCACTGACTTCCATATCTCGGTACTGAATTTCTATGTTGATGCAGGCCTGAAAGAATTCTTCCGGGTTGAAGGAAAGCCATTGTATGATAAACTCATGGCAGAAGTCCGGTCGGTTGCCCCGCAAAACAACTACACCCAACAGATGGAAGATTATTACGGGATCAGAAGAAATTCATACACCATCCTGGTATCTGCCTTTTCATTTAATGGCATTGGCCGTTCGGTGACGATCAGCTCAGAATCCGGTACCGATATTTATCAGTTCGTAAGTTCCGATCCTGATACTGAATCTGATATGATAGAGCTCGATAGACCCGACTCTTTTACTATCGGCTATACCAACGAACAGTATTTTAGGGAGATCGCTGTTCATGAACTGGGTCACTCGTTCTTTCATGAGGCGCTCAGGGAAAATGATGAAATTATTGCCATGGTAAACGACATCAGATTCCTGTTTACGGATAGTTTAAAAGTATCTATGAGAGCACAGGGATACACTGATTGGAACATGACCTTTGAAGAACATCTGGTCCGCCTCGGAGAAATAACTATGGCTCAAAGATCCGGCCATAATGATTTTGCTGAACAATACATGGCAACATGTATTCAGGAGAGAGGATTTATCTATCTCGGGATCATACAACAGGTGTTCTCCATCTATGAGAATAACCGCGATGAATTCAGTGCTATTGAGGACTTTATTCCGGTGCTGATCAGACAGTTAAAAAGAATTCAACCTTTTAAATAACACTTCAATACTATGCTTTTTTTATTGATCATCTTAGTGATATAAGGCTCTCCGGATAATTCTTGATAAAATCTTTGTTCTTTTGTTGCGATCATGCACTATTAACTAGCTCTGTTCGTTAGACACGGGATGCATCATTGTGATCGGATTAAAAGGATAAACAGGAGTCACGATCTTCATCCTTTCACATAATTACATGGTCTGCCCTGACATGGACACGACTTGAATACTTTCATTTCGGATATTATACCGGCATGATCGAACCTGCCAACCCGCAGTTTGCAGTAGCTCCTCAAATCATTATAAATATAATCATGGAAACAAAAGCAGGGTATTTCATAGCTCTTTTATTCAGTCTGATATTGATGAATAATTCATTTTCACAAAGTAAATTTATCAGTCCGGGAGAACAAACCGGCGTCGTCATCGATAGTATGATTGATGCCCGTAATGTTGAAAATATCGAAGTCAGGTATCATTCTACCGACAAAATTATAGCAGCTTCAAATTTCGGAGCAAAATCGGATGACTTCAGGATCTCGGGCAAATTTTTGATTCTGAATGGCAACAGAAAGAATAATGCTGAAAAAGTAGTGTATTATAATTTAGACCAACTGATCAATTTTTTGATCTCTGATAAGAAATTGGTGGTTTACTTCTGAATTTATACCAGGCAGGCACTACCTGTACAGCTATTTGATCGGACAACTCAATGGGGTTGTCTGATCTTGATTTTAAGTACGACCGGATATTTTCCCCAAACTATGGTTGAATTGGTCTAATTTTGCCCATCTTTTGATCAATATTTTTATCAGTTTTTCATTTTTTCCTTTCTTCATACCTATTCTTTTACCATTATCTCTTCTGAATCACATAAAATTCGGAAGATATTTTTTCACGTGTTGGACAAAAGAATCCACTGAGATCATCTTCGAATCAGGGATAACCTACCACTTTATATTATTGGAGAACCATGAAACGCAAGAAGATATGGCTGCTGTTGGGATGTTTGGCAGCTTCTGTAAACACCCGGGCACAGGATTTAACACTGAACGAACTTGAATACTTCGAAACTCAGGGAGTGAATGTACTGGTTTACAGCAATCTCTTCACCGGAGGCTTCAATGACGAAAAGAATGCAGGTATTGAGATCATTCACCACGGAGTGAGAACGGTTCAGGGCGGTGCGGTGCGGCTTTCAAATACTCCTGAACAATGGGATCTGGTTCCCAAAGTGCTCGAGCGAACTGTGAACCCCGAAGCCGGAACCATTGAAGTTACTCTGCGCTATGACGATTTCGATTTTGAATCCCGGATCGTAACCACATCAACAGGTAAAGCCGTAGAAATTGCGGTCTATCTGGACAAACCCGTTCCTGCCGGACTGGAAGGTGAAGCCGGCTTAAATCTGGAGTTCCTCCCCTCTCAGTACTGGAGTAAGACCTACCTGATGGACGGTCAGCCCGATCTTTTTCCACGCTATGTCGTCAGCAATACCACCACCAGACCCAACAGCGAAAAGATCCGGCAGTTTAAAGGCTATGTGACCTCCGACGATCGTGGTACCGGGCGTTATATCGATCCCCTGCCGCTGGCTACAGGTCGAACCATGATCCTCGCTCCCGACGATCCTGAGCGAATGATCACGATAACTTCAGTCAACGACGATCTGCTGCTTTTCGACGGACGCGTTCTGGCGCAAAATGGCTGGTACGTGGTTCGAAGTCTGCTTCCATCCGGAAAGACCGGAAAGGTCCTGAGCTGGACGGTGGAACCTAAGTCCATTGATGGATGGATCAGAGAACCGAATATCGGCTTTTCTCAGGTTGGTTATTTACCGAAGCAGAAAAAAGAAGCAGTTATTGAGCTGGATAAAAACGACATCCCGCAAAAAGAAGCTTCTGTTTTCCGAATTGATGCCGATGGTTCTGTTGAAAAAGTATTCACCGGTGACATTGTATCCTGGGGGGATTATTATAAATATCACTACGTAACCTTTGATTTCTCTTCCGTTCAGGAACCCGGTATTTATTACCTGGAGTATGGTGATCAGAAAACAAATCACTTTCTGATCGCTGATCATGTGTATGATAAGATGACCGATGCAACCAACGATGTGTGGGTTCCCATCCACATGAACCACATGTTTGTGAATGAAGCGTATCGCGTGTGGCACGGCGAGCCTTTCAGGGAAAGTTATAAGCAGGCTCCTACCAATACCGATCACTTCGATCTGCATGCACAAGGTCCGACCACCGACACCGAATTCGAAGCACTGGAAACCATTCCCGGTTTGAATGTAGGCGGGTATTTTGATGCAGGCGATTTCGATATCGAGACCGGCTCAAACATATATGTGGTTCAGAATTTTGTGGAGGCATGGGAGAATTTCAAACCACTGCGGGATCAGACTTATGTGAATCATGAGCAACGGTATGTGGATCTTCACCGCCCGGATGGCACTCCCGATGTGTTGCAGTATATCGAGCACGGAACCATGAATCTGGTCGCTCAGGCTGAGATCCTGGGTCATATGTCGCAAACACTCTCCAACTCCGTACTGGATAATTATCATCATCTGGGGGATGCGGCCTCTATCACCGACGGACTCCCCTACGATCCGGAATTGGGTCCGTATGAAATATCAGAGGACGGAAAATCCAGTGGTGTAAAAGATGATATGTGGGCATTTACCAGTCGTAATCCAGGCCTCGATCTCAGAGCCGCTGCCACCTTTGCCGAAGCGAGCCGGGCACTGAAAGGATATAATGATGATCTTTCGGAACGGGCACTTATACAATCCAAACGACTGCTGGAAGAAGCCACGGAATTGCTGGCCGATCAGCCCGAAGATGAATTCAGTCGCTGGAGAGCATATGCCAATCTGGGCACCAACCTTCAGTTATACATTACCACCGGCGATCAGCAGTATGCCGATACCTTTCTCGAAACACTGTGGCCGGCCCTCGAAAACGGACTCACTTTCACCATACTCACCGCTTTGCATGCCATCCCGCATATGGATGAAGGCTACAAAGAAAAACTGCGCCCTTATGTAATGCAATACGCGGAATATATACAGCAACTGGAGCAGGATAATCCCTATGGCGTTCCGATCGGATTAGGTAACTGGGCCGGAAGTGGTCAGATCGTGAATTTCGGAACCACGGTCTGTTTTGCCAATAAATACTATCCGGATATTATTGATACCGACCATGCTTTTAAAGCCACGGACTGGCTGTTCGGGAAACATCCCTATCACAATTATTCGCTGGTGGCCACGGTAGGTGCGGTTCGGCCTAAAGAAGTATTTTACGGTAATAACCGGGCTGACTTCTCCTTTATTCCCGGAAATGTAGCACCGGGACTGTTATTCCGGCAACCCGATCACTTCGAAAACTACGACGACTGGCCGTTCCTGTGGGGACAAAACGAAGGTACTATTGGTGGAAATACCCGTTACCTCATTTTTGGTTCTGCCTTTAAGGAAATGGTTCTGAAGTAACCTTTTTTAGATTTTTGGTTAAGGTTGGAAAGCCGGTGTGAGAGCATCGGCTTTCTAATTTCTACTTCATTTACAGTTGAAGCGAAATCATCTCTATTGGACTTTTTACACTCTTCAAATCCCGGGTTGAGACATGAGTATAAATCTGTGTGGTAGAAATGTGTTTATGCCCTAGTAGTTCCTGTATAAACCGAATATCAGTTCCGTTATCTAATAAATGTGTAGCAAAAGAGTGGCGCAGCGTATGCGGCGTTGCATTCTTCTTTATGTTAGCAAGTTTGCGATGTTTACGCATCAGATTTTGAACAGAAGCACTGGAATATTTGCCTCCATTCTGCCCTTCAAATAAAAACTCATTGGGCGCATATTCTTTCACATAATTTCTTAGTAAATCCAGCACATTTGGGGCCAGGATCGTATATCTGTCTTTCTTGCCCTTAGCTTGTTTTATATGAATCTGCATTCGGTTAGAATCAATGTCCCTAATCCTTAGATTTAATATTTCGCCAAGTCTTAGACCTGCCGAATAGCATAACGTAAAAATGGCTTTGTGCTTCAGATTCGTAAAGGTATTCAGAAATCGTTGTACCTCCTCTACCGACAATACTTCAGGAATGGTCGATGGCTTTTTCATTTTGATATTGAAATCGAAATCGATGGGTTCTTTTAGAACATCGTTATACAGAAACTTTACCGAAGCCAGTACCTGCTTCATCATGGAATATCCGTAGTTCAGTTCTGAAGAAGCGTAATTAAAAAACTTTTCAAGTATAAGAGGAGTTACTTTTTCAATGTGATTTTCCTGTAGGTAGGAAACAAAAACTCCTAAAGCACTCACATAAACATCCACTGTTCTTTGACTGTAATTCCTAAGGATAAGCCTAGCTTTGTACTTGTTTATTAATTCGGTTTTATTCACTTTGCTCTGATTATTTCAAAGAATAAAATGAATAATACTTTAACATGAAATAGGGATAAAGTGAACTCTATTCACTTTACTCTGTTGTTAGGCACAAGCGAACATGGAAATAGAATTAATTCTGAAATATATAAGTAGGCATATTGACTTGTCCGATAAAGAGAAGTCTATTTTAGTTGAACACGTAAAAGTCCGAGATTATCTAAAAGGTCAATTCATTGTTCAACAGGGAGACGTCTGTAAATATGAATCATATGTTATCTCAGGTTGTGCTAAAACTTTCTTTATTGACCAAGAAGGTAACGAACACGTTGTAATGTTTGCCATTGAAAATTGGTGGACAGCAGATTTGGGGAGTTTTATTACGCAACAACCCGCTGACTATAACGTTCAGTGTTTGGAAAAAACTAAAGTGGCTCAGTTTTCCCATACAAGTTTGGAACAATTGTATGCTCAAATCCCAAAACTTGAGCGCTTTTTCCGTATTATAATTCAAAACGCCTTTGTAGCGTCACAAAAAAGAATTGTTAGGAACTTAAGCCTTACGGCCAAAGAAAGGTATCTCATTTTTCGTGAACAGTACCCGGACATTGAACAACGTGTTCCACAGTATTTAATAGCATCTTATCTAGGAATAACGAAACAGTTTTTGAGCAAGATAAGAGCTGAACTCATCATGGAAAACTAGATTTTGTTAATCTAGTTTCACTTCCTTTTTACTTATAGTTGAATTTTTTTGACAATAGTGATTCAGATCTTTGTGCTATGAATCATTTAATAAAAAACTTATGTCAAAATTATTAGAAAAAGTCACTGACTTGAACGATTTAGTGCTTCAAGGAAAGGCTATGGAGGCCTTTGAGAAATATTATGATGAAGACATCATAATGCAGGAAAATGAATCGCAACCCACAATTGGCAAAGAAGCCAATAGAAAAAGGGAAGAAGAGTTTTTCAGCAATATCACAGAATTCAGAAGTGCACAGCCACTTAAAGTCACAATAGGAGAAAACACTTCTATGGTCGAGTGGCAATACGATTACACTCATAAAGAATCTGGAATTCGAAACTACAGCCAAGTATCCGTTCAAGAATGGAAAAATGGAAAAATCACGAAGGAAAAATTTTACTATAACAACTAAAAATCAAATCATGAAAAATAAAATATTCAATACATCAGAATCTTTAGCACCACTTGCTATAAGAGTTATGCTTGGTCTAGTAGTCTTTCCGCACGGAGCACAAAAATTGCTTGGTTGGTTTGGCGGATATGGATTTTCGGGAACAATGGGGTTCTTTACAGATACTATAGGGTTACCTTGGCTAGTAGGGTTTCTTGTAATCATCCTTGAATCAATTGGCGCATTCGCCCTAATATCAGGATTTGCAACACGAATAGTGGCTGTTTGTTATTTAATTCTAGCATTAGGGATAGTGTTTACATCCCATATTCAGCATGGTTTTTTCATGAACTGGTTTGGTAACCAACAAGGTGAAGGTTATGAATATTTCATACTTTGGATTGGTATGGCTGTCAGTCTTATAATTACGGGAGCTGGTAAATATTCAATTGATGGAAAATTTATTTCAAAGAATGCCAGTGCCTAACATGGTATAAAAACAATAGCTAGCTTTGGAGCTATTGAAAGGTTGAACCAATTAAGTAACTTAGTTGCGGTTTGAAAGTGAAGTGCTTTCAAGCCGCTACTGTTTTTATACAGACCGTTGGTGGTAATAACCTACACAGTGAAGGTTAACCTTGAATCTTTGATTCCATCAAAATTCTCAACAGCCCATCCTACAAGGTTATTGATATGAGGAATCAAGCTCTTACCTCTTTCGGTCAACTGATATTCAACTCTTGGGGGTATTTCCGGAAACACCTCTCGTACCAACAACCCATCAGACTCAAGTCTTTTTAAGGTAGTTGAAAGCATCTTTTGAGAAACAGTTCCTATGGTCTTATGAATTTGATTGAACCGAAGTGTCCCTTCTTCATTAAGAATCGACAAAACCAACATTGACCATTTATCCCCAATATGATCAAGCACATTGCGTATTGGGCAATTCTCAATGTCCGAATATTTTTTCAAATTTTGTTCTGGCATAACTCACTGAAAAACAACATTGATAACTAATTGGTAAGTTGGTTACCATTCAGTACGTTCTTTTCACTTCCCAATTTATTACATATGTTTAATAACTAAAAGTAAGTTACTGTAATAAACATACTAATATGAGGGTATTACTGTTAGGAGCAACAGGAAGGTTGGGTAGTCAAATTCTCAAAGAATTGAATGATAAAGGAATTGAAACTTCAGTTCTGGTAAGAAACCCCGATAGAGTAAAAGTAAAATCAGAGCATATTCGTGTTTCCAAGGGAGATGTAACGAATATTAACGATTTAGGAATTGCGATGGAGGAATGCGATGTAATCATTTCTGCATTGAACATTTCCAGAAAAAGTGACTTCCCTTGGTCTAAGCTAAGAACACCAGAAACGCTGATGTCTGATGTAATGAAAATTTTAGTGAACATTGCTGGTGAAAACAACATTCAAAAAATTGTGACTGTCTCTGCTTGGGGTGCCAATGATTCCGAAAAGGATCTTCCCGCTTGGTTCAGGTGGGTAATAAACAATAGCAATGTCAAATACGGGTATCAAGATCATGAAAGGCAGGAAAACATATTAATGAGTTCCAAAATTGATTGGACAATCGTTAGGCCAGTAGGTCTAAGCAATTCACAGAGTAGTAAAAAAGCCAATATCTCAACCGAATCGGTGACTTCTGGTATAATGGTAGGTAGAAGATCAGTTGCGATGTTTATTGTGGAAAACATAACAAATGACGAATTCAATAATAAAGTCGTAACCATTTCTTAGGTGAAATAAAAACTACCACCAACAAACGATATAGCACATACCTCTACTGAGCATTTGAAACTGAAATTCAAATCCGATACTTTAGTGGTTATTAATTAAGTTCAGAGGCACGTGCCATATCTGGGCGTTGTGGTGCATTAAAAAAAACAGACACAAATTGAAAATTTATGGAATAAGTGGACTAGGTGCAGATAAGAGAATTTTCGACTCTCTAAATCTAGACTATCCTCTAATTCCAGTTGACTGGATTGAACCCACCGAAAACGAGTCTTTAAAAGACTATTCTAATCGACTTTTAAAAGTGATTGACACAAAATCAGACTTCGCATTATTAGGTGTCAGTTTTGGTGGATTAGTCGCTGTCGAGATAAGTAAGGTTCTTAAACCTAGACTGACCATTATAATATCATCAGCTGAAACAAAGAACGAACTTAGACCGATTTATAGAGGTGTAGGAAAAATTGGTCTCTTGAATAAATTACCTAAGCATTTACCCTAGTTCCGAAGGTCCTCCTTCGGAATTCATTCGAGAAGCTCTGGCTTCTCCCCCATAACAAAGTTTCTAATCCCTTACGGGTTTAAGTAACCTCATCTATGTACTCTGAGTTGGCTTCGTTCCCCTTAGCTGTCATGCTTTGCTCCTTCCCAATAAAACTCTGCTTCTGAGCCCCCCTCATTATTATATCCCGAAACTTTGCAGGCGTATTGGGTTAGTGTGCGTTGACCGGTATGGTACGTATATAGTGCCGTCCGTCTGTGGGATAAACAATCAGATTAGTTAAGGTTCTACGGAATAAAGGATCGGGTATTCTTGCCTTGTCTCTCTGTTATTTGTTCAGGATATATCCGGTATAACTATATAGCAACTATATACAGTCTATATATTTGCTATATAGTTGATAGAAGGAAATCCCCTTGTTGTACGGTGCTTGTCCTACCGATCTTTTAAGTTACAATCCTGCATGACTGCCAGTTTTAAGGCACAGACTTAACACCTCTTCGGACCCGCCGAATAGCTTAACTTAAAAATGGCTTTGTGCTTCAGATTCAAAAAATTGTATTCAAGAATGGTGGATGGCATTTCATTTCTATATTGAAATCCAAAACCATGGGTTCTTTTAGTACTTCTTACTATAGAAACTTTACCGAAGGCAGTAGTTGTTTCATCATGGAATAGCGTAGTTCAATTCTGAAGAAGCGTAGTTGATAAAACTCTTCAAGTATAAAAGGAGTTACTTTTTTAAATATCTCTTTCCTGTACAGAGCTGATAGAAAATTCAAAAGACACTTCCATATACACGTACAGTGCTCTAACAGTAATTTTAAGGGTAAGTACTGATTTCTATTTGTTTATTAAATCGGTTTTATTCACTTTACGCTGGTAATTATAAGGAAGAAAACGAAAAATTCTTAAACCTGAAATAGGGATAAAGTGAACTCTATTCACTTTACTCTGTTGTTGGCAGTAATTTAATAATGACCTTATGGCAAAAAAAACCAATAGAAGTAAGTTGACTGGAAAGTTTACCAAAGCTGCTTCATCAAATAGTAACAGAGTCCACGTTGTTCCAAGCAAAGATGGATGGTCTGTTAAAAAAGAAGGTTCAAAAAGGTCAACTGCTGTAAGACCGACAAAAGAAGGTGCGATAAAAGCTGCAAAAAATGTAAAAAGTGCAGAAAGAATTGTTGTGCACAAAAAGGATGGAACTATTCAGTCGAATAAAAAGAAAAGATAAATATGGATTCAAAAAGTGTATTTGTCAATTGCCCATTCGATAATGAATATTTTAAGTTATTAAAACCTTTACTTTTCACTTTAATCTATATTGGATTAAAGCCTCGAATCTCAGAGACTTCCGACTCAGGAGAAGTTAGACTTCATAAAATCAAAGAAATGATGGAGGACTCTAAATTCTCTATACACGATCTATCGAGAATGGAACCTATAACTGATGATAAATTACCAAGGTTTAATATGCCATTTGAGTGCGGAATTGATTTCGGAATTAAGCTCTCAAATCCACAGAAATATCAAAACAAAAAATTCCTGATTTTAGAAAAAGAGCAATATAGATATCAAAGAGTAATTTCAGATATTTCAGGAAATGACATCAAGGCACATAAAAACAATCCTGAAAAAATAATAAAAGTTGTGAGAGATTGGTTTAAACCAACAAATAATGATATTCCAAGGCATAAAGAAATGTGGCTTGCATTCAATGAATTTGAATTTGACTACGAAGACATTTTAAAAGAAGAAGGCTATAACCCAAAAGACATATATGAATTGACATTTAGTGATGTGATTGAATATATGACTAATTGGATTACAGCATTTAAAAATCAATAAAAACTACTGCCAACAATGGCTATAAGTAATTGCTTGTTCTCGCCTACTTCTGAAAATCCTCACGGATTTTCAGTTTGGTGTGTACTAGCAAACTTAATCGCTAAACCACGCAACTACTCATAGCCGAGACCGTTGTGCACAATTTAAAATGAACGAAATTGAAAATATATCATTAGAAGAATTGAGAAATGAAATCATTCAATTCAATAACGATATGAATGTTCAAAAACTTGAGAATCTCTATCACTCAAAGTCATTTTCTGAAATCATTGGTGTTAGCAGAAAAGAGCTAGTACATAGTAATTTCATAGCTTGGATATTAAATGAAAATGAAAGCCATTCTTTGGGAAAGTTCCCAATTCAAAAATTTCTCGAATTATTAGTCATTTATTCAAAAGAGATTCAACTAAAAAAACACAAAGAATTATTTGATACAATAATTGTTTCCGACTATAAATTATCTGACCTACAAATAGAAACTGAAAAGTCAATTACTAATATAGGGAGAGTTGACATATTCATTGAATCGAGCATTTCATACTTGGGGAAAGAAAAGAAACTGAAAATTGTAGTTGAAAATAAAGTCGGCACAAAAGAACATAGTGACCAAACAACTAAATATTTCAATCATTTTGATTCAACAAAACAACAAGATGACATAATCTTATATGTGTTTTTGACCCCTATATCAGGTATAGAATTAATTGAATTAACAGAACCTGAATGTAGTTCGAAAGAATTCATCCAAATAAATTACCAATCTATGGTTGACTTCCTTTTTGAACCAGCCATCAAAAAAAACATACCAGACAGAACAAAAACAATTATTACCGAATATTTACAGTCTTTAAGTCAGCCCACTTTGGACAAAGACGAAGAAGAATTCAAACAAGGAATAATTATGGCCTTAGGAACAGACGAAAGAAATCTACTAACAAAATTCTGGGACAAAAATCAGAAATTAATACTTGCAGCATTATATGCAATTAGCTCTGACCCTGAACAAGATAAAGACGTTAGAGACAATGCGACTACTGCTCTTGCGAACTTATCTAATTCTAATAAAGACAGAAGTTTATATTCAATTTCTTACAATGGAAATAAAGAAATTGAGAAAATAAAAAAATCTGACATAGGGCTTTCGACCGTAAACATTCTTGATACGCACGATTTAATAAATGAAGAAACCTTCAAGTTTTTAAGAACAGACAAAACTTGTAGCTTTCAATTACTCAAAAAAATAGAAGAAGTAACTGAAAACGAAAAAAAGTACGGAAAATACCGAGTAAACTTAGAACCTGAATTAGTATTTAATAATAACGAATACTTTGTTGCTCGAAATTGGGGAAAGCAAAACACAGACAAGTTTATTAAGAAAATGACCAAAAAATTTGATGGGTTGAAATACGAGAACCATAATTAAAATAACTGTGTACAACACCCAATCTAGCGCAAGCGTCCGCTTGTGCTGTTAATACAAAAGTCCAGGCAGACCCTTGAACTAGTTCACTTAGTTTCTTGGTTCCGGCTTCTCCTTCTTTAAAGCTCACTTCTCCCCCAACTATTAAGCTCTGGCTTCCTCATAACTTTTAAACCTACTATTGCCCCCAACAAATAAAGCCGATGCGTGAACATCGGCTTTCGTGCTAATTGAACGAAGTATCACTAATCAGAAACAGTTGGCATATATTTCCAAACTTCAATTTTTCCTATAGAACTGGCTGTAGCCATTAGAATACGTCTTACAGCCACTCCATTTTCGATGACGGTAGCAGAACCAAAGGCTACTGCACTTATGGTATAGTTTTGTGATGAAAAGTTGCCTACATACGTTGGTTCCAACGAGTCAATATTGTATACGTATAAACTATCATATCTTGTACCTATGGCAATCAGAGAATCATGTATCGCAACACTTTTGGGCCAACCTTTCATCGGGATACTCATTAAATCAGTTCCGGTAGTCAGATCATAGCGTGTCAATGAATCAGCCTCTGCAGAATACAGATATCCACTGGGTCCTGAATTGGTTACATAATTTTCTCTGGCATTACTATTTTCGGTTGGTGGAGTTCTAACAGTAAATACTTTTTTCCATTCTTCTGAAGTATCTGGTAATGTCCAACCTTGAATCTCATTTAATGCCCCGACGTATATATACTTCCCCTGCACAGACAATGACCTCGGGGAAGAGGAACCTGAACGCTGAATTTCACTTTTCAATGGTATTACATGATTATTTTCTTTCGTTCCGAACACTGCAATAGTCCCATCAAGATCACTAAACACTACCAATGAATCTGATATGAATTTGATCGCTGATATGGGGCTGAAATCCGGATTATTCATGTAGGATACTTTACCCGTTTTCATATCCAGTAATAGAGCATCTGAACTTACTGCAACCGCTAATTTTTCATTATTCGCTTGTCCATTATAACGACCTGTATAGTCCATCGCATTTACAAAATCACCTATTTGATACTGACGAATAAGGTTTCCGCTTAAAGGATTCCTTAAATCTATCCATCCCTGTGATTGCCATCTTGGTCCATTCGTATTCTTAATACCAACCGCTAGTGGCTGGTAGCTTGAATCTTGTGCTGCATTGGTGAAAACCAGACTGGTTGCTCCATGCCCGATATCAAAAGTGTTTATCAATTCAAAAGTCTGACCAATTACAGAATTAACTTCAACTACTGAGATCAACAGTAAAACCAAGATAGTTTTACTCCATCTATTTATAACTTTCATTTTCTATATACCCTATTAATGTATTATTTGTTTAATAACCGTTTACCCACATTTAATAAATTTTTTAGATATCTGAAAGAAAAATAACTGACACAAAAAAAGCCGATGCATGAACATCGGCTTTCAAAATCTGTAAGTAACAGAACGATCGGCGGGTCGGAGTTACTCTTCCACCACCGATTCGGCAAGCAGGGTCAGTTTATTGTGATTTACTTCCACAAACCCTCCGGAGATCACATAATTCAGATCTCCGTCTGTTTTTCTGATCAGTACTTTTCCTTTTTCCAGGGTGGATACGATCGGAGCGTGGTTTGCTTTCACTTCGAAGCTGCCTTCCACTCCCGGCATTTGCACGCCGGATACCTCACCTTCAAAAAGGGAACCGTTCGGAGTTAATATTTGTGCCTGAAATCCAGCCATTTGTTACTCCTTAGGCTTCTGCTAACATTTTCTCGCCTTTCTCGATGGCTTCGTTGATATCACCAACCATGTAGAAAGCACCTTCGGGCAGGTGATCCAGTTCACCGTCGATGATCATCTTCACTCCTTTAACCGTGTCTTCGATTTTCACATAACGACCCGGTGAGTTAGTGAACTGCTCGGCTACGAAGAACGGCTGAGATAAGAATCGCTGTACACGACGTGCACGGCTTACTACCAGCTTATCTTCGTCAGACAATTCATCCATACCAAGAATGGCAATGATATCCTGAAGATCCTTGTAGTTCTGCAGTAAGGTAGTAGTACGACGAGCTGTGTCGTAATGCTCTTCGCCCACAACTTTAGGATCGATGATCCGTGAAGTGGAATCCAGTGGATCTACCGCAGGATAGATACCGATCTGAGTTAAAGCACGGGAAAGTACCGTGGTTGCATCAAGGTGAGTAAAAGTGGTTGCCGGAGCAGGGTCAGTGAGGTCATCGGCAGGTACGTATACCGCCTGAACCGACGTAATAGATCCTTTTTTGGTAGAAGTGATTCGCTCCTGCATAGCACCCATCTCGGTAGCCAGCGTTGGCTGATACCCTACCGCTGAAGGCATACGACCAAGAAGTGCAGATACCTCAGAACCGGCCTGAGTAAATCGGAAAATGTTATCGATGAATAACAGGATATCGCGGGATACTTCATCACGGAAATATTCAGCAACGGTCAACCCGGAAAGTGCTACACGTGCACGTGCACCCGGAGGCTCATTCATCTGACCGAATACCAGCGTAGCCTGAGATTCTCTTAATTTCTCTTCGTCAACTTTAGAGAGGTCCCACTCTCCTTTTTCCATAGACTCTTTGAATTCATCGCCGTAGTTGATTACACCCGATTCGATGAATTCCCGAAGAAGGTCATTTCCTTCACGGGTACGTTCACCCACACCGGCAAATACAGAAAGTCCGCCGTGCTGCTTCGCGATGTTGTTGATCAGCTCCTGGATCAATACGGTTTTACCTACACCGGCACCACCGAAAAGTCCGATCTTACCACCCTTAGCATACGGGCAAAGCAGATCAACCACTTTAATTCCGGTTTCGAGCATCTCGGTTGAAGTAGCGAGTTCATCGAAATGAGGAGCAGGACGGTGGATCGGATAAGCACTTTTGCCTTCCGGTGCTTTGATACCGTCGATAGATTCTCCTACCACGTTGAACAGGCGACCGCGGATGTCTTCACCTACAGGCATTGCGATAGCCTGACCGGTATCAACAACTTCCATACCACGAACCAACCCGTCGGTTGAGTCCATCGCAATGGTTCGCACACGATCTTCACCAAGGTGTTGTGCCACCTCCAGATAAAGAGTAGAACCGTCAGTCGGATTTTTAATGGTTAACGCGTTTAGAATGGCGGGTGTTGAACCTTCAGAAAAGTCAACATCAACTACAGGACCGATTACCTGCGCAACTGTTCCTTTATTCATGTGCTATGATTGCGATTTTATTAGAATTTTTGTCTGAAAACGTTTTCTCCCGAAAGGGAATGCTCCGCTGTTTAAATACGAAGCTACAAAGGCTGGATAAGATAGCGAGATACTGAAAGAGAGGCAATTGCGAAAAGGGGGTTTTTCATACAGTCTTAACATCAAAATGTCATGGAAGGATAAGGCAGATTTGTACAGCTTAATTTTATTCTTTAACCAAGCTGATCATCATGAAAGCATCTTACCTTTCCTTAATTACGTTTACTTTCCTGTTCATCACATCCTGTGCCTCTCCCCTGCCCGTTTCTAAACTACAATCAACCGGAGAAACTGAAGTACACTGGAATAACGGTATCGAAATTCTTACTCAGAATATGGACAGTCTGACTATTGAAGCAGGATTTATCCGGAATGAAGGAAGCAACTACACTTTCGATATTTCGGTTACAAATTTTGGCAACTCACCGGTACTTGTAGACCCTGCCGAAATCTATTACCTACCGATACGTATCGATGATGACACCCTGAACTTGGTTCGGGCTGTTAATCCCGAGCACAAAATACTGGAAGAAGAAAAAGCTATATCGCAACTCAACGCCGATGAAAAAAATAAACTCGCAGGTGGCGTTTTGATCGGCAGTCTGGAACTGGCAGGAGAAATTGCCTCCGTTGGTTCGAACAATGAATCCGAAGAGGATGATTACAGTGCTCTCGATGGAATCAGTGTCGACTTGGCTGAGATTGACCGACAAAGATCATATGCCACTGATCAAAGATCGTACTGGGAAACTCAGACCCTCAGAAAAACCACGCTTTTCCCTCGTCATTTTGTGCAGGGTCAAGTTATTATGAGATGGTCACCCGAAGCTGAATTTATACTTCTAAGAATTCCGGTTGGCGGACTTGAATTTTCATTTCCATTCCGACAGATGATCCATCCGGTGTATTAATTGCGGGAGATCAGCCTACAGAATATCCTCCCCGTGATAGTAAAAACTGATCCATTACACAGCGGAAAAAAATCTCATAAAAATGCTACTCCTTCACATTCATTTATGATAACTTACGGTATAAATAATTGATTGATTTTGCGGTTTCTATCCATTGTCTCTTTGTTGATCCTGTTTTTGTCATGCAAGTACACGCCCACGGACTTGTATTATAAAGAGCTTCCTGAACCTACGCCTCCGAACTTTTCTGTGGACCTGAATGAATATTCTGAATCGGACACCATTCACGTTATCGGAGTTACACAGATCCATTACCGGTTTGAACAGGATCGCGGTGAGTTCATTCAACTGAGAATCCTTTACGATACTACCGAGATCCTTAAACGTAATGATGCATCAGGAAATATTGTCATTACCCCTGAAGAAAATGATCAGTCGCTCCATCTTCTCACTTTTGAACTTACTACAACGAGTGGAACCGGAAGTCTGGCTGATGTAGCCGGCGGAGAATATTTCGTGAGTTATCTGGGTTGGTACCTGAACATTGACACCGCTCCTCCCGGAGGGATCAATATCCTCCCCATTTCTCAGAATCCGGTTTCAAACGCACCGATCCTTTCATGGCCTGAATATTCCCGGGCAAATTTTGAAAGTTACAGGGTGATGAGAAAGATCTCTTCCGATAATGAATTCCGGCAAATTGCTGAGCTCACGAACAGCAGCAGCAATGTTTATACCGATCAGAATTACATAGGCGGAAATGTTGAATACAGGCTGGGCACGGAAGGCAGTGGTTTTATTAATTACGGAGATCCGATCCCGTTTTCTGGTGAGAAGTCAAGCATTGAAACTTCGGAGCCGGCGGGAAACTCACTGGAACTCACATGGACTCAAAATCCATACCCCGGAGCCTTCGGCAGTTATACATTACATACTTTTGAAGATGGATACGGTCCCAATGACAACAACCTGATCTTTGAGTCATCTTCCATATCTGATACCTCATTTACTGATGATGAGGTCCCGTTTGGTAATACCTATCATTATCTGCTTAACACCCAATCGACCAACGATCCCAATTCATTTACCCTGGATACTCTTAGCGTAACGACCGGCATTGATTTCCCTCAGTTTTCATCCGAGGATCTGATACTCAGATTTTCGAACCCGGAGTTTAGTTATCTGTATTCGGAAGGAAGCTTGCACAAGATCACTTTGGGTGGAAGTATACAAAGTTCTGTTCAGGCACGTTCAGTCAGTGCATCCGGCAATCAGATAGTAGTGAATACCGGAAACGGGATCAGCTTCTACGATACCGGTATGCAGCTGATCTCATCAGAAACTTCCTCCGCCCTCTTAGGTGCTCAAAAATCGATCTCGGAGATCTGTGTCGACCAGAGTAATACCATTCTGCTCATTCAAACGGAGGATGACTCTGTTTCAGTCATTGATCTTTCAGACAGAACCGTGATTACCACCCTAAATGATTCCGGTGCGTTATCCATCCGGGAAGACGGGAGCTTTTTTTCAGTCGGGGAAAGCATCTACAAGATCTCGGGCGATCAGGTGACAAATACCTATACCCTGTTGAGCGGTTACGACGAGGTGTACTTTCCTTCCGGGAATGAGGATGTATTTCTTTATCTGCGAACGGCAAGTCTGAATGGAACGGGAAATGTATCGGTATTCCGAAAAATGGGTGCCGAATCCGGTCAGTTTATTGAAGACTATACACAGGATAAGCTGTATTCCAATATTTATTTTAATCCGGAAAGCAACATCCTCACTGCCAGAGCCGGTTCTGAACTAAGATTTATCGATCCTTTGACGGGTACCATTCCTGATTCATATCCGGTGTCCCAAATACCCACAATACCGGTTATTTACCGGGGCGGATACCTGTTCTCAGGTACAGGAAAAATGCTGGAGTATCATTATGAGAATTAGTCAATTCCTGCTCACAGTTACCGTACTATTTGCACTTTTACTATGCCTGGAAAAACCGGTTAATGCTCAAATGCTGGAACGTTCTTACCAATTAGGAGGAGGAACGTATACCATGCAATCCCTCAAAAATTTACAGGACGATGTGCAACAGGGTTCCAGTCCGATTTACCTCAGAAGTACAAAAAATTTCCCAACTTACTTCACTTTTGAACTAAAGCTAGGAAGAGCCTACCGTAATATATTCAGAGGAGCTTTCCTCAGAATGGAAAGTACCGGATCTCGATTATCCTATTCTGATCGGACCGGATTTGTCGCTTACGATCAGATCGCATCCGCACTTATGATCGGGGCTTATATGAAAATACCCATCAGAGTAAAAGATGATTTTGATCTTCGTACCGATCCGCATCTTTACTATGAACCCAGGCTGGGGCTGGTTTTCAATTATGTGGAATTTATCAGTAAAAGCCGGATTATGGATAGCTCATCAAAATCCGTGACCGATGCCGTTTCGATGGGATTGATGACCATGCATTCGATCGGGTATAATATGAGTTATAAACGCCTGAACTTTGCGCCCTTTCTCGGAGTTTTGATCGACCCCATTGAGCGGCCGCTACATTTAACCGATAACAGAAAAGCGGTACTTCTTACTCAGGATAATGAAAAATTACGGACCCGGTGGCTTGGGCTACGATTCGGGATCGAATTATCGCTGCGATAGTCAGAACCTATCAACACTTCCTTTTTTCTTCACACTTCCTTCACAAAACGGAAATAGATTGCAGAATCTTGTAATAACCTGTTATAATAAGTTATGGATGTAGAAATTCTATCCCGTATTCAATTTGCCTTCACCGTTGCCTTTCATTACATCTTCCCTCCTCTGAGTATCGGCCTCGGGTTAATGATGGTCATTTTCGAGGGCAGTTTCCTTAAAACCAAAAAGAAGAAATATGAGCTCCTGGCCCGATTCTGGACTAAGATCTTTGCGGTAACTTTCGGTCTCGGAGTTGCCACAGGAATTGTGATGGAGTTCGAGTTTGGTACAAACTGGGCCGTTTATTCCCGATACGTCGGCGATGTGTTCGGCAGTGCTCTTGCCGCTGAAGGACTTTTCGCTTTTGCTCTGGAATCAGGTTTTCTGGGACTTTTACTGTTTGGATGGAACAAGACCTCCCCGACCGTTCATTTTATAGGAACGCTGGGAGTCTGGTTTGGATCCATGTTCTCGGCAGTATGGATCGTGGTTGCTAACTCATGGCAGCAAACACCGGCGGGATTCCATATAGTCGGGGAAGGACTCGACGCCCGTGCCGAGATCGTTGATTTCTGGGCAATGGTCTTCAATCCATCCAGTGTCGATCGCTTATTACATGTCTGGAACGGGTCATTTCTGGCAGGCTCTTTTTTCGTGCTTAGTGTTAGCGCCTGGTACCTTCTAAAACGGAAACACATCGAATTATCCAAAACCTCATTTAAAGCCGCATTGGTGGTGGCAACCATTTTCTCGCTGGTACAACTGGCAAGCGGACACTCATCAGCAGAAGGAGTTGCTGAAAATCAACCGGCTAAATTAGCCGCAATGGAAGGTCATTATGAATCCGGTGAACCTGCCGATCTGTACATGTTTGGCTGGGTGGATGAAGAAGCACAGGAAGTGAAAGGGCTTGGAATTCCGGGAGGTACCTCCTTCCTCTTACATCAGGATTTCAGCGTACCGGTTACTGCACTGAATGATTTTGATAAAGAAGACCAACCCCGAACCGTCAATGCCATCTTTCAGTTCTATCACATTATGATCTCCATTGGCATGGCCCTGATCGGACTTACCCTGATTGCCAGCTTCTTCTGGTGGAAAGGTACTCTGTTTGAACAACGCTGGCTGTTATGGATCTTTGTACCGTCCGTATTGCTACCGCAGATCGCCAATCAGGCCGGTTGGTTTGCTGCCGAAATGGGACGTCAGCCCTGGGTGGTGTACAATTTACTGAGAACATCAGATGCGTTTTCTGCTAATGTAACTGCTAATCATGTGTTGTTTTCAATCATTCTGTTTGGCTTTGTATACCTTCTTCTGTTCATACTGTTCATTTATATGTTAAACAAGAAGATCCATCACGGCCCGGAACAACTCAGTGATTCTGAAGAAATGTATCACGACCGCCTTGCCGGGATCTGATCACTACCTAATCAAAATTCTTAAATCAGTATAGGATCATGGAACTCAGTTATTTTTTAGGACTCGATTATAACACCTGGTGGTTTTTAGTGGTCGGAGCAGTTTTCTCCGGATATGCCATTCTGGATGGATTTGATCTGGGCGCAGGTGCTTTACATCTGTTCATCAAGGGAGACGAAAACCGCAGGATCGCTTTCAATGCCATCGGCCCGGTCTGGGATGGCAATGAAGTGTGGCTGGTAATTGGTGGGGGAACTCTGTTTGCCGGATTTCCGGTTGTGTACGCTTCGCTTTTTTCCGCTTTCTATATTCCATTTATGCTGTTTCTGGCTGCTCTGATCTTCCGTGCCGTAGCCATTGAGTTTCGAAGTAAAGAGCCAATGACCTGGTGGCGAAAAACATGGGATGTAGCCTATTCCATATCCAGTGCTTTATTAGCGATCTTATTAGGAGTGGTGATCGGAAACGTATTAAATGGGATCCCTCTGGATGCAAATCACGAATATTTTGGCAGCTGGCTGGCCTTCCTGAATCCTTTTGCCATCATTACTGGTCTGACGACACTAGCCTTATTTATGATGCACGGAGCCCTGTATTTATCCCTGAAAACCAAAGGAAGATTGTTCGACAACATCACCACGTTTATAAGAAATGCGATCATTGCATTTGTGATCATGTTTGTGATCCTCTCTTTTTATGTACTCATCTTCGAACAGCATCTTACCGAACGTTTTCAGGAACTTCCCATACTGTTTGCCGTTCCGGTGATTATTGTACTGGCCATCGCGAATGTGCCCAGACTCATCACCAAAGAGAAGTTCTTTCAGGCGTTTTTGTTTTCAGGGATAACCATCGCCATGTTACTCATCCTTGCAGCGGTAAATCTGTATCCGAATATTATTGTGGCCACCAATGATGCCGCCAACAGTCTCACGATCTACAATGCAGCTGCATCGCAAAAATCACTCGGTATTATGCTCACCATTTCCGTGATCGGTGCTCCACTGGCTGTGGGTTATTCGTTGTTTGCCTTCTGGACCTTCCGGGGTAAAGTGGAACTGGATGAACACAGCTACTAGCCGTCGGATTCTGTCAGCAGTTTTTCGATAGTACAGGTTGTGCAAAGTGAAAATTCATCAAATCTTCACAAAACTAGTTTAATATTGAAGCTTTTGAACTTTCATCCATAAAGACGTTTTACATGCCTTTAGTAGCATACATTCCAATTTCAACCACTTTATTTTCGCTGTACTTCATTTATGTGATCTATACACACTGGAGAAGAAAACCGGAAGCCATGTACCTGCTCTGGTGGACCATTGGGGTGATCACTTATGCGGCCGGCACCACGGTAGAAAGTATTCATACCATCTATGGCTGGAGTCCATTTGTATTTAAAGCCTGGTACATTGCCGGGGCATTTCTGGGAGGAGTCCCTCTGGCTCAGGGAACTATATATCTTTTGATGAAAAAGAAAACAGCGGATATTCTGACTTCCATTCTGGTGGTTGTACTTATCATTTCATCTATTTTGGTGATCCTCTCTCCCTTGGATGAAACCGTTGTTTCCGAGAAACTGAACGGTAATGTATTAGAGTGGACCTTCATCCGGTATATCACCCCTTTTATTAATATTTATGCGGTGATCTTTCTGGTCGGAGGCGCATTTTACTCCGCCTGGAAATACTTTAAAAACCGTGAATTTCGCGGGCGCTTCTGGGGAAATGTACTGATCGCAATTGGTGGTATTCTGCCCGGCATCGGCGGCACTATGACCAAAATGGGTCATACTTATGTGCTTTATGTGACCGAATTGCTGGGAATCCTGTTCATTTTCGCCGGCTATCAGGTGATACGAAACGACCGATCCCTCTCAATCCACGAAAATCAGGTCACTACCTCATAAAAGTCATCCGGAAGGAGGAACGCACGTGACGACTGAAGGATCAGCACAATGTTGATCCGGCTTAATCCATAGATAGGCAGACTCCTCGCTTCGCTCTGAGTGACTAAATAATAAGCTACCAAACTAATTAACAAGTCATTCAGAAGGAGGAACGCACGTGACGACTGAAGAATCTGCACAAAGTCGATCCGGCTTGATTCATAGATA